>OKSO01000001.1_pt1 | contig 133272 bp, 127 predicted proteins | sample 1606241 | NCBI WGS metagenome assembly OKSO01 (sample SAMEA3879540, study PRJEB24766) | human gut metagenome | biome: human-associated habitat; feature: feces | place: USA | collected 1985/1987
CCCGAATAAGGAGCGAATGGTATGAAAGGCATCATTCTGGCCGGCGGCGCCGGCACCCGTCTGTATCCCCTGACCATGGTCACCAGCAAGCAGCTGCTGCCGGTGTATGACAAGCCCATGATCTACTATCCGCTGTCTACCCTGATGCTGGCGGGGATCCGGGATATCCTCATCATCTCCACCCCCACGGACCTGCCCAATTTTGAGCGCCTGCTGGGGGATGGCAGCCAGTTCGGCATTCATCTGAGCTACAAGGTGCAGCCCTCTCCCGACGGCCTGGCTCAGGCATTTCTGCTGGGCGAGGAGTTCATCGGCGACGACTGCTGCGCCATGGTGCTGGGCGACAACATTTTCTACGGCAGCGGCTTCCGGGCCCGCCTGAAGCAGGCGGCGGCGGATGCGCAGCAGGGCCGGGCCAGCATTTTCGGCTATTACGTCAATGACCCCGAGCGCTTCGGTATTGTGGAGTTCGACGAGAACGGCAAGGTCATCTCCGTGGAGGAGAAGCCCCAGCACCCCAAGAGCAACTACTGCATCACGGGCCTGTATTTCTATGACAACCGGGTGGTGGAGATGGCCAAGCGGGTGAAGCCCAGCGCCCGGGGCGAGCTGGAGATCACGGACCTGAACCGTTTCTATCTGGAGGACGGCACCCTGAACGTGCAGCTGCTGAGCCGGGGCTATGCCTGGCTGGATACCGGCACCATGGACTCTCTGGTGGATGCGGCGGACTTTGTGCGCACCATCGAGACCCGCCAGGGCTCCCAGATCGCGGCACTGGAGGAGATCGCGTTTACCGAGGGCTGGATCGACCGGGAGACGCTGCTCCAGTCCGCCCAGCGCTATGGCAAGTCCCCCTACGGCCAGCACCTGATGCATGTGGCTGAGGGCAAAATTCGATATTGATAGGTGATTTGCATGAAAATTCTGGACACAAAAATTCCCGAGGTAAAGATCATCGAGCCGGACGTGTTCGGCGACCACCGGGGCTGGTTCATGGAGACCTGGTCCCTGCCCAAGTATGAAGCCCTGCACTTCAACAGCATGCAGGACAACGAGAGCTTCACCGCTAAGAGGGGGACCCTGCGGGGCATCCACTTCCAGCAGGACCCCATGGCCCAGGCCAAGATCGTCCGGGTGGTGCGGGGCGCCGTTCTGGACGTGGCGGTGGACCTGCGGAAGGGCTCACCCACCTATCTGCAGTGGGTATCCGTGGAGCTCAGCGCCGAAAATAAGCGCCAGTTCTACATTCCCCGGGGCTTTGGACACGGCTTCGTGACTCTGACGGACGACGTGGACTTCTGCTATAAGGCGGACAACCTCTATGACCATCCCAGCGACCGGTCCATCCGCTTCGACGACCCTGCCATTGGCGTGGACTGGGGCGTGACGGACCCCATTCTGTCCGACAAGGACAAAAACGCTCCGCTGCTGGCGGACAGCGACTGCAACTTCGTTTACGGAAAGGGAGAATGAGCCATGACCATTATCGTTACCGGCGGCGCCGGCTTTATCGGCAGCAACTTCGTGTTCCATATGCTCAAGGAGCATCCCGATTACCGCATCGTATGCCTGGACAAGCTGACCTATGCCGGAAACCTGTCCACCCTGGCTCCTGTGATGGACAACCCCAACTTCCGCTTCGTGAAGGCGGATATCTGCGACCGGGAGGCCGTTTACAAGCTGTTTGAGGAGGAGCACCCCGACATGGTGGTGAACTTCGCCGCCGAGAGCCATGTGGACCGCTCCATCGAGGACCCCGGTGTGTTTTTGCAGACCAACATCATCGGCACCGCCACCATGATGGACGCCTGCCGCAAATACGGCATCCAGCGCTATCATCAGGTGTCCACCGACGAGGTGTACGGCGACCTGCCCCTGGACCGGCCCGACCTGTTCTTTACCGAGGAGACGCCTATCCACACCTCCAGCCCCTACTCCAGCTCCAAGGCTGCCGCCGACCTGCTGGTGCAGGCGTATCACCGGACCTATGGTCTGCCTGTTACCATCAGCCGCTGCTCCAACAACTACGGGCCCTATCACTTCCCCGAGAAGCTGATCCCCCTGATGATCGCCAACGCCCTCAACGACAAGCCCCTGCCCGTGTACGGCGAGGGCCTCAACGTCCGGGACTGGCTGTATGTGGAGGATCACTGCCGGGCCATCGACCTGATCATCCATAAGGGCCGGGTCGGCGAGGTGTACAACGTGGGCGGCCACAACGAGATGCGCAACATCGACATCGTGAAGCTCATCTGCAAGGAGCTGGGCAAGCCCGAGAGCCTGATCGTCCATGTGGCGGACCGGAAGGGCCACGATATGCGCTATGCCATTGACCCCACCAAGATCCACAACGAGCTGGGCTGGCTGCCGGAGACCAAGTTCGCCGACGGCATCAAAAAGACCATCGACTGGTACCTGAACAACCGTTCGTGGTGGGAGACCATCATCTCCGGCGAGTATCAGGACTATTATGAGAAAATGTACGGCAATCGCTGAGTGATGGAGGAGCAGAGAGTCAGGGCCGGGGCGGGGCCGATTCCGTCCGCCCATTTGGGCTTTGTGGACGCCACCAAGGGCCTGGGCATCCTGGCGGTGATTTGGGGACATATGGACTATCTGTGGAGCACCAGCTCCGTGTGGTTCTCGTCCTTCAAGCTGGCGGTGTTCTTTGTGGTGGTGGGCCTGCTGAAGGCGCGCCGCTATGAGGCCCGGGGACAGGAGGAGAGCTGCGGCGCCGTGTGGGGCAAGCGGCTGTATTCCCTGGTCATCCCCTATGGGGTGTACTCCCTGTTGGCCATTCTGGCGCACCTGGCCTTTGCGGCGGTGCGGCACCAGGGCATACTGGAGGCCTTGCGGGGGGATATCTTCCTGACCATTACGCTGCGGGGCATCGCCACCCTCTGGTTCCTGCCCACGCTGCTGCTGGCTGAGCTGCTGTTTGCGGCCATCCGGCCGGAGAGCCGGTCTAGGGCCGTGAAGCTGCTGCTGTGCATCCTGATGCCGGTGCTGCTGTGGGCGGTGTGCTGGTTCTATGAGGGGATGGACCTGCCGGAGGGGCTGCTGGCCCAAGCGGGGCAGAACCTGTTTGTGGTGGCGGCCAAGAGCGTCAGCGGGTGCTGGTTCATGCTGTGCGGCTATTACATCTATCGCCATCTGGACCCCAAACGGCTGAGCAGGCCGCTGATCCTGGTGGTGCTGCTGGCGGTGAACCTGGGGCTGTCGCTGCTGAGTCCGAAGCTGGATTTCAACTCCTTCCGGCTGGGCCGCTTCGGCCTGGTGTTCTACGTCAACGGCGTGCTGGGCTCCGTGGCGCTGCTGGAGCTGCTGCGGTATCTGGAGGGGCGGATGTCTCTGCGGCCGCTGATCTGGTGCGGGAAGAACTCCATGTTCCTGATGGCCACGCATCTGCCCTGGTATATCGCGCCGGTGCTGGTGGCTGTGGGGAAGCGGTTCTATACCGCCGCGGCGCCGGATGTGAAGTATTTCCTGGTCATGCTGGCGGAGTTTGTCGCCCTGATGGCCATTGAGTTCGTGATGGTTTGGTGCAAGGACAAGATCAAGGGCACCATTACCGGTGGCGGAAAGGAAAAGGCCGTCAGCCGGGCCATCCAGTATCTGTAAGGAGGCTGCAAAATGAAAATTCTGGTAACGGGCGTGGGCGGTCAGCTGGGCCACGATGTGATGAACGAGCTGGCCCGCCGGGGCCATCAGGGCGTGGGCAGTGACATTGCCCCGGTATACAGCGGCATTGCAGACGGCTCTGCTGTGACGGAGATGCCCTATGTGCCCATGGATATCACCAATGACGCCCAGGTGCGGCAGGTGATGGACGATGTGCGGCCCGACGCCGTGATCCACTGCGCCGCCTGGACGGCGGTGGACCTGGCCGAGGACGCCGACAAGCAGCCCAAGGTACGGGCCATCAACGTGGACGGCACCGCTCATCTGGCGGCGGCGTGCAAGGCCCAGGACTGCAAGATGATGTACATTTCCACGGACTATGTGTTCAACGGCCAGGGGGAGACCCCCTGGCAGCCGGACTGCAAGGACTATCAGCCCCTGAACTACTACGGCGAGACGAAGCTGGGCGGCGAGCTGGCCGTCAGCTCTGCGCTGGAGAAATACTTCATCGTGCGGATCGCCTGGGTGTTCGGTCTGAACGGCAAGAACTTCATCAAGACCATGCTCCAGCTGGGCAAGACCCACGACAAGCTGCGGGTGGTGTGCGACCAGATCGGTACGCCTACCTATACCCTGGACCTGGCCCGGCTGCTGGCGGATATGATCGAGTCCGACAAGTACGGCTATTATCACGCCACCAATGAGGGCGGGTACATCTCCTGGTACGAGTTTGCCTGCGAGATCTTCCGCCAGGCGGGTCTGCCGGTGCAGGTGGACGCCGTGACCACGGCGGAATACGGCGCGTCCAAGGCGGCGCGGCCCTTCAACAGCCGGCTGGACAAGAGCAAGCTGGCGGAGAACGGCTTCACGCCGCTGCCGGACTGGAAGGATGCGCTGAGCCGGTATCTCAAGGAGCTCGGCACCAATCAATAAAAGAAAAACGCTGCCTGCCCAGCAGGCGGCGTTTTTTTTCGCCTTAACGGGGCTTTCCACCGGGTGGAAAATGCGGTATACTGTCAGATGAGAGTTTTTTGGGACAGCAGCCATGGTATCCTGCTGTCAGTGCGTCAGAAAGGAGGCGGGGCGGATGCTGTCTGTATGGGTAGGACGGGCCGGGTCCGGAAAATCCCGGCGGGTACTGGAGGCTATGGAGAAAAACCGGGGACTGCGGCGGCAGGTGCTGCTGGTGCCGGAGCATATTTCCCACGAGGCGGAGGTGGACCTGTGCCGGGCCCTGGGGCCCACGGCGTCCCGGGATGCGGAGGTGCTGAGCTTCCGGAGCCTGTCGTCCCGGGTGCTGGCCGAAACGGGAGGGCTGGCGGAGTTTACCCTGGACAACGGGGGAAAGCTCCTGACCATGCGGCGGGTTTTGCAGGAGCTGGCGCCGGAGCTGCGGGTGTTCGGGCGGCCCAGTCAGCGGGCGTCGTTTCTGCGGCAGCTGACGGACCTGATGGAGGAGCTTTACGCCTATGAGATCGGGCCCCGGGACCTCTATGCACATGTAGAGGACCTGGAGGGCGCTATGGGCGATAAGCTGCGGGATATCGCGCTGCTGTATGCGGCGTATGACGCCCGGCTGCGCAACGGAGACATGGATGCCCGGTCCCGGCTCCAGAAGCTCCGGGAGCATCTGGAGCACAGCGACTATCTCCGGGACTGCGATGTGTATCTGGACGGGTTTTCCTATTTCAACCGCCAGGAGGAGAGCATATTGGAGCTGGTGCTGCGGCAGGCCAGCAGCGTTACCGTGACCCTGCTGGGGGACCGGGGCAATGAACAGCTGTTTCAGAATGCTCTGCGCCAGCGGATGCGCCTGGAGCGCATGGCCCGGCGTGTGGGGCAGAGTATGGAAGTCCTGTGGTGCGAAAAGCAGGGGAGCGGCCCCTTGGATCACCTGGAGCGGCATTTTTTTGGCCGGGAGACGGCCTATGAGGGCCAGGCGGAGGGAATTCGCCTGTATCAGGCCGCCACGGCCTTCACCGAGGTGGAATGGGTGTCCCAGCAGCTGAGGCAGCTGGCGGCTGAGGGATACCGCTGGCGGGATATGGGCGTGTGCGCCCGGAATATGGAGGTTTACGGCCCACTGCTGGAGAGCGTGTTCCGCCGGGACGGCATCCCGGCCTATATCAGCCGCCGCAGCGATCTGCTGGAAAAGCCGCCCATCACCATGCTTTTGGGGGCCCTGGACGCCGTTACCGGCGGCTTTGACCGGGAGGACGTGTTCCGCTGCCTGAAAACCGGCCTGGGGGGCATTTCCCCGGATGAGTGCGATATCCTGGAGAATTATGTGATCGTGTGGGATATCCGGGGCGGCATGTGGCTGCGGGAGGGCGACTGGACCGCCAGCCCCGACGGCTACGGACGGGAGATGACGGAGACTGCCGCCGCACGGCTGCGGCAGGTCAATGGTGTCCGGCGGCGGGTACGTCTGCTGCTGGAGCCCCTGTATCAGGGGATGAAAACGGCATCATCCGCCAGGGACAAGGCGGAGTGCCTGTACACATTTTTGCAGGAGGCCGGTGTACCCCAGGCCCTGGAGGAAACCGCCGGGAAGCTGCTGGCAGAGAACCAGCCCCAGCTGGCGGAGGAATATGTGCAGCTGTGGGAGATATTCTGCGGGGTGCTGGACCAATTTGTGGAGATCCTGGGGGACACGGAGCTGACGGGTGAGGAGTTCGCGCGGCTGCTGCGGCTGGTGCTGACCCAGTACAGCGTGGGTACCATTCCTGCCACCCTGGACCAGGTGAAGGTCAGCGAGATCACCCGCAACGACCGGCACCGGGTAAGGTGCCTGTTCCTGCTGGGGGCCAACGACCACGTGCTGCCTATGCCGCCCAGCGGCCACGGCCTGCTGGACCCGGAGGACCGGGAGACCTTGCAGCAGCGGGAGATCCTGCTGTCGGACGCCGTGTTTGACCCGCTGGACAACGAGCTGCAGAATATTTACGCGTGCCTGGCCCAGCCCACGGAGCGGCTTACCGTCAGCTGGCCGGTGGGGGACATCAGCGGCGCTCAGCTGCGGCCCTCCTTCGTGGTGCAGCGGATGGAGAAGCTGTTTCCGGACCTGCACGTCCTGCGGGAGGACGGGGCCTACCGGCGGATGCTGCCTGCCACGGCTCTGGAGCTGGCCGGCAGCGACAGGGCACTGGAGCGGTATTTCCGGCAGCGGGGCGGCTATGACCGGGTGCTGGATGCCATGGACCGGGGCCGCGCCCTGGGCCGGGGGCGGCTGTCGCCGGAGGCGGTGCAGGCCCTGTATGGGCGGTCCCTGCACATGTCGGCCTCCCGGATGGACCAGGTGAAGCGGTGCCACTTCGGGTACTTCATGCAGTATGGCCTGCGGGCCAGGGAGCGCCGACCGGCGGGCTTCGAAGCCCCGGAGATCGGCACGTTCATCCACTATTTATTGGAAAATGTGGCCCGGGAGGTAAAGAACCGGGGCGGCTGGAGCCAGGTGGAGCGGGAGGAGCTGCGCCGCCTGGTCCGGGAATACATAGACCAATACGCCCGGGAGGAGATCGACGGCTATCGGGAGAAAAGCGCCCGGTTCCGGTATTTGTTTTCCCGGCTGCGGACGGCGGCCTGCGCCATCGTGGAGGACATGGCCGGGGAGCTGGCCCAATCGGATTTTTCACCGGTGGCCTTCGAGCTGGGCTTCGGCGGCCGGGACGGGCAGCTGCCCGCCGTTACCGTCACCGAGGGAGATGAGACCCTGTCCGTCAGCGGCAAGGTGGACCGGGTGGACGGCTGGCTCCACGACGGAAAGCTGTATCTGCGGGTGGTGGACTACAAAACCGGGAAAAAAGCCTTTGACCTGTCGGACCTGCGGTACGGCCTGGGCATTCAGATGCTCCTGTACCTGTTCACTCTGGAGAAGGAGGGCCGCAGCTATTTCGGCTATCCCATTGTGCCGGCGGGGGTACTGTATCACCCGGCCCGGGAGGTGATCCTGAAAAAGGACCGGGGCATCCAGCCGGAAAAGCTCCAGGCTGCCCTGCAGGAGGAGCTGCGCCGCAGCGGCATGGTGCTGGCGGACCCGGAGGTGCTGCGGGCTATGGAGCACAGCGCTCTGGAAGCACCCCATTATCTGCCCATTCGGGTGAAGAAGGACGGCTCCATTTCCGACGGCATCGCATCGGCGGAGCAGCTGGGGAAGCTGGGCCGGTATGTGGAGGACCTGCTGCACCAGATCGCCAGAGAGATCGGCTCCGGCAATATTGACGCCGACCCGGTGGCACGGGGACCCCAGGAGCGGGCCTGCGACCGCTGCGATTTTGCTGCGGCCTGTGCCTTCCAGGAGGGCCGGGGCGGCGATCGGGTGCGCTATATCAGAACTGTAAAGCCGGAGGAATTCTGGCAATTCGTGGACGCGGAAAATGGGAAGGAGGGGAGCACATGCCGCTGACGCCGCAGCAGGAAACAGCCGTATATGACCGGGGCGGAAGCCTTCTGGTGTCTGCCGCCGCAGGCTCCGGCAAGACGAAGGTTTTGGTGGAGCGCTTGTTTTCCTATATGGAGCAGGAGGGCTGTCAGGTGGACGACTTCCTGATCATCACCTATACCAAGGCCGCCGCAGCGGAGCTGCGGGGCAAGATCGCCCAGGAGCTGACCCGCCGGGTGGCGGACCGTCCCGGGGACGGCCACCTGCGGCGGCAGATGCTGCGGGTGTATCAGGCGGACATCAAAACCGTGGACGCCTTCTGCGCCGGACTGCTCCGCGAGAACGTGCACCTGCTGCCCCCGGTGGAGGAGCACAGCCTGACCCCGGATTTCCGGGTGCTGGACGAACAGGAGGCCATGCTCCTGCGGCGGCGGGTACTGGACCGGGTATTGGAGGATTTTTACGCCCACATCGAGGAGGACGGCAACGCCCGCCAGCTGGCGGAGACCCTGGGAGCCGGACGAGATGACCGGGCACTGGAGGCCCTGGTGCTGGACCTCCACGAAAAGACCCAGAGCCACCCGCACCCCCTGCAGTGGCTGGAGCAGCTGCGGCAGGGCTGGGAGGTCACCCCCCAGGAGCTGGCGGACACCGGCTGCGGCCGGTATCTCATGGAGGACGCCCTGCGCCGGGCGGACTTCTGGGCCCGGCGGCTGACCCGGGCCGTGGAGGATATGGCGGACTATCCCGCCGTGTACAAGGCCTACGGTGACCGGTTTCTGGAGGTGGCCCAGGGCCTGGAGGCCCTGCGGGACAAGGCCGCCGGCGGCTGGGACAGTCTTGCCCAGGGCGTGCCGTCCTTCCGGCGGATGGGCGTGGCCAAGGGGGAGGAGAACGCCGCCTGCCGGGAGCGGGCCAAGGCGGTGCTGGAGCAGGCCAAAAAGGCGCTGAAGGACATTCAGGCCATCTTTTCTGTGCCGGAGGCGGAGCTGCTGGAGGATCTGCGGCAGATGGCCCCGGCCATGCTGGCCCTGCTGCGCTTGACGGCACAGTTTACCTTGCACTATCAGGCGGAGAAGGTCCGGCGCAACGTGATGGACTTTTCCGACCAGGAGCACTATGCCATCGACCTGCTGACCGACGGCCAGGGACGGCCCACGGAGCTGGCAAAGCAGGTCTCCTCCCGCTACCGGGAGGTGATGGTGGACGAATACCAGGACAGCAACCAGGTGCAGGACTGCATTTTCCGGGCCCTGTCCGGGGAGGAGCGACGGTTGTTCGCCGTGGGCGATGTGAAGCAGAGCATTTACCGGTTCCGGCTGGCGGACCCCACCATTTTCCTGGAGAAATACCTGTCCTACCGCCCGGCGGCGGAGGCGGAGGAGGGCCAGCCGCGAAAGGTGCTGCTGAGCCGGAATTTCCGCTCCCGGCGGGAGGTGCTGGACGGCACCAACTTTGTGTTCCGGGCCATTATGTCCCGGGAAATGGGGGAGATGGACTACGGCGACGACGAGCAGCTGTATTTCGGCGCGGAGGCGGCGTACCCGCCCCGGCCGGGCATGGAGCCGGAGCTGCACCTGATCAGCGTGGAGAATACGGAGGAGGAAACCTTCGACCGCACGGAGGTGGAGGCCCGGTTTGTGGCCCGGCGCATCCGACGGCTGCTGGACCAGGGCTTCCCGGTGCAGGGAGAGGACGGACAGCCCCGGCCTGTGGAACCGGAGGATATCGTCATTCTCATGCGGTCCCCCCGGGCGCGTCTGGCGGCCTATACGGCGGCCCTGCGGCGGGAGAACATTCCCTGCACCAGCGGGGAGAGCGAGGCGTTTTTCAGCACCCTGGAGGCGGCGGTGATGGTGTCGTTTTTGCAGATCATCGACAATCCGCGGCAGGATGTGCCACTGATCGCCGTGCTGCGGTCGCCGCTGTTCGGCTTTTCCCCGGACCGGCTGGCCCAGATCCGGGCGCTGCTGCCGGAGGGAGACTACTATGACGCCCTGTGCCTGGACGAGCATGAGGACACGGCGGCCTTCCGGCAGACGCTGGACGGTCTGCGGCTGGCCGCCCGGGACATGACGGCAGACCGTCTGCTGTGGAAGCTCTATACCCAGTGCCACGCCATGGCGGTGTTCGGGACCATGGAGGGCGGCGCGGCCCGGAAGGAAAACCTCATCGCCCTGTATACCTACGCCGGGCAGCAGGCGGCGGCGGGACGGGGCGGCCTGTTTGACTTCGTGACCCAGCTCCACGACCTGCTGGAGGAAGGACGTCAGCCGCCTATCTCCACCCAGGCCACCGGCAGCGGCGTGCAGATCATGAGCGTCCATCGGTCCAAGGGACTGGAGTTCCCGGTGGTGATCCTGGCGGACCTGCACAAGCGCTTCAACGCCGACGACTTCCACCGGCCGGTGCTGGTGCATCCCCAGCTGGGGCTGGGCACCGAGCGGGTGGACCGGCAGCGGCGGATCCGGTACGATACCGTTACCAAATCCGCCGTGGCGGCGGCCCTGACCCGGGAGAGCAAGGCCGAGGAAATGCGCATTCTGTACGTGGCCCTGACCCGGGCCAAGGAGAAGCTCATCTGCGTGGATTGCATGTCCCACGCCCGGAAACGGGCGGCGGACCTGGCAGTGCTGGCGGAGATGCCCGCGCCGCCGGAGGCGGTGGCCGGGGCAAAATGCCCCGGGGACTGGCTGCTGCTGCCGCTGCTGTGCGCCCCGGAGGGGGAGCCCATCCGCCGCTGGGCGGAGACGGAGCCCCAGACCCTGACAGGCGCCGGAGGCGGATGGCAGGTGCAGGTGTGGGAAAATCCCGTGGCGCCGGCTCTCCGGGAGCGGGACAGCACGCCGGAGGAGGCGCGCGAAAGCGGCCCTGTGGAGGTCCGGGAGCTGGACTATCCCCACCCGGCAGCCTGCCGCATTCCCACCAAGGTCACGGCCACCCAGCTGAAGGGCCGGGAGCTGGATGAGGAGATCGCCCAGGGTACCGTCCGCCGGGTGCGTCAGGTGCAGGTGGAAACGCCGCGCTTTCTGATAGGGGAGCGACCTTTGTCCGCAGCCCAGCGGGGTACGGCCATGCATCTGCTGATGCAGTATCTGGACCTGAGCGGCCCGGAGCCGGAGCAGCAGGTGCAGGCCCTGCTGGTCCGGCATCTGCTGACGCCGGAGCAGGCGGCGTCCCTGGAGCTGGAGCAGGTGCGCCGGTTCCTGGCCTCGCCTCTGGCGGAGCGCATCCGCCGGGCGGGGGAGGTGTACCGGGAGTACCGGTTCTCCCTGCTGCTGCCAGCGTCGCTGTATGATCCGGAGGCGGAGCCGGAGGATGAGCTGATGCTCCAGGGCGTGGTGGACTGCGCCTTCCGGACGGAGCAGGGCTTGGTCATTGTGGACTTCAAAACGGACCGCATCCTGCCCCAGGAGGCCGCCCAGCGGGCGGAGCTGTATCGCCCCCAGCTGACGGCCTACAGTCAGGCCCTGAGCCGGGTGCTGGAAGCACCGGTGGCGGAGCGGGTGCTGTATTTCTTCGGCCCCGGATGCCAGGTGACGCTGTAATGGCTTCATCTCCGCTATTTCCGGCGGCGTGTTCGTAGTGGGTCTGGTGCCGGAGCTGTGCCTGCCCAGGGACCCCAAGCACTATGAGATCCGATAAAATTTGAAATTTTTTCCGGCTTTGCGCCGCAGACTGCTGTCTGCGGCGCTTTTTTTGCCTGCGGCGGAAATGCATCCTATATTTAGCGGACATGAAAGCCGGGCGATTCGCGCAAAGTAACTCTGTCGCCGGCGACAAAATTCAAAAACAGGGGTGATCGCATGTATGAAACGCAAAAAAAGCGACGCATACGCAGGCCGGCCGCATGGCTGCTGGCCGTGCTGCTCACCGGGGCCCTGTGCTGCCAGACGGTATGGGCCGACCAGCGCACCTTGATCCCTGTGGGGAAGGCGGTGGGCATCAAGCTGTTTGCCGATGGCGTGCTGGTGGTGTCTACCGCCAGCGACGGTCCGTGCCCGGCCCGCGACTGCGGCATACAGGAGGGGGACCTGATCGTCAGCTGCAACGGCGAAAGGATCACGTCCGCCGAGGAGCTGCAGGCTCTGCTGCAGGCCGCCGGCGGAACGCCTGCAGCCGTGGGCCTGCGCCGGGACGGCAAAAGCCTTACCGTCACCGCCGTGCCGGTGCAGGCGGAGGATGGCTCCTGGCGTCTGGGCGCCTGGACACGGGACTCTATGGCGGGCGTGGGGACGCTGACCTTCTATGACCCGGACACCGGCGCCTATGGCGCTCTGGGCCACGGCATCACCGATACGGACACGGCCCAGCTGATGCCGCTGTCCAGCGGTTCCATTATGGAGACCACCGTGAAGGCCGTGAAAAAGGGACAGAAGGGCGACCCGGGACAGCTGAAGGGCGACTTCACCGTGCAGCACGATGTGGGCATCGTGTCCGCCAATACCAGCGGCGGCATTTTCGGCACTGTGGCAGAAGGCGGCTTTGTATCCGGCGCGGCACTGCCGGTGGCCCGGCGCAGCGAGGTGACCACCGGCCCCGCTGTTATTTTGTCCACCATCTCCGGAGATGATACCCAGGAATACACCGTGGAAATCGTGCGGCTGTACCCCGCAAACCGGGACGGCCGGGACCTGCTGCTGAAGGTCACGGACCCCCGGCTGCTGGAGGCCACCGGAGGCATTGTCCAGGGCATGAGCGGCAGTCCCATTATCCAGAACGGTAAATTTGTAGGCGCTGTAACGCATGTTCTGGTGAACGACCCCACTCAGGGCTATGGCATTCTTCTGGAGCACATGCTGGAGGCGGCGGGCTGAAGAAATGACAGGGGCGTGAATCGCCCCTGCCATTTCAGCTTGTCAAAAAAGGACGGCGCCCGTTGCAAATCCGTTGGGGCTGCGGTATACTTGAATCAAAAAGCCGGATACACTTTCGCCGGCGGAAATTCGGCTGTGCCGGGGCCTGCTGGCGAAGGGCGGCGCAGGCCGGTGACATTATTGTCACAGACGGAAGCGAAGCGGCCTGGTATACTGGACCCGATAAGGAGGGAGCACAGATGCACAGAATACTGCTGGCGGAGGATGACGACGCCATTGTCCGTCTGCTGACGGATTTTTTGCGGGAGGAGGGCTTCGCCGTGACGGCGGCGGCAGGGGAGCGCTCCGCCCGGGAGGCCCTGGAACGGGAGCGGTTTGACCTGGCTCTGGTGGACTTGCAGCTGGCGGACGGCTCCGGCTTCGGCGTGTGCGCCGCCGCCCGGGCCCGGCAGCTGCCGGTGATCTTTCTGACGGCCTCCAGCGACGAGAGCACCGTAGTATCCGGCTTTGACATGGGGGCCGATGACTATGTGGCCAAGCCCTTCCGGCCCCGGGAGCTGGTGTCCCGGATCCGCAGCGTCCTGCGCCGGTGCGGCAGGGACAAGGCAGTGGTGACCCTGGGCGATGTCCAGGCGGACATCGAGCGGGGCCAGGTGACGAAAAACGGGGCGGACGTATATCTGACGGCCCTGGAATACCGGCTGCTGCTGGTATTCGTCAACAACCGGGGAAAGGTCCTGTCCCGCAGCCGCCTGCTGGAGGAGATCTGGGACGTGGCCGGGGATTTTGTCAATGACAACACCCTGACGGTATATATCAAGCGTCTGCGGGAGAAGATCGAGACGGACCCCGCCGCGCCGCAGATCATCCGCACCGTCCGGGGTCTGGGATATCGGGTGGAGCTATGAGACTGCTGCGGAATCGGGAGGTTCGGCGGGGGGTGCTGCTCCTGACGGGGATCACGGCGGCTCTTTGTGCCGTGGGCTGGGCTATGGCGGGCCCTTGCTGCGCCGGGCTGCTGCTGGTGTCCGGGGCGGCGTCTGCGGCGGTGTATCTGGTATCCGCCCGGCGGCGGTACCGGGCGCTGGCGGACATGAGTCAGGACATCGACCGGGTACTCCATGGGTTGGACAGCCAGATCATCGCCGCCTGCGACGAGGGAGAGCTTGCCATCCTGTCCAGCGAGATCCGGAAAATGACTGTCCGGCTGCGGCAGGCGGCAGACAGCCAGCATCGGGAACGCATGCAGCTGGCGGATGCCATGGCGGACATCTCCCACCAGCTGCGGACGCCTTTGACAGCCATCAACCTGACGCTGTCCATGCTGGGACGGGAGGGGCTGCCGGAACAGGAGCGCCGGGCACTTCTGCAGGAGCTGCGGCGGCTGGTGACCCGCATGGAGTGGCTGGTGGAGACGCTTTTGAAAATGTCCCGCATTGACGCGGGAGCAGTGTCGTTCCGGGAGGAGTCCTGCCGGGCGGCGGACATCATCCAGCGGGCGGTCCAGCCTCTGGCGGTTCCTATGGAGCTGCGGGGCATTACCCTGGAAACGGCGGCAGGAGAGGAGTGCTTCACCGGCGACGCCGCCTGGAGCGCCGAGGCCCTGGGAAACGTGCTGAAAAACTGTATGGAGCACGCGGCGTCCTACATCCGGGTATCCGCCCGGGAGACAGCGCTGTTTACGGAGATCACCGTTCGGGATGACGGGCCGGGCTTCCGGGCAGAGGATCTGCCCCGGCTGTTTGAGCGATTCTATCGGGGGAAGGATGCAGCTCCGGCCAGCGTGGGCATTGGCCTGGCCCTGGCCCGGATGGTGCTTTCGGCCCAGAACGGCACCATCCGCGCCGATAATGCCTGTCCCGGCGGCGCATTATTCACCTTGCGCTGGTACAGGAGCACGGTATGAGCTTTATCTTGACGCGGCGGCTGTTTTCCTGTAAAATGGATAAAATAAAGCGTATTTTTGCAAATGAGGTAACGATATGGCAAACGGATTTATTGATAAGGCCCGTATTACCGTCCGGGCCGGTAACGGCGGCAATGGTGCAGTGGCCTTCCACCGGGAAAAGTATATTGCCGCAGGCGGTCCTGACGGCGGCGACGGCGGCGACGGCGGCAGCATCATCGTCCGGGTGGATGACAACATGTCCACGCTGATGGACTTCCGCTATAAGCGCAAATATGTGGCCGGCAACGGCGTGGACGGCCAGGGAGGCCGCAAAAGCGGCAAGGATGGCCAGAGCCTGACCATCCGTGTCCCCCGGGGCACCCTGATCCGGGACGCAGAGACCGGCGAGATCATCAAGGACATGTCCGACAGCGAGCCCTTTGTCCTGTGCAGGGGCGGTCGGGGCGGCTGGGGCAACCAGCACTTCGCCACCCCTACCCGCCAGGTACCCCGCTTTGCCAAGGCAGGCCTTCCCGGCGAGAGCCACGACGTGGTGCTGGAGCTGAAGCTGCTGGCGGACGTGGGACTGGTGGGCTTCCCCAACGTGGGAAAGAGCACCCTTCTGAGTGTGGTATCCAAGGCCCATCCCAAAATCGCCAACTACCACTTTACCACCCTGTACCCCAACCTGGGCGTGGTGTATGTGGACGAGGGCGTGTCCTTTGTCATGGCGGATATCCCCGGCATCATTGAGGGAGCCAGCGAGGGCGCAGGCCTGGGCCACGATTTCCTGCGGCATATCGACCGCTGCCGTCTGCTGGTGCATTTGGTGGATGTGTCCGGCAGCGAAGGCCGGGACCCCATCGCCGACTTCGATGCCATCAATGAGGAGCTGCGGCAGTACAGCCCCGAGCTGGCCACACGGCCTCAGATCGTGGTGGCCAACAAGACGGACCTGCTGGCAGACCCTGCCCAGCTGGACGCTTTCCGGGCCCATGTGGAGGAGGCGGGCTATGCGTTCATGGCCATGTCTGCCGCCACCCACCAGGGTACCCGTGAGCTGGTGCAGGCGATCGCCGCCCGTCTGGCGGAGCTGCCGCCGGTGGCGGTGTATGAGCCGGAGTATGTGCCCCGGCCGCCTCAGATCGACACCTCCGAGCCTCTCAGCATCCAGCAGGAGGACAACACCTGGCTGGTGGAGGGCCCGTGGCTTCAGCGCCTTATGGCCAACATCAACTTCTCCGACTACGAGAGCCGCATGTATTTCGACAAAATGCTGCGCCAGTCCGGCCTGTTTGACCAGCTGGAGCGCATGGGCATCCAGGACGGCGACATTGTGTCCATGTACAACCTGGAATTTGAGTATCAGCGCTGATAAATGGCATAAATCAAGTATCCCCATGTGTCACAGAGCATAGAAGCTTTTTTGGCAGCGCAAAAAAGGGATGGTGTATGGGTATGTCTACGGATTTTGAAGGTGCTGCGTTTGCCCTATGGCAGAGCTGGGAGGCGCACCGGCAGGCATTCGGCCCGATCCTGGAGCCGGCGTTTGAAGAGAATCAGGAGGCACGCGTTCTCTTAATTGACGCACTGAATCACATCAGCAGGCGGGAAGTGAAGCAAGGGATGGAGCTTCTGAAAAAGCTGGCTCCTTTCTGCGCCTATGACGAGGACAGAGCGGCCTGGGCATTTTTTACAGGGCTTTGTTTTGAAATGGCCGGTGCACGGGAGCAAATGCTGCAATGGTACCAGAGAGCCGGAGAAATTGGCCACCGGTTTTATCTGCCTTATCTGAAGCTGGCAAAAGCCGCACATGCGTCCGCCCGATTCAAAGAGGCGAAGGGGTATTATGAGACCGCCGTGGATTGCCTGCTGGAGATGCCGGATCAGGATAGGGATGAGCGCATGCTCGGTTCCGCATACACCAATTTGACCTCCTGCCTTACCATGCTCCACCAATATCCTGCTGCGGAGGCTGCCTGGAAAGAGGCACAAAGGTACACCTTGCAGCCTGGGGCAGATGCAGCGGCCGCTATTCTGTATGCGGCGATGGGTGATGCGGAAAAGGTGGCCGTACACATGGAGCACCTTGAGAAAAGCTATCCGGCGTATGCAGCACGCACCCGAGAAATGACCCGACAGATTCTGAGCGGTACGCACCCGGCGTTCCCCCGCGAAAATGAAACGTAAAAGTTAAAAAACACCGGAGGCAGTTGGAAATAAAACTGCCTCCGGTGTTTTAATGATTTTTTTGATAGATGTCCCACAGGCCCTCCATCAGCAGATATTTGTCATACAGGACCTTATTGCGGCAGTAACGGACGATGACGGGGGCGTTGCTGCCGGTGGCCACGATGGTAGGAGTCTCTCCCTGGGGCAGGAGATCGCGGATGCGGTCAATGACACCGTCCAGCATGCCGGCGGTGCCGTAGACGATGCCGGAGCGCATGCAGTCCTCAGTGTTTTTGCCGATGAGGCTCTTGGGATGCTGGAGAGAGATATCCGGCAGCTGGGCCGTGTGATCCGACAGGGCGTCCAGACTCAGCCGCACGCCGGGAAACATCAGGCCGCCCTCATAGCTGCGCTTGCTGGAGATATAGGAAATGGTGGTGGCGGTGCCCATGTCGATCATAATGATGGGAGTGGGATATTTGTCCAGAGCCGCCACCGCGCCTGCCACCAGGTCGGCGCCCAGCTGGTTGTGGATCTCCATGCGGATGTTGAGCCCGGTTTTCACGCCGGGTCCCACGATCATCGGGGGCTTACCCAAAAGCCGGGTCAGAGCCTTGGCCATCATGAAGTTGATGGGCGGCACCACGCTGGAAAAGATGGCCCCGCTGACGTCCCGCAGGTCGTAGCGATACAGGGAAAAGATGTTCATCAGATCGATGCTGATCTGATCCGCCGTTTTGCGGCTATCGGTGTCGATGGAGGACAGGAATTTCAGATCCCGCTTTTCGTCGAACAGTCCCACAGAGATATTGGAATTGCCGATATCAATGGCCAGCAGCATAGCAGCAGCCCCCCTTTCCATTTTCTATCATTGTACCACGTTGGACCCGCCTTGGCAACACAGAAAAAGAGGGCCTCCGATCCTCGGAGGCCCCATGGGGTTATTTTTCCACCCGGAAGGCATATACCGAGCCATCGGTAATACCGGTCTGGGGCGCCTTGCCGCAGGCTGCCAGGGACAGGGTCATCATCATTGCCAGCAGCAGGGCCAGCAGACGGTTGGCGGTTTGCTTCATCATGTTCTTTCCCCTTTGCTTTTGACGATATATTGTCATTCGTCCACAACGCCTATGAGCAGGCTGCCGTCCCGAACAGACACCGTGATGGGCTGCCCCGCAAAGTGGTTGCTGACGCCCAGGGGAAAATCCGCCGTCAGCACAGCGTGGTGCAGGGGATATTGCCCGCCCAGGATGCTGACGTCCTGGGCGTCTGCCCCCAGACAGAACACGGATAGTATGCCCCGGTCCCGGGCCGGAAATGTGATGGAATCGCCGGAAATGGCAGTGTATCGTTCACCCTGGCCATACAGCCAGCCCCGTGCACCCCGGCGGGCCAGATACAATAGCGCCTGGAAATTGGCAACGGTGTGGTCCGTCCGGCGGCCGCCCATGCCGCCATAGATATGGAATTCCGTTTCACCCCGTTCCAGCCCGGTCTTGACGGCCAGCATGGTGTCTGTGTCGTCCTTTTCCACCGGTACCCGGAGGATATTGGGAAAATCCGGCTGCGCACTCAGAGAGTCAAAATCTCCCAGCAGCAGGTCCGGAATGACCTCAGTCTTGCGGCAGGCCAGCCAGCCGCCGTCGGCGGCGATGGTAAAATCCCCGGCCTGGGGCCGGGCGGTCAGACCGTAAAAGCTGCCTGCGCCGAAAATATAGCATGCCATGGCGTTTCCTCAATCGTGATGGTGGTGGTGATGCTTCTCCACGGCGGTGTTCTCCTTGCCGGTAAGCTCCTGAGGGGTGATCCGGATAACCCGGGTCGCCGGACCGTTCTTCTCCACGCATTCCATAAAGCGGCCCATGCCCTTGGGATCGAAGGCGGAGCACAGCTGGAGCATGGCCCGTGTCCACTCGCCTTGATCCGTCACTACCTCTGCCTGGCCCCGCAGCACTGCGCTGGCATAGGCCATGGTGAAGGCATTGGGCACTGACATGGCGTGGGATACCGCCGTCAGGCACACGGGAGAACCGTCCTTCAGCAGCTCCCACTTCTCTCCGGCGCCGGCGCAGTGAAAATACACCACATGGTATTCCTCATCCACCGCCTGGTTCACCGGCACGGCATAGGGCCGACCCTGACGGTCCGTCATGGACAGCGTGGCGTAGGGGGCTTTTTTCAGCACGTCCCAGGCGAAATCCTGGCCGCGCTCTCTGTCTGTTCTTCGCATATGTGTTCCTCCTCTGCCGCAGAGCGGCAACTACAGTTTGCACCAAAAGGCATGGTTTGTCAACGGCGGCATACGATGAAAGAGAAGAATTTTTGGAAAGGAACTGCATGCTATGACCTATCCCTTTATTCTGCCGCCGCTTCCGTATCCGCCTGCCGCCCTGGAGCCCAACCTGGGCCGGTCCTCTGTGCGGCTGCACCATGACGCGTTTTTTGCCGCCTATGCAGACCGGCTCAACGGCGCGCTGGCCCCGTGGCCCCAGTACCAGGACTGGCCTCTGGAGCGTCTGCTGCTCCACTGGTGCCAGCTGCCCCGGGCGCTGGGCCAGGCGGTGCGCCGCTATGGCGGGGGGACCTACAACCACACGCTGTATTTTTCCTCTCTGGCTCCGGCCCGGACCACCAAGCCCTCCCCAGCGCTGCTGGCGGAGATTGAGCACAGCTTCGGCTCCGTGGAGGGGCTGCACCGCAGCATGAAAAACGCCGCTGCCAGCATCTTCGGCAGCGGCTGGGTGTGGCTGGTGTGCTGCTCCGGGGGCCTGCAGATCGTCTGCACCGCCAATCAGGATACGCCCCTGCCCCTGTGGCCCCTGGTCAACATGGACCTGTGGGAGCATGCGTTTTTGCCGGACTACGAAAACCGGCGGGACGACTATATGGAGGCAGCGCTGGCCATTATCGACTGGGATGCTGCCTCCCGGCGCTTCGAGGAGCGGACGGCTATCTCTCGTCCGTAGTGAAATGCTTTATCATATTCGTTGGATTTTTCAATTCTGTTTTGAAAAACTGGGGATACATCGGAATATCCCCGTCCAGCGAAATCCACACCAAGTGTTCTTTGCTGCTGCCTTCCATGAAACTCTCGCTGACCGGCGCAAAAGCATCAGGCACTTTCATATAGAAGATAAGCGAAATCTCATAAATTAGCTTGTTCCGCTTGGAAGGCGCATCGCCATAGAAATAGATTTCGTGCACAAAGCCAAGACGATCAATTTCCATCTGAACGCCTGTTTCCTCCAGCACTTCACGGACAACGGCCTCCTCTGCTGTTTCACCGAATTTTATCCTGCCGCCAACGGAGTAGAGATAGTCTCTGTCATTGCCAACCATCAAAAGCTTTCCATCCTTCATGATGATTGCGCCGACACGAATATTCAAAATTCCATCGTCACAGGCTACGCACATATCTTTGTTCATTGTTTTTCCACCTTATCACCGTTTTGCTATTTCAAGACATACTTCCATGCACTGCTTTCTTGATAGTAGAAGAATTCGCTCAGATTTTCTTCTTTGAAAACCCGCAGCATATCACGCATATCCAAAGACAACTTGAGATTAGGCAGATTGGCAATATCTTCCCACCAAACCCGACCTTCGGAGCTGGAATGTAATTCGCCATCAAAACAAGTTGTCTTATAAAGCAGCACAACAAACCTGTACTGATTTTCACACCAGTCTTTGATACCGCAGAGCTGGGGAGAACGGATATGCAGTCCAGTTTCCTCCTGCACCTCACGAATCACGGCATCCGTAAAGGATTCTCCCGGCTCTATATGACCTCCGGGGAAGGTGATGCCCGGCCAGTCCCGCTTTTTCCGGTCGATCACGACAACTCGGCTGCCATCACAGATCATGCACATATTTGTAAATTCAACCGTTTCGGTTCTTGCCATTATGTTAAGACTCCTTCCTCAAAAAAGTAAAACGGATTTACAATGCTCTCCACACCAAAAACTTTTGTAGCCATTCGATACATTGCCTTGGCGTGAATGCGGTCATGCCAAATAAATCGACGAAGCACCTTACGGAGAGACCAATCTTCTCCATAGCTACCTGCGACGACTACATTTTCAAGAAAATCTCCCTTTGCTTCCAGCGCCTCAAATCCGCGTTTGCGGCACGCATAGATGCTTCCATCATTGTCGGCATCAACATGAATCTCCGAAAAATAGTATTCGTTTACATTTTTCGTATGCGCATACATTTCATCAGCTGAGCGCGGAACTTTGCCGTAAAAGGTCTTGCGTTCGGGAGCAGCCGTTGCATTTTTATCGGGAACAGAATCATACAAGGCAAGAAAATCCTGCGCTGATTTCAGCGCAAGTGCCTTTAACTTTTTATATTCTTCTGCTGTCAGCGGTGCTTTTTCACTTTCAAAAAGCACATCAGAGTCCGCGTCGCAGATCGCAAGCTCGGAAACCTTTTCTTCGATGATGGCGATATCCATGCTTGTTACTGCTTTTTTGCCGCACCATTTGAGATAAGAGCATATTTCTGCTTGCATTTTCCGGACAGCGGCTTCCAATGTTTCTCCGCGGGTGTATGCACCTACAAAATCCACCGCATAAAGCAAGGTGTCTCTGCCGTTATGCTCCCATACACAGTTGATCGTCATATGGTATCTCTCCAATCGTCCGCTTCATGATAATAATTGAGCCTGATCTAAAGGCTGATGTTCCGTGACCACTTCGAGATGCGCCTTTGAATCGCCATTCAAAACGATGACGGCATACGTCAGCAGGTCATTGTAGATCAGATCGTCAAACGTGCCCACTCGTTCGTGTGTATACACAGTATAACACAGCAAGCGTTCGGCTTTCAACAGACGTGACGGAAGATATCGCCGCAAATGCAATCTTTCTGCGAATACAAGCGGATTCCCGGCTTTCCCGGTGCGGAACATACACGAAATATTTGATGTACAAAAGCGGCCGGCAGCGATTGGCTGCGGAACAGAGAAACTTTCTATTTTTTGCTGTCCTCCTGACGGGGTGCGGTTCAGAATGCCTGTGGGCCTTTTTGCGTTTTTTTCCAGATTTCCCTTGCAAATGGGGAAAAACGTGGTATACTGTCTGCTGTCACATTTGTGTGAAAAGTATGAATTGAGAGGTGAGGCGCATGGCCGGGGGCAAGCACATTCTGGGCAAGCCCAAGAGCCACCGCATTTTCGGTACTGCCCGGGTAGGGGAGCGGGGACAGATCGTGATCCCCAAGGAGGCCCGGCAGTTTTACGGCATCCGGCCGGGGGATACGGTGCTGGTGCTGGGCAGCGGCGAAAGTGGGCTGGTGCTGTCCAAGCCCGAGGTGCTGGACCGGGTGGCGCAGCAGATCTTAGAAGATATGGGAAGGAATGAGGAGAAATGACGGATACCAATTCCATCTATAACCAGCTGGGCGTCAGCGACAAGGTGCTGCGTTTCGGCCAGGAGGTGCTGGCGGGGCTGTCGGACCAGTTCCGGCACATTGACCAGGTGGCGGAGTTCAATCAGGCCAAGGTTATCGCTGCCATGCAGAAAAACCGGGTGAACGCCACCCACTTCAACCTGTCCACGGGCTACGGCTACGACGACGAGGGGCGGGACAATCTGGAGCGGGTGTATGCCGACTGCTTCGGCACGGAGGCGGCCTTGGTGCGGCCCCAGATCACCTGCGGCACCCATGCCCTGGCTCTGGCCCTGGGGGCCAATCTGCTGCCCGGCGACGAGCTTTTGTCTCCGGTGGGCGGACCCTACGACACTCTGGAGGAGGTCATCGGCATCCGTCCCTCGCCCTGCTCCCTGAAGGAGTATGGCGTCAGCTACCGGCAGGTGGACCTGCTGCCCGGCGGGGGCTTCGACTATGACGGCATCCGGGCGGCCATCAACGAGAAAACCAAGCTCATCACCATCCAGCGGTCCAAGGGCTATGCCACCCGGCCATCCTATTCCGTGGAGGAGATCGGAAAGCTCATTGCCTTCTGCAAGGAGTGCAAGCCCGACGTGCTGTGCATGGTGGATAACTGCTACGGCGAGTTCGTGGAGACCCAGGAGCCCACCAATGTGGGGGCCGACATGGTGGTGGGCAGTCTCATCAAGAACCTGGGCGGCGGCCTGGCTCCCACCGGCGGCTATGTCTGCGGCAGGAAGGAGTGCATCGAGCGCTGCGCCTACCGGCTCAGTGCTCCGGGCCTGGGCCGTGAGATGGGCGCTAACCTGGGCCTTTTGACCAGCTTTTACCAGGGGCTGTTCCTGGCGCCCACGGTGGTGTCCTCCGCAGTGCGGGGCGCGGTGTTTGCCGCCGGGTGCTATGAGAAGCTGGGCTTCCGGGTAGTGCCTGGCAGCGGCGAGACCCGCCGGGATATTATCCAGGCGGTGGAGCTGGGCAGCCGGGAGGCCATGGTGGCCTTCTGCAAGGGCATCCAGTCTGCCGCGCCGGTGGACAGCTATGTGACCCCGGAGCCCTGGGCCATGCCCGGGTATGAGTCGGAGGTCATCATGGCTGCCGGAGCCTTCGTCCAGGGCGCGTCCATCGAGCTGTCCGCCGATGGGCCCATCCGCCCGCCCTACGCTGTGTATTTCCAGGGCGGCCTGACCTGGTTCCATGCCAAGCTGGGCATTCTCATGAGCATCCAGAAGCTGCTGGACGCAGGGATCATCGAAATGTAATTCTAAAGTGTAATTGTAAAAGGAGAAAAAATCACATGTGGTTCTGGCTTTCCCTGATCGCTCTGCTGTGCTGGAGCGGATCGGACCTGTTTTCCAAAATCGGCTGCCAGTCGGAGACCGATAAATACAGCCACCTGAAAATGGTGACGGCGGTGGGCGTGGTCATGGGCCTGCACGCGGCGTATGAGATCTTTATCGGCGGCACCCAGGTGACCTGGGAGATCATCTGGACGTATCTGCCGGTGTCGCTGCTGTACATCTCGTCCATGGCCATGGGGTACATCGGCCTGCGGTATATTGAGCTGTCCATTTCCTCTCCCATCTGCAACTCCTCCGGTGCGCTGGTGGCGGTGCTGTGCCTGATCACCAGCGGCATGGGCGAGCTGGTACCCGCCCAGCTGGTGGCCACGGCCCTGGTATGCGTGGGCGTGGTGGGCCTGGGCATAGTGGAGGCCCATGAGGACGAGGATCTGCGCCGGAAGCGGCAGGAGGCGGCCAACCGCCGCTATGCCAAGTCCGCCCTGGCCCTGCTGCTGCCCATTATCTACTGCATACTGGATGCGGCGGGCACCTTTGCCGATTCCCGGGTGCTGGACAAGCTGTCCGCCCGGGCACTGGCAGAGGGGATGTTCGCCACGGCGGATGAGTGCTCCGACTACGCCGCCAGCGCCGCCAACTGCGCCTATGAGCTGACGTTTCTGCTGGCGGGCATCGTGTGCTTCGTGTATGTGGTGCTGATCCGGAAGCAGAAGCTCATCGCCCGGCAGGAGGCCCCCAAGTACGCCGGCGCAGCGTTTGAAACGGCGGGCCAATTCGCCTACATCTTCGCCCTGTCCGATACGGCCCATGTGGCCATTTCCGCCCCCATCATCTCCGCCTACTGCGTGGCGTCGGTGGTGTGGAGCCGCATTTTCCTGAAGGAAAAGCTGTCCCTGAAGCATTACCTCATGATCGCCCTGGTGGTGGCGGGTATCGTCATCCTGGGCGTATACGACGCCTGAACAAAAATCTCCCCCTGTCATGCAGTGCATGACAGGGGGAACCATACATTTGCGGCAGAATCACATGCCCGTCATCACGGTCATGACCTTGAACTCCTCGGAATTCAGGGTTTTTTTCATAGCCAGACCCTCGTCGATATCCAGGTCGATGATCTGATCATCCTTGGCACAGATCACGCGGTTGGTCTTTCCTTCCGCCAGGACGCGGACGGCCTCGTAGCCCATGCGCGTGGCCATGACCCGGTCCTTGGCGGTGGGGCTGCCGCCCCGCTGAATGTGACCCAGGATGGTGACCCGGGGGTCCAGAGCCAGCTCCTCCTGAATCTGGCGGCCTACCTCCACGGCGCTGGCCGCGCCCTCGGCCACTACGATCATAAAGTTGGTCTTGCCATTGAGTCGGGCATGGCGGATATTGTCGGCTACCTGGACCTTGAAATCATAGGGGTGCTCCGGCACCAGCACTGCCGTGGCACCCACGGCCACGCCCACATACAGGGCCAGATAGCCGGCATGGCGGCCCATGACCTCCACCACGGCACAGCGCTCGTGGGACTGCATGGTGTCCCGCAGCTTATCGATGCATTCCACCGCCGTGTTGGCGGCGGTGTCGAAGCCGATGGAGTAGTCCGTGCAGACGATGTCGTTGTCGATGGTGCCGGGGATGCCCACCACAGATACGCCGCATTTGCTGAGCTCCTGGGCGCCCCGGAAGGTGCCGTCGCCGCCGATGGCCACGATGCCGTCCAGTCCCAGCAGCTTGCACACCCCCGCAGCCTTGGCCTGTCCCTCCGCCGTGCGGAACTCCTCGCTGCGGGCGGTGTAGAGAATGGTGCCGCCGCGGTTGATGATGCGGCTGACACTGCCGGAATCCATGCGATAAAAGTCACCGTTGACCAGGCCGGACCAGCCCCGCCGGATGCCTATGCACTCGATGCCGCGGTCCAGGGCGGACCGCACCACGGAGCGCACCGCCGCATTCATACCCGGGGCGTCGCCGCCGCTGGTCAGAACACCGATCCGTTTTACTGCGCTTTCTGCCATAGAAAAATTCCTCCCTCTGTATATATCGGAACATTCCGAATGTACCATACATCATTTTGCACATTGTAACACGATTTGTCACCCAATGCAACAGGAACTTTTTTGTTCCTGTAGGAATCGTGAGCCTGTCAAAAAAGGCGGGGGCACCATCCGGGTGGGTGGGGCATAGACTGCCCTGTGAGGAGGTATAAGCATGGACCATGAACTTTTGCTGGCCCGCTCCATCACACAGGCTCAGCACATGGTGCGGGCCCTTGGCGGATGCGGCATCCGGGCTGCACTGATGCGTGCGCCTATGGGACTGACGGACCGGGGCTGCGCCTATGCGGTGCGGCTGCGTCCCGGGGCGCTGGAGCAGGCGCTGTCTTGTCTGAAATCGGCGGGGATCACGCCCCTGGCCGTTTATCGTCATACGCAGGAGGGGTATCGGGAGGCGGCGGAATGATCTATTTCGACGCCGGGGCAACCACCCTGGAGAAGCCTGCCGCCGTGGGCCGGGCCATGGCTCAGGCGACGCACGCTATGAGTTCCCCGGGGCGGGGGAGCTATCCCGCCTCCCGCCGGGCGGAGGAAACGGCCTATCTGTGCCGCCAGGAGGCGGCGGAGCTGCTGGGCGTTCCGCAGCCGGAAAACGTTATCATCACCACAAGCGCCACCCATGGACTGAACATTGCCATTCGGTCGCTGCTGGGGTCCGGGGACCGGGTGGTGATCTCCGGATATGAGCACAACGCCGTGACCCGGCCCCTGCATGCCATTCCGGGACTGTCGGTGACAGTGATCGATACGCCGCTTTTCCGGCCGGACCTGGCGGCGGAGGAATTTCGCCGGGCCATCCGGCAGCTGCGGCCCCGGGCGGTGGTGTGCACCCACGTTTCCAACGTGTTCGGCATGATCCTGCCGGTGGCGGACATTGCCGAAACCTGCCGGGAGACGGAAACACCCCTGATCGTGGACGCGTCCCAGTCGGCGGGGGTGCTGCCGGTGGATCTGTCCGGGTGGGGGGCGGCCTTTGTGGCCCTGCCCGGCCATAAGGGATTGTACGGCCCCCAGGGCACGGGGCTGCTGCTGTGCGGAGGGGAGGGGGCAAAGCCCCTGCTGTATGGCGGAACCGGCAGCATGTCCCGCCTGCAGGATATGCCCCCGGACCTGCCGGATCGACTGGAGGCCGGGACCCACAACATGCCGGGCATCGCAGGGCTGCTGGAGGGCATCCGGTTCGTGCGGCGGCAGGGAGTGGACGCCATCGCCGCCCGGGAGCGTCGGGTGGCGCAGCGGGCTGCCCAGGGGCTGGAGCGGCTGCCGGGGGTGCGAATATTCTGGGACCGGGAGCTTCGGCATCAGACCGGCGTTGTATCCTTTGTAACGGAGGGACGGAATTGCGAGGAGGTGGGGGAGGCTCTGGCCCGGCGGGGAATTGCTCTGCGGGCGGGGCTCCACTGTGCACCTTTGGCCCACCGGACGGCGGGGACGCTGGAAACCGGAACCCTGCGGCTGAGCACGTCGTTTTTCAATACGCCGGACCAGGCGGATCGCCTGGTATGGTCCGTGTCCCGGGTGCTTCGTGAAAATGTAGAGCTTTGACAGACGTTTTTGTTGCATTTTCCCAATAAATTTTATATAATGTAAAATACGTATTGGTATGTGCAAGGAAGGGACGCCTGAAATGGAAGCTATTGTATCTGTATTGGAGCGGGCGGGGCGGTATTTGTCGCTGATCCGGCCCATGGATGTGCTGGACGTGGCCATCATCGCCTATCTGGTGTATAAGATCCTGTGTCTGGTGCGCAGCACCAGGGCGGAGAATATCCTCAAGGGCGTTGCCATCTTTCTGGTGGCCCTGTGGCTGTCGTCCCCGGCGGCCCTGAATCTGCGGGGCGTGAACTATATCCTCAGCCACATGGTGGAATGGGGCGTTCTGGCCCTAATCATTCTGTTTCAGCCGGAGATCCGGCAGCTGCTGGAAAAGGTGGGCAGCCGGAACATCCGCCTGCTGCGGATTTTCCAGCCGGAGCAGCAGTCGTCGGAGCTGGAGCGGGCCATTGACCAGACCGTGGTGGCCTGCACCGACATGGCCAAGACCCGCACGGGTGTGCTGATTGTGTTCGAGCGGAAGCTGCTGCTGGACGATATCGTCCGCAGCGGCACCACTCTGGACGCGGCGGTATCCAGCGAGCTGCTGAAGAACATCTTTTTCGTGAAGGCCCCCATGCACGACGGCGCCGTTATCATCCGGCAGGGCCGGATCTTAGGCGCCGGATGCATGCTGCCTCTGTCGAAGAATGTGAACCTCAGCCGCGATCTGGGTATGCGTCACCGTGCGGGCATCGGCATGAGCGAAAACTCCGACGCAGTGGTGGTCATCGTATCGGAGGAGACAGGCTCCATCTCCGTGGCCATCGGCGGAATGCTGAAGCGGCACCTGATGCCGGAGACGCTCCGTCAGCTGCTGTGCAACGAGCTGATGCCCCAGCCGGAGGAGGAGTCGGACAAGCCCCGCCTGTCCCTGCGGGAGCTGCTGCACGCCCATAGAAAGGGGGAGCAGAATGGAAACCAAGAATAACACCAACGCCAACAAAAGCCGCAAGGCCATCCGCATCGTCATCTCCATCCTGGTGGCCATTGCCCTGTGGGTCTATGTGGACCGGGGGCTTTCCGTGGAGGTGACCATGAAGGTCAACAACGTTCCGGTGGAGTTCTCCGGCGAGGATACTACCCTGGCGGACAAGAATCTGATGCTGCTGTCGGGCTACGACACCACCATCGACCTGGTGCTCAAGGGGCCCCGCAGCGAGCTGTTCAAGCTGGACAAGAGCAAGGTCCGCATTGTGGCGGACACCAGCTCCATCCAGGAGACAGGACAGCAGACACTGACGTATCAGGTGTATTATCAGGACGACATCCAGCGCAGCAAAATTTCCGTGGATCACGCCAGCGCCTACAGCGTCACCGTTACCGTGGGCGAGATGGACAGCAAGACCGTGCCCATCCGCTGCGACATCGTGGGCAGCACCGCCAAGGGCTTCACCGCCGGGGAGCTGACCCTGGATCCGGCGGAGCTGAACCTGCGGGGCCAGCGGGACGACCTGCTGAACATCGCCTATGCCAAGGTGACGCTGGACATCTCCGGGGCGGATCGCACCGTGGTGAAGGCCCTGGAGTGGGAGCTGTACGACTACAACGACATCAAGATCGATAACCCTGCCGTTCGCTCCAAGGTGAAGGCCGTGCAGGCCACCCTGCCGGTGAAAACATCCAAGACGGTGGGCCTGGTCATCAACTTCGTTCCCGCCGCCGGGTCCACCATGGATACGGTGCAGTACACCGTGTCCCCGGACAAGGTGACCCTGGTGGGCGAAAAGGACGTGCTGGACACCATCGACGCCATTGTGCTGGACACTCTGTACCTTCAGGATCTCCAGCCCTCCCAGAGCCTGACCTACAGTGTCACCGCGCCGGAGGGGACTACCCTGGCGGAGAATGTGGGACCCGTCACCGTGACCATCGTGGTCACGGGGGTCACGGAGCGCAGCGTTAGCGTGACGGCCTTTAACTGCGAAAACGTGCCGGCAGGCTTTTCCGCTGTGCCGGTGACGGAGAGCCTGAATATTCTGCTGCGGGGTCTGGATGGCGAAATGGCCCGCATCACCGGGGAGGATCTGCGGGTCACGGTGGACCTGTCCGGCATCACGGAGCCCGGCGTACACACGGTTCCGGTGACGGTGCAGGTGGCAAACTACGCCAACGTAGGCGTCAAGGGCTCGTATCAGATCGTGGTGGACGTGGAGCGTCTGCCGTAAAATGTGTTTTCCCCAAGCGAAAGGACTGAGCAAATATGACACAAGTTGCAACTGTTGAAAAGATTCTGAAGGACGGGTATGTGCAGATCTCCGTGCCCCGGAAGTCTGCCTGCGGTCACGACTGCGAGGAGTGCGCCGGATGCGGCATGACCGGCGCGTCCATCTATGCCGAGGCACGGGACCCGGTGGGCGTGCACCCCGGAGACAAGGTGGTGGTGGAGAGCTCCACCCGGGCCATCCTGGGCGTCACCTGGCTGGTGTATATGCTGCCGGTGGTGTTTTTCCTGCTGGGCTACTTCCTGTCGGCAGGATTGACCGAGGGCTGGCGGTATGCCATCGCCGTTGCGGCAGTGGTGCTGTCCTTTGTTCCCATTAAGCTGTATGACGGCTATGCCCGAAAAAAGGACACCCTGACCTACACCATCGTGCGGGAGTTCTGATGTTCGGCTATGTACGGCCGGCGGACGGACATCTGACGGCGGAGGACAAGTCCCGGTTCCAGGCCGCTTACTGCGGCCTGTGCCGCAGTCTGGGCCGCCGGTACGGACTGACCGCCCGGATGATCTTAAATTATGATTTAGCTTTTCTGGCTATGCTGTTATCCAGGGAGCCGGAATGCCCCACGGCCCACTGCCGGTGCCCGGCTCACCCCATCCGGGGGTGCGACGCCCTGGAGAGGCAGGACGCCTTTGACACGGCGGCGGACCTGAGCGTGATTCTCACCTGGTGGCAGCTAAAGGACGGCGTGGCGGACCACGGCTTTTTCCGGGGGCTGCCGTACCGCGCGGCCCTGCTCCTGCTGCGGCGGGCCTATCGCAAGGCGCGGGCCAGGCGGCCCGGCTTCGATGCGTGCACCCAGGCGCACCTGGAGGAGCTGGCACGGCTGGAGGCGGAGCAATGCCCCTCTATAGACCGGGCGGCGGACGCCTTCGCGGCGCTGTTGGCCGGGGCGTCAGAGGAGGAAGCGGACCCGGTGCGGCGGCGGGTGCTGCGGCAGCTGCTCTATCACCTGGGCCGGTGGGTCTATCTGGTGGACGCGGCAGACGACCTGAAAAAGGACGTAAAGTCCGGCAGCTATAACCCGCTGGTCTACCGCTTTCACGCGGAGGGCGGGACGCTGACGGCAGACGACAAGGCGGCGCTGGCCGCTACCCTGGACAGCTCCGTCCGGGCCATGGCCGCAGCCTTTGAGCTGGCGGACTTCGGCCCCTGGCGGGCCATTATCGAAAGCGTCCTGTATGAGGGACTCTACGCAGTGGGCGCGGCGGTGCTGAACGGCACCTTCCGCAAAGGACACAAAAGAAAACAACGAAAGGCAGGCGCCTGATATGCGCGATCCCTACCAGGTGCTGGGCATCCCCAGCACTGCCACAGATGAAGAAGTAAAAAAGGCATACCGGAACCTTGCCCGGAAATATCACCCAGACAATTACCATGACAACCCCCTGGAGGACCTGGCCCAGGAGCGGATGAAGGAGATCAACGAGGCATACGAGACCATCCGCACCCAGCGCAAGGCGGCCCAGTCCGGCGGCCAGAGCTACGGTGGATACACCGGCGGGTACAGCCAGGGCTATAACGCCGGAGCATACGGCGGCGTGTGGCAGCGGGTCCGTCTGGCCATCTCCCAGGGGAATCTGAACCTGGCCGAGGAGCTGCTGAACGCCCAGACGGACCATAACGGCGAATGGAACTTCCTGAAGGGGGCCGTTTGCTATAAGCGGGGCTGGATGGACGAGGCCCGGCGGTATTATGAGACGGCGGTGCAGATGGACCCGGGCAATGCGGAGTATCAGCGGGCCCTGGATATGCTCAACGGAAACGGTGCGGCATACCGTCCCAACGGCTACGGGCACGTTACCACCGGCAACTGCGCCGGGGACAATTGCAGCAGCCTGTGCGCTGCCTGCGCCTGTATGAACTGCCTGTTTGGCAGCGGCGGATATTTCTTCTGCTGCTGACGGACCATAGATAGGAGGAGTTTACATTGGTCAAAAGCATGACCGGCTATGGCCGGTCCAGAGAGACTCTGCACCAGCGGGACATTACCGTGGAGGTGCGGTCTGTCAACAACCGCTTCCTGGACTGCACGGTGAAAATGCCCCGTGCCTACGTCTTTGCCGAGGACGCCGTCAAGACCCGTGTCCGGAGCGCCGTGTCCCGGGGCAAGGTGGACGTGTTCGTCACCATCGACGCCAGCGCCGCGGATGTGTCCGTGGTGACGGTGAACGAGCCCCTGGCCCGCGGCTATTTCCAGGCCCTGACCCAGCTGAAGAGCATGTTCTCCCTGGAGGGGGATGTGACCCCCATGACCCTTGCCAAGCTGCCGGACGTTCTCACCGTCACCAAGGCCGAGGAGGACCTGGAGACCGTGGCCGCCGACATCTGCCAGGTGCTGGATAAGGCCCTGGCCGCGTACAATACCATGCGTGCCGTGGAGGGCCGCCGCCTGGCGGAGGATATCGCCGGGCGTCTGGTGACCATCGAGACCGCCGTTGGCCGGGTGGAGCAGCAGTCTCCCCAGACCGTGGCTGCCTATCGGGAGCGTCTGGAGAAGAAAATGCGGGAGGTGCTGGCCTCCACCACCATGGACGAGGGACGTATCCTTACCGAGGCGGCTATCTTTGCCGACAAGGTGGCTGTAGACGAGGAGACCGTCCGCCTGCGCAGCCATGTAGCCCAGCTCCGTTCTATGCTGGAGGCTCAGCGCCCTACCGGCAAGGATATGGACTTCCTGATGCAGGAATTCAATCGCGAGTGCAACACCATCGGCTCCAAGTGCAACGACCTGGCCGTGACCCAGGACGTGGTGGCCATGAAGGCTGAGGTGGAAAAGATCCGCGAACAGGTCCAGAACATCGAGTAAAGGAGGAACCGCTGTGCAGCTGGTGAATATCGGCTTCGGCAATCTGGTGTCCGTGGGACGGCTCATCGCCGTGGTGAGTCCGGATTCCGCGCCTATCAAGCGGCTGATCCAGGAGTCCCGGGACCGGGGTATGCTCATTGACGCCACCTACGGGCGTAAGACGGCGGCGGTGCTGGTGATGGACAGCGACCATGTGGTGCTTTCCGCCCTGCCGGCGGAGAAGCTGGGCCCCCGTCTGGGGCTGTCGGCGGAGGATTTCATGCAGGAGGAGATCTGACTTTGGAAAAGCAAGGCAAAATTTTTATTCTTTCCGGCCCGTCCGGGTCCGGAAAGGGTACAGTGCTCAAAAGCGCTATGAAGAACCACCCGGACATGTTCCTGTCTGTTTCCGCTACTACCCGGCCTCCCCGCACCGGCGAGGTGGACGGCGTACACTATCACTTCATCAGTGACGACGCGTTTTTGCAGATGGTGGAGCGGGACGAGCTGCTGGAGCATGCGGGTTATGCCGGGAATTTTTACGGCACACCCCGGATCCCCGTGGATGAGGCCCTGGCTCAGGGCCGGGATGTAATGCTGGAGATCGACGTGCAGGGTGCGCAGCAGATCTACGCCAAGCGGCCTGACGCCGTGCGTATTTTCCTGGCTCCTCCATCCTGGACGGAGCTGGAGCACCGCCTGGTGGGCCGGGGCACCGACTCCGCTGAGAAAATACAGCAGCGTCTGCGCCGGGCCCGGGACGAAATGGCCTTGGCTGCGGATTATGATTACTTCATCATCAACGACGACGTTGAGCGCGCCGCCGCCGAGCTCAACGACATCTTTCGGGTGGAGCATTTCAAGCCCACCGAGCGGATGCATTTGGTCAAGGATTAACAATTTTTCTCAAAAGGAAGGTAATGCTATTATGATGCTCTATCCCGCTATGAACAAGCTGACTCAGTACATTCCCAATCGCTACATGATGGTGAACGTGGTGGCCCGCCGGGCCCGCCAGATCGCCATCGAGGCCCAGCGCCACGAGGAGCACCTGGACGAGAAGCCCGTGACCCTGGCCATCAATGAGGTGGCTGAGGGCCGCTTCGACGCCAAGTCCATTGACACCGCCATCTCCGACGAGGCGTGATCTGACAGGAGGAATCGCCATGCCGCAGATCGCAAAGGTGGCTGTGGCGGCGGCAACCTACGCCATCGACAAGCCCTATGACTACCTGGTTCCCCAGGGTGCGGACATGGCCGTTGGCATGCGGGTGCTGGTGCCCTTTGGCCGCGGCAACCGCGTCAGCGAGGGGGTCGTATTGACCCTGGGGCAGGGGGTGCCGGAAAAACCTATCAAGCCCATCCGGTCTTTAGTGGACCGGGAGCCCGTTATCACAGAGCGGGAAATCCGCCTGGCTCTGTGGATGCGGGAGCGGTATTTCTGCACGTTTTACGACGCCATCCGCACCATCCTGCCCGCTGCGGTGTGGTATAGCTACCGCGAGATGTGGTCCCTGACCGGGGAATCCCTGCCGGAGGACCTTTCAGAGCGGGAGACGGCGGCCTGCCGCCTGCTGCAGGACGGCCCCATGGAACGGGACGACCTGTGCGCTGCTCTGGGTGAGACCGGGAGCCGGGTGCTGGCGGGACTCAAAAAGCGGGGCATCCTGCAAATGGAGCCCCAGGGCACCCGAAGGGTCCAGGATAAGGTGGTGCAGATCGCGGCTTTGTCGCTGGCTCCCCAGGAGGCCCTGCGTCAGATGGAGCGAAAAAAGAAGTCCGCCGCCCGGCAGTATGACGCGGTTGCCTTTCTGGCCAAATACGGCGACGCCCCGGTGCAGGAGCTTTGCTACTACACCGGCGTGTCCCGGCAGGGCGTCCGCAGTCTGGAGCGGGCGGGGCTTCTGTCCCTGCGCAGCCAGGAGGAGTATCGCATCACCCGGCAGGACTATGCCGCAGCGGCGGAGGAGATCCGCCTGAATGACGAGCAGCAGCGGGCCTATGAGGCTGTGCTGGCTCAGACCCGCAGCGGCTGCCCCGGTGTGACGCTTTTGCAGGGGGTTACCGGCAGCGGCAAGACCCTGGTGTATATCCGGCTGGCCCAGACATTGCTGGCGGAGGGCCGTTCCGTGATGATCCTGGTGCCGGAGATTGCCCTGACGCCCCAGATGATGGCGCGGTTTTCCGCCTATTTCGGGGATGAGGTGGCGCTGCTGCACAGCGGCCTGCGGCTGACGGAGCGGTACGACCAGTGGAAGCGCATCCGCCGGGGAGAGGCACATATTGTGCTGGGTACCCGATCGGCGGTGTTCGCGCCGCTGGAGAACCTGGGCCTCATCATTCTGGATGAGGAGCAGGAGAGCTCCTATGAATCCGAAAATCCCCCCTGCTATCATGCAAGGGACATTGCCAAATACCGCTGCTTCCGGGAAAATGCCCGGCTGCTGCTGGGTTCGGCCACCCCTACGGTGGAAACGGCATACCTGGCCCGCCGGGGGGACTATCAGCTGGCGCTGCTGCGCCGGCGCTACAACGCGCACCGGATGCCCCGGGTGATCCTGGCGGATATGCGGCAGGAGCTGCGGGACGGCAACAACGGCTGCATCAGCCGGGAGCTGATGCAGGAGCTGGAGAAGAACCTGGAGGCCGGGGAGCAGAGCATTCTGTTTCTTAACCGCCGGGGCAGCAGCCGCCAGCTGCTGTGCCCCCAGTGCGGCTACGTGCCCCAGTGTCCCCGGTGCAGCGTGTATCTGACGTATCACTCCGCCAATGGGCGGATGATGTGCCATTACTGCGGTTATTCCGAAAAAAGCAGCGAGACCTGCCCCTCCTGCGGCGGCGCCATGAAGCACATCGGCGTCGGTACCCAGAGGGCGGAGGAGGAGCTGCGCACTCTGTTCCCCGGGACGGAGGTTCTCCGCATGGATGCGGACACCGTCAGCCAGGGACATGAGAAGCTCCTCCGGGATTTCCAGGTGCGGCAGGTACCCATTCTCCTGGGCACCCAGATGGTGGCCAAGGGGCTGGACTTTGCCAATGTGACGCTGGTAGGCGTGCTGGCGGCGGATATGTCCCTGTATGTGGACCATTATCGGGCCTCGGAGCGGACCTTCAGCCTGCTGACCCAGGTGGTGGGCCGGGCCGGACGGGGGGACAAGCCAGGCCGGGCGGTGATCCAGACCTACACGCCCCAGAATGATGTGATTCTGGCGGCGGCAGACCAGGACTATGACCGGTTTTACGACGGCGAGATCCGCCTGCGGCAGCTGCGGCGGGACCCGCCCTTTGCCGATCAGTTCTTCATCACCGTCACCGGGCCGGAGGAGGGAACGGTGCGCCGGGCCGCCGCCGGATTGCGGGACGGCCTGCGCGCCGCCGCCGGACGGGACCCGTACCGGGACATGGCCCTGGATATTCTGGGACCGGCCCCTGCGCCGGTGGTGAAGGTCAACAATCGCTACCGCTATCGGGTAACGGTGATCGGCCGCAACGATAAGATCCTGCGGGGCCTGTTGGCGGCGTTTATGAAGGAATTTGCCCGACGGCCGGAGCACAAGGGGCTTCATATTTACACCGATTGCAATTTAATGGATTAAAAAGAGGTATATGACCATGGCATTGAGAAATATCGTGCTGCAGGGGGAGCCCTGCCTGACGAAGAAGTGCCGCCCGGTGACGGAGTTCAACGGTCGGCTCCACACGCTGCTGGACGACCTGAAGGACACGCTGCTGGATTCCGGCGGCGTAGGTCTGGCCGCGCCCCAGGTGGGCATTCTGCGCCGGGTGTGCGTGGTGATGAACGAGGATGACGAGATCATTGAATTGGTGAACCCCGAGATCATCGCCACCGACGGCGAACAGACCGGCCTGGAGGGCTGCCTCAGCATTCCCGGAAAGTATGGCGTGGTGACCCGTCCCTACACGGTGCGGGTCCGGGCTCAGGACCGGGACGGCGCATTTTTCGAGGTGGAGGATGAGGCACTGACGGCCCGCTGCTTCTGCCATGAGATCGAGCATCTGGACGGTCATCTGTTTGTGGAGCACACGGACCATCTGCTGACCGAGGAGGAGCTGGAGGAGTACATCCGCCGGCAGGAAGAGGGAGACGACGAGGAGTGAGAATCCTGTTTATGGGCACACCGGAATTCGCGGTGGCGTCCCTGAAGCGGTTGGTGGAGGACGGACACGAGATCTGCGGCGTGTTCACCCAGCCGGACCGACCCAAAAACCGGGGGCATAAGCTGGCCTTTTCACCGGTGAAGGAATACGCCCTGTCCCAGGGGCTCACCGTGTATCAGCCCACGAAAATGCGGGATGGCACGGCTCTGGCCCTGGTGCGGGAGCTGCACCCGGAGCTGATCGTGGTGGCGGCCTATGGCCGCATCCTGCCGGAGGATATTCTGAATACCCCGCCCTATGGCTCCATCAACGTCCACTCCTCCCTGCTGCCCAAATACCGGGGAGCGGCCCCCATCAACTGGGCCATCCTCAACGGGGAGCGGGAGACCGGCGTCACCATCATGTATATGGCCAAGGAGCTGGATGCCGGGGACATTCTGCATGTGCTGAAAACCGATATTGACCCCCAGGAGGACGCCCAGGCGCTGACGGCGCGGCTGGCGGAGCTGGGGGCCCAGGCGCTGTCCGAAACTGTGGAACAGCTGCGTGCCGGAACCGCTCACCGCACGGTTCAGGATCACAGCGCCTATACCTACGCCCCCATGCTCACCAAGGATATGGGCATGATCGACTGGACGAAGCCTGCTCAGCGCATTCATGACCAGGTCCGGGGCCTGATTCCCTGGCCCTGTGCGTCCACGGAGCTGGGTGGGGCTACGGTGAAGATATTCCGCACGGAGGTAGGCAGCGAGACTGCCAAGGCTTCCGGCACCGTGGTGTCTGCCGGGAAGGCGGGCATCGACGTGGCCTGCGGCGACGGGCGGCTGCTGCGTATTCTGGAGCTTCAGCCCCAGGGCGGCCGCCGGATGGCGGCGGCGGACTATCTACGGGGCCATCCCCTGCAGGTGGAGGCATGACGCCCCGGGAGAAGTGCGGCGCCCGGGATGTAGCCCTGGACGCGCTGATGCAGGTGGATAAGGCCAACGCCTGGTCCGACGAGGCCTTGCGGCGGCTCATTGCCCAGAACAGGCTGGACAGCCGGGACGCTGCCTTTGCCACCCGCCTGTGCTACGGCGTTATGCAGAACCGCATGCTGCTGGACTACTACATCGGCTGCTGGTGCGCCCAGAAGCCGGAGCGGCTGGAGCCGGTGATCCGGGGCATCCTGCGCATCGGCGGCTACCAGATCCTGTTTATGGATAAGGTACCCCACCGGGCTGCCGTCAACGAGGCGGTGGAGATGACCCGCCGCCGGGGACGGCCCAAGGCCGCCGGTATGGTCAACGCTGTGCTGCGGCGGTTCGTGGAGCATTGGATGAATATGCCGGACCTGCCGAAAGGGTCCACGGCGGACTATCTCTCCCTGCGGTACAGCCATCCCAAGTGGCTGGTGCTGCGGCTGTTGGACCTGGTGGGGCCGGATGAGACCCAGGCATTTCTGCGGCTGGATAACGACACCGTGCCCACCTGTATCCAGGTGAATCCTTTGAGGACCACCGCAGAGGAGCTGGAGCGGGAGCTTCGGGGCGCGGGCGTCGCGGTGCAGCCTCACCCGTGGCTGGAGGGCTGCCTGGAGATCACCGGCACCGGTGATCTGCGGAGCATGCCCGCCTTCCGGGAGGGACGGTTCCTGGTCCAGGATGCGGCCGCCCGTCTGGCCGCCATGGCGGCGGCAGCGGCCCCGGGGGACCGTGTACTGGACGTGTGTGCCGCACCGGGGGGGAAATCCTTCGCTATGGCCATGGACATGGGCGACCGGGGACAGATCCTGTCCTGCGATGTCCATCCCTATAAGGTGAAGCTCATCGAAAGCGGCGCAAAGCGCCTGGGCCTTACCTGTATCCGCACGACCACCGCCGACGCCCGGGAGAATCACGCCGCCTGGCGGCAGCAAGCCGATGTGGTCATGGCCGATGTGCCCTGCTCGGGGCTGGGTATCATCCGGAAAAAGCCGGACATCCGCTACAAAAGTCCCAAGGAGCTGGCCCAGCTGCCTTTGATCCAGCGGGCCATCCTGGAAAACGCCGCCAGCTATGTGCGCCCCGGCGGCACGCTGGTGTACTCCACCTGCACGGTGCTGCCTGAGGAGAACGAGGACGTCACCGGGGATTTCCTGGACCAGCACCCGGAGTTTGAGCCGGTGCGGACAGTGTTTCCTCTGCCGGTGGGGCCTTGCCCGGGTCAGGTGACCCTGTGGCCTCAGCGCCACGGAACCGACGGGTTTTATATCTGCCGGATGCGCAGAAAGGACTGAGCAAATTGACGGACATGCGATGCATGACGGAGGAGGAGATTACCCGGGTCCTGCGGGATATGGGACAGCCCGCCTTCCGGGGCAAGCAGGTGTTCACCTGGCTGCACCGGGGGGTGCGCTCCTTCGACGAAATGAGCAACCTATCCAAATCCCTGCGCCAGCAGCTGGCACAGGACTACACCATTTCCGTGCCCACCGTGGCCCGAAAGCAGGAATCCCGGCTGGACGGCACCATAAAATACCTGTGGGAGCTGCCGGACGGCAACTGTATCGAGACGGTGCTGATGCAGTATCACCATGGAAACACAGTGTGCATTTCCTCACAGGTGGGCTGCCGCATGGGCTGCGCCTTCTGCGCCAGCACCGTCGCCGGAAAGGTCCGGGACCTGACCGCCGGAGAGATGCTGGACCAGGTGCTGTTTACCCAGTTGGACTCTGGCCGGGAGATCTCCAATATCGTGCTGATGGGTATTGGAGAGCCCCTGGATAACCGGGAAAACGTTCTGCGGTTCCTGCGCCTGGTGAACCATCCCGACGGGCTGAACATCGGCATGCGGCACATCAGTCTCTCCACCTGCGGCGTGGTGCCGGGTATCGACGCCCTGGCGGAGGAGGATCTGCAGCTGACGCTGTCGGTGTCCCTCCATGCACCGGACAGCGAAACACGCTCCCGGATCATGCCTGTGAACCGGGCCTGGGATGTGGAGGAGCTGTTTGCCGCCTGTCACCGGTATTTTCGCCGGACAGGACGGCGCATATCCTTTGAATATGCCATGATCGACGGGGTCAACGACCACGACTGGCAGGCGGACCTGATTGCCAAGCGCATCGCCGGCATGCCGGGTCATGTGAATCTGATCCCGCTTAACGACGTGGTGGAAAGTCCCTTCAAGCCCAGCCGCCGTGTGGCCGCGTTTCAGAAGCGGCTGGAGTCACATGGCATCACCGCCACGGTGCGGCGGAGTCTGGGCGGGGACATCGACGCCTCCTGCGGCCAGCTGCGCCGCCGCGCTATGGAGGAAAGAAAGGGGGGTGATTCCGCGTGAAGCATTGGAAGATCACCGATCCCGGCCTGGTGCGCCGGGAAAATCAGGATGCCTTTGGTTTTGCCCAGCTGTCCGGCGGCTATACCGTGGCTGTGGTGTGCGACGGCATGGGCGGTGTGGCCGGGGGCAGCATCGCCAGCAGCGTAGCGGTGGAGACGTATATCCGCACCCTGTCCGACTCCGGCCACCCGGACCAGGCGGTGCGTGCCGCCGTAATGGCAGCCAACAGCGCTATCCGACAACGGGCTGCCGGACATCCGGAGCTGAGAAGCATGGGCACTACGCTGGTATCTGCCCTGGTCAAGGGAGATCGGGTACTCATCAGCAATGTGGGCGACAGCCGGGCCTATCTGGCCGGAGCTCAGGGCCTGCGGCAGATCAGCCGGGACCATTCCCTGGTAGAGGACATGGTGGAAAAGGGTGACCTGACTCCCGGCCAAGCCCGCAGCCATCCCCGCCGCAATCTCATTACCCGGGCTCTGGGCCCGGACCCCGCCGTGGAGGCAGACGACTTTGCCATACAGTGGAAGGCGGGGGATTTTCTGCTGCTGTGCTCCGACGGACTGGTGAACACGGTCACGGACCAGGAGATCATGTTTGAAATTTTGCATAACGGACAGCCGGAGGACTGCTTGCAGCGGCTGATGGCCATTTCCAAGCAGCGGGGCGCGCCGGACAATGTGACGGCTATCCTGCTGATGAACGACTGAAGGAGGAATTGACGATATGGATCCTTACATTGGGAAAATGCTGGATAATCGCTATGAGATACTGGAGCTGATCGGCAGGGGAGGCATGGCCAACGTCTATAAGGCCAAGTGCCACCGGCTGGACCGGCTGGTAGCGGTAAAGATCCTGCACAGTGACCTGGCCCAGAACGCCGATTTCCGCCGCCGGTTCATGGATGAGTCCAGGGCTGTGGCTCAGCTGTCCCACCCCAACATCGTATCGGTTTACGACGTGTCGTGCAGTGATGACATCGATTACATCGTTATGGAGCTCATCGACGGCGTGACGCTGAAGCAGTATATGGAGCGCCGGGGCCAGATGGACTGGCGGGAAGCGCTGCACTTTATCACCCAGATCATGCGCGGCCTCAGCCATGCCCATAGCCGCGGCGTGATCCACCGGGACATCAAGCCCCAGAACATCATGATCCTGCGGGATGGAAGCGTCCGAGTGGCCGATTTCGGCATCGCATGTCTGGCAGACCAGGGGCAGACCCTGACCCAGGAGACCCTGGGCTCCGTGCATTACATTTCTCCCGAACAGGCCCGCGGCGACCGGGTGGACGCTCGCTCGGACATTTATTCCGCCGGTGTGGTGCTGTACGAGATGCTCACCGGCAAACTGCCCTTCCAGGGTGACTCCGCCGTGTCCGTGGCTATCCAGCATCTGAGCGCTGTTCCCAAGGCCCCCAGGGAGCTGAATCCGGATATCCCCGAGGCCCTGGAGCTGATCTGCATGAAGGCCATGTGCCCGGACATCTCCAAGCGTTATCAGACCGCTGACGCCATGCTGGACGATCTGGAGAAGTTCCGCAAGGACCCTGCCGTGGATATGGACTATATCCGGGAGGATCTGAAGGCCGCCGTGGTGTGCCAGGAGCCCACCCAGCCTCTGCCCACCAACCAGGTGGCAGCGGTGAGCAAGGCCAACAGCACCGTGGCCCAGGATGAGGAGGAGAAAAAGCAAAGCCGCAAGGTGGTGGGCCTGGTCATCGGCGGGTTTGCCCTGGCGTTGGTGCTGATTTTTGTGGTGTTCAAGCTGGTGGCCGGCGGCTTCAACGCAGGCAATGGCACCGCCTCTCACCAGGTGCCGGACCTTTTGGGCAAGACCCTGGAGGAGGCCGAGGCCATGCCGGAGATTAAGGATATTTTCCGCATCGAGGTGGTGGGCACCAAGCCCAGCGACAAATACGAGCCCGGCCAGATCGTGGAGCAGGACCCTGCCGGCGGCCGCAGCCGCAAGAACAATCTGGTCATCAAGGTCTACCTCTGCGCGGAGGAGGATGGAACGCTGATGCCCAACGTAGTGGGCAATGAGTTCCTGCAGGCCAAGACAGAGCTGAACAACCTGCACCTGGATCTGGATATCCAGCGGGCGGATGCCTATTCCCCCGACGTTCCCGAGGGACAGGTGATGGAGAGCTCTCCTGCCTCCGGTGAGCAGCTGAAGAAGGGTGACACGGTTGTGCTGACCGTCAGTAAGGGGCCGGAAACCAAGCCTCTGACCGTTCCCAGCTTTGTCACTATGACCATCGACAACGCGGCCGCCCAGGCCGAGGCCATGGGGCTCAAGGTGGGTGAGCATCAGTATGAGTACAGCGACAAGCCCGAGGGCACTGTCATTGGTCAGAGCATCGAGCAGGGCACCGAGGTGCAGTCCGGCACAGAGATCGTGTTCACTGTCAGCAAGGGCAGCAGCTCCGCTGAGCGGGTGGTGGTGTTTGACATTCCCGACCAGTACCACAGCGACAGCAATCTGAAAATCGAGGTCATGCAGGACGGCAGCATCATCCACTCCACCTATGTGGATGGCTCCACCACCTCCTTCACCTATACCTTCCGCGGCAGCCAGGGATCTACTTCCACTATCAAGCTGTATATCAACGGCACCGAGGCCGTGAGCCAGGAGATCACGTTTTGATCAAAGGACGCATTGAAAAGGCCCTCAGCGGGTTCTACTATGTCAACACCGGAACGGAGACGCTTCAGTGCCGGGCCCGGGGAAGGTTTCGCCGGGAGGGGCTGTCCCCCTTGGTGGGAGATTGGGTCCAGGTGCGGGAGCTGGGCGGCGGCGAGGGCTTTGTGGAGGCTATCGAGCCCCGGCGCAACGCCTTCGACCGCCCTGCCGCAGCCAACATCGACCAATTGGTCATCATTGCCTCTGCTGCTCTGCCGGTGACGGACCCGTATCTCATCGACCGCATCAGTGCCATCGCCGTCCTGAAGGGCTGCCAGGTGCTGCTGTGCCTGAATAAGTGTGACCTGGACCCGGCTGAGGAGCTGTACGGCATTTATCAGGGCTCCGCTATCCGGGTGCTGCGAGTCAGTGCCGCCACCGGCCAGGGGATAGAGGAGCTGCGGCAGGAGCTGGCGGGAAAGCTCAGCGCCTTTACCGGCAACTCCGGTGTGGGCAAGTCCAGTATCCTCAACGCACTGGCCCCGCGTTTTTCTCTGGCCGTTGGAGAGGTCAGCAAGGCCCTGGGACGGGGGCGCCATACCACCCGCCATGTGGAGCTGTTTTCTCTGGGACAGGATACCTATGTCATCGACACACCGGGTTTCGCGTCCTTTGACACAGAGGAGCTGGACCTGGAGCTGAAGGAGCACCTGCCGGAGACATTCCCGGAATTTGCTCCTTACACCGGCAGCTGCCGGTTTGTAGGGTGCAGCCACACCAAAGAGAAGGGCTGTGCCGTGCTGGAGGCCGTCCGGCAGGGGAGGATCCCCCGCAGCCGCCATGCCAGCTACCTGCGGCTGTATAACGAGCTGAAGGACCTGAAGGCGTGGGATAGGAAATAATGAATGGCTTCCGGACAGACGGAAAAAGGCAGGAGCGATGGCTCCTGCCTTTTTCCGAAAAACTTCATCACGCTACCTTGTGCGAAGTGCGGCAAAAGAAAGAACTTGCTGCCTGGAAAATTGTTTTGGTTGCACAATGGAATGAAATATGGTATACTGGCAAAACACGGAAGGGGGAGTGTTTCATGAGAAAGCTGACGGCGCTGCTGCTGGCGCTGATAACATCCCTGTCTCTGGCTGCATGCAGCTTCGTAGCGCTGCCCATGGATCCGGAGCAGCCCACAAACCAGAAGCAGGAGCAGCTGGCGGAGGACGGCACATACACCACCAAAGAGGATGTAGCACGGTATATCCACTTATACGGACATCTGCCGGACAACTTCATTACAAAAAAAGAGGCCCAGCAGCTGGGCTGGACCGGTGGCTCTCTGGAGCCGTATGCACCGGGCTGCTGCATCGGCGGCAGCCGGTTCGGAAACTATGAGGGCCTGCTGCCGGAGGCAGACGGCCGAACCTGGACCGAGTGTGACATCAACACCCTGGGCGCCAAGTCCCGGGGACCGGAGCGGATCGTCTTTTCCAACGATGGGCTGATTTATTACACCGGCGACCACTACCAGACCTTTGAACTGCTGTATGGAGGAGAATGAACATGCAGGTATTTTTGAACGGAAACGACATTACCAACCGCGAGCAGCTGCATGACGCCCTGTCGGAGGCCCTGGAGCTGCCAGAGTGGTACGGCCGCAGTCTGGACGCTCTGTACGATTGTCTGACGGATCTGTCCGTGCCCACGACCATCCATGTGGAGCATTGGCCCCAGGAGGATTATTTGCAGCGGGCGCTGACGGTAATTCAGGATGCGGCGGAGGAAAACGAGCTGATTCAGGTGCGGCTGGAGGACTGAACCAGCTTGTGCCGGGTATACCACAGGGAACCCAAGAGCAGCACCAGGTTCAGCGCCAGCATGGCCCAGAATACCGGAGATTTGAAATCCAGGTTATTGCCCAGAATGCACAGACACACCATACCCGGCGCGATAGACAGCCACGAGGCAGACAGATAAGTCCAGAAGTTCAGCCGCATCATGCCGAACAGCACGCCCAGCAGCTCCATGTTCAGCCCCAGCATGTGGATGGTGAAGCAGAAGACAAAGCCATACTGCTGAGTGGCGGTGAAGTATTTGTTCAGCTTGGGGTGCCTGCTCAGCAGGCCCTCCAGGCTGTCGGTGCGGGTGGACCGCCCCATCCAATAGGAAATGGACAGACACAGCGCTGTGCCCACGCCGCTGATGGCCAAGGCTGCCGGCAGCGGCAGGATCAAAGACACCACGACCACCAGGGCGTTGTATACCACCACACCGGAGAAGCCCTTTGCTATGAACAGCGCCAGGATCACCAGCACGGCCAGCACCGGACGATGCTCCACCAACTGTGGCACGGTATTCAGATCGATGACGCCGGTCAGCAGCAGAGCGCCGAAGCCTGCCGCACACAGCAGCATCATCAGGATCGGCAGATAGTCCCGCAGGGTCTTTTTCATGGATGGCACAGCCTCCTTGAGCCAAATATAGAAGAATATATACCATATATTTGTGAATAAATCAAGTATCAGACCAGATTTTGAACAAATTCTGAAGTTCAGGAAAAGGAATGGTTGACATTTTTCCGGAAATGGTGTAGAATGCCCACATATTGAGAACGGCTGAGATGGGAAGCAGTAGGCGGTATGCGGATGCCGAGAGAGGGAGCGGTTGGTGCAAGCTCCCGTGATGCGCCGCCCAAGTCGTCCCGGAGCCTTGGGCTGAACTGACAGTAGGCTGCAACGGTGGGTCCTCCGTTATCGGGACAGGGCGTATTTGCGCCCATGAGTGCGGGATTTCCCGAATACAGGTGGTACCACGGACTTTTTATGGTTCGCCCTGTTTTGCTGTGGCAAAACGGAGCGGGCCTTTTTGTTTTGCCAAATACTCAAATAAGGAGAATGACTATGCGCAAAGAATTACCCAAGGTGTACGATCCCCGGCAGGTGGAGCCCCGGATCTACCAGATGTGGATGGACGGCGGCTGCTTCAGTGCGGAGCCGAACCCGGACAAAAAGCCTTTTTCCATCGTGATGCCGCCCCCCAACGTCACGGGGCAGCTGCACATGGGTCACGCCATGGATGCCACGCTGCAGGATATTCTTATTCGCTTCAAGCGGATGCAGGGATATGAGGCCCTGTGGCTGCCCGGTACGGACCACGCCGGAATCGCCACCCAGATCAAGGTGGAGGAAAACCTGCGTCAGGAGGGCCTGACCCGCTATGACCTGGGTCGGGAGAAGTTCCTGGAGCGCGTATGGGCCTGGAAGGAAAAGTACGGCAACCGCATTGTAGAGCAGCAGAAGAAGATGGGTTCCTCCTGTGACTGGGACCGCTCTCGCTTTACTATGGACGAGGGCTGCTCCCGTGCCGTCCGGGAGACGTTCTGCGAACTGTATGACAAGGGGCTCATTTACAAGGGCAGCCGCATCATCAACTGGTGCCCCCACTGCCTGACGGCGTTATCCGACGCCGAGGTGGAGTATACCGATAAGCCTGGCCACCTGTGGTATATCCGTTACCCCCTGGCGGACGGCAGCGGCGACATCGTGGTAGCCACCACCCGTCCGGAAACCATGATGGGCGATACCGGTGTGGCTGTGAACCCGGAGGACGAGAAGTTCAAGCATCTGATCGGCAAGACCTGCATCCTGCCCATTATGAACCGCGAGATTCCCATTGTGGGCGATGAATACTGCGAGATCGGCTTTGGTACTGGCGCGGTGAAGATGACTCCCGCCCACGACCCCAACGACTTCGAGGTGGGTCTGCGCCATAATCTGGAGGTCATCCGTGTCATCGCTGACGACGGCACCATCAACGAAAACGGCGGCAAGTACAACGGCATGGACCGCTACGAGTGCCGCAAGGCCATCGTCAAGGACCTGGAGGAGCAGGGTTACCTGGTCAAGACCGAGGATTATTCCCACAATGTGGGCACCTGCTACCGCTGCCACAACGATGTGGAGCCGCTGATCTCCGCTCAGTGGTTTGTGAAGATGGCACCCCTGGCCAAGGAGGCCATCCGCGTGGTGCAGGACGGCACGGTCAAGTTTGTCCCCGAGCGTTTTACCAAGACGTATATCAACTGGATGGAGAATGTCCACGATTGGTGCATTTCCCGCCAGCTGTGGTGGGGCCACCAGATCCCCGCCTGGACCTGCGATGACTGCGGCCATATCAACGTCAGCCGTCAGGACCCCACCCAGTGTGAAAAGTGCGGCAGCACGCATCTGACCCGGGAGGAGGATGTGCTGGACACCTGGTTCAGCTCCGCTCTGTGGCCCTTCTCCACCCTGGGCTGGCCCGACAAAGACGCCAAAGACCTGCAATACTGGTATCCCACCTCTGTGCTGGTCACCGGCTATGATATCATCTTCTTCTGGGTGGCCCGCATGATCTTTTCCGGCATGGAGCAGATGAAGAAGGAACCATTTAAGACCGTGCTGATCCACGGCCTGGTTCGGGACGACAAGGGCCGCAAAATGTCCAAGTCTCTGGGCAACGGCATCGACCCCCTGGAGATGGCAGACAAGTTCGGCGCCGACGCTCTGCGCTTCAACCTGATCACTGGCAACAGCCCCGGCAATGATATGCGCTTCTTCGTGGAAAAGTGCGAGGCAATGCGCAACTTTGCCAATAAAATCTGGAATGCGTCTCGCTATGTGATGATGAATCTGACCATCGAGCAGGTGGAGCTGCCGGAGAAGCTGGAGCTGGAGGACAAGTGGGTCCTCAGCAGGCTGAACACGCTGATCCGCGAGGTTACTGACAACATGGAGGCCTATGAGTTGGGTGTGGCCTCCGCCAAGATCTATGACTTTATCTGGGACACCTACTGCGACTGGTATATCGAGCTGACCAAGACCCGCCTGTACGGCGAGGATGAGGAGGCCAAGCTGGCCGCCCAGAACGTGCTGTGCTATGTGCTGCTGCGGGTGCTGGAGCTGCTGCACCCCTTCATGCCCTTCATCACCGAGGAGATCTGGCAGGCGCTGCCTCATGAGGGCGACTACCTGATTCGTGCTCAGTGGCCCACTTATCGTCAGGAGTTTGACTTTGCTGCGGAGGAACGGGCCATGGAGGCAGTAAAGGACGCCATTTCCGCTGTCCGTGCCCGTCGGGCTGAGATGAACGTGCCTCCGTCCCGGAAGGCAAAGATCATCATTACCAGCCAGACCCCCGAGATTTATGTCGGCGGCCGTGACTTCATCACCCGTCTGGCCTACGCCAGCGAGGTGGAGGTGGGAACCCAGGCTCCCCAGGACCTCAACGGCATGGTGACGGTGTCCACCCACGATGCCACCATGTATCTGCCTCTGGCGGAGTTGGTGGACATTGAGAAGGAGCTGGAGCGCATCGGCAAGGAGATCACCAAGGCCAGGGAAAATCTGGAGCGCATTGAAAAGAAGCTCCAGAACGAGAGCTTTGTATCCAAGGCTCCGGAGGCGGTGGTCAATGCCGAGCGCGAAAAGGCCGACAAGGTCCGTGCCCTCATTGTCAAGCTGGAGGAATCCGCCCAGGCAATGCGCGGCTGATTTTTCACTCCCGGCGGCTTCCGACAGAAAATAGACGCCATATATGATAAAATCACCGCAGATCAAATGATCTGCGGTGATTTTTTCTGCAAGGCTCCGAGGGTCATGGTGCCTGCGGGGAATAGAGATTAGATTCGGAAAGATATTGGACAAACCGGATTGTCTTAATCAGACGGAAAAGGAGTGAGCATGTATGGAAATCGTGACCAGGCGGGAGGAACGATGCCTGGAAATCATCCTGAAAGGGGAACTAGACCACCACGGAGCCCATGAGATCGCGGGTCAACTGGAGCGGTCCATCGAGTCGGCACTGCCGCTGCGGCTGGTGCTGGATTGGTCCGGGGTGACCTTTATGGATAGCTCCGGCATTGCCGTGGTCATGCGGGCAAGGCAGCGCATGCGGGAGCTGGGCGGCAGCATAGTCCTGCGGAATGCAGGGCCCCAGCCGAGAAAGGTGCTGGAAGCAGCAGGGCTGGACAGATTTGTGACCTTGGAATAAGAAGGAGGGGGGTACATAATGAAAGTGGAAAATAATGTGACATTGGAGTTTCTCAGCCGCAGCACCAATGAGGCCTTCGCCCGGACTGCTGCGGCAGCCTTTGCCGCGCAGCTGGACCCTACGTTGGACGAGGTGGGGGATATCAGAACCGCCGTCAGTGAGGCGGTGACCAACGCCATCGTTCACGCCTATCCGGATAAGCTGGGGAAAATTGTCATGAAGCTGCGCATTCTGGAGGGCGGCATATTGGAACTGACCGTGCGGGATTGGGGCCGGGGCATCGACAATGTGCAGCAGGCTCGGCAGCCGCTTTTTACCACCGGCGGCGAGGAACGCAGCGGCATGGGCTTTACCATCATGGAGAGCTTCATGGACAAGCTGACGGTGAAGTCCACTCCCGGAAAGGGAACCGTGGTGTCTATGCGCAAGCGCATTGTACCGCGGCTGTCTGGCCGTCGATGAGCAGCGGCGAGCTGTTTGCCCTGCTGGATCGGGCCCAGAATGGCGACGACGCAGCCTGCGAGCAGGTGCTGCAGGAGAATGCCGGGCTGATTTGGAGCATCGTCCGGCGATACTATGGCTGCGGGGTAGAGACGGATGATCTGTATCAGCTGGGATGCATTGGATTTATCAAAGCTGTAAAGGGGTTTAACCTCACATATGGAACGCAGTTTTCCACCTATGCCGTTCCGAAAATCGCTGGGGAGATACGGCGTTTTCTGCGGGACGACGGAGCCATTAAGGTGGGGCGCAGCATCCGCGAAAAGGGACAGGCCCTGTCCGCCGCCCGGGAGCGGCTGCGGTACCGGTTGGGCCGGGACCCGCGCCTGTCGGAGCTGTCAGAGGAGACGGGCCTGACACCGGAGGAAATTGCCAGTGTGGAGCTGGCCACCGGTGTGCCGGAATCCTTGCAGCAGGAAACGGCGGAAGGACTGACCCTGGAATCTACCTTGGGTACCGACAGCCCGGAGGAAAGCATGGTGGAGCGCATCGCCCTGCGGGAAGCCATCGACGCTTTGCCGGAACGGGAAAAGATGACCATTCTGCTGCGTTTTTTTAAGGGGCTGACTCAGGAGCAGACGGCTCGGATCCTGGGAGTATCCCAGGTGCAGGTATCGCGGCTGGAGCGCCGTGGGCTGGCAAATCTGCGGAAGCTGCTGGACGACTGAATTGCTCATAGTCCGTCGGCAGAAACTCTGTCATGGTTCCACGGTAGCGCTTGGGAAGAAATGTGTTCTGGCAACGAGGATTGATACGCTCCCGGATGGACACAGTGTTGAAAAATTCCTTCCACAAGGCACGGTATTGAAGTTCTTCCCGACTGGGCAGATCCAGCGTCAGATGGTCTACCGGAACAATGCGCCGCTGGCCCTTGGCGTACAGCAGCAGCTCGCCGTGGGTGCGGTCATACAGAAAAAAAGACTCTCCGGCCATGCGGCTGCAAAAGTGGCCAGCCAGCAGGGGAAGCACCCGGTTTTTGGGCTCGATTTCGCCGCCTAAAACGCCGTTGTAGTCTGAAAACCGTACGAAGCCACGGAGCTTTTCCAGCTCACCGCTTAGATGCCGCAGGGCACAGGCAATGGGATAGTACACGTCGTCCGCCTTGCTGTGCATAAATCCTGGGCCCTGGTCATAGAGCTTACGGATGAAGGCATACAGACGGAGTTCCTTATCCTCCATGCAGGTCAGCCACGCTCGGCGCAGAACCCGCAGCGCCGTTTTGGAAAGACGCTCCAGACTGGCATATACCCGCTGGCTATGGTCCTGCCGGGTGATCACCACCCGCACGGGATACAGGGAAACACATTCCTCATCGCTGCAAAAGGCGATGGGGAATTCTTTATGGAAATAGCTGTCGAACACGCAGCACAGAAAGCCCTGAAAGCTTCCGTCGTATTGAAAAATCACATCTTCCATGGCCTTATCCCGCATCAAACAGCGACAGCTGCCGGCATTCCTCTGCCGGGAGCTGACCTCGTTCCATAGCCTCCAGCTGCCGGGAAAGGGTAGAGGCGGAGAAGTGCAGCCCCGTGCGCATGCGGCCGCCGCAGGTGATGAAAAACTGTGCGCGTTTCAGCACTACGCCCAGCTTGGGCAAGTCCTCCATCCGCAGGACGGCGTGCCGCCGGGCGGTGACAATGCGACGGGCGCTGATCGGGCCGATACCCGGCACCCGCAGCAGCGTTTCCGGCTCTGCCTTGCGAACCTCCACCGGGAACCGCTCCAGATGGCATAGGGCCCAGTGACACTTGGGATCCAGCAGGGGATTGAAGTCCGGATGGGCTTCATCCAGCAGCTCCTGGGCCCTGAAGCCGTAAAAGCGCAGAAGCCAGTCGGCTTGATACAGCCGGTGTTCCCGCAGCAGGGGCGGTTTGGTATCCAGAGACGGGAGCAGGGTGTTCTCCACTACCGGGACATAAGCGGAGTAGAACACGCGTTTGAGACGATACTTCTGATACAGAGACTCCGTCAGGTGCAGGATGTGCCGGTCCGTGTCCCGGGTGGCTCCCACGATGAGCTGGGTGCTCTGACCCGCCGGGGCAAAGACCGAAGCGTGCTTGTACTTTACCAGCTCTGCCTTACTCTGGGCAGCCTGGTCCCGAATCAGCGCCATGGGCCGCAGAATGGCCTGCTTGCTCTTATCCGGGGCCAGCGTTTGCAGCCCCTCCTGGGAGGGGAGCTCGATATTCACGCTGAGCCGATCCGCCAGGAGGCCCAGCTGCTGCACCAGCTCCGGCGATGTGCCGGGGATAGCTTTGGCGTGGATATATCCGTTGAACCGGTATTCCTGCCGCAGCAGTCGGAGACATTCGATCATCTGTTCGGTTGTGTAGTCCGGGCTGCGAAGCACACCAGAGGAGAGGAACAGCCCCTCAATATAATTGCGCCGGTAAAATTCAATGGTCAGTTCCGCCAGCTCCCGGGGCGTAAAGGCGGCTCGCCGTGTGTCGTGAGAGCGGCGATTGACACAGTATTTGCAGTCATACACGCAGCGATTGGTCATCAGAACCTTCAGCAGGGTGATACATCGCCCGTCGGCGGAAAAGCTGTGGCAGCAACCCGCTACAGAGGAGGTGGTGTTGCCGATCATACCCGGGCGGGAGCCCCGGCGAACGCCGCTGGAGGTGCAGGCTGCATCATATTTAGCCGCATCGGCCAGGATGGCCAGCTTATCCAGCAGTTCCATGGCCAATGTCCTCAGGCGGTGCGGCGGCGGGGATGGGGCTGGTCGATCCAGTCCGCCAGACGGACCACGCCCGCAGAAAACGCACCAGCGCCCAGCAGCATTATAATAAATCCAAAGGTCGTCATGGGTAAGCCCTCCAAAACATTTGTTCTATTCGCATTATAAGTCGAACGAACGTTCTTGTCAAGTAGAATCGAACAAAAATTCTACAAAATTCGACAGCCGGTTGACCGGCGGCGGATTTTGTATTAAAATGGAGGACGAGAAAACAAGACAGGGGAAGGACCATCATGAACGACTTGGAAAAACGCTTTGCTGCGGCCCGCCGACGGGCCATTGCCACAGATTATGCGCACCTGAATCCCCGGCAGCTGGAGGGTGTGCTGACGACAGAGGGGCCGCTGCTGCTGCTGGCGGGAGCCGGCTCCGGCAAGACCACGGTGCTGATCAACCGGGTAGCGAACCTCCTGCGCTATGGCCGGGGCAGTGACACGGAGGAGATACCGCTGCCCATTTCCCAGGATGAGGTGGAGTTTCTGGAGCAGTACGCTGCCGCCCCGGACCCGGAGCAGCGGCCGCTGATGCAGTATCTGTGCGCTGTGGAGCCTGCCCGGCCCTGGGAGGTACTGGCCATCACCTTCACCAACAAGGCCGCCAATGAACTGAAGGACCGGCTGGAGCGGATGCTGGGGGAGGAGGCCCGGGACGTCTGGGCCGCCACATTCCACTCTGCCTGCGTCCGGATTCTGCGTCGGGATATTGATAAGATCGGCTTTGACCGAAGCTTTACCATTTACGATACCGACGACAGCAAGCGGGTCATCAAGGATATTCTCAAGGAGATGGGACTGGAGGAAAAGACCTTCCCGGTGCGGGAGGTACTGTCTGTGATCTCCAATGCCAAGGACGCCATGATGATGCCCGAGGAGTTCAGCCAGCTGTGGGAGCAGCGGGGGGACTGGCGCCGGGTACGGATGGGCCGGGTCTATGCCGCCTATAACCGCCGTCTGCGGGACGCCAACGCCCTGGACTTTGACGACATCATCCTTCACACAGTGGAGCTGCTGCAATCGGACCGCCAGACCCTGGAGTACTACCGGAATAAGTTCCGCTACGTCCTTATCGACGAGTACCAGGATACCAATCACATGCAGTATATGCTGGCCAGCCTTCTGGCCGGAGGAAGGAAGAACATCTGCGTGGTGGGTGACGACGACCAGAGCATTTACCGTTTCCGGGGCGCCAACATCGAGAACATCCTCAGCTTTGAAAAGCAGTACGCCGGGGCCAGGACCATCCGTCTGGAGCAGAATTACCGCTCCACACAGAACATTCTGGATGCCGCCAACGCCGTGATCCGCCACAACGTGGGCCGAAAAGGCAAGACCCTGTGGACCGAGAACGGCGCAGGGGAGGCGGTCACCGTCAAAACCTGCTTCAACGAGGGGGATGAGGCCAACTATGTGGTGGGACAGATCATGATGAACTACCGACGGGGCGTGGACTGGAAAGAAAACGCCGTGCTGTACCGTATGAATGCCCAGTCCAACGCACTGGAATATGCCTTCAAGCGCAATGGTGTACCCTATAAGATCATTGGCGGCACAAAGTTCTTTGACCGGGCCGAGGTCAAGGATATGCTGGCATATCTGTGCGTCATCAACAACCCTGCCGACGATCTGCGGCTGCGCCGCATCGTCAATGTTCCCGCCCGGAAGATCGGCGCGGCTACCATGGACAAGGCCCAGGCCATCGCCACGGAGGGGGGCCTGACGCTGATGGAGGTCCTGCGCCGGGCAGGGGACTATCCCCAACTGAAATCAGCTGCTGGCAAGTTAATCGGCTTTACAGCGATGATAGACGAAATGCGCCGTCAGTCGGATGAAATGGGCCTGGTGGAGTTTTATGATTATGTGTGCCGCCGCAGCGGCTATGTAGCCATGCTCCAGGAAAAGGAGGATGCGGAGAGCCGGGGCCGCCTGGAAAACGTAGAGGAGCTCAGCTCCAGTATCCAGGCGTTTCTGGAGAACGATCCCGAGGACCCCACCCTGTCGGGCTTTTTGGACGAGGTTGCTCTGTACACAGACCTGGACGGCCAGGAGGCCGGGGACAACTGCGTGACTCTGATGACCATGCACAGCGCCAAAGGCCTGGAGTTTCCCAGCGTATTCGTGGTGGGCATGGAGGACGGACTTTTCCCGGGCAATCGCGCCATGGGTGAGCCGGAGGAAATGGAGGAGGAGCGGCGGCTGTGCTATGTGGCCATGACCCGGGCCAAGGAGAAGCTGACTCTGACCAATGCCCGTCAGCGGATGCTGTTTGGCCGCACTACCCCCTGTATGCCCTCCCGATTCCTGAAGGAGATCCCGGAGGAGAATATGGAGTGGCTGGGGAAGCCCGAGCCGCGTCCCGCATCCCGGTGGGACGACGACTTCGGCGATACACCTCGCTATGCGTCGCAGCCGGAGACCCGGACTATGCCTAAGCCGGAGTACCCGGTGCGTCCGGCGGTGTCCTCCGCTCCGCTGCTGCAATTGCAGCCCGGCGACGGAGTCCGGCACAGCGCGTTTGGCCAGGGGATGGTACTCAGCGTGCGCCCCATGGGCGGAGATGCTCTGGTGGAGGTGGCCTTCGACCGGGTGGGCACCAAAAAGCTCATGCTGAAGGCCGCAGGTGCGCATTTGACAAAACTGTAATGGAAAACCGCTTTACACACTGAAACGAAAAGATCCGCCTCCGGCTTGTGGCCGGAGACGGATTTTTCAGCGTATTTTTATTTTGCCAGAATCTTCTTCAGATGGGCGAAGCGAGGCAGGGAGTCCACCTTGGGCAGGTCCGGTTCACCCTGGATCAGGGGCAGCGCGTATTCCACAAACTGGTGGTTTACGCCGTTGCCTTCTTCGTTGATCCAGCTGCGGGGCAGCTTCTTCTCGGTGTTGGCAACCTCCATCAGGGGGATCAGCTTGGTCTTGCAGGCGTACTTGCCGTCCCGGACACCGCGCTCGAAGCCGATCATGCGGCCGTTGATGCCGTTGATGGCATTTTCTACGGCTGCCTTACCGGCCATATAGGATTCCTCAATATCCGTCTCGGAAGCCAGATGTGCGCCGCAGCGCTGCAGCAGGTTCAGCTCGATGCCGCGAACCTTGGCGCCGGTCTCCTCCTTGACCACCTGGGCCAGCATGGCAGCCAGGCCACCCAGCTGGGCATGGCCGAAGCCGTCGGTAGCGGCCACCTTGGCCTCGGACACAAAGCCGCCGTCCTCATAGTGGATACCCTCGGACACAGCCACGATGCAGTAGCCCTTTTCGGCGTATACACGCTTGACATCCTCAATGAACTTGGGCATGCTGAAGTCCACCTCGGGCAGATAGATCAGATCGGGGCCTGCGCCGTATTCACTGGCCAGGGCAGCGGAAGCGGCCAGCCAGCCGGCATGGCGGCCCATGATCTCCATCACCACGATCATACCGGTGTCGTACACATGGGCGTCCAGGTTTACTTCCATCATGGAGGTGGCGATATACTTGGCGGCAGAGCCGAAGCCGGGGCAGTGGTCGGTGCCGAACAGATCGTTGTCGATGGTCTTGGGTACACCCATGACCCGGCACTCGTAGCCCACGGACTGCATGTACTGATTGATCTTATTGCAGGTATCCATGGAGTCGTTGCCGCCGTTATAGAAGAAGTAGCGGACGTTGTGCTTCTTGAACACCTCCAGGATGCGGCGATAATCGGTATCGTCCACCTCGGGGTCCGCGATCTTGTAGCGGCAGGAGCCCAGGGCGGAGGAGGGAGTGTACTTCAGCAGACGCAGCTCCTCGGGATTCTCCAGACCCATGTCGAACAGGCGGTCGCTGAGAACGCCCTTGATGCCGTGCTCCGCGCCCAGCACCTGAGTGATGACGCCGGATTTCAGGGCCGTGTCAATGACGCCGTAAGCGCTGGCGTTGATCACAGACGTAGGCCCACCGGACTGACCGATGATACAGGCACCCTTTAATTCTTTCATGATTGACTACCTCCCAGTAGATTTTTCTTGCCATGCGGAATATTTTATCACAGAGGATGGATAAAGTAAACCGTTGGGGCTTGCAAAAAGAAAAAAATGTGGTACAATACATATATACATCATATCCCAATCATTCCATACAAGTCAAGACCAATTTTTCAAAAGGAGCGATTTATTATGCCACTGGTTACTTCCAAGGAAATGTTCGAGAAGGCTTACAACGGCGGTTACGCCATCGGTGCCTTCAACGTCAACAACATGGAGATCATTCAGGGGATTACCGAGGCCGCCGCTGAGCTGAAGGCCCCCCTGATTCTGCAGGTGTCCAAGGGCGCGCGCGCCTATGCCAACCGCACCTATCTGAAGAAGCTGGTGGAGGCCGCCGTTATTGAGACGGGCCTGCCCATTGTGCTGCATCTGGACCACGGCGACAGCTTTGAGCTGTGCAAGTCCTGCATCGAGGACGGCTTCACCTCCGTGATGATCGACGCCTCCTCCAAGCCCTTCGCCGAGAACATTGCCCTGACCCGCCAGGTGGTGGAATATGCTCACGACCACGGCGTGGTGGTGGAGGCCGAGCTGGGTACCCTGGCCGGCATCGAGGATGAAGTCAACGTGTCCGCCGAGGATTCCTCCTATACCCGCCCTGAGGAGGTGGAGGAGTTTGTGTCCAAGACCGGCTGCGACTCTCTGGCCATCGCCATCGGCACCAGTCACGGCGCATACAAGTTCAAGCCCGGCACCAAGCCCCAGCTGCGCTTCGACGTGCTGGAGGAGGTCTCCCGCCGTCTGCCCGGCTTCCCCATTGTGCTGCACGGTTCTTCTTCCGTTCCCCAGGATCTGGTGGCCAAGGTGAACCAGTACGGCGGCAATATGCCCGGCGCCATCGGCGTGCCCGAGGATCAGCTGCGCAAGGCCGCGTCTCTGTCCGTGTGCAAGATCAACATCGACTCCGACCTGCGTCTGGCCATGACCGCCTCCATCCGGGAGCACTTTGCCCTGCATCCGGCAGACTTTGACCCCCGTCAGTATCTGAAGCCCGCACGCCAGGCCATCAAGGAGCTGGTGACCCACAAGATCGTGGACGTTCTGGGCTGCGACGGCAAGGCATTCTAAGAGCAGAACCATCCGCGCCCCCCTGTGTACCCCACCGGCCCGCAGGGGGGTGTATTTTCTGATTTTCCACACAAAGAGGGAAGGGAAAACTATGAGAAAGACAAAAATCGTATGCACTCTGGGCCCGGCCACTGATGGCCAGGGTGTTCTGCGGCAGATGATTCAGGCGGGGATGAACGTGGCCCGGTTCAACTTTTCCCACGGCAGCTATGACGAGCACCAGCGCCGTCTGGAGGCGCTGACAGCTCTGCGGGAGGAGCTTCATCTGCCGGTGGCTGCTATGCTGGACACCAAGGGGCCGGAGGTGCGGCTGCGGACCTTTCAGAACGGCCCTGTTCACCTGAAAACCGGCCAGAGCTTCACTCTGACTACCGACGATGTTCCCGGGGACGAGACCCGCTGCTCCATTACCTATGCCGATCTGCCCCAGGATGTGAAGCCAGGCAACACCATCCTGCTGGATGACGGTCTGGTACGGCTGACGGTGCTGGAGACCACTGCCCGCGAGATTCGCTGCCGGGTGGAAAATGACGGCGTTATGAAGGACAAAAAGGGCGTCAACGTCCCTGGCGTATCCCTGTCCATGCCGTACATGAGCCAGCGGGACCGGGAGGATATTCTTTTTGGCATCCGCCAGGGCTTCGATTTCATTGCCGCCAGCTTTGTCCGTTCCGCCGCCGATGTCCGGGAGATCCGGCACATTCTGGATAAGAACCACTCCAAGATCCGCATCATTGCCAAGATCGAAAATCAGGAAGGCGTCAGCAACCTGGTGGATATCCTGTCCGTGGCCGACGGTATCATGGTGGCCCGGGGCGATATGGGCGTGGAGATCGACTTTACGGAGATCCCCGCCATTCAAAAGAGCATCATTGCCCAGTGTGTGGCCGCCGGAAAGCCTGTGATCACTGCCACCCAGATGCTGGATTCCATGATCGAGAACCCTCGTCCCACCCGTGCGGAGATCACCGATGTGGCCAATGCCATTTACGACGGCACCAGCGCCATTATGCTTTCCGGCGAAACGGCGGCAGGGAAGTACCCGGTGGAGGCCGTCCGCACTATGGATGCCATTGCCCGCAAGACGGAGAGCAATGTGGAGCGTATCTGTCCCGCAAAGACGCCCAAGCGCACCCGCCTGTCCATCACCGCCGCCACGGCTCACGCCGCCTGCACCACGGCGGAGGATATCGGTGCCGACGCCATCCTCACCGTCAGCCAGCGGGGCATCACTGCCCAGATGGTCAGCCGTTTCCGCCCCGCCGCCACGGTGGTGGCCCTTCTGCTGGACCCCCAGGTCCAGCGCCAGATGGCCCTGTACTGGGGTCTGGTACCCATCACCATGCCCCGGGCCAGCAGCACGGACCAGCTGGTGGATCTGGCGATCCAGTCCGCCCAGGAGGCGGGCCTGGTAAAGCACGGCGATCTGGTGGTGGTCACCGCCGGTGTTCCTGTGGGCATTTCCGGCACCACCAATATGATCCGCATCGCCCAGGTAGGCGGCGCCCTGGTCAACGCCATCGGCATCGGCAGCCAGACCGCTTCCGGTCCCCTGTGCATCTGCCGGACCCTGGAGGAGATTCCGGAGAAGTTCCATCCCGGTGACGTGCTGGTGGTACCCTACACCAATAACGATGTGGTGCCTTGGCTGCGCCAGGCCGCCGCCATTGTCAGCGAGGAGGCCAGCGCCGACTGCCACACGGCCACGGTGGGCCTGCTGCTGAACAAACCCGTTATCGTGGCCGCCTCCGACGCTACCCGCCGCCTGAAGGACGGCACCCTGGTGTCTGTGGACTGTGCCCGCGGTATTGTCCAGACCATTCCCCAATAATCGCTCACCGGCCCCGTATGGCGGGGCCGGTATTTTTTTGATATAACCTCAGCATATGGCAGCATCATTTGCAATTTATAATGAAAAAATGTAAACCTCTGCGTTTTTATGCATTTTGAGCGAGGAAAGTGGACATATTTTGTGAAAGTCACAGAAAGTTCATAAATTGATGAGATTTATGTTGCATACGGTGCATTTTTTGTATAAAGTAGTGAAGTACCCGGTATGGTCCGAAAATATAGAAGGAGAAATGCATATGGAAATTCAAATCCTGCCCCTGATTATTGTTGTTGCTTATCTGGTGGGCATGCTGGTTGTGGGCGCCGTTGTCAGCAAGGTCCAGATCAAGAATGCCAAGGACTACATGGTGGCCGGCCGCCGCATGGGCCTGTTCATGGTAGCATTCTCCCTGTCCGCCAACAATATCGGCGGCGGCTGCACCACGGGCCTGGCCCAGAAGGCCTTCGGCGACTGGGGCGTCAGCGCTGTTTGGTACGTCCTGGCGGCGTCCATCGCCATGATTCCTCTGTCCTATTTTGCACCTAAGATCCGCAAAACCATGGCCGTGACCATCCCCGAGGTGGTGGGCCGTCGGTTCGGCAAGTTCTCCAGCAACTTCACGGCGATTCTGTCCGTGCTGTCGCTGTTCTGCCTGACCTCCTCGCAGATCGCCGCTTCCGGCGGCGTCATCAACGCCCTGATTCCGTCCATTCCCCTGAACGTGTGCCTGATCTTCGCGGGTGTGGTCATCATTCTCTATACCACCATGGGCGGCATGATCGCCGACCAGATCTCCGACCTGCTGCAATTCGGCATCATCCTGGTGGGCCTGGCCATCGCCACCCCCATTGTGCTGAACCACGCCGGCGGTTGGAACGCCATTTCCGCCGCACTGCCCGGTGAGAAGCTGAATCTGACCCAGATCGGCTGGGCCTCCATCATCGGCTATATCTTCAACTACTTCTGCACCTTCCTGGCCGGTCCTGAGATGGTCTCCCGCTTCGAGACGGCCAAGGATGAAAGGACCGCCAGAAACGCGTCCTTCCTGTCCGCCATCCTGATGGCTGCCATGTCCATCTTCCCCACGCTGCTGGGCCTGGCTGCCTTTGCTCTGCGGGATCAGCTGCCCGGTCTGGCGGTGAGCGGCAGCAACGCCATGATGATCGTCACCGGCCACTATGCGCCCGGCGTGGTGACGGGTCTGATCTCCGCCGCCATTATCTGCGCCACCATGTCCTCTGCCGACTCCAACCTGCTGTGCATGTCTACCATGATCATCAACGACCTGTACACCGGCCTGGGCGGCAAGAAAAAGCTGACGGACAAGCAGACCATTTTCTACACCCGCGCCTGCAACGTGCTGTCCGCTGTGGTGGCTATTCTGATCTCTCTGGCCGACGTGTCCATCGTGGCCATGAACACCTTCGCCTTCGGTATCCGCTGCGCCGGCCCCTTCGCGGCCTATGGCCTGGGCCTGGCAGTGCCCAAGGCCACCAAGAACTCCGGCGTCGTGTCCATTATCTGCGGTACGGTCGCCTTTGTGGTATGGCAGATCGTGGGCGGCGGCGGCACCTGGATGTTCCTGATGCCCGTGGTGGCGGGCTGCCTGGTCAGCACTGTGTCCTTCTATGTGGTCAACTGGATTGAGTGGGCCCGCGGCGTGGAGCCTGCTCCCAGCGCCTACCTCTCCGACGAGGAAGTCACCAAAAAGATTGCCGAGGAGTCTGCCGGCCGCTGAAGGCAGCGCAAGTCAAGCCGATAAACAAGAGTAACTGCCCCCTTGCACAGGATCAAAAGCCTGCGCAAGGGGGCAGTATGATGCTTTTATCATCTCAGCAGTTATCATCATGAAAACCTATCGGGAATTGACTACGGAAGGTGTGCGGAAAGGTTGAAAACAGAGCCTCTGCATGTACAATCGGGGGCTCACAGCGAAAAATCCTCTATAATGGCGTATTTTGTTTGACTTTATCCGCAGACAGATATATAATGTATGCGATAGAAACTGCGACAGGGCCAATTACCAGCCGCGCTATCCAACAGCCCTGTGCTTTCCGCAGGGCTGTTTTTGTTATTTTGAGAGAGAAATGTCCATGAAAGGGTGATGGATTTGCAGTATTACGCACATGTCCGGGAAAATGCGAATGGCCGCAAAGAGTATCAGACGGTTGCCCAGCACCTGACGGGAACAGCTGAACTGTGCCGCGAATTCGCGGCGGCATTCGGAGCGGAAGCCGACGGGGAACTGGCGGGACTGTCCCACGACATCGGTAAATGCACGGATGCCTTTCAGGATCATCTGCTGAACGACGGACCCACAGTTGACCACGCCACAGCGGGTGCGATGGCCTGCGCCATGCGGGGAAACCGCTATGCTTCTGCATGCGTGGCGGGACATCACGGCGGACTGCCGGACTTCGGCAATATGCGGACAGCCCGGAAGGCTGATGGAACATTCTATGGCCGGATGCTGAAGGGACGCGAGGAACGGTATCTGGAGCGCTGCGGAGAAAGCGGCGCGGCGCTGCCTCCGCCGACGGTCCTGGCGACGCAAGGGTTGGATCCCCTACAGGCTTCATTCTGGACGCGAATGCTCTATTCCTGCCTGGTGGACGCCGATTTTCTGGATACGGAGCGGTTCATGAACGGTGAACGCGGGCGGGGCGGATACGATGATATCCCTACGCTGCTGGCGCGGCTGCAAGCGTATATCAAGCCGTGGCAGCAGCCCAGGACGGAGTTGAATCGGCTGCGCTGCGAGATACTGAACACCTGTATAGAGGCGGGAAGTAAGCCAAAAGGCGTTTACACACTGACCGTCCCCACCGGTGGGGGAAAGACGGTGGCGTCGCTGGCCTTTGCACTGCGGCATGCGGCGGAACATGGGATGCAGCGGGTGATTTACGTCATCCCATATACCTCCATCATCGACCAGAATGCCCGGGTGTTCCGGGATATTCTGGGGAGCGGCAATGTGCTGGAGCACCATTCCGGCGTGCAGTTTGATCTCTCCGACGGCGCCCCGCCGGAGGCCGTCCGGAAAGCGCTGGCCACGGAGAATTGGGACATGCCTGTGGTGGTCACCACGGCGGTGCAGTTCTTTGAGTCCATGTATGCCGCCCGTTCCTCCCGGTGCCGCAAGCTGCACAACCTTGCCAACAGCGTCATTATTTTCGACGAGGCACAGATGCTGCCTTTGGCGCATCTGCGGCCCTGTGTGGCTGCCATGGCTTCGCTGGCGGAGCAATTTTGCTCAACGGTGGTGCTTTGTACGGCAACGCAGCCATCTTTGGATGACCTGCTGCGCACCTACGCGCCAGACTGTCCCGAGACAGAGCTCTGCCCGCAAACGGCAGCACTGTATGACCGCTTCCGCCGCGTGACCTTCCAACACTCCGGAACGATGACTGACGAAGTGCTGGCAGAGCGGCTGAGTGAGCAGCGGCAAGTCCTCTGTATCGTCAACAGCCGTAAGGCTGCCCAGAGCATATACGCATTGCTGCCGCAGGAGGGCAGCTATCATCTGTCCACGTTGATGGTTCCCGCTCAACGACAGGTGCTGCTTGATAAGATCAAAGAACGGTTAAGAAGGGGGGAACCATGCCGGGTGGTATCCACATCGCTGATCGAGGCGGGCGTGGATGTGGATTTTCCTGCCGTCTACCGGGAATTGGCGGGGCTGGATTCCGTCATGCAGGCGGCGGGGCGCTGCAACCGTGAGGGAAAACGTCCTGCGGACGAGAGCTTTGTCACGATTTTTGAGCGGACTGAGCTGCCGCCGCAATTGTTCCAGGCCGCCGTCGGCGCAGCCAGAGAAGCGCTGAAAGAGGATCGCGACCCTGCCGCGCCTGAGACGATGACTCGGTACTTTCGCAGCCTGCGCGATCTGAGCGGTGATGCGCTGGACCGGCAGGGTGTTATCGAGGCATTCACGCAGGGAATCGCGGGCTGTGAATTTCCGTTCCGCACAGTAGCAGAGAAGTTCCGTCTCATCGACCGGAATACATATACCATCTACATTCCTTATGGTGAAGGCACGGCTTTACTCCGGCGTCTGCAGGACGGCGAGTGCTCCAGGGACCTGTACCGTAAGCTGGGCCGTTATGCCGTTTCTGTATATGATAAGCATTATCAGGCGCTGTACAATGCAGGTGCGCTGCTGACGGCGCGGGAGGTTCCCGTATTGGACGAGGACAGTGCCATTTTGACAGATCTGACGCTGTACAGCGAGACCATGGGCCTGTCTCTGGAGCCGGAGACAGGCAAGGCGGAGTTTATCTGAAAGAATAATAAAGGAAGGGAGTGACCTTATGGCAATACAAGTGGAAGTGTGGGGCGATTACGCGCTTTTTTCGCGGCCTGAGTTCAAAGTTGAGCATGTGAGCTACGATACCATGACGCCGTCGGCGGCCCGCGGGCTGCTGGAAAGTATTTACTGGCACCCCGGTCTGCGATGGCGCATCGACCGCATTCATGTATGCAGCCCCATTCGCTTCACCAACATTCGCCGCAACGAGGTGAAGGATACCATCAGTGCCCGCAAGGTAAAGACCGTCATGGAGAAAGGGCAGGGAGAACTGTATTTGGCCACGCCGGAAAGCATCCAGCAGCGGGCGGCCATGGTGCTGCGGGACGTACACTATGTGATTGACGCCCATTTCGACCTGACGGAGAACGCTGCTCCCGGCGACAACGCCGGAAAGTTTCAGGACATCATCAAGCGTCGCCTGGAACGGGGCCAGTGCTACAGTATGCCCTATTTCGGCACAAGGGAGTTTCCGGCCCATTTTCGCCGCTGCACGGAGCTGCCGCCCTGTCCGAAGGAGCTGGAGGGTGTCCGTGATCTGGGCTGGATCCTGCTGGATATGGACTACACCGATCCCCGGAACATCACGCCCCGGTTCTTCCGGGCCAGTCTGACGGACGGCGTGATGGTTGTGCCGCCATGGAACAGTGAGGAGGTGAGGGAATGATTCTGCAAGCGCTGACGCAGTATTATGAGGATCTCCTCCATCGCGGCGAGATCGCCGCTCCCGGATGGAGCCCGGCAAAGATCAGCTTCGCCCTGTGTCTGGATAAAGACGGCCAGGTGACGCAAATAATCAATATTCAACAGCCATCCGAAAACGGAAAGGCGCAGATGCCGCAGACTATCAGAAATCTGCCTGCACCGGTAAAGCGTACCGTTGGCATTGCTTCCAACTTCCTGTGGGACAACTCAACCTATCTGCTGGGCGTTGACCAAAAGGGAAAGCCGAAGCGCAGCCAGGATTGCTTTCGCGCTGCCGCAAGTCTGCACCATACCGTATTGGATGGCGTGGATTCGCCCGTTGCCAAGGCGATTCTGACGTTCTTCGACACCTGGCAGCCGGAAAAGGCGATGGAACATCCCGCCTTGTCCGGACAGTATGAGGCAGTTACCGCAGGCGGGAATCTGCTGCTTCGGGTGGACGGCCGCTATTCACATGAGGATACCGCCATCCGCGAGGCGTGGCAGCGGTATCGGGACGGCGCAGGCGAGGACGCCGTGCGGATGCAGTGCCTTGTCACAGGCCGCGAGGATGAGATTGCTGCCACCCATCCCACCATCAAGGGTGTACGGGATGCCCAGTCCAGCGGCGCAACGCTGGTGGCGTTCAATGCGCACGCCTTTTGCTCTTATGGGCGGGAGCAAAGCTACAACGCACCGGTAGGCAAGTATGCAGCATTTGCCTACACTGCCGCCTTGAACCATCTGCTGGCGAAAAGGAACAATGTGCAGGTCATCGGCGATACCACCATTGTCTGTTGGGCAGAGGGCGCAGAGTCTGCTTATCCTGATCTGTTTATGGCGTTCATGTCCGGCAATATGCCATCAGGCTTATCGGAAAAGGATCTGCAGGCTGCCTTAAAAAATCTGGCAAAGGGTCTGCCGAGCACGGACCTGGGCGTGGATCCGGACCGCACCTTTTACATTCTGGGGCTGGCGCCTAACGCGGCCCGGCTCTCTGTCCGATTCTTTCTGCGGGACAGCTTCGGCAGGCTGATGCAGAACGTCAATGCCCACTATGAGCGGCTGGAGATCGTGAGGCCTGCAAACGCTAAGCCCGGTGTGCTGCCTCTGTGGGCGCTGCTGCGGGAAACGGTGAATCCAAATTCCAAGGATAAGTCTCCTTCACCGGCCATGGCAGGAGCCACGGCACGGGCCATCTTTTCCGGCGGGCTGTACCCGGCGTCGCTGCTGGAGGCTGTCATGCTCCGTATTCGTGCGGAGCGGAACATCACATGGGGCCGCGCGGCCATCATCAAGGCGTATTATCTGAAAAATCCACATACGGACTGTCCAGAGGAGGTTTTGACTGTGAGTCTCAACGAAGCCAGCACCAACATCCCTTACACGCTGGGCCGGTTGTTCTCCGTTTATGAATCGGCGCAGCAGGCGGCAAATCCCGGTATCAACGCGACCATCAAGGACAAGTATTTCAACTCGGCAGCGACCATGCCTGCCAGCATCTTCCCGGTGCTGAACAATCTCTATCAAAAGCATCTGCGGAAGCTGGAGCCCGGACAGAGAGTCTATTTCGATAAACAGGTCACTGTGTTGAAGGGATTGCTGGGCGAGAGCTATCCTGCCCGTATGACGCTGGCCCAGCAGGGCTCCTTCGACCTTGGCTACTATCACCAGACACAGAAGCGGTATACGAAAAAGGAGGAGAATGAAAATGTCTGAGCCTATCAAGAACCGGTATGAATTTGTGGTGTTTTTCGATGTGGAGAACGGAAATCCCAACGGTGACCCCGACGCGGGCAACATGCCCCGTATAGACCCAGAGACCGGCTACGGGCTGGTGACGGACGTCTGCCTGAAGCGAAAGATCCGCAACTATGTGGAGATGGCAAAGGAAGGGGAGACGGGCTATCGCATCTACATCAAGGACGGCGTGCCGCTGAACACCAGCGACAAGGAAGCCTGCGCCTTTGTGGGCGTGGACGCGGACAAGCTGAAGGATGCCAAGAAGAAGGACGAGCATCTAGACGAAAAGCTGCGGGACTTTATGTGCCGGAATTTTTACGATATCCGCACCTTCGGCGCAGTCATGACTACCTTCGTCAAGGGTGCGCTGAACTGCGGACAGGTGCGCGGGCCGGTGCAGCTGGGCTTTGCCCGCAGCGTTGACCCCATCATGCCGCAGGAGGTTACCATCACCCGTGTGGCCATCACCACGGAGGCGGACGCGGAGAAGAAGGGCACCGAAATGGGCCGCAAGTACATTGTACCCTACGGCCTGTACCGGGTGGAGGGATATATCTCCGCCAACCTGGCCCGCAAGACTACCGGATTCTCCGAGGATGACCTGAACCTGCTGTGGACAGCCATCCTGAATATGTTTGAAAATGACCACTCTGCCGCCCGCGGCAAGATGGCTGTGCGTGAGCTGATCGTGTTCAAGCATGATTCCGAGTTGGGCTGCGCTCCGGCCCATAAGCTGTTTGATCTGGTGAAGGCAGCTCATAAGGACAACGTTACCGCCCCCAGAAGCTATGAAGACTACACCGTTACGGTGGACGAGGCGGCTCTCCCCGCCGGCGTTACCTGCACACGGCTGGGGTGATCTATCCGGAGGAGCGCTTTCTTCAGCTCTCCGGTTTGCAGCACTTCAAATTCTGCCGCAGACAATGGGCGCTGATCCATATCGAAAATCAATGGGCGGAGAATTACCGTACCACAGACGGTGCGATCCTCCACGAGCGGGCCCACGATAAGGACTTCACCGAGAGCCGCGGAGACCTGCTCATTACGCGGGATATGCGGATATTCTCCCCGACCTTAGGGGTTTCCGGTGCCTGTGACGTGCTGGAATTCCACCGCAGCGGCGTAGGGATTCCGCTGAAAGGGAGGGATGGCCTTTGGCAGCCCTATCCGGTGGAATACAAGCGCGGCAAGCCCAAGCAGGACACCACGGACGCCTTGCAGCTTTGCGGACAGGCTGTGTGTCTGGAGGAAATGCTCTGCTGCCAGATCCCGACCGGCGCGCTGTACTACGGCGAGACGCACCGCCGTACAGAGGTGGAATTCACGCCGGAGCTGCGGCAGGAGGTCAGGACGCTTCTTGAAGAGATGCACACTCTGTATGAGCGTGGCTGGACGCCGAAGGTCAAGCCGACAAAAGCCTGCAGCGCCTGCTCTCTCAAGGAGCTTTGTCTGCCGAAGCTGATGCGCAAGCAATCTGTTGCGGACTATCTGCGGGATCATCTGGAGGAGACGCCATGAGACAGCTTTTGAACACATTGTTCGTTACATCAGAGGATGTGTACCTCTCGCTGGACGGTGAAAATGTGGTGGCCAACCGGGGTGGGGAAGCCGTTGCCCGCTATCCGCTGCACACGCTGCAAAGCATCGTGACCTTTTCCTATTCCGGTGCTTCACCGGCACTGATGGGTGCTTGCGCCAAGCGGGAAATCGGGCTGGCGTTTTGTACCCAGAGAGGGCAATTCCTTGCCCGCGTCTCCGGACAAATGCAGGGCAATGTGCTGTTGCGGCGGACGCAGTATCGGGTCGCCGACGATCCCTCTGAAAGCTGCCGCGTGGCCCGAATGATGATTCTGGGCAAGGTCTATAACGCCCGCTGGAGTGTGGATCGCACCCGAAGGGATCATGCCATGCGAATTGACAGCGGCCGCTTTACAGCGGTGTCCCAGCAGCTGCAGGGGCTTTTGCCGCAGATCACGGCAGAAACCTCGCTGGACAGTCTCCGGGGGTTGGAGGGCGCCGGCGCCACTGCCTATTTCAGAGTTCTTGACGACATGATCCTGCAGGGAAAGGATACCTTCTTTTTCCGTGAGCGCAGCCGCCGACCGCCGCTGGACGCTTTCAATGCCATGCTGTCCTTTGCGTACAGCCTTCTGGCCCACGACTGTGCTTCCGCCTTGGAATGTGTCGGCCTGGATGCCTATGTGGGTTTTCTGCACCGTGACCGTCCGGGACGTGAATCCCTTGCGCTGGATCAGATGGAGGAACTGCGTCCTTGCTTTGCGGATCGTTTTGTGCTGACGATGGTCAATAATCGCATCATTAAGCCAGAGGATTTCGATTTTCGGGAAAGCGGTGCGGTATTTCTGTCGGACACAGGACGTAAAAGCTTTTTGCATAAATGGCAGGAGCGCAAAAGGGAGACGATCACCCATCCTTTTCTGGAGGAAAAGCTTCCTTGGGGTCTGGTTCCTTATGTGCAGAGTCTCTTGCTGGCAAGGTATCTGCGGGGCGATTTGGACGACTATCCGCCGTTTTTATGGAAGTGAGGGGCTATGCTGGTATTGATTACCTATGATGTAAATACAGAGGACGCCGCCGGACGCAAACGCCTGCGGCAAATCGCCAGGCAGTGCGTTAATTACGGGCAAAGAGTGCAGAATTCTGTATTTGAATGCTTGCTGGACACCGCACAGTGCCGCAGTCTGCAAAATACCCTTTGTAAGATTATGGATCCCCAGCGGGATAGTCTGCGATTTTACTATTTAGGGAAGCAGTATGAAAAGAAGATCGAGCATTTCGGCTGCAAGCAATCGTATCTGCCAGAGGACACACTGATGATCTAGTGCGAAGGAGAAGCGAACAGAACGCGTCAGGAAGGTTCGCACCTACTTTTGCAAGTTGAGTTCCTGAATTTATCAGAAAAACGTTCTGACAGACGACGTTTCCCGTTGGTTTTTATGCTTTAACTGTCTGTTGTTGCAAAAATGCAGAACATAAATTATGCATTTTTGCTGTCGCGCCCCGTATGGGGCGCGTGGATTGAAATCCAACCGTACGCCAAATTATCCACGCCGTCTGCGGGTCGCGCCCCGTATGGGGCGCGTGGATTGAAATGGGCAGGACATTGCCGATACGCTTTTTGGCAGCGTGTCGCGCCCCGTATGGGGCGCGTGGATTGAAATCTTATTCTGCGAGGACGAGCCCCCTTTAGGGGGTGGTCGCGCCCCGTATGGGGCGCGTGGATTGAAATACGGAGAACAAAATCAACACGGCTTGGGTTGTAAAGTCGCGCCCCGTATGGGGCGCGTGGATTGAAATTTGTGCTCAGCTGTCATGGTCTTGATGTACCAGAAAGTCGCGCCCCGTATGGGGCGCGTGGATTGAAATTCTGGTAGCTCAAGTCACTGTAGCTTTTCTTGACCGTCGCGCCCCGTATGGGGCGCGTGGATTGAAATCATGTGCGGTTGGGCAGCTGATACACGCTGCCGGTCGCGCCCCGTATGGGGCGCGTGGATTGAAATACTTTGCATCCTCCTTATCCGCCCGCTCCCAGGCGTCGCGCCCCGTATGGGGCGCGTGGATTGAAATGGATGCGCAGGGCGTTGATTGACGGATACTCTGCGGTCGCGCCCCGTATGGGGCGCGTGGATTGAAATGTAATCGTGATTTCCGCTGTCAGCCCATGTCGGGGTCGCGCCCCGTATGGGGCGCGTGGATTGAAATAGCCCCGGATCACGCAGCACCTGATTGGGCAGGACGTCGCGCCCCGTATGGGGCGCGTGGATTGAAATAGTGTGGCCATATGCCGGGGGATAGCGTACTTGTGTCGCGCCCCGTATGGGGCGCGTGGATTGAAATTGTGCTTGAACCTCGCTGACAAGTCTGTATTTGAGTCGCGCCCCGTATGGGGCGCGTGGATTGAAATATTCCAAGGGACTGGGTAAGCGGCAGAAACAAGCGTCGCGCCCCGTATGGGGCGCGTGGATTGAAATGGTAAAAAAGGTTCTGGTAAAAGTACACTTTTAACGTCGCGCCCCGTATGGGGCGCGTGGATTGAAATCAATACTGCTCTCCATCAGACTGCATCAAAATCTGAGTCGCGCCCCGTATGGGGCGCGTGGATTGAAATAGCTCTGGTGTGAGCCGGATGTATAGGCGTTCTGTGTCGCGCCCCGTATGGGGCGCGTGGATTGAAATATAGAGAACATAATAGCGGAGACACTAAAATCAAAGTCGCGCCCCGTATGGGGCGCGTGGATTGAAATTCCTCGACGTACATACCGACACGACCGTCAAGGCCGTCGCGCCCCGTATGGGGCGCGTGGATTGAAATCTCGTGCTTGATACCGGTGGCCTCCTTGGTAGCGTCGCGCCCCGTATGGGTTGGCTTTTTACCGGGCACTGCTTGCCTGTATGCCCCGGAATATCTCCGGCAGCAGCTTTTTCGCCGCGGGCGGGATGGCGCTGTACATGCCGTAATAGGACAGGGTAAACGGATACGTCCCGTCCTCCAGCGTCTCGTCTGTGGGCAGCACGCCATCCACAGAGATCACCGACCCGTTGAGCCCCGCATCTCCGTGCAGAAACTGGTAATAGTCGGGAAACAGCGGCGCTCCCACCCGGCCGGAATTAGCCACAGCGGCCACGGGGTTGCCATACTCTCCCACCGGGACAATATCCGGCGCACCGGCAGTAATGCCGAACAGCATCGACAGCTGCTGCCAGACGGGGACGTCCGCGTCATCGCTGTAGCCGTAGGCCGGGATCAGGGCCTGGCGCTGCTCCTGATCCCAGAACAGCGCGCCGCTGCCTGCGTATATCTGCCGGATGGCGTCGGCGGTCAGGTCATAGTCGCCCCTGGGCTGCCCAATGTCACCGTGTACGAATATGACGGCGTCCCGGAAAAGGGGGATCGACTCATAGCCGCCCAGCTGCTGCAATGTCTGCTGGTCGGGGCAGAGGATGGCGGCGTCATAGTTACTGAGCCGGAGCTGCTGAGTGATATCCTGGGGGGCTACCAGGAAGAATACGTCGTGGACGTCGGCGTCGCCGAATAGGGCCTGTCCCTGTTCGGAAGCGAGCCATTGTACGGCAGCGGCGTTCTTTTTACCCCCGGCTTGCAAATCGGTCCGCATTGCGGTACAATAAACAGGAATATATGGCGGCATGGCCGCACGGAGGTATATATGATCGTTGTCATCCGAAAGGATACCCAGGAGCCCGCCATGCGGCAGCTGGCGGTGCGCCTGATGAATCAGGGGGTGCGCATAGGCCGCACCCCGGGCCAGGACGCCGATGTGCTGACGTTGGTGGGAGATACCTGGCGGCTGGACCCGGAGGGGCTGCTGGCCCTTCCCTATGTGCTGGATGTGCGGCGCATTACGCCGCCCTACCGGCTGGCGGGACGGGCTGCCCATCCGGAAAACACCGTGGTGGAGGTGGGCAGTGCGCGGATCGGTGCGGAGTTCTGCCTCATCGCAGGCCCCTGCGCTGTGGAGTCCCAGGTGCAGATGGCCGGCGTGGCCCGGCGGGTGAAGGCCGCCGGGGCCCAGCTGCTGCGAGGAGGCGTATTCAAGCCCCGGACATCCCCCTACTCCTTCCAGGGGCTGGGCCAGGCGGGCATCCCCCTGCTGGTGGACGCCGGTCAGGAGGCGGGCCTGCCTGTGGTGACGGAGATCACCGACCCCCGGCAGCTGGACGACCTGGCAGACGTGGACGTCCTGCAGGTGGGCGCCCGGAATATGCAGAATTTTCCCCTGCTCCAGGCCCTGGGCCAGGTGCGGAAGCCGGTGCTGCTGAAGCGGGGCATGTCCGCCACCGTGACGGAGCTTTTGCAGGCGGCGGAGTACATTCTGGCCGGGGGAAATTCCCAGGTCATTCTGTGTGAGCGGGGTATCCGCACTTTTGAGACGGACAGCCGGGCTACCCTGGATATCGCAGCCATTCCGGTGCTGAAAAGACTGTCGCACCTGCCTGTGATCGTGGACCCAAGCCACGCCGCCGGACGGGCGGAGCTGGTGGCCCCTCTGGCCCTGGCCGCCGCAGCCGCCGGAGCCGACGGGCTGATGGTGGAGGTCCACGACCGTCCGGCCTGCGCCTTGTCCGACGGGGCACAGGCTCTGTCCTGCGACCAGTTTGACGCCCTGGCCCGGCAGGTGCGGCAGCTGCTGCCCCACGCATACCGTTGATGGCCGGGTACTATTACCGGCAGCTGGACCGGGAAAAGCGAGCGGTGTACGACGCCATGCGGACGGGTATGGAGGCCCTGGCCCCGGGGATCCGGGTGCCGAAGCTCACCGGCCAGGAGCTGTCGGACATCTACCTGCGGCTGAAGCTGGACACGCCGCTGCTGTTTTACGTCACCGGGTTTCAGTATCGCTGGATGCCCGGGGCAGACCATGTGGAGCTGCTGCCGGAGTATCTGTTCGATAAGAGCAAGGTCCGCCAGCACCGGCAGGCGGTTGCCGCCCGGCTGGACCGTTTGGTCCGCCCCCTGGCGGGAAAGACCGACCGGGAGAAGGAGCTGGCCATCCACGAGTTTATTCTGGAAAACGTCCGGTATGATAAGCTGAAAAAGCCGTATTCCCACGAGATCATCGGGCCTCTGACCCAGGGGGTCGGCGTGTGCGAGGGCATCGCCAAAACCGTGAAGGCCCTGTGCGACGCCGTGGGACTGCCGTGCATCGTGGCCCTCAGCGAGGCGGCCCCGGAGCGGGGTGTAAAATACCGCCATACCTGGAACGTGGTGACGGTGGAGGGCCAGCGCTATCATCTGGACGCCACCTTTGACAATTCCCTCCAGCGGGGCGTCCCCCGGTACGATTATTTCAACCTGGACGACAGGCACATATTCCGGGACCACGAAGCTCTGGTGCTGCCCCTGCCGCCCTGTACGGCGGACAAGGGGTACTACTACCGGGCCCTGTCCTTCACCAAGCCGGAGGACGTGGAAAGCCGCGCCAGGCAGGCCCTGCGGAAAAAGAAGGCGCACTTCGTGTTCCACTGGCGGGGCGGCGGTTTGAACCGGGAGCTCCTGACGGACCTGCTGACCCGGTGCGACGCCGCGGCCCGGGAGCGGGGCAAGTGCGTCAGCTGCTCCGTGAACACCGCCCAGGCCGTGGTGCAGCTGGACTTCACCGACGGGCCAGGGGCGGAGGCGGTGCTGGTGCAGCAGCCGGACGAGGGAAACGAACTGTAAATATATCGCCCGAATGTTCTATTACCGGACGAAACCGAATAGTAGAACGGACGGCCATGACACGGCAGAAGAAAGAACTGTTTTGAAGATAAACTGACAGGGGCGATTTTCGCCCCTGTCAGTTTATCTTCTTCTGCGGTGCCTGCGGCGGAATTTGCCCAGAACACCGGTGACGATGCCGCGCTCATAGCGATTCATGCCGAACAGCCATAGGCTGACGGCGTACACAACCACAAATACGCAGCCCCAGATCAAGATGTCCAGATATCCCGATACCGGGACCAACACAGCGATGAGCACCGCCGCAACGGCAGGCACCACCATAGACGGCAGCAGCCGGGCAATGTGGCTCCAGAACCACCGGATATCCAGCCCCACATGCCTGCGGAAATACCAGTTGATGGGAAGCACATTCCCCACCACGGTCACAAACAGAATGGAACCCGCCACACCAATGAGCCCGCCGTATTTGCACAGAGGAATCATCAGCCCGACGTTGACGGCGGCGGCACCCAGATAGACCCAGGCCCGGAAGCGATGCATGTTCTTGGCCCGGAGGATCTCCAGCCCTACAAATTGAATGGCGGAAACAATGGTGCTGGCAAACAGCAGCAGGGCCACGGGATAGTCCACGGAAAACTGCTCCTTGCCGCCGGCCCACAGGATCACAAAGGGGCGTCCCACTGCCACAAAGCCCAGAAACACCGCCATCAGCATAATGAACTGCAAACGCCCGGCCTTGGTCATCAGCTTGGTCAGCTCCCGGGTGGAGTCACCCTCGGCCACCATCCGGTGGACCCGTGGGATCAGTACGTTGGAGATGGCCATGGCGAAGGATAGGTAATATACGTTCAGCTGGTTAGCGCTGTAGTATACGCCGGACAGCTCCGCACCATGGATCCAGGTGGTCATCAGGGTGCCGATGCCATAGTTCAGCTGGTCCACCACGACCGCCAGGAAAATGTAGAACGTGAAGCCCATCATGTTCTTCATCAGCGGCAGGTCGTAGGTCCGGAAGGACATCGGCATTTTCAGCACCGTGAGACAATAGAACATATAGGTCAGGCCGCACACAATGGTCAGCACCAACGACAGCGTGGCGATGGTCGGAGAGCGAAACCCCAGCAGCAGCAGGGGAATGGAGATCAGCGGGCTCAGCACGGACTTGGCCATGGTGACAGCCTTCAGGAACAGGTAGCGCTCATGGATATTCACATGGGACTCGAACACACTGAACGGGAAAGAAAGCGCTGCGTTGACGGTCATGATCCGCAGCAGCTTTGCACCCAGAGCCAGCTCCTCCGGGGCCCACTTGGTGCCGAACACCATCTGCGGGTGCGCTGCCAGGAAGAAGCCCAAGGCCAGCAGTACCAGACCCAGCAGCGACAGCGTCACCAGGAACATGCCGTTGAGCTTGGCCATTTCCCGCCGGTCCTGGGCCACCTTGGCCTGGGAATAGTAGCGGATATAGGCACTGCCCAAGCCCATACTCAGCAGCAGCAGGTACGAGATGATGGGACCCACCGCCCCGTAAACACCGTATTCCGTTTCGCCCAGCCGGTCCAGCATAATGGGCGTGTAGATCAGCGAGATCAGCGTGCTCAGCCCCATGGACACATAGGACAGCACCGCGCCCAGCCGCACTTGATTCACTTGCAAGGGTCCACCCTCTTTCTGCATATCCGGGATATTATACCGGATTTTTCAGAGCATGTAAAGAGTTCGCCAAGTAAATTCACGGAAATGTCACACAATAGCTGCCGTTTCTGTATTCTAAAAGAGAATATGCGGAAACTTTATGCAAAAAAGCGGCACAGCCAAAGCTGTGCCGCAGCAGATGTTCGTTATCCCTCGTCGTAGGGTATGGTCACCGTCCGGCAGGCGGCGCACCGATAGGCAGGGACATGGTCCGTTTCCAGATGGGGGGCTTTGCCCAGAAGCAGAAAGCCCGGGCAGCCTACGGCCGCGCCCATGGGACGGTTCTCCGTCACCCAGCACACGCCGCCTCGGCCCATAGCCCGGACAAAGCCGGACTGCATCTCGTTTCCGCAGCAGGAACATTTCATGGCAGGTACCTCCTCTCGCTCATTATACTTTATACTTTCCATCATATGATATATGTTGCTACCATATTACCATAAATACAATATATAAATGTGAACAATGTAAGAACAAACCATAAAAAATATGTGAAAAAAATATAAAGTGACAGCCACTTGCGGGCAAGCGGCTGTCACTTTTGACGGAATATTACTTTTGACTGGGCATTTTCCAGGCTTGATGGTCTGTGTGCAGCAGATGATGGGAAACATCGCTGAGGGGCTTTTTCAGGTAATCGCGGTACAGCTCCCGCACGTCAGGGTTCTCATGGGAGAACCGGCAGGGGGCGGCCTTATCGATGCTCCACAGGACGCTGCCGCGTTTTTCCGCCAGCTCCACGCCGTCGTGGATAGGCTGACCGCCGCCGCCGGCACAGCCGCCGGGACAAGCCATGATTTCCACAAAGTCGTAGCGGACTTCGCCTCGCTCCAGGGCGGTCATGAGCTTGCGGGTGTTCAGCAGGCCGCTGGCCACAGCCACGGAAACCACTCCCGCGCCGGGGATCTCGAATTTAGCGTCCTTCCAGCCGTCCATGCCCCGGATGTCGCGGAAGGCATCGGGGTCCGGATTCTTTCCGGTGACCAGGTAATAAGCGCTGCGCAGGGCTGCATCCATCACGCCGCCGGTGGCGCCGAAGATCACCGCCGCGCCGGTGCCGCTGCCCAGGGGGCTGTCGAAGGGGGTCTCATCCAGAACCGCCGGGTTGATCTGTTCGCCCCGGAACATCCGGACGATCTCCCGGGTGGTCAGCACCACGTCTACATCGGCGTCGCCGCAGGCGTCCCGCATGGTGGGCAGTGCTGCCTCGCTCTTTTTGGCGGTGCAGGGCATGATGGACACCACGAAAATGTCGTGGGGGTCCACACCCAGCTTCTGGGCAAAGTAGCTCTTGGCCACTGCGCCGAACATCTGCTGGGGACTCTTGGCGGTGGATAAGTGGCTGACGTAAGCGGGGAACTGGGTCTTGACAAACCGGACCCAGCCCGGACAGCAGGAGGTGAACATGGGCCATGTGTACTGGTCCCGGTGGGTAAAGCGCTCCACAAACTCGCTGCCCTCCTCCATGATGGTCAGGTCGGCAGTGAAGTTGGTGTCGAACACATAGTCAAAGCCCATCTGCTTCAGGGCAGTGACCATGCGCTGCGCAGTGGCGTATTCCGGCTTCAGGTGGTAATACTCCGCCCACGCGGCCCGCACCGCCGGGGCCATCTGGACCACGGTGACCTTTTTGGGGTTGGCCAGAGCATCGAACACCCGGCCGGTATCATCCCGCTCCTGCAGACCGCCTACGGGGCAGTGGGTCATGCACTGACCGCAGAAGGTGCAGTCGGAGTCGGCCAGAGTCCGGGCACCGGACACGCCAATGGTGGTGCGGGTACCAGTGCCCATCAAATCCCAGATGTGCATGCCCTGGATCTTGTCGCATACCTGGATGCAGCGCATACAGCGGACGCAGCGGTTTTCAAACCGTACTACCGGTGTGCTGAAATCCTGCTCAACAGGCCGAAGGTCCTTGATATAGTGGTTGCCCAGCAGGTTATAGTCGTTGGTGAGCTGCTGGAGCTTGCAGTTGCCGCTGCGGGTGCATTTGGGACAGCGGATATCGTGCTGGGCCAGCAGCAGCCGCAGATTCACCCGGCGCGCCTCCCGGACCCGGGGGGAGTTGGTATGTACCACGATGCCCTCGGCTACCTGGGTATCGCAGGCGGCTACCAGGCGCTGTTCTCCCTCTACCTCCACCATACAGATGCGGCAGGCGCCGATCTCGTTGATATCCTTCAGGTAGCACAGGGTGGGTATATCCAGACGCGCGGAGCGGGCGGCCTCCAGAATGGTGGTGCCCTCCGGCACGGTGACGGTTCTGTTGTCGATGGTCAGCGTTACCATTTGATGTCTCGACCTCCTCTGAAAATGCCATAGCCGAAGTGATCGCACCGCAGACAGCGGGATGCCTCGGTGACGGCGCCCTCCTCGGTCAGACCGCACTCGATGTCCTCAAAGTCGCACTTGCGCTCACAGGCTTCACGCTCGGTGGTGTTGATGCGCCCGTGGGGCGGGCAGTTATTGAGCCGGGGAGCCGGGATATCCACGTCCACCCGGATCTCATGGTGATAGCCCAGGTGCTCGTCGATGTTGGCGGCTGCCACCTTACCGGCGGCAATGGCGCGAATAGCGGTAGCAGGCCCGGTGACGCAGTCGCCTCCGGCGAACACGTTGTCCATGTCGCTGACCTGGCCGGACAGAGCAGCCACCAGCCGGCCGCCGCGGGTAATGGGCACGCCGGCCTGGTCAAAGCCCTGAATCTCGATGCCCTGGCCAATGGCCACCACGATGATGTCCGCCGGGATACGTACCTCATCCAGGGCGGCCCGGTTGGGTCTGGGACGGCCCGATTTATCCACATCGCCGATAATCTGGGGCTGGACCCACAGGGCCCTGGCCACGCCGTCGTCGTCGGCCTCGATGCGGACAGGGGCGGCCAAGGTTATCATCTCCGCTCCCTCGGCGGTTGCACCGGCCACCTCGTCGGGCAGGGCCGTCATATCCTCCAGGCGGCGGCGGTACACACAGCTGACCTTGCTGGCTCCCAGACGGATAGAACTGCGGGTGACGTCCATAGCCACGTTGCCGCCGCCGATGACCACCACCTGCTTGCCGGTGAAATCAGGCATTACGTCGTCTCCGATGGCCTTGAGCATCTCCACAGCGGATATGACGTTGCGGCTGTCCTCACCGGGGATGCCGGTCTTTTTATCCTGGTGTGCGCCGATGGCGATGTAAATACAGTCGTACTGCTTTTCCAGCTCCTCCAGCCAGATGTCCCGGCCTATCCGGACGTTGGTGCGGACCTCGATCCCCAGCGACAGGATGGAGTCGATTTCTGCGTCCAGCTTCTCCCGGGGGAAACGATAGCTGGGAATACCATAGCGCAGCATGCCGCCCAGCTTGCTGCACTCCTCAAAAATGGTGACCTTGTGGCCCATCAGTGCCAGATAATAGGCACAGCTGAGGCCGCTGGGGCCTCCGCCCACAATGGCCACAGTCTTTCCGGTGGCCGGGGCGCAGGGGGGATTGGGCACCACGCCTGCATGGTCCACGGCGTACCGCTTCAGGCCCCGGATATTGATGGGGTCGTCGATCATATTCCGGCGGCACCGGGCCTCGCAGGGATGCTCACAGATATAGGCGCAGGCGGTGGGCATGGGGTTATCCTTTCGGATCAGGCGCACGGCGTCGGCATAGCGTCCCGCCCCCACCAGGGCCATATAGCCCGGAATATCCACTCCGGCGGGACACAGCGCCACGCAGGGCACGGGATTCTGAAGGCTTGCCAGGCACCGGTGGTGCTGCACATGCTCCTCATAATCGTCCCGGAAGCCCTCCAGTCCGTCCACTACCAGCCGGGCCGCGTCCCGCCCGATGGCGCAGTCGGCGGTATCCACAATGCTGCGGGCGGTTTTCTCGATGATGCGGACGGTGCCCATGTTGGCGGTCCCGTCCAGCACCTGGGAAATGAGCTTGGTCAGCTGCCCCAGACCGATGCGGCAGGGCACGCACTTGCCGCAGGTCTGTGCATGGCACAGCTGCAAAAATGACAGAGACATTTCCACCGGGCACAGGCCCGGAGGGCTGGCGGCGATCCGGCGCTCCACATCGCGGTAGAGGCCCTCTACCACGGTCTGAGCCCTGCTGGGGGTTTTGATGTCAAGTCTGCTCAAAACAGTTCCACTCCTTCCGTCCGTTAGCGGCGACTGACTGTGCGCCCCAGGCGGACTGATATTGGTTACAGGTACAGAATGCCACAATTGCCTTCAAAAGTCAATTGATTCAGAAAAGTTGTTTATCCAATGAGAAATTTTCACAAATAATGAGAAAATATTACCAAAAGATTCCGGGAACCATTTCCCGGCCTGAAATTTTGAAAAACACCTGAAACCAGAAAAACCGGAAACGAAAGGGTTTTCATTGACAACACAGTGACAAATTTTGTTTCGTATAAATACAATAAATTTCTGAGGGGGAAACTATATCCGTGTTAAAGTGTTGCATTTGCATATTGCGGCGATCCTTTATACATGCTATAGTAGGTGTACAAATCAGAAAGGAGGCGCACCATGAAGGTTCGGCTCAACGAGGACAAGCAGGTGGTGGACGCCATCCGGGAGGGATTGAAGCGCACCGGCGGTTATTGCCCATGCCGTCTGGCCCGGACGGAAGAAAACCGCTGCATGTGCAAGGAGTTCAAGGATCAGATCGCGGATCCCAACTTTGAGGGCTACTGCCACTGTCGTTTATATTACAAAGAGAAGTAAAAAATTCCCGGTTCACGAGAAAAGTGAACCGGGAATTTTTTCAGATATTCAGATACCCCTTCAGCACCTTCAGGGTGTTCCACACGCCGTCTATATGGCTGCGCTCATAGCCGTGGCTGGCGTAGACCCCGGCGCCGATGAGCCCATGGCGCAGGTCATTCCCGGCGGACAGCGTGGCCTCCACATCGGAGCCGTAGTGGGGATATACATCCACGGCGTAGTCGGCCTTTTCCCGCTGGGCAGCGTCGATGAGCTTCCCTACCACCTCATAGCTGTACGGCCCGCCGGAATCCTTGGCGCAGATGGACACCTGGCGCTCGGTGCAGCGCAGGCCGTCGCCTACGCAGCCCATATCCACACTGATGGCCTCGGTAACGCCCTGGGGCACGTTGGCCGCACCGCCGTGGCCTACCTCCTCATACACCGTCACATGGGCATATACCCGGCGGCGGGGCGTGAGCCCCTGGTCCTTCATATACTTGCCCAGGCCCAGCAGAATACCAACGGACAGCTTATCGTCCAGGAACCGGCTCTTGATATAGCCGGAGGACGTAATGCGGGTGCGGGGCTCAAAGCAGACGATGTCGCCTGTCTCCACACCCAGGGCCCGGGTGTCGTCGGCGGACTTCACATCCTCGTCCAGTACCACCTCGCAGGTATCGTAGCTGCGCTTGGTCCCGGCATAGTCGTCATTGACATGGACGGAGGCGTTGCACAGCTGGAAGGTGCCCTCAATGACCCGGCCGCTGCGGGTATAGACCCGAACGTTCTCTGCCTCGCCGTTTTCCGGGCGCATACCGCCCAGAGCGGTCAGCCGCAGGCGGCCGGTACCCTTGATCTCCGCTACCATACCGCCCAGGGTGTCGGCATGGGCCTCCAGCAGCAGGCCGTCTGCGTCGTCGCTGCCGCCCAGGTCGATGAGCGCGCCGCCCTTGACGGTGCGTCGGGCGTCATAGCCCAGAGTCTGAAATGCATTCTGCACCCATACTGCCGCCTGCTCCGTGAAGCCGGTGGGGCTGTCGATGGCCAGCAGCTCCGCTGCCTGATGGGCGGCATATTCCGCATAAGCACGTTCCATAAAAGAATCCTCCTGTTATTTGATCTTTTCCCAATAGCCGGAGCGCAGGGAACCGGCCACCACCGGGCAGTCCAGCTTTTCCGCCAGCTGCCGGGCCAAGGGCCACTCATCCTCCCGGTCCACCTGGTTCACGAACACCTGGTCATGAAATCCTTCCCAGGCCGCCACACGGGCGGCAATGGCCGGGGTCACCGGCCGGTTCTCCGGTACACCGGCCAGCCGGGCATACAGCGCCGGACGGTGCGCCGCCACGCTGATGGGCCTCCCAAAGCCGTCCGCTCCCAGCACCAGCACCGTGGTATTGCGCCGGGGCGGCAGCACAGGCTCATATTTCTCATGGCCCTTGAAGGGCTTTCCGGCGGAGCCGTCCGCCTCCACCAGGGTATAGTCCGCCAGGGCATCCCAGCCCTCGAAGGCAGGGGAGACCAGCTTTCCCTGGGCCGAGGGCACACCCAGACATACCAGACCCTCCCGGTCCAGGATCTCCCGGGCGGCGTCCGGCTCCCGTGCCACGGCGATGCCCGTGGGCGGCCAGATCCTGGTGGTGGTGGTCACCGCCACAGTGCCGCACTGCCGCAGTTCCCGGGCCAGGTGGTACATCAGGGTCGTCTTACCGCCGCCTCCGATGAGGGCGGTGATGCCGGGCCGGATGCCCAGCAGGTCACACAGCTTTTCCATTTCCTCTATTCTCCCCCTTGACCGCATTTGCGGTGTTGGGGCCATTGTACCATAGGGCGGTGGAAAAATCCACCCATATTTGTGCTTATTGACGCCGGGCAGTGCGATATTCATCGCCGGGCCGCCAATAGGGGCAGTCACCCCGCCCGGACAGAAATCGGACCATTTCGTCCTCGTCCAGGTCCACGTCGCAGATGTATTCGTCGTACTCCTCGTCGTAATTGTAAAAGCAGCAGGTTTCGCATTGGGTCATGGGCCTCGCCCCCTTTCTGTCAGGCTGATTATACGTCGCGATGGGCAAGGCGTCAAGATGCCTTGCCAAAACAGAAGTTTACAATTGTTCAATTTCTATACTTGACGAATTTAGGAAAATCAAATATAATCAAAGACGGAGAGGGTCTTTAACCTCCCGTGCCAGTGAAATGAGCGTGCATCCGGGTAAAGAGGACGGATGCACGCTCATTTCCATTGATTATCAGAGAAAGAACAGACGCTTCAGATGCGCCGAAGGCGCTCGGTTACTTGGTGCCGAAGATACGGTCGCCGGCGTCGCCCAGGCCGGGAACGATGTAGCCGTGCTCGTTCAGATGGTCGTCCACCGCACCGGCATAGATATCCACGTCGGGATGGACCTTCTGCAGGTGCTCGATGCCCTCAGGGGCAGCCACCAGCACCATGAGCTTGATGTTGTGGCAGCCGCGCTTCTTCATCTCGGTGATGGCAGCATCGGCGGAGCCGCCGGTGGCCAGCATGGGGTCCACGATGATGATGTCGCGGTCAGCCACGTCCTTGGGCATCTTGCAGAAATAGACGTGGGGCTCCAGCGTTTCCTCGTCCCGGAACATGCCGATATGTCCCACGCGGGCGGAGGGCACCATGCGCAGCACACCGTCCACCAGACCCAGACCGGCCCGGAGAATGGGCACCACGGCGAACTTCTTACCGGCCAGAGTGGGCAGCTCCGCCTTGCACAGGGGAGTTTCCACCACCTTGGTGGTCAGCGGCAGGTCACGGGTGGCCTCATAGGTGATGAGCATGCCGATCTCGGACACCAGCTCCCGGAAATCCTTGACGCTGGTGTTCTTGTCCCGGAGGATGGTGAGCTTGTGGGCCACCAGGGGATGGTTCATGACGTGGACTTTTTCGCTAAACATGGTGCTTCTCCTTTATATATAAAATTATTGATCCAATGTGATCTTCAGGCCACGGGCCAGGCGCTCCCGCTCGGCCTGGCTCAGCCGCAGATATACGGGCACCAGGTCCCGGGCGGTGGTGGTCTGGCCGTTGGCAGACATTTCCTCCGCGGCCAGGGCCACGCCCACGGCGTTCTGCATTACCAGCTGGGGCGGGGCCATCCGGCAGGGGATATCCTGCTCCAACAAATAAGTATAGCACAGCTTGGCCCCGTCGCCAACTATAAATTTTGGCTCCGGGCGATTTTTCAGTTCCTCCGACAGCTCTGCAAGGCTGATGGCCCGGTCCGGGCACTGGCGGCTCAGGATTCCGTCATGGGCCAGGAACAGGGCGTTATATACCTGATCGCGCCGGGCGTCCATGGCGCAGACGATGAGCCCCTCCATGTGAGCAAGATTCCGGGCCATGGCGGCCAGTGTGGACACGCCGCAGCAGGGCTTTTCCAGGGCCCAGGCCAGCCCCTTCAGGGCCGATACGCCAATGCGCAGCCCGGTGAAGCTGCCCGGGCCGTTGGCCACGGCCAGCAGGTCCATGTCCTCCGCTTTCAGCCCGGCAGCAGACAGCATGCCATCCAGCAGGGGCATCAGAGTGCGGCTGTGGGTCAGGCCCCGGTTCTGATAGGCACTGGCCAGGGGAACGCCGCCCTCCACCACGGCAGCGGACACGCTTTTGGCGGAGGTTTCGATGGCTAAGATCTTCACAGTGCTTCCCCTCCTTCAATGGTGATGGTCCGCCAGCCGTCATTTTCCGGACAGCGGGCAATGGTGACGGTGACGGCGTCCGGCGGCAGAGCGTCCCGGACGTTTTCACTCCACTCCACGGCGCACACGCCGCCCCGGTCCAGATAATCCTCCCAGCCGATGTCAAACAGAGCATCGGCGTCGGGCAGGCGGTACATGTCGAAGTGGAACAGGGGAGTGGGGCCGTCATACTCGTTGACAATGGTAAAGGTAGGACTGGTGACCCGGCCCCGGCAGCCCAGCCCCTGGGCAAGCCCCCGGGTAAAGGCGGTCTTGCCCATGCCCAGGCCGCCGAAATACGCCACCACTGTGCCGGGCCGCAGGGTCCGCCCCAGGCGGCAGCCCAGTTCCTCGGTCTCGGCCGGACTGTGGGTGATATATTCCATAAGGGACCTCCCTTCCTTAAATCAACTGATTATATCACAGGAATTCGCACTTGAAAAGAGTAAATTCGGTTTACGGAAAAAGATTCTTATGCCGCGCCCCAATGACAGTGCATTTCCTATCGCGGAGCTCACGGGGCCTATGTCCCCTTGAGGGGATGGCTTGACAGGGGGCACAGGCGCTGCTTATAATGCGGGTGGAGCATATACCGGCGCGGGGGCGTATGGCCCGGCGCCGCGTCGGTGAAAATAGATAGGAGCAAATAACAAGAAGGAACGGATGTGATCCTATGAAAATTGGCTGCATTGTCATGGCGGCGGGAAATGCCCGCCGCTTCGGCAGCAACAAGCTGGACGCCCGGGTGGAGGGAAAGACCCTGCTGCGCCGTGCCCTGGAGGTTGTGCCCGCGTCGTGCTTTGCCCGGGTGGCGGTGGTGACCCAGTACCCTCAAGGCATGGAGCTGGCCCGGGAGATGGGCTTTCTGCCGGTGGAGAATTCCCGGCCCGACCTGGGACTCAGCCACACCGTCGCTCTGGGTATGGCGCATATGCAGGACATGGATGCGGTGCTGTTTCAGGTGTCGGATCAACCGCTGCTGCGGCGGGACAGTGTGGAGCGGTTGGTAGAGGTCTACCGCAGCCATCCGGACCGACTGGTGGCCCTGGGCCACGACGGCGTCCGGGGGAACCCCTGCCTGTTCCCGGCCAGCCTGTTTCCGGAGCTGCTGGCTCTGGAGGGGGACCACGGCGGCAGCGCTGTGATCCGGCGGCATGAGGACCGGCTGCTGCTGGTGGAGGCTTCCCCCCGGGAGCTGACGGACGTGGACACACCCCAGGCCCTGGAGGTACTCACCGGGGAGAAAACCGTATAATTTCTGCCCCGTCCGGCTTGGGCGGGGCAGAAATCATATATTTTGTGAACAAACATTACATACTTTGTGAACATTAGCACTCTCCTATTGACAGTGCTAAAAAGCGTGCTATGATATAGTTGTTCCTTGAGAGAGGACCGTGAGAGGTCCTCCGGGGAGACACAAAGAACGTTGTATGTACGGTAACAAAAGTTCGGCGGTGCGGCCCGTAGGCCGCCCGGAAATTGAATGGAGGTATGACTTATGTTGCCTAGCATTTTTGGTGAGAACCTGTTTGATGATTTCTTTACGGATCCCTTCGGTATGATGGTAATGCCCCAGCGTCACGACCCGCTGTACGGCAAGCACAGCAAGAACCTGATGAAGACCGATGTGCGGGAGACCGCGGACAGCTACGAGCTGGATATCGACCTGCCCGGCTTCAAGAAGGATGAGGTCAATGTGGAGCTGAAGAACGGCTATCTGACCATCCAGGCGTCCAAGGGCCTGGACAAGGACGAGAGCGACAAGAAGGGCAAGTATATCCGTCAGGAGCGCTATGCCGGTGCTTGCAGCCGCAGCTTCTATGTAGGCGAGGACGTGGAGGCCGGCGAGGTGGCCGCCAAGTTTGAAAACGGCATCCTGCAGCTATCCATCCCCAAGAAGGAGCACAAGCAGCTGCCCCAGAACTCCACCATCCAGATTCAGTGACCCTCTGCCGCCCGGTAACGTGCCGGGCGGGCATATAGACGAAAGGGACTCGCAGCAGAGCAATCTGCTGCGGGTCCCTTTTTCAGACCTGCCGATAATAAATTTTCAGTGTGCGAGAAAAATTTGCCTCACACCTATTGTCTTTTTTTTCACTTTTTATTATAATAAGTCCGAGAAAAGACCGTTGCCTGTATGTCAATGGTTCTTAACGGATTTTTAACGAGGATAAAGGGAACAAAAGACATGAGAAATTTACAGTGCACCATCACCGACATGCGCAAGAAGGTGTTCGCCGAGGTGGCGAAGCTGGCATACGAGGGCGGGGACTATTATACCCGGCTGGAGAAGCTGCCCTATGAGCTGATGCCCGGCGAGGTAGGCACCGTCCGCGAGTCCATCTTTCTGGAGCGGGCCATTGTTGGCGAGCGCATTCGTTTGGCCATGGGACTTCCTCTGCGGGATGTGTCCGAACACACGCTGCTGTCTGACGGTGTGGAGGAGAGCGCCATTGCCGAGAAGTATTACGATCCCCCACTGATCAATATCATCAAGTACGCCTGCCACGCCTGTCCCGACACTCATTACGAGGTCACCAACGCCTGCCAGGGGTGCTTGGCCCGTCACTGCTCCCACGCCTGTCCCAAGGGGGCCATCTATTTTGAGCACGGCCAGGCCCACATCGACCAGACCAAGTGCATCAAGTGCGGCAAGTGCAAGGCGGCCTGCTCCTATCAGGCCATCATCAAATTCTTCCGCCCCTGCCAGGAGGCCTGCGGCATGGACGCCATCGGCAAGGATGAGCACGGCCGGGCCCAGATCAACTATGACAAGTGCGTCAACTGCGGTATGTGCCTGGTGAACTGCCCCTTCGGCGCCATTGTGGACAAGGGGCAGCTGTTCCAGCTGATCCACGCCATCCGCGGCGGCGACAAGGTCATTGCCATCATTGCCCCGGCCTTCTGGGGCCAGTTCGGCGAGAAGGTCACCCCCGGCCAGATCAAGGCTGCCATGAAGCAGCTGGGCTTCGCCGGCCTGGAGGAGGTGGCTGTGGGTGCGGACCTGTGCGCCATTGAGGAGGCCGAGGAGTTCCTGCGGGTGGTGCCGGAAAAGCAGCCCTTTATGGCCACGTCCTGCTGCCCGGCCTGGTCTGTTATGGCAAAGAAGGAATTTCCGGGCTTTGCGCCGTATATCTCCATGACCATGACCCCCATGGTGCTGACGGCCCGGCTCCAGAAGCGCCGCAATCCCGGCTGCAAGATCGCCTTCATCGGCCCCTGCGCCGCAAAGAAGCTGGAGGCCAGCCGCCGCAGCGTCCGCAGCGATGTGGATTTTGTGCTGACCTTTGAAGAGCTGCGGGGCATGTTCGAGGCCAAGAGCATCGACTTTTCCCAGATCCCCGACCAGGAGGCCCAGTATGCCGCCTCCGCTCCCGGCGTGGGCTTTGCCGCCAGCGGCGGCGTGGCCAAGGCAGTGGAGGAGGTCATTGAAAAGCTGGAGCCCGGCCGCCAGGTAAAGACCGTGTATGCCGAGGGCCTGCGGGAGTGCCGCCAGATGCTGCGCATGGCCCGCACCGGGAAGTACAACGGCTATCTGCTGGAGGGTATGGCCTGCCCCGGCGGCTGCATCGCCGGCGCCGGCACCGTCCAGCCGCCGGAGAAATCCCGCCGTTTGCTGGAGCAGTACAAGGCAAAGGCGCCCAAGAGCAACCCTGCCGATTCCGACTATACCGAATATCTGGATATAATCTGTGAGGATGAGCAGAGCTGGGACCCCGTGGCCCGGCACTGATTGAAATTCCCCACCTGCCAGGCAGTACGACCTACTGTCAGACAGGTGGGGAATTTTCTATTTGCTTACTTTTTACGGGCGTAAGGGGTGTTCTCCAGCGGCAAGGTCAGACGGCGCTGGCCATCCAGCCGGTAATAGGCGTCGGCAATGGCGGGGGCCGTGGGGATGGAGGTGATCTCACCGATGCCGATGGCGCCGCCTGCTACCTTCAGGCCGGGCTTTTCCACCACGATGGCCTGGATCTCCGGCGGGATCTGATTGGCCCGGAACAGGCCCAGGGTGCCATATCTGGCAGTGGGCTTGCAGGTGTCGTCAATGGGATACTGCTCTGTCAGCGCATAGCCCATGCTCATGACCACGCCGCCCTCGATCTGCCCCTCGCAGCTGAGAGGGTTCACGGCCTTGCCCACGTCGTGAGCGGCCACCAGCTTCTTGATGCGGCCGGTCTCCCGGTCCAGGATACACATCTGGGTGGCGTAGCCGTAGGCCACATGGCTGACGGGGTTGGGAACATCGGCCCCCAGGGGGTCTGTCTTGGCCAGATACTCACCGTAAAACTCCTGTCCGGCCAGGTCCCGGAGGGTCTTGCCCTCCAGCGCGGCGCAGAGCTTTTCGCAGGCCCGGCGGGTGGCCTCGCCGGTGACCAGGGTCTGGCGGGAGCCGGAGGTATCGCCGGAATCCGGGGCGATCCAGGTGTTGCTGCGCTCATAGACGATGTCGTCCCGGTGGAGGCCGGTGTTGGTGACCACCACCTGCACCAGCACGGTACCCAGTCCCTGGCCGATGCAGGACGCGCCGGAGTAAATATGCACCTTGCCATCGTCCTCGACGATGAGCTTGCAGCGGCCCCAATCGGGGATGCCCACGCCCACGCCGGCGTTTTTCATGGCGCAGGCGATGCCCACGGGGTCGCCGCTGCGAACGGCCTCGTCATAGGCGGGCTTGATGGCCTCCAGCGTCTCCACCAGGCCCGTGGACTCATCCACGATCTGACCGTTGGGCAAAACGCCGCCGGGGCGGATGGCGTTGCAATAACGGATCTCCCAGGGGCTGATGCCCACCAGATCCGCCATCTCGTTGAGCAGCGTCTCCGTGCAGAAGCAGGTCTGGGTGACGCCAAAGCCCCGGAAGGCCCCGGCGGGAGGATTGTTGGTGTAATACGCGCGGCCCTCGATCTCGAAGTTTTCATAGGCATAGGGCCCCGCCGCATGGGTGCAGGCCCGCTCCAGCACCGGCCCGCCCAGAGAGGCAAAGGCGCCGGTGTCGGACACCACGCTGGCCTTGACCCCCTGGATGATGCCGTTTTCGTCGCAGCCCATGGTGAAGTCCATGTCGAAGCTGTGGCGCTTGGGGTGGACCAGGATGGACTCCTGGCGGGAGAGCTTTACCTTCACCGGCACACGGGCCGCATACGCCAGCAGGGCGGCATGGTGCTGAACGGACATATCCTCCTTGCCGCCGAAGCCGCCGCCCACCAGCATGTTCTGGACCTGGCAGTGGTCATAGTCCACCCCCAGCATGGCGGCGCACTCGTGCATGGTGGTATGGGAGCTCTGGTCCGAGGTCAGCAGGCGGACGCCGCCATTGGGCAGGGGCAGGGCCACGCAGCACTCCGGTTCCAGAAAGGCGTGCTCTGTCCAGGGGGTATGGAAGTGCTGGGTCAGCACATATCGGGAACGCCGGATGGCGCCCTCCGCGTCTCCCCGGGAGACGTGCTTGTATGCCTGAACGTTGTTCTCGTCCTCCTCAAACACCAGGGGTGCGTCCGGTGCAGCGGCCTCCGCCGGGTTGTGGACGGCGGGGAGCACCTCATACTCTACCTTCACCAGCTTTTTGGCGGCCTCCAGCGTCTCCTGGTCCCGGGCGCACACCAGAGCCACGGCGTCACCCAGATAGTGTGTGATCTCGCCCACGCCGATCATGGTGGGCTGGTCCTTCTTCAGGTGGCCCACGTTGATCTTGCCAGGGATATCCTTCTGGGTCAGAACGCACACCACGCCGGGCAGGGCCTCCGCCTGGCGGGTGTCGATGGACAGGACCCGGGCCCGGGCGTACTGGCTGCGCACTGCGCCGCCGTAGCACATCCCGTCCACATACACATCATCCGGATACTGGCCATAGCCCAGGACCTTTTCCTCCACGTCCAGCCGGTGGACGCGGCTGCCCATTTTCCAGTCGTCGGCAGAGGCCGTTGGCAGCTTCCCCTCCCGGAGGATCTTGCCGGCCAGCAGGATACCGTCAATGATCTTCACATAGCCGGTGCAGCGGCAGATGTTGTTGCGGATGGCGAAAGCAGCCTCCTCACGGGTGGGATCGGGATTTCCGTCCAGCAGGGCCTTGGCGGAGATGACCATGCCGGGGATGCAGAAGCCGCATTGGACGGCGCCCGCCTCGCCGAAGGCGAAGGTATATACCTGCTTTTCCCAGTCGGAAAGGCCCTCCACCGTGAGGATGGTCTTGCCCTCCAGCTTGTCGGTCTGGGGGATGCAGGCCTTGGTGGGTTTGCCGTCGATGAGAACGTGGCAGGTGCCGCAGGCACCCTCGCTGCACCCGTCCTTCACGGAGGTCAGATGCAGGGTATCCCGCAGGTAGCGGATGAGCTTCTGATTCTTTTCCACGGTGACGCATTGCCCGTTGACGGTGAAGGTTGCCATGTAATCGTCTCCTTTGTCCCGGCCCGCCGCCATGCGGGGGCATAATCTCAAATATTAACAGAGATTATACCATGCTTGAGCAGCTTTCGCAAGGTAAAAGCCTTATCCTACTTGGAGAATAACCCGCTCTTGATTTTCCGGGAGAATGCGCGTATGATAGCAAAAAACAGAGAGGAGTCCTGACAATGGATCTGACGGAAAAATGCCTGGAGAGCCGGGAGATATACAAGGGCCGCATTCTGCGGCTGCGGGTGGATACGGTGGCCCTGCCCAACGGGAAAACCTCCCTGCGGGAGATTGTGGAGCATCCCGGCGGCGTGGGGATTCTGGCCCTGGACGAGAACGGATGCGTCCCGATGGTGACCCAGTACCGCTATGCCTTCTCCAGGACGCTGCTGGAGATTCCTGCCGGAAAGCGGGAGCCCGGCGAGGAGCCGTTTACCACCGCCCGGCGGGAGCTGAAGGAGGAGGTGGGGGCTACGGCGGCAGAATGGCAGCCCCTGGGCGAGATGATTGCCTCTCCGGGCTGCTACGACGAGGTGCTGCACCTGTATCTGGCCCGGGGGCTGACCTTCGGCGATACGCACCCCGACGAGGATGAGTTTCTGGCCGTTCGGCGCATTCCCTTTGATGAGTTGGTGCACCAGTGCCTGAGTGGGCAGATTCAGGACGGCAAGACCGTTGCCGCCGTGCTGAAGGCAAAGCTTCTGCTGGGCCTGTGATTTTCCCGAAAAAACAGTGGACAAGCGTTATTAGTTGTGATAATATGAGGAATTAATAAAAGAGATAGCTCTTTTTCAGTTTCGTTCCCGCCCGGCGCGGGAGAAAGGAAGGATATGGCTATGGCTGTGAAGGAAAGTTACGCAGGGAAGATCAACCGCAAGCTCAACAAGAAGCTCCATGTCATCGATGTGGCGGCGGGCCGGGTTCCGGCGGACCTGGTGCTGAAAAACGCCACCTATGTCAATGTGTTTTCCAACGAGCTGTGCCGCGGGGATATTGCCGTGGCGGAGGGGCTCATTGTGGGCATGGGACAGTATCGCGGCAGGGTGGAGGCCGACGTCTCCGGCAAGATCGTGCTGCCGGGCTTCATTGATGCCCATATCCATCTGGAGAGTTCCCTGGTGAGCCCCAAGGAGTTTGCCAAGGCGGTTCTGCCCCACGGCACCACCACCGTCATCACCGACCCCCACGAAATTGCCAACGTCATGGGCACCGACGGCATCGAATACATGCTCCAGGCTACCGAGGAACTGCCGGTGGACGTGCGGTTCATGCTGCCCTCCTGCGTCCCGGCCACGCCCCTGGACGAATCCGGGGCCAACCTGGACTACCGGGCCATCGACTCCTTCTATGACCATCCCCGGGTACAGGGACTGGCGGAGATGATGAACTTTGTGGGCATCATCAACGGCGACAGCCAGGTGGTGGAGAAGATCGTGGCCTCCCAGGCTCACCATAAGAAGATCGACGGTCACGCCCCGGGACTTACCGGCAACGACCTGAACGCCTATATCGCCGCCGGGGTGTACTCCGACCATGAGTGCTCCAATGTGGAGGAGGCCATGGCCAAGCTGGAGCGGGGACAGTTCATTATGATCCGCGAGGGCACCGCCGCCCGGAATCTGGAGGCGCTGGCCCCTCTGCTGTGCGGCAAATACATTGAGCGCTGCATGTTCTGCACCGACGACAAGCATCCCAACGACCTGCTGGAAAAGGGCCACATTGACTATATCGTGAAAAAAGCCATCTCCCTGGGAGCAGACCCCATCATGGCCGTGAAGGCTGCGGGCTACACCGCCGCCCGGTACTTCCTGCTGAACAACCGCGGCGCCATTGCTCCCGGCTATCTGGCGGATTTTGTGGTCATCGACAATTGGGACGGCTTCAACATCGAGATGGTGTACAAGAAGGGCAAGCTCATGTACGACGGCGTTCTGCGGGAGTTTGACACTCCGGAGATTGACCCCTATCTGGTGAAGCGGGCCCACGACACCTTCCATGTGGCCCCCCTGTCCGCCGCAGACTTTACCGACAGCCGCCCCCATGCGGTTATCGGCATGGTGCCCGGGGAAATCGTGTCCGAGGATGCCGGCTACGCCGATCACATCGACCTGGAAAAGGACATCCTGAAGATCGCCGTCATCGAGCGGCATAAGAATACCCATCACATCGGCCTGGGCTATATCAAGGGCTACGGCCTCAAGCGCGGCGCGGTGGCTACCTCCATCAGCCACGACAGTCACAACATCATCGTGGTGGGGGCCACGGAGGAGGACATGGCCGCAGCAGCCAACCGCATCGTGGAAAATCGCGGCGGCATCACCGTCATGGACGGCGGCCAGGTTCTGGGCGAGGTGGCCCTGCCTATTGCCGGCATCATGTCCGACGACAGCCTGGTAACGGTCAACACCGCGCTGGAGGATGCCAAGGACGAGGCCTTCCGCCTGGGTGTGTCCCGGGGCATCGACCCGTTCATGACCCTGAGCTTCATGGCTTTGCCGGTGATCCCGTCTCTGCGGCTTACCACCCGCGGTGTGTTTGACGTGCTCACCCAGCGGTATGTGTAAGCGCCCGGCCGTACATATGACAGAAAAGGGCTATCCGGCTTTCCGCCGGATAGCCCTTTTTGCAGTCTGTCAAAAAAGCAGATTACCTCCGCCTTCGGAAAGGAAGATAGTTACGAAAGAAACCCATCAGGGGTGTCTTTCGTTTTCAATCACCGCATTTTCAGAACTTTTATGAAAGTTCTGAAAATGCTTGCTCAGCTTGTCAAAAAAGGGCACCGCCCTTTTTTGACAAGCTGAAAAGGGCTATCCGGCTTTCCGCCGGATAGCCCTTTTTTGCAATTTTTCTCCGGCTTTACAGCTTGCTTACCCGCAAAGCACGGATGGCGTTGAGAACGGCGATGACCATCACGCCCACGTCGCCGAAGATCGCGGCCCACATGTTGGCCGCGCCCACGGCCACCAGCAGCAGACACAGGGCCTTGACGATCAGGGCAAAGGCGATGTTCTCATATACGATGCGGATGCACTTGCGGGAGATACGGATGGCCTTGGCGATCTTCAGGGGATCGTCGTCCATCAGCACCACGTCCGCCGCCTCGATGGCCGCGTCGGAGCCCATGGCTCCCATGGCGATGCCGATATCGGCCCGGGACAGCACCGGCGCGTCGTTGATGCCGTCGCCTACAAAGGCCAGCTTGCCGCCGGCCCGGCTCAGCAGCCGCTCTACCTGGGATACCTTATCAGCAGGCAGCAGCTCGCTGTGCACCTCGTCCACGCCCAGATCCTGCGCCACGTGATCCGCCACCTTGGCCCGGTCACCGGTGAGCATCACGGTTTTTTCCACGCCGATACGCTTCAGGGCGGCGATGGCGTCCTTGGCATGGGGCTTCTCCACATCGGAGATGACAATATGGCCGGCGTACTGGCCGTCCAGGGCCAGGTGGATAATGGTACCCACGCTGTGGCAATCGTGCCAGGCAATGCCCAGCTTATCCATGAGCTTATCGTTGCCCACGGCCACGGTGACACCGTCCACCCTGGCCACCACGCCGTTGCCGCTGTATTCCCGGATATCCGTGACCCGGTCGCGGTCGATATGACCGCCATAGGCCCGCTGGAGGCTGCGGCTGATGGGGTGGGAGGAGGCGCACTCTGCCAGAGCGGCGTATTCCAGCACTTTCTCCCGGGGCAGTGAATTGTGATGCACGCCGGTGACGTCGAACACGCCCTGGGTCAGGGTGCCGGTCTTGTCGAACACCACCACCTTGGTTTTGGACAGCGTTTCCAGATAGTTGGAGCCCTTGATGAGCACGCCCTCGTGGCTGGCGCCGCCGAGACCGGCGAAGAAGCTCAGGGGGATGCTGATGACCAGGGCACAGGGGCAGCTGACCACCAGGAAGGACAGGGCGCGGTACAGCCAGGTACCCCAGTCTCCGTCAAGCCCCGCCAGCAGGCGCACCACCGGCGGCAGCACCGCCAGGGCCAGAGCAGCCGCGCACACGGCGGGAGTATATACCCGGGCAAACTTGGAGATGAAGTTCTCAGACTTGGACTTGTGGGAGCTGGAATTTTCCACCAGCTCCAGAATCTTGGACACGGTGGACTCGCCGAAGGCTTTGGTGGTGCGGATCTTCAGCACGCCGGTCATGTTGATGCAGCCGCTGACGATCTCATCGCCATCGGTCACGTCCCGGGGCAGACTCTCGCCGGTCAGGGCGGCGGTATTCAGCGTGGAGGAGCCCTCCAGCACCACGCCGTCCAGCGGCACCTTTTCGCCGGGCTGGACCACGATAACAGCCCCCACAGGCACCTCGCCGGGATCCACCTGGGTCAGCTGGCCGTCCTGCTCAATATTGGCATAGTCGGGCCGGATGTCCATCAGGGCAGTAATGCTGCGGCGGCTCTTGCCCACGGCATAGCTCTGGAACAGCTCGCCGATCTGATAGAACAGCATCACGGCCACGGCCTCCAGAAAGTCGCCGCTTTTTTCGTAAAACGCCAGTCCGATAGCGCCCACGGTGGCCACGGCCATCAGGAAGTTCTCGTCGAACACCTGACCCCGGACAATGCCCTTGCCCGCCTTGCGGAGGATATCATAGCCGATGATCCCATACGCCGCCAGATACAGCAGCGTTCCGGCGATACCTCCGATGGAAAACAGCTTGATGACCAGAATGATCACCGCCGTGGCAATGATGCGCCAGAGCATTTTCTTTTGCTTTTTGGTCATGATCCTTCCCCTCTTTCAGCGGAGCGTGCCGGAAGAAATTCCGGCACGTCCCAAGTTTTTACAGATAGATCTCGCAGTCGTCCTCGACCTTCCTGCAGTTTTTCAGAACGGCTTTCATCACGGCCTTGGGGTCCGCGCCCTCCCGGAATTCCACGATCATTTTCTGGGTCATGAAGTTCACCACGGCATCCTGCACGCCTTCGGTTTTCTTGGCAGCCTCCTCCATAAGGTTGGCGCAGTTGGCGCAGTCCACTTCGATCTGATAAGTCTTTTTCATAAGATGCTCCTTTTCCTGTCCAATGGCCGCTTGGTTCAACCATTAAGCACTTGTTTAATCTTGTTGACTGTACTATAATGGATGTAGCGGCAGAAGTCAACGGCTTTTGCCCCATTCCTGCCGTTCGGGCGAAAAGAACTGCCGAACGGGTGACTTTTGAAAAGGAGCGTGTGCGCTATGGATCATATGGAGCTGCCTCACCGGCACGGAAACAACGAGGAGCTGTCCCGCCTGGAGCATTGCATGCAGGAGGCGGAGAGCTTTCAGGCGGTGGCAGGACTGTGCCGCCTGCTGTCCGATGCCGGCCGGGTGCGGATCTTCTGGCTGCTGTGCCACTGTGAGGAATGCGTGGTGAACCTGGCGGCCATGGTAGGCATGAGCAGCCCCGCCGCCTCCCACCATCTGCGCCAGCTGAAGGACAGCGGCCTTATCATCAGCCGCCGCATCGGCAAGGAGGTCTACTACCGGGCGGCGGACACAGAGGTGGCGGGCCTGCTGCATCAGGTCATCGAGCGGACGGTGGAGGTCACCTGCCCCCGGGAGGAGGCCATGCCCCATGCACCCCACCTGCCGCCGGTGGACGCCCACGCCGGGGAGCACGCTGCCGGCCTGACGCCCCAGCAGCGCAGCGCCATCCACCAGGTCCACGACCTGCTGACGGAGAATCTGGACAGCCGCATCACCATCGAGCAGCTGTCCCGTCACTTTCTCATGAACCCCTCCACCATGAAGGAGCTGTTCAAGGCAGAGTACGGCAGCTCCATCGCCGCCCACATCCGGCAGCACCGGATGGAGAAGGCGTCGTCCCTGCTGCTGGACACCGGAGACAGTCTGGCACAGATCGCCCGGGCGGTGGGCTACGAGAGTCAGAGTAAGTTTTCCGCGGAGTTCAAAAAGGTATTCGGCATGCTGCCCTCGGAGTTCCGGAAGCTCCACGCCGGACGCTGAGAGGGGAGAGGCCCTATGACCTATCATATCGCCATCTGCGACGACGACAGCCGGGACGCCGGCTATGTATCAGAGCTTCTGCATCAGTGGGCGCAGCTGCGGGGCTGCGCCGTGACGGAGCAGCGCTTTCCCTCGGCGGAAGGCTTCCTGTTCCGCTATGAGGAGGACCGCTCCTTTGACAGGCTGAAGCGGCGGGACCCCATATGGGGTCCCGCCGCTTCGCGTATTCAGGGGACTGGCCAGAAGAATGTACGCCTGCTTCGTGCCCTTAGCCCGGAGGCCAGGTCATGTCGCGGCCGGAGAGTACGTGGAAGTGCAGATGGTGCACACTCTGACCGGCCTGCTCGCCGATGTTGGACACCACCCGGTAGCTCTCCAGGCCCAGCTCCCGGCACAGCCGGGCGATGACCTCAAAAATGTGGGCCACCACGGCGCTGTTGCCGCCGTTTACCTCCGCCACGGAGCCAATGTGATCCTTGGGGATCACCAGAAAGTGGGTGGGAGCCTGGGGGGCGATGTCGTAAAAGGCATAGCACAGCTCATCTTCATACAGCTTGTTGGAGGGAATGTCCCCGCCAACGATCTTGCAGAACAGGCAGTTGTCGTCTCGCATGGTCATGCTCCTTTCTCTATGATCTCTCTCCCGGCTTCAGGAGATTTTTTCGGAAACAAAATCGTCCACGGCTGCCAGGGCGTCGTCCACCTTCAGCAGCTCCGTGCCGCCGCCCATGGCGGAATCGGGCTTGCCTCCGCCCTTGCCGCCGCACACGGCGGACACGGACCGGACCAGGTCGCCGGCCTTGATGCCCCGGGCCACGGCCTCCTTGCCGCACACGGCCAGGAAGGACACCTTTTCGCCGTTGATGCTGGCGATAACGGCCACCACGCCCGGGTCCTTATCCCGCAGGAAGTCGCCCATGGTACGCATGGCGGCCACGTCCATGCCGGTGCGGGTGGTGGTGATCACATGCAGGCCCCTCACGGTCTTGGCGGAGGCCAGGAACTGCTTGGCCTCGCCCAGGGACGCCTCGGCCTTCAGCTTATCCAGCGCCTGGCGCAGCTGCTTCATCTCGTTGGCCTGCTGCTCCATGCGCTCCAGCAGTCCGGCAGGCGCGGTTTTCAGGAACTGCGCCGCCTTGTGCAGCACGCCCTGGCTGCGCTCCATGCCCTGCAGGCTCAGCTTGCCGCAGGTGGCCTCGATCCGGCGCACGCCGGAGGCCACGCTGGTCTCGGACTTCACCCGGAAGGGGCCGGCCTTGGCGGTGTTGTCCACATGGGTACCGCCGCAGAACTCGATGGACACATCACCCATCTCCACCACCCGGACGGTGTCGCCGTATTTTTCGCCGAACATGGCCACGGCGCCCTTTTTCTTGGCCTCCTCAATGGGCAGCACCTCCGTCACCACGGGATAGCCCTCCAGGATGGCGTCGTTGACCAGCTCCTCCACCTGATGCAGCTGGTCCGGGGTGATGGCCTCAAAGTGGGTGAAGTCGAAGCGCAGCCGGTCCGGCTCCACCAGGGAGCCCGCCTGGTGCACGTGGTCGCCCAGCACCTTTTTCAGGGCCGCATCCAGCAGATGGGTGGTGCTGTGTGCCCGGCGGATGGCCTTGCGGCGCTGGGTGTCGATGGCGGCGTGTACGGTGTCGCCCACATGGAGGGCGCCCTCTGTCAGTTGCCCGTAGTGCATGAATTTGCCGCCCTTGTTCTTCTGCACGTCCGTCACGGTGAACAGCATGCCCGGGGCGCTGATGGTGCCGTGGTCGGCCACCTGGCCGCCCATCTCCGCATAGAAGGGAGACTTGTCCAGCACCACCACGGCGTCGGACCCGGCGGGGATCTCGCCCCGCAGCTCGTCCTCGGCCACCAGAGCCACCACCGTGGCGTCGAGCTCATCGTGGTCATAGCCCACGAACTCCGTGGCCGGGATGTCCTTGCCGAACTCCACACCGGCCCAGCCCAGGTCGCCCAGGGCCTTCCGGGCCTCACGGGCCCGCTGCTTCTGCTCCTGCATCAGCTGGCGGAAGCTCTCCTCGTCCACGGTCATGCCCTGCTCGGCCACCATTTCCGCTGTCAGGTCGATGGGGAAGCCGAAGGTGTCGTACAGCCGGAAGGCGTCGGCGCCGGAAAACACCTTCTCCCCCTTGGCCTGGTGCTCCGCCAGCAGGTCGGAGAAGATCTTCATGCCGCCGTCGATGGTGCGGCCGAAATTCTCCTCCTCGGTGCGGATGACCTTGGTGATATAGGTCTGCTTTTCCCGCAGATCGGGATACTGTCCCTGGTTTTCATGGATAACGGTATCCACCACCTGATACAGGAAGGGATCGTTGACGCCCAAGAGCTTCCCATGGCGGGCGGCCCGGCGCAGCAGACGCCGCAGCACATAGCCCCGCCCCTCGTTGGAGGGCAGGATGCCGTCGCAGATCATGAAGGTGGCAGAGCGGATGTGATCGGTGATGACCCGCAGGGACACATCCCGCTTTTCCGTCTCACCGTAGTGAGCGCCGGTGAGCTGGGACACCTTGTGGGTGATGTTCATCACGGTGTCCACGTCGAACAGGCTCTCCACATTCTGGCACACGCAGGCCAGACGCTCCAGTCCCATGCCGGTGTCGATGTTCTTCTGCTTCAGTTCTGTATAGTGGCCCTGGCCGTCGTTGTCAAACTGGGAGAACACGTTGTTCCAGATCTCAATGTACCGGTCGCAGTCGCAGCCCACGGTGCACCCGGGCTTGCCGCAGCCGTACTCGGGGCCGCGGTCATAGTAGATCTCGGAGCAGGGGCCGCAGGGGCCGGAGCCGTGCTCCCAGAAGTTGTCCTCCTTGCCGAAGCGGAAAATGCGCTCCTTGGGAATGCCGATCTCCTTGTTCCAGATGTCGAAGGCCTCGTCATCGTCCAGATAGATGGAGGGGTACAGCCGGTCGGCCTCCAGGCCCACCCACTGGGGGCTGGTCAGGAATTCCCAGCTCCAGGCGATGGCCTCGTGCTTGAAATAGTCGCCGAAGGAGAAGTTGCCCAGCATCTCGAAATAGGTGCCGTGGCGGGCGGTCTTGCCCACGTTGTCGATGTCGCCGGTGCGGATGCACTTCTGGCAGGTGCATACCCGGTGGCAGGGGGGCTCCTCCTCGCCCTTGAACCAGGGCTTCATGGGGGTCATGCCGGCATTGATGAGCAGGATGGATTTGTCGTTCTGGGGCACCAGGGAAAAGCTGGGCAGCCGCAGATGGCCCTTGGTTTCAAAGAACCTCAGGAACATCTCCCGCAGTTCATTCAGGCCGTGATAGGGATGGGACATGGTTCATTACTCCTTTATTTCAAATGTATTTTACTGATTTTCTTCTGTGGGGCACAGGGCGGCGATTTCTTCCTCCAGGGCCCGGTAAAACCGGGCAATGTGCCACCCATCCGCCAGGGCGTGGTGGACCTGGATGGATACAGACAGCTGGGTCATGCCACAGCGCATGAACAGCTGCCCCCAGCTGACCCGGACGTTGCTGTCCGCCGGAGTGCAGGCCGGGTGGGTCAGAGCCGTATAGTTCAGCCACGGCAGGCACGAGGCAAAGATGCAGGGGCTTTCTGCCTGCCGGTCCGTTTCGATGGTGCCGCCCTGCCGGGCCGCCGCCTGCTGCTGGCGGCCCATGGCGATATAGTCTTCGTAGGGGATACGGGCCGTCTCCATACGGCAGTATGCATAGCTGCCGTCTGGCTTCAGCTCGGTGAAGGACACCGGGCATTCGTCGTACTCTACCACCTGGCCGTCCTCAATGCGCCGCCGCAGCTCCGGCACCCGGTTCACCGCCCGGTGAATGACATACAGCATGGTCAGGAAGATGGGCTTGTGCTCCGCCCGCAGCCGCAGCTCCAGAGCCGTCACATCCAGCTGCACCGTTACCCCGGCGTAGGGGAAGGTGTAGCCGCTGAACAGCTGAAACTGCTCCCGGCGGGGGTCACGGTCCATAGAGATCACACGTCGCTCCATATACGCCTCCTAAAACACAAAAACGCCCCGCCCCACATAGGGGCGAAGCGATGCTTCACGGTACCACCCTAATTAACGGCCGGAGCCGTCATCTCAGTCATCCGGTAACGGGGATGGGGCGTGCGGCTCGTCGCCGCCGGCTCAGAGACGGCCCTCTGCCAGGCGTCCGACGGGCTCACACCATCCCCGTCTCGCTTGCGGCGCATTTTGCGGCAGATTCTTCTCGTCATTGCCTTTATCGCTTGTATTTTACCACAGATCGCGCCGTTGTCAAGCACTTCAAACGGACCTTGGCCGCATTTTTCCGGTGCTGCCCGGGATGTGCTGTACCCCACATCCGGTTTTTCTTTCCTTTTTTCCGAAAAACGGTTGCCGGAACGAGGAAAATATACTATACTGTTTGTTTGACGGTGCCGTTGGCACAATTTACCGGAAACAGGACGAACAATATGAAAACAAGTGATTTTAATTATGAATTGCCGCCGGAGTTGATCGCACAGACGCCTATTCAGCATCGGGACGCTTCCCGGCTGCTGGTGCTGGATAAGAATACAGGCGCATGGCAGCACCGGCATTTTTACGATCTGCCGGAGTATCTTCGGCCCGGCGACTGCCTGATTCTCAATAATTCCCGGGTGCTCCCGGCCCGGCTGCTGGGGCACCGGCTGCCCGGCGGCGGCGCCTGCGAGGTACTGCTGCTCATTGACCGGGGCCAAAAGACCTGGGAGTGCCTGGTGCGGCCTGGCAAGCGTATGCGTACCGGGGCCAAGCTGTCCTTCGGCCACGGAGAGCTGACGGCGGAGGTGGTGGAGGAGCTGCCCGGCGGCAACCGCCTGGTGCGGTTCGACTATGAGGGGATTTTCCTGGAGGTGCTGGAGAAGCTGGGCAAAATGCCCCTGCCGCCTTACATCAAGGAGGAGCTTCAGGACCAGGAGCGCTACCAGACCGTATACTCCAGGGTCAACGGCTCCGCAGCGGCCCCCACGGCGGGCCTGCACTTCACCCAGGAGCTGCTGGAGCGAGTGACTGCAATGGGTGTAAAGATAGGTTACGTTACACTGCATGTGGGCCTTGGCACCTTCCGGCCGGTGAAGGAGGACGAGATCGAGGGCCACGAGATGCACAGCGAATACTGCATCATTCCCCAGGAAACGGCGGACCTGATCAACGAGACAAGGAAAAACGGCGGGCGGGTCATCTGCGTGGGCACCACCTCCTGCCGCACCATCGAGAGCTGGGCTGCCGAGGATGGGACCATGACGGCCAGCGCCGGGTGGACGGATATTTTCATCTATCCTGGCTACCGATTCAAGGTCATGGATGCGCTGATCACCAATTTCCACCTGCCGGAATCCACCCTGATCATGCTGGTGTCCGCCCTGGCGGGCCGGGAGCATATCCTGGCGGCGTACCGTGAGGCGGTCCGGGAAAAGTATCGTTTCTTCAGCTTTGGCGATGCGATGTTCATTCAATAAGGAGAATCTATGTTCAAAGTCATCAAAAAAGAGGGACACGCCCGGCGTGGCGAGTTCCAGTGCGCCCACGGCGGCGTGGTACAGACTCCGGTGTTTATGAACGTAGGCACCCAGGCCGCCATCAAGGGCGGCGTAGATGCCTTCGATTTGCGGGACCTGGGCTGTCAGATCGAGCTGTCCAACACCTATCATCTGCACCTGCGTCCCGGCGACGATGTGGTGCGTCAGATGGGCGGCCTGCACCGGTTCATGCGCTGGGACGGCCCCATTCTCACGGATTCCGGCGGATTCCAGGTGTTTTCCCTGGCCAGCCTGCGGAAGATCACGGAGGAGGGCGTCACCTTCGCCAGTCACCTGGACGGTCACCGGATCTTCATGGGACCGGAGGAGAGCATGCGCATCCAGTCCAACCTGGGCTCGGATATCGCTATGGCCTTCGACGAGTGCGTGGAGAACCCGGCAGAGTACGATTATGCCAAGGCCAGCTGCCAGCGCACGCTCCGGTGGCTGGAGCGGTGCAAGGCGGAGCACGACCGGCTCAATGCTTTGCCCGATACCGTGAACCCCCGGCAGATGCTGTTCGGCATCAACCAGGGAGCGACCTATGAGGACCTGCGGGTCTGGCACATGCAGCAGATCGCCAAAATCGACTGCGACGGCTTCGCCATCGGCGGACTGGCGGTAGGGGAGCCCACGGAGGTCATGTATCAGATCATCGAGGCGGTGGAGCCCTATATGCCTGCCCACAAGCCCCGGTATCTCATGGGCGTGGGCACTCCCAGCAACATCATCGAGGGCGTGGCCCGGGGCGTGGACTTTTTCGACTGCGTCATGCCTGCCCGGAATGCCCGGCACGGGAAGCTCTTTACCTGGCAGGGAGCCATGAACATCAAGAACGCCAAGTACAAGCTGGATGACCGGCCCATCGATTCCGAATGCGACTGTCCGGTGTGCCGCCGGTTCAGCCGGGCCTACATCCGCCACCTGTTCGCGGCGGAGGAGATGCTGGCCATGCGCCTGGCGGTGATGCATAATCTATACTTTTACAACAAGCTGGCCCAGCGCATCCGCGACAGCCTGGACGCCGGGTGCTTCGCGGACTTCCGCCGGGAGTACAGCGAAAAGCTCAGCGGAAGGATCTGACGGTTCTCTCTGAGCAAGATTTCCGAAAAAACTCGCCTGTCCCCCTTGCAAAAGGGGAGAGAGTTATTGTATAATAACGCTATATTCGTAAAGAAGGAGTTTTTGTCCCATGATTGAATTTGCCTATGCCGCCACGTCTGGCGCTGCCAACCCCTCCGGCGGCGGTATGTCTATCCTGATGATCGTCCTGATGGTCGCCATTTTCTACTTTATGCTCATCCGTCCCGAGAGCAAGCGGAAAAAGCAGGCCGAGGAAATGCGCAGCTCTCTGCAGAAGGGCGACTGGCTGACCACCATCGGCGGCGTGTATGGGCGCATCGTGGCCATCACCGATCGCACCGTGGTCATCGAGACCAGCGAGGACCGGGTCCGCATCGAGTTCCTGAAGTCCGCCATCGGCTCTGTGGGCACCCTGGACGAGCAGGCCGCTGCTGCTCAGCGCGGCAGCCGCAAGTCCAAGAAGGCCGAGAAGCCTGCCGAGACCCCTGCCGAGACCCCCGTGGAGGAGACTCCCGCCGAAACTGAGGCCGAGGGAAAAGACAATCAGGAGTAATTTCTCCGTCATAAGCAGACCTCCCCTGCATACGCTTAGAAAAAGCGGCAAGGGGAGGTCTTTTTATGTCTGTGCTGGGGGCTATCCTGGGAAAACGGACCTGGCTGGGAGCGTGCGCTATTTTGCTGTCGGCGGCAGGTGGCTGCGCTCTGGGTGCGCTGCTGGTGGTGAAGGGGGTGCTGCCGGAAACCGGGACATTGGCCTGGAGCTGCGGCTGCTGGGTGCTGGCATCCTTCGCAGGGGCGCGTCTGGCCATCCGGGGCAGGGGAGAGGGGACCCTGCCAGCGGCGTTGGCAGCGGCTCTGGCTGCGTACCCGCTGGCATGGCTGGCAGGCATCGCTCTGGGAGACCCGTCCTTCCGGGAGGGCGGCCTGTATCTGACTGCCGCCCTGTTTGCGGGCGCCGCGGCGGCGGGGCTGCTGGGCAGCGGGAGGCCCCGGAAAAAGCGCCGGGACCCCCGCGCACCGATCCGGAAGCCCGCGAGGCGGAAATAGGCCATGGTGAAAATCACGAAAATGCACCGGCGGCGAAAAAACACTTGACGCCGGACTATACAGAGCGTGATCATCTGTGAGGACAAGATATGGGACACGGTGAATGCTCCGCATCCCATATCTTGCCCTTTTCCGCCCGTATAGGGCTATTCGGCGTTTCCCACTCAGGTGGTTTACATAATCCTGTTTACATAACAATTTAACATAACTCACAAACTTGCTTTCACTGCCTAAAAAAGCCTTGCGTCGGCGGTGTTTTTGGCCTATATTAGAGAGTGTCCCTTTTGCTGGGCTAATGGCTTCTATTTGCCCTGCTTGTCTCATAGAATCAGATGAGGTGAGTGCGCAAATGAAGCTGTTTCCCGTAAGGACGCAGGCCCCGAGGCTTCCGGCGCTGGTACTGGTGTGCCTGCTGCTGTGCCTGGGTGCTGCACTGGGCTTTGCCGTCTGCCGGGCTGTGCCCCAGCAGGACCGCCAGGAGCTCAGCGATTATCTGCATGAATACGCCCAGGCCACAGCGAATGGCCAAGGGCCTTCGGCCTCGGCGCTCAGCGTGGGCGCGGCCTATTTCCGATATCCGGCGGCTGCGCTGCTTCTGGGCCTTACGGCAGCGGGATTGGTTCTGCTGCCGGTTCTGTCCGTGGTACAGGGCTTTTTTCTGTCGTTTTCCGTGGGCTGCTTCGCCCGGGCATTGGGCCGCGGCGGCGTGTATCTGGCCCTGGCGGCCTTTGGCCCCCGCTGCTTGTTCGTTCTGCCCTGCACCCTGCTTCTAACGGTGCAGGGTTTATCCGCCGCCGCGCACCGCCGCAGCGGACAGCGCACCGGCCTGCCGGATGCCGCCTATTGGCGGCGGGCAGGGCTGTGCTGCCTGATACTGCTGCTGGGAACGGCCCTGGAGCTGACGCTGGCCCCCCGGCTGCTGCAATGGGTCATCGCCCGTGTACTGTAAAAAGAGAGAGGAGGAAACGCGCATGCCTGACTATATCGCTCAATACCGCATCTATCTGGAGCAGGAAAAGCACGCTTCCGCCAACACGGTCAGCTCCTATATCCGGGACGTCACACAGTTTTGCGCCTGGCTGCCGGAGGGCAGCGACCTGCGCCGGGTCAAGCCTGCCGCCGTGTCCGATTATCTGACCTACCTGACGGACCGGGGCCGCTCGGCGGCCACCGTTATCCGAAGCGCCGCGTCCATCAAGTCGTTCTACAATTACCTGGTGGTTTCCGACGCCATGAAGGCCAACCCTGCTAAGGGCATTGCCGCCGCAAAGGCGGAGCGGAAGTGCCCTCAGATCCTGACGGGCAGGGAAGTGGAGCTGCTCCTGGAGCAGCCCAAGTGCGTGGACGAAAAAGGGTTCCGGGACCGGGCCATGCTGGAGCTGCTGTACGCCACCGGCATCCGGGTGTCGGAGCTGATTGCGCTGAATCGGGAGGATGTGAATCTGCAGGCGGCGTTTCTGCGCTGCGGCGGCGAAAAACGAGAACGGATCATCCCGCTGTATCCCCGGGCGGTGAAGGCTCTGCGTGACTATATCCAGACTGTGCGTCCCCGGCTGGCGGGCCAGGAGGAGCCGGCACTGTTCGTCAACATGAACGGCCAGCGCATGACCCGCCAGGGCTTCTGGAAAATCGTGAAATATTATCAGGGGAAGGCGGAGATCACCAAGGACATCACGCCCCACACCCTGCGCCATTCCTTTGCGGTGCATTTGCTGGAAAACGGGGCGGATCTGCGCTCCATTCAGGAAATGCTGGGCCATGCGGACATCTCCTCCACCCAGATCTATGCGCAGATTGTCAAGCAGCGTCTGCAAGATGTCTATCACAAGGCGCATCCCCTGGCCTGACGTCTGAATCAGCACAGCGCAGTTTTTTACTGTGCTGTGTTGCTTTTTACACGAACATTTGTTATAATAAGACGATTACACGGTGGAGGAGCGGCTATGCGCATATTAGGCATCGACCCCGGTGTGGCCACGGTGGGCTTCGGCGTCATCGAGACCCAGGGGGGCCGGCAGCAGATGATCCAATACGGGGCCATTACCACGCCGGCGGGCCAGCCGCTGGCTGCCCGTCTGGTGCAGATCGCCCAGGATATGGAGACGCTCATCAACCGGTTCCGGCCCGACGAAATGTCCATCGAGGAGCTGTTTTTCAGCAAGAACATCACCACCGGCATCGCCGTGGCCCACGCCCGGGGCGTTATCCTGTATACCGCCCAGCGGATGCACCTGCCGGTATATGAATACACCCCCATGCAGATCAAGCAGGCGGTAGTGGGCTATGGCCTGGCCGACAAGCACCAGGTCATGGACATGACCCGGCGGCTTTTGAAGCTCAAGTCCATTCCCCGGCCCGACGACGCCGCCGATGCGCTGGCCATCGCCATGTGCCGCGCCCGCAGCGCCACCAGCCTCCTGCGGCAGAAGGACCCGGATGTAAAGGAGACCGTCTGATATGTTTTACTATGTAAACGGCACCGTGGCCGAAACCGGCCCCAATCTGGCCGTCATCGACTGCGGCGGCGTGGGCTATGCCTGCGCCACCACCAACTATACCCTGTCCCAGCTGAAAAAGGGTGAGCGCGCCAAGCTGTATACCTATCTTCATGTCCGGGAGGAAATTTTCGAGCTGTATGGCTTTTCCTCCCAGGCGGAACTCAATAGCTTCAAGATGCTCATCGGCGTCTCCGGCGTAGGCCCCAAGGCGGCGCTGGCGGTGCTGTCGTCCACGTCGCCCCAGAATCTGGCCCTGTCCATCGTTACCGGCGACGAAAAGGCCCTGACCGCCGCCCCGGGCATCGGAAAAAAGATCGCCCAGCGCATCATTCTGGAGCTGAAGGACAAGCTGGCCAAGGATCAGAGCAGCTTCTCCGCCCAGAGCAGCGGCGCGATTCCCGTGGTCCTTCCCGGCGACAAGGGCGGCGAGGCCGCCGCCGCGTTGGCGGTGCTGGGCTACGGCTCTCAGGAGATCGGCCTGGCCCTGAAGGGCATCGACATGGACGCCCTGCCCCTGGAGGAGATCATCCGTCAGGCTCTGAAAAAAATGGTGCGGTAAGGAGGCGGATGCATGAGCATTGACTTTGGAACGGACATCTACGAGGAGCCTCTTGTATCCAAGAGCTTCCTGCCGGAGGACAGCGGCGAGCTGTCCCTGCGGCCCCACACCCTGCGGGAGTACATCGGCCAGCAGAAGGCCAAGGAGAACCTGTCCATCTTCATCGAGGCGGCCCGCCGCCGGACGGAGCCTCTGGACCATGTGCTGCTCCATGGCCCTCCGGGCCTGGGCAAGACCACGCTGGCAGGCATCATCGCCGCCGAGATGGGGGTGAACATCCGCATCACCTCCGGCCCCGCCATTGAAAAGCCCGGGGACCTGGCGGCGCTGCTGACCAATCTCAGTGAAAACGACATTCTGTTTGTGGACGAGATCCACCGGCTGAACCGCTCCGTGGAGGAGATCCTATACCCGGCCATGGAGGATTACGCCATCGACATCATCATCGGCAAGGGCCCGTCGGCCAACTCCATCCGGCTGGACCTGCCGAAATTCACCCTCATCGGGGCCACCACCCGGGCCGGACAGCTGTCCGCCCCCCTGCGGGACCGCTTCGGTGTTACCCTGCGGCTGGAGCTGTACACGCCGGAGGAGCTGGCCCTGATCGTCACCCGCAGCGCCGGTATCCTGGGTGTTCCCATCCAGCCGGAGGGCGCCATGGAGATCGCCCGCCGGTCCCGGGGCACGCCCCGCATCGCCAATCGGATGCTGCGGCGGGTCCGGGACTTCGCCCAGGTGAAGGGCGACGGCACCATTACCCGCAGCATGGCGGATCACGCCCTCCAGGCCCTGGAGATCGACTATCTGGGTCTGGACCCGGTGGACCGCCGGATGCTCCGGGCCATCATTGAGAACTACGGCGGCGGCCCTGTGGGACTGGACACCCTGGCCGCCACCATCGGCGAGGAATCCGTGACTCTGGAGGACGTGTACGAGCCGTATCTGATGCAGCTGGGCTTTCTGACCCGCACCCCCCGGGGCCGCTGCGTCACCCGTAAGGCATACGAGCACCTGCACATGGACTTCGTGGGGCAGGAACAGCTGGAAATCTAACGAATAGGAGAATTGGAATATGGGAAAACTCTTTGGCACCGATGGCATCCGCGGCATTGCGGGGCAGACCCTGACGGCAGAGCTGGCATTTCACGTTGGGCAGGCGGTAGCTGCTGTCCTGACGGAAAAGAAGGGCAGCCGCCCGCTGGTTACCATCGGTAAGGACACCCGCATTTCCTCCGACATGCTGGAGGCGGCTCTCATGGCCGGTATCTGCTCCGTCGGCGGCGACGTGATGCCTCTGGGCACCATTCCCACCCCGGCGGTGGCTTTCCTGACGGTGCAGCAGCGCGCCGATGCCGGCATTGTCATCTCCGCCTCCCACAACCCCTATGCCTACAACGGCATCAAGGTCTTTAACGGGCAGGGCTACAAGCTGTCCGACGAGATGGAGGAGCAGGTGGAGCGTCTGATCCTGGATCATGTCTGGCTCCAGCCTGCTGCGGACAGCACGGTGGGCCGCCGTCACCACGGCATGCACGCCCTGCAAAGCGCCTATTTCCGGCACCTGCTGGGCAGCATCGACTGCGATCTTACCGGCCTGCGGGTGCTGGTGGACTGCGCCAACGGCGCCGCCAGCGCCACGGCCCCGGACCTGTTCCGTGCGCTGCCCCTCCACGCCGACTTCATCCATACGGAGCCCGACGGCGTCAATATCAACAACGGCTGCGGCTCTACCCACCTGGAGTCCCTGGCCCAGGGCGTCGTCTCCGGCGGCTATGATCTGGGCATTGCCTTCGACGGCGACGCCGACCGCTGCCTGCTGGTGGACGAAAAAGGCCAGACCATCGACGGCGACAAGGTCATGGCCGTGTGCGCCTCCGAGCTGAAGCGTCAGGGGAAGCTCTCCGGCAACACCGTTGTTGCCACAGTGATGTCCAACCTGGGTCTGCACGAATATTGCCGGGAGAACGGCCTGGACCTGGTCTGCACCGCCGTGGGCGACCGCCATGTGCTGGAGAAGATGCTCGCCGACGGCTTTGCCATCGGCGGCGAACAGTCGGGCCACACCATTTTCCGGGAATATGCCACCACCGGCGACGGTGAACTGACGGCCCTGCAGTTCCTGCAGACTCTGCGCCGCAGCGGCGTTCCGGCCTCCCGGCTGGCTGCCCGCTGCCCCCAGTATCCCCAGGAGCTCATCAATGTGGATGTGCCCCACACGCCCGGTGTCAAGGAGCGCATCATGGCCGACGAAGGTCTCCGGCAGGAGACCCGCCGCTGGGAGGAAAAGCTGAACGGCCAGGGCCGCATTCTCATCCGTCCCTCCGGCACCGAGGCCCTGATTCGGGTCATGGTAGAGGCGAAAACCACGGAAATCGCCCATCAGGTGGCCTCTGTTTTGGCTGATTTCATAAAAAAACTGTGATTTTCATCACAGGATACACAAATTTCCCCAGAAGGCTTGACAAATTATTTAGTGAAAAGGTATAATGTCTATGGTTTTGGATACTGGACTTCGCTATGACCAATTAGAAAACCTGTCCGATGAAGAGCTTTGTGCTCTGGGTCGTGCGGGCCGGCGTCAGGCGGAGGATGTTTTGGCCACCCGGTATCATTGGCTGGTCCGTGCCTGTGCCCGTCCGTATTTTCTCATCGGCGGCGACACTGAGGACCTGATGCAGGAGGGAATGTTTGGCCTCATCAAGGCCATGCGGGAGTTTGACCCCGCCCGTTCTTCTCTGTTTCGTCCCTTTGCGGGTCTATGCATCCATCAACAGGTGTGTTCCGCGCTCAAGCGCGACGCCAGCCAGAAAAACGCACCGCTCAATCAATCCGTCCCCTTGAATCCCTCGCTTCTGAACGCAAGTCCCACCTTCGCACAGGTCGATCCCGAGCTGTTGTTGATCGACAGAGAAAAGGCTGCCAGTCTGCTGGAGAATACCCGCAAACAGTTGTCCGCTTTCGAGGAAAAGATTTTAGGGTTATTTTTAGACGGTCTCGCATACTGTGAGATCGCGGAAACTGTTGGCAGGCCCATCAAATCGGTGGACAACGCCGTGCAGCGGATCCGCCGCAAAGTGGCGCGGCAGCTTTCATCCGGCGATATCAGCAACAGCTGAACGCAATATATTTCATCTCAAAGAGAGGGTAAAATCATGTACGAAGACAAGACTTTGGTTTGCAAGGAGTGCGGTAAGGAGTTCGTGTTCACCGCCGGTGAGCAGGAGTTCTATGCTGAGCGCGGCTTCCAGAACGAGCCCCAGCGCTGCAAGGCTTGCCGCGACGCTCGCAAGAACGCCGCCCGCGGCCCCCGGGAGTTCTTCACCGCTACCTGCGCTGCCTGCGGCGGCGAGGCCCGTGTGCCCTTCGAGCCCAAGAGCGACCGTCCTGTTTATTGCAGCGACTGCTTCGCCAAGATGCGTGAGAACGGCTGAGCGCTGATTCCGTAAATTGTAAAAAGGGAGTTGCCCGCATAGGCGGGCGGCTCCTTTTTTTGTCCGGCAAAACGCCGTCACCCCGAATGTCAAAGCCGCACTTGACGCTGGGGGCCGGGATATTGTATAATAAACTGATTTAATGTGCGGAGGTATACCCATTATGTGGATCGCGGATGGCTGGAAGGATTATGAGCTGCTGGACTGCGGCGGCGGGGAAAAGCTGGAGCGCTGGGGCGACCAGATCCTGGTGCGGCCGGACCCCCAGGCCATCTGGGAGTCGGACCGGAAAAACCGCGGCTGGCGCACGGCCAACGCCCGGTACAGCCGCTCCAGCACCGGCGGCGGCCACTGGGACAAGAACAAGCTGCCGGAAAGCTGGCCCATCTCCTATAAAAGCCTGCGGTTCCAGGTGAAGCCCATGAACTTCAAGCACACAGGGCTGTTTCCGGAGCAGGCTGCCAACTGGGACTTCGCCATGGAGCAGATCCGCCAGGCGGGACGCCCCATCCGGGTGCTGAACCTGTTCGCCTATACCGGCGGGGCCACGGTGGCCTGCGCCGCCGCCAGAGCCAGCGTCTGCCATGTGGACGCCGCCAAGGGCATGGTGGCCTGGGCCAAGGAGAACGCCCGGGTCTCCGGACTCCAGGACGCTCCCATCCGCTGGATCGTGGACGACTGCGCCAAGTTCGTTGAGCGGGAGATCCGCCGGGGCAAAACCTACGACGCCATCATCATGGACCCGCCCAGCTACGGGCGGGGACCCGGCGGCGAGGTGTGGAAGCTGGAGGAGAATCTCTATCCCTTCGTGAAGCTGTGCGCCCGGGTGCTGTCGGACAAGCCCCTGTTCGTGATCCTGAACTCCTATACCACGGGGCTGGCCCCGTCGGTGCTGGGCTATATCCTGCAAATGCTGGTGGGACGGCGCTTTGGCGGCCGGGTCACCTGGGACGAGCTGGGCCTGCCGTGCACGGATTCCGGCATGGCGCTGCCCTGCGGCGCCACGGGCCGCTGGATGAGCAAGTAAAAATATCGCAGAAAAGAGAAAGCCAATGCAAGCAATGATCCGAACCGACGCACTCTCCTTCTCCTACCCGGTGGAGGAGGGCCAGTGTCGGACCACAGCCCTGGAGGATGTGACCCTGTCCATCGAAAAGGGCAGCTTTGTGGTGGTGCTGGGCCACAACGGTTCCGGCAAATCCACCCTTGCCAAGCATTTCAACGCCGTGCTGCTGCCCTCCGGCGGCGCGGTATATGTAGAGGGCATGAACACCCAGGACGAGGACCTTCTGCTGGAGATCCGCCGCCGGGTGGGCATGGTGTTCCAGAATCCCGACAACCAGATCGTGGCCAACGTGGTGGAAGAGGATGTGGCCTTTGCCCCGGAGAATCTGGGTGTCCCCACGGCAGAAATTCGCCGCCGGGTGGACGACGCCCTGGCGGCGGTGGGCATGACGGAGTTCGCCCGCCATGCGCCGCACCTGCTGTCCGGCGGACAGAAGCAGCGGGTGGCCATCGCCGGGGTCATCGCCATGGAGCCGGAATGCATCGTGCTGGACGAGGCCACGGCCATGCTGGACCCCGCCGGACGCCGGGAGGTGCTGGACACCGTCCACCGGCTGAACCGCCAGCGGGGCATCACCGTGGTTCACATCACCCACCATATGTCCGAGGCAGAGGACGCCGACCGGGTCATCGTGATGAACGACGGCGTGGTGGCCATGGACGGCACGCCCCGGGACATTTTCTCCCGGGTGGAGGAGCTTCGCTCCCTGGGCCTGGCGGCCCCGGACACAGTGGAGCTGCTGCACCGGCTGAACGGGCACGGCATGTCCCTGCCCCTGACGGCCATTACCGTTGACGAGTGTGCCCGCGCCATATTCCAGGCGCTCCATGGCGCGGAAGGGAAGTAAACGAAGTTGGAACCGATCATTCGAGTAGAGCACCTGACCCACACCTACAGCGCCGGGACCCCGTTCCAGCGCAGCGCGGTGGAGGATGTCAGCATAGACGTGATGCCCGGGGAGTTTCTGGGCATCATCGGACACACCGGCTCCGGAAAGTCCACCCTGATCCAGCATCTCAACGGGCTGCTGCGTCCCACCCAGGGCCGCGTCCTGCTGGACGGGAAGGATATCTGGGCTGAGCCCAAGAAAATTCGTCAGGTCCGCTTTCAGGTGGGCCTGGTGTTCCAGTACCCGGAGTACCAGCTGTTTGAGGAAACGGTGTACAAGGATATTGCCTTCGGCCCGGGCAACATGGGCCTTTCCAAGGAGGAAATCGACCGCCGGGTCCGGGAATCCGCCGCCCTGGTGGGTTTGACGGAGGACCAGCTGGACAAGTCGCCCTTTGACCTGTCCGGCGGCCAGAAGCGCCGGGTAGCCATCGCCGGGGTCATCGCCATGGAGCCCAAGGTCCTGATCCTGGACGAGCCCACGGCGGGGCTGGACCCCCGGGGCCGGGAGGCCATTCTGGCCCAGATCCGGGCCTATCACCAAAAGCGCGGCACCACCGTCATTCTGGTGAGCCACAGCATGGAGGAGATCGCCTGCAACGTGGACCGCATCCTGGTGCTGCGGGGCAGCCATGTGTATATGGACGGCACACCCCGGCAGGTATTCCGACGGGCCGACGATCTGGAGGACGTGGGCCTGGACGTGCCCCAGGCCACCAAGATTGCCCTGGCTCTGCGCCGGATGGGCCTGGAGATCGACACGGCGGTCTACACCGTGGACGAGCTGGAGCAGGCGCTGCTCTCCGTCAGAGGGGAGGCGGGCGTATGCTGAAGGATATTACCCTGGGCCAGTTTTTCCCCGGCGATACGTTTATCCACCGGCTGGACCCCCGCACCAAGCTCATTGCGGTGATCCTGTATATCGTGGCTCTGTTCAACGCCAAGGGCGTGGTAACCTACGCCATGGTCATGGCGGTACTGGTTCTGTGCATTCTGGTGTCCCGGGTGCCTTTCCGGTCACTGACCCGGGGCCTGAAGCCCATTTACATCATCGTGGCCTTCACGGCCATTATGAACCTGTTTTTCACCAGCGGCACGCCCTTGGGAACAGGCTGGCTGCTGAGCCATATTACCCAGGAGGGTCTGCGCTCCGCCATCTACATGATCCTGCGCATTGTGATGCTCATCATGGGCACCTTCCTGCTGACCTATACCACCAGCCCCATCTCCCTGACGGACGGGCTGGAGAGTCTGCTGTCGCCGCTGAAAAAGCTGCGCCTGCCCATCCATGAGCTGGCCATGATGATGTCCATTGCCCTGCGGTTCATCCCCACGCTGATTGAGGAGACGGACAAGATCATGTCCGCCCAGAAGGCCCGGGGCGCGGACTTTGAATCCGGCAATATCTTCCAGCGGGCCCGGGCCCTGGTGCCCATTCTGGTGCCCCTGTTCATCAGTGCCTTCCGCCGGGCCGACGAGCTGGCCACGGCCATGGAGTGCCGCTGCTACCACGGCGGCCAGGGCCGCACCGCCCTCCATGTGCTTCGGTATCGCGCCGTCGACATTTGGGTGCTGCTGGGCTTCATCGCCCTGACGGCCGGGATCATCGCCCTGGGCCGGCTGGGAATCTGAGAGGTACGTTATGCGCAACATCGCCCTGATCCTGATGTACAACGGCACCGCCTACCACGGGTGGCAGGTGCAGAAAACCGAGACCACCGTGGCCCAGACCCTGGAACGGGGCCTGTCCATGGTGTGCGGCCAGCCCATCAAGTGCACCGGCTGCGGACGCACCGATGCCGGGGTCCACGCCGAGCATTATGTGGCCAATTTCCGCACCGATTCCCGCATTCCTGTGGACCGGCTGCCCTTCGCCGTGAACACCCATATTCCCGAGGACATCGTGGTGAAGGCGGCCTATGAGGTGGCGGAGGATTTCAACGCCATCGGCTCCTGCATCAAAAAGGAGTACACCTATCGCATTTACAATTCCCGGGTAAAGAACCCGTTTTACGTAAACAGAGCGTATTTTTACCCCAAGCGCCTGGACGAGGAGGTCATGGACCGTGCTGCCCGGATGTTCGAGGGGACCCACGATTTCGCCGCCGTGCGCAGCGTGGGCACCAACGTCCGCAGCACTGTCCGCACCATCTACTATTGCCGGGTCCGGCGGCAGGGGGACCTTTTGGAATTGAAGGTCTGCGCCAACGGCTTTTTGTATAATATGGTACGGGCCATTACCGGCACGGTGCTCTATGCGGCAGAGGGGAAGCTGACGCCGGAGGAGATCCCCGCCATCCTGGACAGCGGCAACCGTACTCTGGCCGGGCCCACTGCCCCGCCGGGAGGTCTGTACCTGACGAGGGTGTGGTATGAAGATGAAAGACTCAATGGACCAGATGGAATTTGACCGCGGCAACCCCCAGGAGGATGCCCCCCGCCGGGTACAGAAGCGGAAGAAGCTGAACTGGAAGCCCGTATGGTTTGCTGTGGCCGCCGCAGTGCTGTCGGCGGTGCTGCTGGTGGCCTCATTGACGGATACCACCGCCTTTGACGGCCTGCGCCGCAGCATCACCTATGCCCGGGCAAAAAAAGATGAGACGGGCTGCGCCCAGCTGTACCACTATGCCGCCGACCGCACCAGCTGCTTCGCCTCACTGGACGGCAGTCTGGCCATCGTCACCAACAGTCAGCTGCTGGTGATGCAGGAAAACGGCCAGGTGGTGTGTAATGAGACTGTAAAGTGGACCTCCTGTACAGTAGCGCAAAACCAAGGCATTGCTGCCGCCTATGACATCGGCGGCACCGACGTCTATGTGCTCAATGCCCATGGCCTTGTCCGCAGGATCACCTGCGGCGGCGAGATTTTGTCCGTCACCCTCACCCAGGAGGGCCGCCTGGCCGTCACCATCAACGAGCGGGGTTATAAGGCCGCGGTGGAGGTGTACGACGAGGATGGTGTAAAGGAGTTTGCCTTTCATTCTGCCGACAGCTTCCTGATGACTGCCTCCGTGTCCGGAGACGGTCAGGAGATGGCCGCCGTCACCATGGGCCAGTCCCAGGGCGCCTTCACCAGCAGCGTGGTTCTCTACAAGCTGAACCGCCAGGACCCCTATGCCTCCTGCGATCTGGCAGGTGTAGCGGTGTACGACCTGGGCCTTGTGGGAAAACGCTACTGCGCCGTGGCGGAGGATGGCCTCCACTTCATCGACCGGAAGGGCCGCGCCGCCGCGTCCTACAGCTATGACGGCGGCGTGCTGCGCCGGTGCAGCCTGGGGGGCGACGGCTATGCCGCCGTGCTGCTGGGCCGCTATAAGGTGGGCAGCCAGCTGCGGCTGGTAACGGTGAACAGCGACGGCAAGGAGCTGGGCTCCCTGGACCTGGATGGCGATGTGCTGAGCATGTCCGCCTCCGGCCGGTATGTGGCGGTGCTATTTGCCGACCGGCTGGTGATTTATAACAAGAACCTCAAGGAATACGCCACGCTTCAGGGCGTCAGCAGCGCCGGGGATGTCCTCATGCGCGGCGACGGCTCTGCGGTGCTGGCCGGCTCCGCTGCCGCCAGCGTGTTCCTGCCCTGACCCCGAAAGGAGAAATGCCTATGTCCCTGTTTGCCGATATTCTGGTGCTGGCCGCGCTGGTGGCCGCCGCCTGGCTGGGCGCCAGGCGTGGCCTGCTGAAAAGCCTGGCGGGCCTCTTGATTGTTCTGGTGGCCCTGTGGGGCGCCTCCTGGGCCGCCGACCACCTGACGGAGCCTGTGGCCCAGTGGATCGAGCCCCGGGTCACCCAGCGGGTGGAGCGGAAGCTGGAGGAAAGCCACGCCGCCGACGCCGGACAGATGCTCCAGGCATTCAGCTTCCGGGGCAGCGGCCTCCAGAAGATGCTGGATGCCGTTCACCAGCGGGTGCAGCAAACCGGCGAGACCCTCATCCGGGCTGTGGCCCAGAGCATCGCCCGTTCCGTGGCGGGGACGGCGGTGTATGTGGTGGTGTTCCTGATCCTGCTGGTGCTGCTGTGGCTTTTGATGAAGCCGCTGAATGCCATTGTCACCAGGCTCCCCCTGGTCAGCACCGTCAACGGCTTGGGCGGAGCGGCCCTGGGTCTGGTGTGCGGCGGCCTTACGCTGTTTGTGGTCGTATGGGCCATGCAGCGCTTTGGATGGCTCATCACCCCGGAGCTGGTGGAAAAGACCACCCTGCTGAAATTCTTTGCAACCCACACGCCGCTGGGGCTCCTGGCGACGCTGTGACCAATTTACCCGCATAACGGAGGAAAACCATGCAACCGACTCTTTGTTCCAAATGTAAGAAAAATGTGGCCGTGGTCTTTATTTCCCGGCAGAATGAAAAGGGCGAGATGGTCAACGAGGGCCTGTGCCTGAAATGCGCCGCCCAGCTGGGCCTGCCCCAGGTGGAGGAGATGATGAAGAAAATGGGCATCTCCCCGGAGGATCTGGAGAACATCAACAACGAGATGATGCAGGCCTTCGGCGGCGCAGAGGAGCTCAGCGACATGACCGAGGCCCAGGACGACGACGGTGACGATGATGAGGAAAGCGGCAAGACCGCCACCTTCCCGTTTTTGAACCGCCTGTTCGGAAGCAGCAACCCCCCGGCGGAGAAGTCCGACGCGCCCTCCGGCCGGGAGGAGACTCCCAAGGGCCGCAAGGCCGACAAAAAGCACAAGTATCTGGACAGCTACTGCATCAATCTCAGCCAGCGGGCCCGGGACGGCAAGCTGGACGCGGTCATCGGCCGGGAGGAGGAGATCCAGCGTGTGGTGCAGATTCTGAACCGCCGCCAGAAGAACAATCCCTGCCTCATCGGCGAACCCGGCGTGGGCAAGACGGCCATTGCCGAGGGTCTGGCCCAGCGCATTGTGGCCGGCGACGTGCCCTTCAAGCTGCGGGATAAGCAGGTATACCTGCTGGACCTGACGGCGCTGGTGGCCGGGACCCAGTTCCGGGGCCAGTTTGAAAGCCGTATGAAGGGCCTTATCGAGGAGATCCGTAAGCTGGGAAATATCATCCTGGTCATCGACGAGGTCCACAACATCGTTGGGGCCGGAGACGCCGAGGGCAGCATGAACGCCGCCAATATCCTCAAGCCTGCCCTGTCCCGGGGCGAGATCCAGGTCATCGGCGCCACCACCTTCAACGAATACCGCAAGCACATTGAAAAGGACACCGCCCTGGAGCGCCGCTTCCAGCCGGTCACCGTCAACGAGCCCAGCCTGGAGGATACGCTGAAGATCCTCCAGGGCATCGCCCACTACTACGAGGCGTATCACGGCGTTTCCATCCCCCAGGGGGTGCTGCGCCAGGCGGTGGCGCTGTCCGAGCGTTATATCACCGACCGGTTCCTGCCGGATAAGGCCATTGACCTTATCGACGAGGCCTGCTCCGATATGAACCTCCACGACCCGGACATCAACCGCCGCATGGAGGTCAAGCGGGACCTGGAGAACGTCACCTTCGAGCGGGAGACCCTGATGTCCGCCCAGCCGCCGGAGGGGCAGGAGCTGTCCCAGGAGGAGCTGGACGCCCGCTATGCCCGCATTGCCGAGCTCCGCAGCCAGGAGCTGCGGCTGCAGCAGGAACTGTCTGCCCTGGAGGCCAAGGGTACGCCTCAGCTGACCATGGACAATATTGCCCGGGTCATTGAGATGTGGACCAAGATTCCTGCCAGCAAGATCAAGGAGGAGGAATTCCGCCGCCTGTCCCAGCTGGAGGAGCGTCTGAAGCAGCATATCGTGGGCCAGGACGAGGCGGTTTCCGCCGTGTCCGCCGCCATCCGCCGCAACCGGGTGGGTATTTCCCCCAAGCACAAGCCCGTCAGCTTTATTTTCGTGGGCAGCACCGGCGTGGGCAAGACGGAGCTGGTAAAGCAGCTGGCCGCCGACCTGTTCAACACCCCGGATGCGCTGATTCGCCTGGATATGTCCGAGTTCATGGAAAAGCACTCTGTTTCCCGTCTGGTGGGCTCGCCTCCGGGCTATGTGGGCTATGACGAGGCAGGCCAGCTGACGGAGAAGATCCGCCGCAAGCCCTATTCTGTCATTCTGTTCGACGAGATCGAAAAGGCCCATCCAGATGTGCTGAACATCCTGCTGCAAATTCTGGACGACGGCGAGATCACCGATGCCCATGGCCGCAAGGTGAATTTTGAAAACACCGTCATCGTCATGACCTCCAACGCCGGGTCCGACAGGGCCGCCGGTTCTGTGGGCTTTGGCCGCAGCGCCGACGACCAGGGCCGTGAGCGCACCATGAAGGCTCTGCGGGAATTTCTGCGTCCGGAATTTATCAACCGCGTGGACGAGATCGTCTATTTCCACCAGCTGACGGAGGAGAATTTTGCCGCCATCGCCCGGATCATGCTGGATGAGCTGCGGGATTCCCTGCGGGAGAAGGGGTACACCTTCACCTATGACGACGCGCTGGTGGAGCATCTGGTGAAATCCTCCTATTCTGCGGCCTACGGCGCCCGGAATCTGCGCCGCTGCATCCAGAAGGAGCTGGAGGACCCCATGGCGGTTCAGATCATCGACAGCTTCGAGCACCCCATCACCCAGCTGCGGGCCACCGCAGAGGATGGCAAGGTGCGGCTGGACACCCTGTAAGGAGGCGGTTTTATGCTGTTCCGCAAGGATATCGAGCCCCGCTGCGCCTATTGCGCTCAGGGGGTCCGCATCAATGAGACGCAGGTGGCCTGCATGAAAAAGGGCATCGTGGCGGCGGAAAACCACTGCTTCCGCTTCCGCTACGACCCGTTGAAGCGGGTTCCGCCCCGTCCGGCTCAGTTGTCTACCGACGGGCTGAAGGAGGAAGATTTCAGCCTGTAAAACCCAAAAATCAGAGAGAAAAGGGGTAAAACCATGACGCCGAAAACCGTTTGGGCCGTTTATTTCAGCGGTACCGGCACCACGGAGCGCACGGTGCGCAGCGTTGCCGGAGAGCTGGCCCGGATGCTTTCCGTGCCCTGCCGCAGCTTTGACTTTACCCGGCCCCAGGCCCGGCAGAAGGAGCTTTCCTTTTGCGAGAGGGATCTGGTGGTATTCGGAACGCCGGTGTATGCCGGGCGGGTGCCCAATGTGCTGCTGCCGTATCTGCGGGAAAAGGTCCGGGGCGGAGGCGCGCTGGCGGTGCCGGTGGTGCTGTTCGGCAACCGGAACTATGATGACGCGCTGATCGAGCTGCGGGACCTGCTCCAGGCAGACGGCTTCGGCTGTATTGCGGCAGGGGCCTTCGTGGGGGAGCACAGCTTTTCCCGGACCCTGGGCGCGGGCCGTCCGGACGATCGGGATATGGCGGGACATCCCGCCTTTGCCCGGGAAATCTGCGGGAAATTAGCGGGACAAGCCGGGACAGAGAATACGCCTGTTGCCGTCCGGGGGGAAACACCCATCCGCCCCTATTACACCCCACGGGATCGCCACGGAAACCCCATCAGCATCCTGAAGGTAAAACCCAGAACGGACATGGCAAAGTGCGGCGGCTGCGGTCTGTGCGCGGAGCTGTGCCCCATGGGCTCCATTGACCCGGCGGATGTGTCCCGGGTCAATGGCATCTGCATCAAGTGCTGCGCCTGCGTAAAAAAGTGCCCTGCCGGAGCCAAGTACTTTGACGATCCCGGATACCTGTTTCACCAGCACGAGCTGGAGGACGTTTACACCCGCCGGGCGGAAAACGAATGGTTCGTATAAATGCAAATAATCAAAACCTCCGGCATCTGCCGGAGGTTTTGATTATTTGCAGCGCTTATGGCCGGATGAAATCATACGCCGTGCGCAGGGTGCCGTTGGAGGCATAGATATTTCCGCATTTACGGAAACCGTAGCCGGTGATGGCAGACTGCATGGTATGATTGTTTTCATGGGTGTCGATGCGGACATAGTCCATGATGCCGAGGCAGAAGGAAAAACAGACCCGGGCCACGCCGTGGGCGGTTCCCTTGGAGGCCAGGCGGTGGATGGTGCCGTAGGGCCGGTCCGCGTGCCAATGGCCGTTCAGCAGCACCCGGTAGGTAGGTTCGTCGCCGATGATAAATGAAAATGTGCCGACGATGACGCCGCCGTCTGTCAGGACATAGCTGTGGCCCCGGGCAATGTCCGGCAGCAGCTCCGGCAGACCGGGATAATCGCCGCCCCACTGACCGGCGTTGCCGTGGGCAGCCATGTATGCCTTGGCGATGCGGAAAATCTCCAGAATGGCGGGTACATCCGCCGGTGCTGCTCTGCGAATGTCCATGGCGTTACGATTGGCTGCCGTCTTTGTTGGCAAAGATCACGCCCAGGGTAATGAGGACCGCGCCCAGAATACTCATCCAGCTGATCTTCTCGCCCAGCAGCAGCCAGCCCACCACCACGGTGACAAAGGGGGAGGCGTACAGATAGTTGTTGGTGACCACCACGCCCAGACGCTTGAAGGCGATGTTCCAGATGGCGAAGCATACCGCATTGCCGAACACGCCCAGAAACAGCCAGGAAATCAGAATTTTCGGCTGGGAAAACAGGGGAGACAGGCTGGGCATGCCGTCCGTCAGCAGCACCAGGGGCAGGGAGGTGAGGAAGGCCCAGAGGAACACCCGGCGGGTCACCAGGAAGTTGTCGTACCGCTCGGTATATTTCTTCACCAGGATGGAGTACACAGCCCACATCAGGGCAGCAGCCAGGGCCAGCAGGTCGCCCAGGGGGCTCAGGTGGAAGGACAGGGTGCCGTTGAGCACCACCAGCACCACGCCGACGATGGCTACCAGCGCGCCGATATACACCAGCTTTCCCAGCTTTTCCCCCTTGCGGGAGAACAGCTGCGCCAGGATCACCGTCAGAATAGGGGACATGGATACCAGAATACTGACGTTGGCGGCGGAGGTATGGGCGGCGGCGGTATTTTGCAGGAAGAAGTAGACGCTGCCGCCGGTGATGCCGATGAGGATGAACATCAGCTCATCCTTCCAGGGGAGCTTCAGGGTCCTGGGACGCAGGGCCCACAGGGTCAGGTAGGCAAGGCCCATCCGCAGGGGGATGATCTGGGTGGGGGTGTAGGCCGTCAGCATGACCTTGGTCAGCACAAAGCAGCTGCCCCAGACCAGAATGGTAAACAGGGCATAGAGATGCCCCAGGGTTTTCTTTTGCACGGTGATGTTCTCCTCTTTCTCTTTCTGTTCTCTTTGCGCGGCCAGAGTGCGTTTCGGCGGGCTTACAGCCCACCGAAACGCACGGGTCGGAGCGAAATCTCTCTTGTCAAAAAAGGGCACCGCCCCTTTTTGACAAGCTCTTGCAAAATGCCCGGCAGCACCGGGCATTCTGCATGGGGTTTTGCATGGGGAAGCGTGGTCAATCCTGGGGCAGGGTAGGGGGCTCGCCGTTCAGAACCTGCTGGATCAGGCTCTTGGCGGTATTGATCTGGGTGGCGTTGGGCCACATGACCCACAGGGTCTCGTTGCCGGCGGAATAGCACGGCTCCATGCCGCCTTCGCCGCTGACGGAATAGCTGGTGATGTTCCAATGGACGTTGTCCCGCAGCTGCATCTGCACCAGGCTGCTGATGTCCTCGTAGGTCAGGCTGGTGATGAAGGAGGAGGACACGGCGTCCAGGACCTTCTGATATCCCTTGAGGATAGCAGGGGAGGAGGCCTTGTCCACAATGGCGCGGATCACGGCCATCTGGTTGCGGCCCCGCTGATTATCGCCGTCGCCGAAGACGTGGCGCTCCCGGGCGAAGCACAGGGCCTGCTCTCCGTTGAGGTGGTTGATGCCCTGAGTGAAGGTGTAGCCCGCCATGTGGACGCCGTCGCCGTTTTCGTCAGGCACCTCCATGCCAACGGTGGTGAACTCGTGTTCGGAGTTCACATCCACGCCGTCCAGGGCATCCACGATCTTCTTCAGGCCCGCGAAATTCACCCGGGCATAGTAATCCGCCTTGACCCCGTAGAGGTTCCCCAGCACGGCGGCAGATTCGTCGATGCCGTACATGCCGGCGTGAGTCAGCTTATCCCGCTGCCCGTTGCGGGCCAGGGGCACATAATAATCCCGGGGGGTATTGATCAGCAGGATCTGGTGGGTGCGGGGGTGGATCACCGCCAGAATGTTCACGTCACTGAGGCTCTGGATATTGATATCGCTGCTGCGGGCGTCGATGCCGCTGCAATAGACGATGAAGGGCTGGGAGGTGATGGAGGCGTTGGGCTTGATGGGCTCCACCTCCTTGGTGGTGCTGAATTCATAGATGATGCGGGTATCCTTGGAGAAGGTGCTGTAATCCTCCAGACTGTCCAGCGTGGTGAGATAGCTGGAGTTGAGGATGATGGCCCCGGCGTTGCCGTCGTACAGGGCGTCGGCCAGGGAGGTCAGGTCCGTGCAGGTGCTGGTATCCACACGGCCGCCCAGGCCATCCTTGATATCGTCCAGCAGGGCCTGGGTATTGTCGGCGCTGATGTCGGCGTCCTCGCTGAGGATGCCGAAGGTGTAGCCCACGGTATCGCCGATGCTGCGGGCAGGGTCGTCGTCCATGACCACTACATAGGAGGTGGTCTTTTGCAGGGTGTGGCCCGCAATGGCCAGCAGGGCGCTTTTGCCGGAGGCGGCAGCCACGGAGCCATACAGCATCAGGCCGGACAGCAGCACCGCCAGCAGGCCGCAGACTACCTTGCTGGTCTTGACCCGGCGGATGGGCAGCTGGATGATGACATGGCCTGCGTTGATCAGCAGCAGGACCACCTCAATGACGATGAGGTACAGATCCGTCAGCAGCTTGGTGGACATCAGCTGCACCAGTAGCACCAGACTGCAGATCATCAGCAGGGCCACAGTGGCCAGGCCGAACCAATCGGCACTGGTACGGTAGAGCCTGCGCCGTCTCCGGCGGGGCTGTTCTTGTTCGTTCATAAGCGTTTCGTCCTTTCTGTGTCAGGGATTCACGGTGGGCGTCTCGCCCCGGAGGACTTGCTGGATCAGGTCCTGGGCAGTGGCGACCATCTGTTCATTGGGCAGGACCACGGCATACCGGGCGTCGTTTCCCAGGCTGTAGCAATAGTCGGCGCTGTTTTCACCGGCAAGGCCGTATGTAGTGATGTTCCAGCCGGACATGTCCTGCAGCTGCATCTTTACCAGGGAAATAATATCTTCCTTGGGCATATTGGTGGCGATGGAGTCGGAGGCGGCGGCCAGGACATCCTGGTAGCTTTTCAGAATGGCAGGGGAGGCCGCCTTATTGACGATGCCCTGGACTACCAGCATCTGGTTGCGGCCCCGCTGCATGTCGCCATCGTCGAAGGCGTCCCGCTCACGGGCAAAGGCCAGCGCCTGACGGCCATCCAGGTGATTCACGCCCTTCTGGAAGGAGTAGGCGGCGAAGTGGAAGTTGCCGCTGCCGTCCTCGTCGGGCACCTCCATGCCCACAGTGTTGAAGGCCACATCCGAATTGACGTCGATGCCGCCCAGGGCATCGATGACGCCCACCAGACCGGCAAAGTGGACCCGGGCGTAATAGTTCACATCCACGTTATACAGCTGCTCCAGGCCCTTGATGGACTCCTCGATGCCGTAGAGGCCGAAGTGGGTGAGCTTATCCTTCTGCCCGTAAGAGGGAAGGGGCAGGTAATAGTCCCGGGGGGTGCTGACCAGCAGGATCTGGTGGGTGGAGGGGTTCACAACAGCCAGAATATTGGTATCGCTGCGGCTGTTGAGGGGGATATAATCCACCCGTTCGTCGGTGCCGCTGCAATACACCACAAAGGGCTCCCGGGAGATGTTGGCGTTGGGAGCAATGGGCTCGGGGTCCTCCTTGTCGATGGAAAAGCGGTAAATGACCTTGGTGTCCTTGGAGAAGCTCTGGTATCCCTCCGTGCCCTTGAGGACGGAGAAGTAGCTGTTGTTGAGGATGACGGCGTCCACCTGCCGGTTCAGCAGGGCGTCGGCCAGCTGGGTGAGGGTGCCGAAGCTGGCGGTCTTTACCTGACCCATGCCGTCCTCAATATGAGAGAGGGCGGCGTCGGTGTTTTCCCGGTCCAGGGTTTCCAGGATGCCGTAGGTATAGCCGAAGGTATCGTTGACGGTCTCGGCGGGGTCATCGGCCCGGACCACCACGCAGGTGGTGGTCTTGGCAGAGCCGCCGGAGGTGATGTTGGACAGGAACTTCATAAAGGAGCCGGCGGCGGTGGAGGTGAAGATCATGGCGGCGGACAGCACCAGCGCCACCACGGCGCAGATGAGCTTTCCGGCCACATTGCGGCGCACCGGCAGCTGCACAAAGGCATGCAGCCCGTTGAGAAGCACCAGCACCAGAATCAGCACAACGGTCAGCGCCGTGGTCAGCACACCGGCGCCAAGCACCCGCACCAGCAGGATCACGCTGCACACCAGCATGCACAGCAGGGCAAGCAGCCCGAACCAGTCGGCCAGGCCGCGGCTCCCACCCCGGGAGCCATAGTAGGATGAATAGGCATTTCTGCGACGTCTGCTCATGGGTTTTCTCCTTGTTTTTTCTCTATATCTTTTTGCGTGTGCCGCTCAGGGGAGCTGAGGCGTTTCGCCGGACATGACCTGGCGGATGAGCTCCTTGGCGGTGTTGACGGTGTCCATATTGGGACGCATGACCCAGGCGGCATCGCCCAGAGCATAGCAATACGAGGTATCACCGGAGCCGGAGACGGCGTAGCTGGTAACGTGCCAGCCGGACATATCCTTCGGCTGCATCTGCACCAGGGCGGCGATGTCGTCGTAGCTGAGGCTGGTGAGAAAGGCGTCGGACAGGGAGGACAGCAGCGTCTGGTAATTTTTCAGCACGGCAGGGGAGGACGCCTTGCTGATGATGGCCTGGATGACGGCCATCTGGTTTTTGCCCCGCTGATTGTCGCCATCGGCAAAGGCATAGCGCTCACGGGAGAAGCACAGAGCCGCCTCACCGTTCAGGTGATTCACGCCCTCGGTGAAATCGTAGCCGCCCATGGAGAAGGCCTTTGTGGAATACACGTCTACGCCGCCCAGAGCATCCACGATCCGGGTGAGCCCGGCGAAGTTGACACGCATGTAAAAGGACGTGTGGGTGCCGTACAGGTTATCCAGGGTCCGCATGGATTCGCCGGTGCCGTAGATCCCGGCGTGGGTCAGCTTGTCCAGCTGGCCGTTGTGGGCCAGGGGCAGGTAATAGTCCCGGGGGGTGTTCACCAGCAGGATCTGGCGGGTGGTGGGATTCACCACGGCCAGGATATTCACGTCGCTGCGGCTGGTGATGCTGATGTCGCTGCTGCGGGCGTCGATGCCGCTGCAATAGACCACAAAGGGGTCCTTGGTCACATCCACCGGGGCATCGGCATCGGCAGGCGTAGGCTCCACGGCTTTGGTGGTGGTGTATTCATACAGGATGCGGGTGCGGTCGGAAAAGTCGGCGTAGCCCTCCTGCTCCTCCAGCAGGGGAATGTAGCCCTTGTTCAGCAGAATGGCGCCCACCTGATCGTCATACAGGGCGTCCGTCAGCAGGGCAGGGGAGGCGTAGGCCGTGTGGTGCGCCGAGCCCAGCTTCTCCTGAAGCTGTTGGAGCAGGGACTGGGTATTCTCCGTGTCCCGGTCCTCCAGAATACCCAGCAGATAGCCCTTGATGTCGTCAATGCTCTGAGCGGGGTCATCGGCATTGACGATGACGCAGGTAATGTCGGTTTCGGCAGATTTATCGGCGATGTCAGTAATGGCGTGCTGCACGGAGGTCAGGGCCGCCGCGCCGTAGATCATGGCGGCAGACAGCAGCAGGGCGATGACGCCGCAGACGATCTTGCCGCCGGTTTTGTTCCGGCGGGGGAGCTGGACCCAGCCATGAAGCCCGCTGAGCACCAGCAGAGCGCCGGAGGCCAGCAGCAGATGGCCTGTGGACAGGAACCGGGTGGAGATCAGACGAATCACCAGCACCGCGCTGCTGATCAGCAGCACAGCGAAGGCGGCCAGACCAAACCAATCCGCCCCGCTGCGGCGGGGGGAGGTGTTTTCAGTTGCCATAGCGTTTCTCCTTTGTGTTGGGATAAGTCGCCGGTGCGCCGCTTCGCAAAGCACACCCATTGTAATTTACATGGTAACAGTCTCCCATTATATATCCTGCGGCGTCAAATTTCCATCCTTATTTGTAACAAAATTATGAATTTCCCCGTATTTACCGGGCGAAGATAGGGTACCGGAGGGTAAAACGGTTGAAGCGGCAGAAAAAATGTGGTATGATGGGAACAAGATACCGCACCCGCTGCGGAACAGCGGGGCCGGCGAAACGAGGAGGAAACACACATGAAAGCAGCGCTTGTCATCATGGCGGCTGGGCTGGGCTCCCGCTATGGCGGAAATAAACAGGTTGACGGGGTAGGCCCCGGCGGCGAAATCCTCATGGAATACTCCATTCACGACGCTATTCGGGCAGGCTTCACCAAGATCGTATTCATCATCAAGGACGACATGGTGGACCTGATGCGCACGCTGTGCGGCGACCGCATTGCCGGCCTGACGGCCCGGGACGGGGAGCCGGTGGAGGTCTGCTATGCCGTGCAGGACTATTCCAGTCTGCCGGCGTTCTATACTGTGCCTGCCGGGCGCACCAAGCCCTTCGGCACCACCCACGCCGTGCTGTGCGCGCGGCCCTATGTCCAGGAGCCCTTCTGCGTTATCAATGCCGATGACTATTACGGCGTGGATGCGTACCGGGCCATCTATCAGGAGCTGGGCCGCCTGCCGCAGCAGGGAAAGGCCACCATGGTGGGTTATCTGCTGCGCAACACCGTCAGCGCCCACGGTACCGTGTCCCGTGGTGTATGCCACGTGGAGGATGGCCATCTGACAGGTATTCACGAGGCTCTGAAGATCCAGCTGTTCCCCGACGGCAGCATCGCCGACGTGGCCGACGGTCAGCGCCGGGAGCTGGCGGCAGATATGCCGGTGTCCATGAACTTCTGGGGCTTTATGCCGTCTATTTTCGACCAGATGGAGGAATATTTGGACGACTTCCTGCGGGCGCTGCCGCCGGAGGAGATCAAGGCGGAGTGCCTGCTGCCCAACATGGTGGGCGATCTGCTGAAAAAGGGACGGCTGTCCGTGTCCGTGCTGCATTCGGCGGACCGGTGGTTCGGTATGACGTATCACCAGGACCGGCAGGCCGTTGCCCGGGAGCTGGCAAGGCTTCACGAAAACGGAACATATCCCCCCACGCTGCGGAGCTGAAAAGGAGAATATTTTCATGTATACCACCGAAAAACAGGCGCCCAGGCGGCTGACAGGAAGAAAACGGAGCGGCCGGCGGTGGCTGCTGATCCCGGCGCTGTGTGCCGTGCTGATCCTGGCCGTGGTGCTGATCGTGGAGCTGGGGAAAAAGCCCCAGGTGCTGCCCGCTGAAACGCCTGCCACGCCGATTTCCCAGGAAAAGCCTCAGGCTCCGGAGCCTACTCCGGAGCCGGTTCCGGAGCTTCTGACCCTGGTAAACCCCTGGAACCAGGTGCCGGAGGACTGGTCTGTGGACCTGGTGACCCTGCCCAACGGGCTGGAGATCGACAAGCGCTGCTATGACGCGCTGATGGAAATGATCGACGGGTGCTACGACGCAGGGCTGACGCCGGTGATCTGCTCCGCCTATCGGGCACAGGATTTCCAGGAGACGCTTTATAGTAATAAGGTATCGGAATGGATGGACCAGGGATACGGCCTGGAGGACGCCAAGGCCAAAGCCGGGCGCCAGGTGGCGGTGCCGGGCACCAGCGAGCATCAGCTGGGGTTGGCGGTGGACATTGTGGACGTCAGCTATCAGCTGCTGGACACCAATCAGGAGAACACTGACGTGCAGAAATGGCTGCTGGAAAACAGCTGGCGGTATGGATTCATCCTGCGGTATCCCACGGACAAGACGGACATTACGGGCATCGTGTATGAGCCGTGGCATTACCGCTATGTCGGCAAGGAATACGCCAAGGAGATCTATGAGAAAGGCGTGTGCCTGGAGCAGTATCTGGAGCAGTGGGGCAAGTAGAGTGAGGGGTATATGCAATTGAACAAAATAAAAATTTTGTTCAATTGAGAGCAGGCTATCATGCTTTTCCACGGAATCCCTTGTGCCCATATGGAATCCAGGCACAGATCCTTCTCGTATCGTATATGGGAAAAAGCATATGAACACAGACTATCGAACAGATTCACCGGAGATCCTGTTGGATTTCCTGTCATATCATGAGACCATCAAGGCCCATTCCCAGCGGACGGTGGATGAGTATTATCTGGACCTGCGGAATTTTTTTCGCTACCTGAAATGGTCCCGGGACCCGGCGCTGCAGGAGCAGCCCATGGACGCTGTGGACATCCGGGATGTGGACCTGCCCTTTATAGGGGCCGTGACCCTGTCGGAGGTCTACGCTTATATGGCTTACCTGAGCCGGGACCGGGTGCTGCATCCCAACAGCGACCGGTCCGCCAAGGGGCTCAGCCCCGCGTCCCGGGCCAGAAAGCTGGCGACAATACGGTCGTTTTATGGGTATTTATGCAACAAAGTGCACAAGCTGGATCACAATCCCGTGAAGGATATCGATGCACCCAAGCTGAAAAAAACGCTGCCACGGTATCTGACCCTGGATGAGAGCATTTCCCTGCTGGAGTCGGTGGATGGACCAAACCGGGAGCGGGATCTGTGCATTCTGACACTGTTTCTGAACTGCGGGCTGCGTATTTCGGAGCTGATCGGGCTGAACCTGGCGGATATCCACGACGACGCACTGCGGGTCCTGGGTAAGGGTGATAAGGTGCGGATCGTGTATCTGAACCAGGCGTGTCAGGATACGCTGGCGGATTATCTGGCGGTGCGCCGGCCCATCACCGGGCCGGATCGGGACGCCCTGTTTCTGTCGGGGCGAAACCAGCGAATCAGCCGGTCTATGGTGAATACCCTGGTGAAAAAACGCCTGTCTCAGGCGGGGCTGGACAGCACCCAGTACTCCTCTCATAAGCTTCGGCATACCGCTGCCACGCTGATGCTGCAAAACGGCGTGGATGTGCGGGTGGTGCAGGAGGTGTTGGGACACGAGCACCTGAATACCACGGAAATCTATACCCATATCGACAATGAAGCACTGCGGGTGGCTGCAAAGGCAAACCCCTTGTCACACGTGAAAATCAAAGGCAAAATAGACGATAAGGACGACTGAGAGGGGGCTATGGCCCCCTCTCCCCTTTTGCGGCGTTTTCCGCAAATTTTTGCGGGTTTTTTTATGACAGACCATTGACATTTTGCCCGGAATGCTATACGCTAACGCAGGTAAATACTTTATATGGAGGTTTCTCATGAATACGGCAGAGCTTTCCAGCATGAGCAAGCAGGTCCGGCGGGACATTATCAACATGACCGCCAATGCCGGCAGCGGCCACCCCGGTGGTTCCTTGTCCGCAGCGGATCTGATGACTTGCCTGTTTTTCAACCACATGCACGTGGACCCCAAGCACCCCGACGATCCGGATCGGGACCGCTTCGTGCTGAGCAAGGGCCATGCGGCTCCCTGCTACTACGCGGTGCTGGCGGAGATGGGCTTCATCAGCCGGGACGAGTTTAAAAATTTCCGTCAGCTGCACAGCATCCTCCAGGGGCACCCCGACAGCAAAAAGGTTCCCGGCATCGACGCGGCCACCGGCTCCCTGGGCCAGGGCTGTTCCATCGCCGTGGGTATGGCGCTGGGCGCCAAGCTCCAGCACAAGGACTGCAAGGTCTATGCCCTGCTGGGCGACGGCGAGTGCCAGGAGGGCCAGATCTGGGAGTCCTTCATGGCGGCTGCCCACTATAAGCTGGACAATCTGACCATCATCATCGACAACAACGGTCTGCAGATCGATGGCACCAATGACGAGGTCATGTCTCTGGGCGACCTGCCCGCCAAGCTGCGGGCCTTCGGCCTGGATGTCCATGAGATCGACGGCCACGATCTGGACACCATTGAGGCGGCCCTCAGCGCACCCGCCGTTCCCGGTGTGCCCAAGTGTATCCTGGCCCACACCGTCAAGGGCAAGGGCGTCTCCTTTATGGAGAACCAGGTGGGCTGGCACGGCAAGGCTCCCAACCAGGAGCAGCGGCAGCAGGCTTTGAAGGAATTGGAGGACTGAGACCATGAGTGAAAAAATCGCGACCCGCGAGGCATACGGCAAGGCTCTGGCCGAGCTGGGCAACGTCAACGACAAGGTCGTGGTGCTGGACGCAGACCTGGCTGGCGCCACCATGACCAAGCATTTCAAGGCCGCGCATCCGGAGCGCTTCTTCGACTGCGGTATCGCTGAGGCAGATATGGTGGATATCAGCGCGGGCCTGTCCACCATGGGTCTGGTTCCCTTCTGCTCTACGTTTGCTATGTTCGGTGCAGGCCGGGCCTATGAACAGATCCGCAACTCCATCGCCTATCCCAGGTTCAACGTGAAGATCTGCTGCTCCCACGCCGGTGTGTCCGTGGGTGAGGACGGCGGCAGCCATCAGGCCATTGAGGACATCGGGCTGATGCGGCTGATCCCCGGCATGACCGTGGTGGTGCCCGCCGACGCCACCGAGGCACGGAAGGCTGTGTTCGCCGCAGCAGAGTTCCAGGGCCCCCTGTACATGCGTCTGGGCCGTCTGGCCTCCCCGGTGTTTGAGGAGGATTATCCCTTCGAGATCGGCAAGGCCAACGTTATGCGCGAAGGAACGGATGCCGCCGTGTTCGCCTGCGGCCTGATGGTCAGCGAGACGCTGGAGGCTGCCAAGCTGCTGGAGGCTGAGGGCATCCACATCGCCGTGATCAATGTCCACACCATCAAGCCCATCGATGCCGACTGCGTCAGCCATTGGGCCCGGAAGTGCGGCAACGTGGTGACTGTGGAGGAACACAGCGTTATCGGCGGCCTGGGCGACGCCGTGGCCGATGTGCTGATGGGCAAGGTCAACTGCAGGTTCCGCAAGATCGGCATCAACGATCAGTTCGGCCAGTCCGGCAAGGCCCTGGAGGTCCTGCGGGAGTATGGTCTCACCGCCGACCAGATCGCGGCGCGGATCAAGGAGACTCTGTAAATCCGTTGTGTATAGCAAAAGAGGAGAAATCGAAGGATTTCTCCTCTTTTTGGCGCTTCTGCTGCACGAATTCATCAGATTTTCCCAGGCTTCACAAGACATGCAGCCGCCGTTCCTGTAAACCTTTTGCGAATATATGCGCCTGGTATGGCAAGACCGCCGAGGCAGTGGCCCGGGAGGTAGGCGTGGACGCTGTGTATGCCGAGGTGCTGCCGGAGGATAAGGCTGCCTTTGTCCGCAGCGAAAAGACCGCCGGACATACCGTTGCATCCGGAATGTTCAAACCCGCAGCACACATCATCCGCAGCTGGTGAAAATTCAGTCTTGACAGCCGTAGGAAAAAAACGTATAATGGATAGGCTGACGGGGTGTAGCGCAGTTGGTAGCGCGCTTGGTTCGGGACCAAGAGGCCCGGGGTTCAAATCCCCGCACTCCGACCATGCAGAGTGTTCTTATAGCATTTGAAAGGCTGTAAGAACACTCGCTTTTTTATTTCCCACAAAGTTCATACTGCAAGGCGTTCCGGGGCGTAGCTGAGTGCTGCGCCTTTTCTTGTTTCCACGATCATGTCGGCTGACCGGATTTTCCGGCGATCCGATCTGCAAGCCGGGGGTGAAAACAGGCCGTACCCCGCAGCGCACGATCAGCGGCTGCGGGGTACGGGTGTGATGATTACTTTTTCTCCTGCTCCCTGCGGTCCTGCTCCTCCAGCTGGCGCTTGGTGCGGCGCAGATCGTAGACCTGCAGCGCCGCCGACAGCAACGCTGCTGCGAACAGAATATAGTACACCGCCTGGTGCAGGTAAATGCCGGCCATCAGGAACAGTACGGCCAGCGCCGCCAGAATGACGGTGATATCCAGCTGCTTCCGGCGCTTTTTGGTACGGCGGAGAATTTCCAGCCTCTTTTCGTTATCGTCCATATTGTATCTCCTTGCTATATTTCTTCCCGGGGCCCCGGGCGCAGTTGGGTCTCCCCCAGCTCCAGACGCAGCCGTCCGGCAGACAACTCCGTAAGCCGGTCCTGAAGCCGCTTTGGAGCGTCCTCCGGCAGGGACAGGTTCAAGGTGACCTCCGCCCCGTAGTCGATGCCATCCACGGTGCCGCCGGTGGCCTGAGCCTCCAGCTTCACCCGCTCCAGCAGCGGATAGGGACAGGTACACCGGGCGGCGGTCCACCGCCCCATGGCAGCCACCCCGGCAGCGGCCAAGGCATCCCGGGCGCTTTTTCCATAGGCCCGGGTGAGGCCCCCGGCCCCCAGCAGGATGCCGCCGAAATACCGGGTCACCACGCATACGGCGTTGGTGACGTTCTCCCGCTGAAGCACCGCCAGCATGGGCTGTCCCGCCGTGCCCTGGGGCTCACCGTCGTCGCTGTAGCGGACCACGGTGCCGCCCAGCAGATAGCACCAGCAGTTGTGCCGGGCATCGTAGTGCTGCTTCTTCACCCGGCGGATCAGCTCCTGGGCCTGGTCCTCGCTGTCCACCGGCCAGATGTGGCCAATGAACCGGGAGCGCTTTTCCACAAATTCGCTTTCCGCCTCCTGATAGGGAACGTAGATTTTATCCCCCATGGCGGACCTCCCACTCCTGTCTTGTGATGGCCTGGCACACGCCGGGGCGCTCCGTTCCGTCGCCGCCCTTGAGCAGCACCGCGAAGGTGCCCTCCTCGGACAGCACGGTGCGGATGATCTCCCGGCTGTTTTCCACGGAGGTGTGAGGCGCCCAACCGGCGGAGGGGCCCACCTCCGGGTCCCTGGCCCAGCGGTACAGGGCCTGAGCGTCGCTGTCGCACCACGGGCGCAGGATCAGCCGCGAGGTTTCCAGCTGCGTCATAGCTCCCAGTCCTCCTTCGGCTCCTGCCAGTTTTCGATATAGTCCTTCACCTGGCCCAGCACCTTGGGGGTGCACACGGCCGCCACGTCGATGGTGGCGGCGTACTCCACAGACTCCACCCTGGCCTCCCGGTACAGGCCGTCCAGCAGCCCCGCCTTGTCATAGGGCAGGTGGATGATCACCCGGCGGGTGCCCTTGTCCAGCCGCTTGTCGATCAGGGTCAGCAACCGGTCCAGCCCCTCGCCGGTCCGGGCGGAGATGGACACGGTGTCCTCCCCGGCGGGACGCTGGCCGGAAAAGGCCAGGTCGCACTTGTTGTATACCCGCAGGCAGGGGATCTGATCCGCCTTCAGCTCCCGGATCAGGCTCTCTACAATGTCGGCCTGCTGCTGCCACTGGGGGTTGGACACGTCGATGACGTGGAGCAGCAGGTCTGCGTACTCCAGCTCCTCCAGCGTGGCCTTAAAGGCCTCCACCAGCTGATGGGGCAGCTTGCGGATAAAGCCCACGGTGTCGGAGATCACCACGTCCAGGGTGTCGCTGACGGTCAGCAGCCGGGTGGTGGTGTCCAGGGTGTCGAACAGGCGGTTGTTGGCGGGGATCCCGGCCCCGGTGATGGCATTGAGCAGCGTGGACTTGCCGGCGTTGGTGTAGCCCACGATGGCCACCACGGGGATCTCGTTTTTCATGCGGCGCTGGCGCTGGGTGCCCCGTACCCGGCGCACCTCCTCCAGCTCCGCCTTCAGCTTGTCGATTTTTCGGTGAATGTGGCGGCGGTCGGTCTCCAGCTGGGTCTCGCCGGGGCCCTTGGAGCCGATGGGACCCTTGCCGCTGGTGCCGCCCTGGCGCTCCAGATGGGTCCACATACCGATCAGCCGGGGCAGCAGATACTGATACTGAGCCAGCTCCACCTGCAAGCGGCCCTCCCGGGTCCTGGCCCGCTGGGCGAAGATGTCCAGGATCAGGCCGCTGCGGTCCAGCACCTGGACCCCGGTCATCTCCGTCAGCACCCGCAGCTGGGAGGGGGACAGGTCGTTGTCGAAGATGACCATGGTGGCCTTCTCCTCCTGCACCATGCGGCGGACCTCCTCCACCTTGCCCTCGCCGATGAAGCTGTGGGGGTCCGGCTTGTCCCGGCTCTGCAGGATCATGCCCACGGCCTGGCCTCCGGCGGTGTCCACCAGGGCGGACAGCTCCGCCAGGCTCTCCTCGTCGGCGCTGTCGTCTCCCAGCACCGGGGACCGCAGGCCCACCAGCACCGCATAGTCGCGCTTTTCTTCCTGTAAGGTCGTTTGTTCCATATTTGCCCTCGTTTCCGGTGTTTTTACCAAAGATTTTCGCATACCCGGCGGCAAATGCAAACAGGACCCGCAGCCAAAACGGGTGCGGGTCCTGTAAAAGTGTCTTTACTTGTCCAGACCGAAACGCTTGTTGAACTTGGCCACGCGTCCGCCGGTATCCACCAGCTTCTGCTTGCCGGTGAAGAAGGGGTGACACTTAG
>OKSO01000004.1_pt1 | contig 113742 bp, 123 predicted proteins | sample 1606241 | NCBI WGS metagenome assembly OKSO01 (sample SAMEA3879540, study PRJEB24766) | human gut metagenome | biome: human-associated habitat; feature: feces | place: USA | collected 1985/1987
ACAACGTGATCGAGCGGCTGAACCGTGAGATCCGCCGCAGAACCCGCGTGGTGGGCACATTTCCCGATGGCAACTCCGCCCTGATGCTGGTCTGCGCGAGGCTCCGCCATGTAGCGGGCACCCAGTGGGGCAGCAAGAAATACATGAACATGAAGCATTTGGAGGCGGCTCTGGACGACGCCTTCATTGCCGGCTGACTTCATTCAGCCGGAGCCTGCAAACAATTTTGCGCATAATTCTTGACGGCACCGAATAAGTCAGATTTTTTGATTAAACATTAAGGATAAATGTAGTAGGTTATTGATTACTGCTATTCATATTATAAAGATAATTATATTTTTTCTGTTGATTTGTGGGGATATGTCTTAAAATGATGCACATACGGAGACGGTATGCTTATTGTCACGGGAAACAGATCCCCATAGCATTTCATGAGCTCCGTTATAGGGATAGCATGCTTATAAGTTTCCATAAAAACGGATCTCCGTGAGCCTTCTGGCCCACGGGGATCCGTTTTTCATACTCTATGCTCAGGCACGCTTCCACTTCACGCCGCCGGGAACGTCGGTGATTTCCACTCCCTGGGCCTTCAGCTCATCCCGGATGCGGTCCGCCTCGGCGAAGTTTTTCGCCTTCTTGGCATCGGCCCGGGCCCGGATCAGGGCTTCCACCTGGGGATCCTCCCGGCCGTCCTCGCTGACGACGGTGAAGCCGCCTGCGGCGGGAGCCGCTTCCTGGGCCTTGCGCAGAGCCGCCGCCTTCTCCGTCAGCTTCAGCCCCAGCACCTGGTCAAAGCTGTCCAGGGCAGCCAGCTTGGTGGCGTCGGTGGTTTTGGCCTTCAGCACATCATACAGCACCGTCACTGCCATGGAGGTATTCAGGTCGTTGTCCATGGCCTTGGTAAACCGGGCCTTCAGCTCATCCAGGACCGCCGGGTCCACCTCCCCCTTGCCGGGGGTCAGGGCCGCGATTTTAGAGAGCAGCTTGTTGTAGGCCGCCACGGCGTTGTCCAGGTTCTCCCAGGTGAATACCAGGCTCTTACGATAATGGCTCTGCAGGCAGAAGAACCGATACGCCAGGGGGTCATAGCCCTTCTCCTCCAGCAGCGACACCGTCAGGAATTCGCCCTTGGACTTGGACATTTTGCCGCCCTCGGTGTTCAGGTGGGCCACATGGCACCACTGGGGGCACCAGGGATGGCCCAGATAGCTCTCTGACTGGGCGATCTCGTTGGTATGGTGGGGGAAGGCGTTGTCCACGCCGCCGCAGTGCAGGTCCAGATATTCGCCGTTATACTTCATGGAAATGCCGGAGCATTCAATGTGCCAGCCGGGATAGCCTACGCCCCAGGGGGAGTCCCATTTCAGAGCCTGATCCTCGAATTTGGACTTGGTAAACCACAGCACGAAGTCGTTGCGATTGCGCTTGTTGGTATCCTCCTCCACGCCCTCCCGGACGCCCACGGCCAGGTCCTCCTCGTTGTGGTCGTTGAAGATATAGTACCGCTCCAGCTTGCTGGTGTCGAAATACACGTTGCCCCCGGCCACATAGGCGTAGCCGGTGTCCAGGAGCCGGGTGATGATGCGGATATAGTCGTCGATGAGGCCCGTGGCCGGCTGCACCACGTCGGGCCGCTTGATGTTCAGCTTCCGGCAGTCCTCGAAAAAGGCGTCAGTGTAATACTGGGCGATCTCCATAACGGTCTTGTGCTCCCGGCGGGCGCCCTTGAGCATCTTGTCCTCGCCCTGGTCGGCGTCGCTGGTCAGGTGGCCCACGTCGGTGATGTTCATGACCCGGTTGACGCTGTACCCGGCGTAGCGCAGGTACTTCTCCAGCACGTCCTCCATGATATAGCTGCGGAGGTTGCCGATGTGGGCAAAGTGGTACACCGTGGGGCCGCAGGTGTACATTTCCACATGGCCGGGGGTATGGGTCCGGAACTCCTCTTTTTTGTGGGTGGCGGAATTATACAGATACATGGCGTTTTCTCCTTCTATGGTCAATTTTCGCTCTGCAAACAAAAAGCCTCTCATGCCCTGGGGCATGAGAGGCGATATCTCGCGGTTCCACTCTCGTTTATCACTTGCAGCCTGTGACGCAGGCCAATGCGGCGGGCTTCCACATCCCGCGCGCTCCCGGACGCACCTTCTGCCGCACCCCGCAGGACGGCTTGCAGCCGGTGACCGTCCCTCTCTTTCCGGAGCTGCGCGGCATACTCTTTCCGATCGTCGCGCTGTTCGATTTCCCTTTATTATAGCGGTTCCCGCCCGGCGTGTCAATACCGGCGGATCACGGCGGCTACCTTGCCCAGGATCTGGGCCTCCCGGCCGTCGATGGGGCTGTATGCTTCGTTCTCCGGCATCAGCCACACCTGGCCGCCCTGGCGCTTCAGCCGTTTCACCGTGGCCTCGTCCCCCAGCAGGGCCACCACGATCTCTCCGTTGTTGGCGGCAGGCTGCTGGTGCACCACCACCAGGTCATCCGGCAGGATACCCGCGCCCAGCATGGACTCGCCCCGGACCCGCAGGGCAAAGTATTCCCCGTCCCGTCCGCCGGTATCAAAGGTCAGGTAATCCTCGATGCATTCCTGGGCCAGGATGGGCGATCCGGCGGCCACATTGCCCACAATGGGCACCTGATTTTCGGGCGGCTGGCTTTCAGGCAGCTGGCTTTCAGGCGCCTGGCTCTCCCGGGACGCCTCCGTCAGCGTCAGGGCCCGGCCCTTGCCGGCCTGCTTGCCGATGACTCCCAGCTCCTCCAGATGCTTCAGGTGAAAATGCACCGTGGACGGGGATTTCAGTCCCACGGCCTCGCCGATCTCCCGCACCGAGGGGGGATACCCCTGGTCCTGAATGGCCTGGGCGATGTAGTCGTAGATCTTCTGCTGCATTTTGGTCAGCTGGGCCATGACGTCCGCTCCTTTACCGGATATTTTCTATATTATATCATACTCAAATCCGGTTTGCAACAGATGTTCGATGATTTTTTCGTCTCATTTCCGCCACCTCTGTAAAAAATCACGGTTTTCCTCTTGAAATTCCGGCCCGGGTGTGGTAGTATAATGCGTACTATGAGAAAAGTGCCCCCAGAGGGCTGAATTATTTGGAGGGAGTTCCGTTATGAACGCTGTTCTTATCATCATCACCGTGGTGCAGCTGCTGGTGGCGCTGGCCCTGATCCTCATCGTCCTGTTCCAGTCCGGCAAGAGCCAGGGCCTGTCCGGGGCCATCGGCGGCATTGCCGATTCCTATATGAGCCGTTCCAAGGCCAAGAGCATGGATGCCAAGCTGGCCCGGGGCACCAAGTGGGTGGCCGCCGTGTTTGTGGTGCTGACCCTGGTTTTGGACTGCATGGTCGCCGCCGGCATCAAGTAAATCAGACAGACTGCCAGCTGGGGGACGCGCCGCGTCCCCCGGCTTTTTTCTATGGAGGGGAGTTCCATGAACGAGCTGATCTTTTCCGCTCCCGGCCGGGTGGAGCTGGGCGGCAACCATACGGACCACCAGCGCGGCTGCGTCCTGGCCGCCGCCATTGACCGCACCACCCGGGCCCGGGTCCGTTTGACCCGCAGCCCTGTTGTCCGGGTCTTTTCCCGGGGCTATGACCCGGTGACTCTGCCGCTGGACCAGCTGTCCCCCCGAGAGGGGGAGCGGAACACCAGTGCCGCCCTGGTCCGGGGCATGGCCGCCGCCTTTGCCCGGCGGGGCATCCTCTGGCAGGGCTTCGACGCCTGGGTGGAGTCCGATGTGCTGCCCGGCTCCGGCCTCTCCAGCAGCGCCGCCTTTGAGGTGCTGCTGGGCCGTATTGGCAGCGCACTGTTTGCCGGCGGTTCCCTGACGCCCGTGGAAATTGCCCAAATGGCCCAATGGGCCGAGAACGTCTATTTCGGCAAGCCCTGCGGTCTTATGGACCAGCTGGCCTCCAGCACCGGCGGCCTGGTATTCATGGACTTCCGGGACCCCGCCGCGCCGGAGGTGCGCCGCCTGAACGCCGCCCTGCCCGGATATGCCCTGTGCATTGTGGACAGCGGCGCGGACCACGCGGACCTTACCGCCCAATACGCCGCCATCCCGCGGGACTTGAAGGCGGTGTGCCGCCTGTTTGATGCGGAGGTCCTGCGCCAGGTGGATGAGGACGCATTCTACCGTCGCCTGCCGGAGGTGCGCCGCCTGGCCGGGGACCGGGCTGTCCTGCGGGCTATTCATGTGTTTGACGAAAACCGCCGGGTCCTGGCCCAGGTCCGTGCCCTGGAATCCGGCGACGTCCCGGGCTTTCTGTCTCTGGTCAATGCGTCCGGTGCATCCTCCTGGGAATACCTCCAGAATATCGCCCCCGCCGGCGCGGCGGAGCACCAGGCCCTGGCTGTGACCCTGGCTCTGTGCCGCCGTATGCTGCGGGGCCAGGGTGCTGTCCGGGTCCACGGCGGCGGCTTCGCCGGAACAGCGCTGTGTATCGTTCCGGAGGAGAAGCTGTCCGCTTTCTGCCGGGAACTGGAGACGCATCTGGCCCCCGGCTGCTGCCACCGTTTGCAGATTCGGTGATCCCTTTCCGGACAAGAAAAAGCCTGCCGCTCTCGCGGCAGGCTTCCAATTTATTCGTCCTCCTTGATCATCAGCCGCACGGCGCTGTGCAGGTTCCGGATCTCCACCCGAGGGGCGCTGGGGGCGTACTCACCGTCCAGAGACCAGGGAATATCCTCTCTGGTGGTGACGGTGACACTGCGGACGTGGCGGAAGATCACCCCCGGATAGTCGTAGTCCATTCGGTTCAGCGCCGTAATGAGGTTTTGCAGGTCCAGGGCCGTCTTTGGCATCCGCAGCAGCATCAGCTCAAACATACCGTCATCCATGTGGACCCGCTTGGGATCCAGCTTCACCAACCCGCCCAGAGAAGTAGAGTTGCATACCGCGCCGAAAATAAAGTCCCCGTCAAACATCTCGCCGTCTGCCTCCACCGCGCAGCGATAGGGCCGCAGGGAATCGAGGTTCTTGATGCCCTCCAGGATATAGGCAAAGTGGCCCAGGGCATTTTTTGTTTCCTGGGGCGCGGAGTACGACGCCTTGGTGAAAGCTCCGAAGGACGCCACATACGAAAAATACCGGTCGTTGTGGGTGCCCAGATCCAGGGGCCGGGGCGTACCCTCCACCACGGCCCGGGCCGCCTCCGGAACGGTGGCGGGGATGCGGAGGCTGGCGGCAAAGTCGTTGGTGCTGCCGTTGGGCAGATACCCCACCGGCGGCCGGGTTTCCAGCTGCATCAGGCCCGACAGCGTCCCGTTGAGGGTACCGTCTCCTCCGGCGCACACCACCAGGTCAAAATCTCCGCCCCACTGGGCGGCGAACCGGGCAGCGTCTCCCGCCGCCTGGGTCAGCGCCACCTTCACCAGATACCCGGCCTTTCCGAAGGTGGCCACGGCGTCGAACAGGGGGGCGCTGGACTTGGTCTTGCCCGCCCGGGGATTGACAATGAACAGCAGTGTCTTATCCATGAACAGTCTCCTTTTTCTCCATCGCCCCGTCAGCGGGGGAGCGCATAACAGTTCTGTCATTATAACGCTTTCCCCGTTGAATTGCAAGCATTTGGGAATTTTAACAAAACGTTCACGTTCCCACCGTTGCAAAAACGGCTGTCTTCCGTTACTATATAGAATAGTCGATTAGGCTTTCGCGGCCGTATAAAAGGAGAGACCTTTATGAAAGGAAAGAGCAGCTATCTGAAATGGGGCCTGACGATTTTTCTCACCGTCTGCGCCATTCTGGTGTTCTATGACACGTTTTATATGAACGGCACGCTGCAGCGGATGGTGTCGAAGCTGGCATCCATTCTGTCGCCGGTGCTGGTGGGCCTGGTGATGGCATATCTGCTGGCCCCCATCGTCAACTGGATTGAGCGGCTGATCCGCTCGGGCCTGGGCCGCATAAAGGGCCTGGAGGGAAAAACCATTCCTCACGCTGCCGGCTGGCTCCGGGCCGTCAGCATCCTGCTGACCTGGGCCATTGTTCTCCTGCTGCTGTATCTGATGTTCAGCGTGGTTATTCCCCAGCTGGTAGACAGCGTGGTGATGCTGATCAACAACGCCGAGACCTACTATGACAAGATCTACACCTGGATTGTGAACCTGCTGGACAAGAATCCCACGGTGGAGGACTGGGTCAACAAGAACCTGGATACTTATTATAAAAACCTGCTGGATATCCTCACCAACAAAATTCTCCCCGGGGCCCAGCAGATGCTCACCACCATCACCGGCGGCCTTATCTCCGGCATCTGGGGCCTGGTGAGCTTCGCCATGGACTTTCTGGTGGGCATCATTGTATCCGTGTACATGCTGGCCATGAAGGAGCAGAGCCTGGCCCGCTGCTGCAAGCTGCTGTACGGCGTGTGCAAGGAGGACCACGCCCGCTGGATCGCCCGGGCTGTCCGCCGGGCCGACGGCATTTTCAGCGGCTTCGTCCGGGGCAAGCTGCTGGACTCTCTCATCATCGGCATTTTGTGTCTCATTGGCTGCACCCTGCTGAAAATGCCCTATGCCCCCCTGGTCAGTCTCATCGTGGGCGTCACCAACGTGATCCCCTTCTTCGGCCCCTTTATGGGCGCGGTGCCCAGCGCCTTCCTGATCCTGCTGGTCAGCCCCAAAAAGTGCCTGTTTTTCGTGATTTTCGTTATCGCCCTCCAGCAGTTTGACGGCAACATCCTGGGTCCGAAGATCCTGGGCAACGCCACGGGCATCTCCAGCTTCTGGGTGGTGGTGGCCATTCTGGTGGGCGGCGGCTTCGGCGGCGTCCTGGGCATGTTCCTGGGCGTGCCGGTGTTTGCCTGCATCCAGGTGCTGGTGAAACACCTGGTGGATCAGCGTCTGCGCCGCCGCAATATGCCCACGGAGGCTTATCACTATGTGGACCGCGATCAGCCCCCCAAGCCCCCGGCTCCGTCGGCGTGAAGCGGAAGCGTATCTGAGCACAGGGTATGAATAACGCATCCCCGCAGGCTTTTTGCCTGCGGGGATATTTTTATGGGAACGGACGGGGGTGTTTATTTCCGCCGCAGATCGTCGATGAGAAGCAGCAGATGCCCCACGACCTTTTCATCCAGGCCGCTCAGGTCCACTTGCAGCGCCGCCTCCCGGCCAAGCAGATAATCCGTGGATACGGAGAAAAGCTCCGCCAGACGGATAAGCATCTCGATGGACGGCTGAATATTGTCATTCTCCCAATTGGACACGGCCTGTTTCGATACCCCAAGGCGCTTGGCCAGGGCCACCTGGCTGTATCCCTGGGCCACACGAAGGTCGTGTATGCGCTTATTCAACATTGCTCCATCCTCCTGCACCGGACGTGACATCCATTATTAAAATACTATTATCAACGAACACTTGACAAATATAAAATACTTTGGTATTTTAATTATAGACATCAAACAGGGAGGAGTATGATACCCATGGCATACGTTTTACAGTCCTATCAATCCTATGCGGACAAGGGCATCCGCATAGGCAACCGGCAGGGAGATGAGCTGATGCAGAGCATCCGACGGAAGCTGGAGCGAAAAATCCAGCAGCAGAATTTCCCGGCCACCGTGTCGATGGAGGAGGTCAAGACCGGAACCGGGCTTTTTGCCCAGAAGGTCCCTATGTTGGTGATCCGGCACCCCAACCCGCCCTTTAAGTACCGGGAGGTTGGCGTGATCGTCAACGGGGATACGGTCACCTTTCCCCTGTGGGGCCGGGATGTGCAGCAGGCCCGGCAGGAAAGCAAGAAGCGCGCAGGACTCCTTACCAGCCTTCTTATGCCCGGCGGAAACCAGCTCCAGCATCAGCAGGAGGTCAACTGGATCCAGGATGTTGTGGACATGATCAACAGTGGATTTGAGTCGTGCTGACAGCAGGGAAAGGAGAAACACATGGAAAAATGCGCAAATTGCCGATATTTCCAGCCGGACAGCAGTGGAGAGGGCTATTGCACTCTTCAGGACTGCAATGTCGGCTGGAACGGCGGCTGTTCCGATTTTGAAGAGGACTAAAGCGGATTCGGAAAGGAGAAATACATATGAGACAATGTCCGGAATGTGACGGGAGCGGTGTGATTTTCTGCCCCGTTTGCCATGGAAGCGGTAAGGACCCCAGAAATCCCGAACGGCCCTGCACCTACGGATCATGCGACGATGGGTATATGAAGTGCAACATCTGCGATGGTACCGGGTGGCTGGACGACAACGACGATTACCGCGCCTGAATAACGCAAAAAAAGAGAAGGCCCCGGCCTTCTCTTTTTTGCGCTATTTTTCTTTCTGCCGCCGCTGCAGCAGGCCGTCGCTGATGCGGTACACCACATCGGCCCGGTCCATTACCGTCAGATCGTGGGTCACCACGATGACGCAGCGGTTTTCCTCGTGGGCCAGCCGCAGCAGCAGATCAATGATGTTGTCGCTGTTCTCGCTGTCCAGGTTGCCGGTGGGCTCGTCCGCCAGCAGCAGCCGCCGGTCCATGGTCAGGCCCCGGGCGATGGCCACACGCTGCTGCTCACCGCCGCTGATGTGGGTGGGATACCGGTCCAGCAGCTCGTCCGGCAGGGACACCCGCCGGGCCAGCTCCCGGGCCTGGCGCTCCGCCTCCTGAGCCTCCACGCGGCACAGCTCCATGGGGTACTCGATGTTCTCCAGGGCCGTCAGCAGCGGGAACAGGGCGAAATCCTGATAGATCACCGCAGCCTTCCGGCGGCGGTACTCGTCCAGGTCCATGTCGCCGGTGGGGGTGCCCTCAAACAGCACCTGGCCGCTGTCCGGCAGGTCCAGCCCCGCCATCAGGCTCAGCAGCGTGCTCTTGCCCGCGCCGGATTTGCCCACCAGGGCGTACAGCGTGCCGCATTCAAAGGTGCAGTTCATGCCCCGCAGCACCGGTTTTTCTGCACTGTAGCTATAGCAGACATCTTTCAGTTCCAGAATGGACATATCATTCAACCTCCCTGCGGTTTTTCAGAATATGGCGGCTGTTGGCCCTGCGCAGAGCCACATGGGCTCCCAGCAGCCACAGCACGGCGAAGGCGGCAGTAAGGCCCAGGCCCAGGGCGGTGCTCCAGCCCAGAGCCAGGCACAGGCCCGCTCCCAGCACGGCCCCCAGGGCCGCCAGCATCAGCTGCTCCCAATACAGGCTCCAATAGGCGGTGCGGCTGTCCGCGCCTACGCTGCGCATGGTGCGCAGCTCCTTCCGCCGGGACTGCACCTGTAGGAACGCGATCAGATATGCCAGGCCCAGGGCGATGGCGTACACCACCGGGAACAGGTGCTGCATGTACCACAGGCGCTGGGCGGCGGCCCGCTCCGTGTTCAGGTATGCCGCGTCGTTGATGATGACGAAGTTCCGGACGGCCCGGAGCTTGCCCACGGCGGACAGCTCCATGTCGTACAGGGCCTGCTTCACCGCCGTCAGATCTGTGCAGTCAGCGATTTTAAACGTGGCGCCGCTGATGGACTTGGCCAGGTAGACGCCGCCCAGGGTGCAGAGCTCCAGATCCTCGTCGTATGCATAGGGGTAGCGCAGCATGCTCAGATTCGTGTAGATATTGTTGGCCCGGCCCGCCTGGGCATAAGCGCCCACCACACGGAGGCCTATCTGGCTTCTGCTGTAGCTGTAAGCGCTCGAGCACCGAACCTCCAGCCAGATCCAGTCGCCCAGCCGGATGCCGTACTGGTCCATCATGTCCGTAGAGATGACGCACCGATTCTCTGCCGTTTCCGGGTCCAACGACGCATCCCAATCCATCTGGAAGCAGCTGGAATCGTAACCCTCCAGCCACTGGGTCTCGATGGACGTGCTGTACATAAACTCCGGCGCACCCTCCAGCCGGTCGATAAACACCAGGTCCGGCCCGGAGGACAGATTTGCCATATACCGTTCGCTCTCAAAGGTGGTGGTGGGCTGGGGCGGCAGGCCGGGTCCGGCCACCAGCTCGCTGCCCCGGTACACTCCCGCGAAATAGTAGGGCGTGGCCGTCAGCCTTGTCAGCTCACTGACGCCGGGCAGCTGGCCGATCTGGTCCAGCACCTGCTCATCCAGCACCAGGCCGGTGGTATACTTGCCGCTGATGTCCGTCATATTGCCCCGGACAGAGCTGTTTGCCCGCAGGTCCCGCAGCTGTCCGTCATAGCGGATAACGATACCCGACAGCTGGCAGAACAGGACGGCCGCGCACACGCCTGCCAGTACCGGCGCCAGGGAGCGGAAGCCGCCCCGCAGCACCGACAGCCGCGCATAGGTCCGGGGACCGCCCCGCAGGGGACGGGACGGCGTACCCTGGGCGGCGCGGCTCTCCCGGCGGCGCTTTTTGTGCCGCCGCTCCAGGCTGACCACACTGAACACCAGGCAGGACAGAAGCGCCAGCGCCAGGGTCCCCAGGGCGATGACGGCCAGAGCTCCCCAGCCGGGGGCCGCCAGATACTCCGTGGCGGAGCGATGCATGGCCAGGGCGGTGTTGCTGTAATACAGGTCCAGGGACGTGGCGCCGTCCAGCACCACCTCCAGCAGCTTCAGTACCCCCAGGCACACGAAGCGGCTGAGGATCAGGCCCAGTCCCGTCGCCGGCAGGGCCACCGTTCCGGCACAGAACAGGAAATAGGTATGTACGTTCCGCCGGGCAGCGCCCACCCGGATCATGGTGCGGCCGATGCCCCGCTGACGGAACACCAGCAGATAGCCGAACAGCACCAGAAAGCCCAGTCCCGCCGCCAGACACACGCCCGCGATGATCTGCACCAGCCGCAGCATGTCCTCCAGCGCCTGGGACACGGCGGCATAGCCCTGGTCATACACGGTGACGCGGATGGAGGACGGCAGATCCTTTTCCAGACGCTCGATGTACTCCTGGGCCAGGTCGTTTTTCAGCTGCAGCTGCCCCAGCGTGAAGGAGCAGTGGTTCTGCTGCATATCGATATCGTTCCGGACGGGGATATAGACCGTGGTCTCGTATTCTTCATTGGCGGAGAAAATACCGCTGACGGTATAGGTATCCTCTGCGTCGAAGCCCTCCCCGGCCCAATAGCTGTAGGGGATCAGGGTATTTTTCCGCACCGCCAGGGACAGGGGCAGACTGTCCCCCACGGACAGGCCCAGATCCTTGGCCACCGCCTGAGAGATCAGGCAGCCCTTGCCGCCTGCGGTATAGTATGCACCTTCTGCCAGGGTCAGATCCCCCTGCTGAAAGGGCAGCAGGTCCGCCGGCCGGTCCGTGGCCTGCACCGTCAGGGAGTGGGTCGTGACCTGATAGGTCTGGGCCACCTTCTCGATGCCCGTGGAGCCGTCCAGCTTGGGCGGCGTGCCGTCGGGCTGGGTGACGTCCAGCACATCGGTGACGCCGGTGTCTACCCCGTCCAGCTCATACTGCCCCATGGACAGCTGCATGTATGATGCACCCATCAGGCTGGACTCGGCATAGGAGCCGTGGAGCAGATAGTAGTGCCCGGGGATCCAGATGCTGTCTGCCGGAGGCACATAGTCCTGGCCGGGAATATCTATGTTGGCCTCCCCCGGGATCTCCAGCAGTACCGGCGAGCCGTCCACCATGCGCTGGCCGGTATACAGCATGCGGCTGATGATGGCGTCATAGAGCGGAAGCACCCGGTCATAAGCGGGACGAGGAGTTTCCTCCACTATGTTCCCGTTTTCATCGATGGTCCAGCCGGAGCCATCCTCCGCCGGGACGTGAAGTGTGACCAGCTCCCGCACCTTCACCATGGCTACAAACCGGTCCTTCAGCAGGAGACGGTTGGTCAGCATGCCCAGGTCTGGAGTATAGCCCAGGGCCATGCGGGTGGGCTCCCAGGCCACCAGGGCCGGATCCTCCCGGTCCAGCTTTTCCTCAAATTCCGCCAGGACCTCCCCGGCGTCCGCCACCACCTTGGTGGTGCTGGGATAGCCCGGGCCCAGATACTCCACCAGCCCAATGGTGGAGTAATTCTCCCGGCACTGGCGCAGGGTGCGCTGCAGGGCGAAGCTCAGCCCCAGGGATGTGCCCAGCAGCGTCACCAGCAGCGTCATCAGCAGCAGAAATGCCACCGACCGTTTGGGGGTCCGCAGGGCGTTTCTGATACCGTGTCTGGCAAACATATGTCCTTCCCTCCTTCGCTCTCTATGAATTCAGTCTATACGGATGCTCCAGGATATGGCGTTTCTGCCGGAGTCGTCCGGCGCATCGTCCAGCAGCAGGGACTGGCCCACCCGCCGGAAGGTGGAGCTTTGACTCCCGTCGGCGCTGAGCACCGTCACGGAGGCCAGCGTATAGGGCTCATACGGGTTGTCCAGGGCTACCAGGTCGTCGTAAGCCGGGTCTATGGGCGGGGCAGACGTTGAACTTACCGCCCGGAACCGCAGGTGAGGAACGTCCATCTCCTGATAGATGTCCCCCTCCTGGGGGTAGAAAATCTCCATATTGGCGATGTTCATACTGTATCTGGACAGAATTCTTTCCTTTTCCCAGTCCGTCATGCCGTCCAGCAGCTGCACCTGATAGCTGATCTGGCCGGTGGCCGGCTCCATAGAGGTGCTGATGATGACCACCGGATTGTCCACGCTGCGGCCCTGCTGCGCTTCCTTCTTCTGGATCCGCTGAAAATAATCCACATAATCGTTGTTATGCGTCCGGGCTTTTTCCGCCGGAGCGTTCTCCGCGGTCTTGGGCTCCGTGAGGAACGTCACCGCCAGGGCGGCGCACAGCAGAACCGCCGCAGCCGACAGCCACACCGCCGGACGGCGATAGCGCAGCACCGACTTCACCCGGGTCCGCACGCCTACCTCGCCAAAGGCCAGGGGGCACAGCACCAGTCTGCGCCGCCGGTTCAGGCTGCATTGCAGCAGGGCCTGGGAATAGGCGGCCCGGTCCTCCCGGGTCATATCCCGCACCACCCGCTCGTCGCAGGCCAGCTCGATATCCCGGCACAGCAGCACATACGCCGCCCACAGCAGGGGGTTGAACCAGTACACGGCGATGAGCACATGGGCCAGGGGCTTCCACCAGTGGTCACGGCGCTTCAGATGGGCCCGCTCATGGCGCAGGACGCTCTCCAGCGTGGCGCCCGTCAGACCCGAAGGCAGGTAAATGCGGGGATGCAGGACCCCCAGGATAAAGGGCGAGGCGATATCGTCGCAGATATACACCCCCTTGTCCACGGAGACGGACGCCGCCACCTGCCGCCGCAGCCGCAGCCAGCTGAAAGCCGCCCATCCCAGCAGCACTGCCATTCCCGCCAGCCAGACATAAGCCAGGGGCATCAGGGACACTCCGGGCCGGTCCGCTTCACCCGTTCGGAAAGCGTAAACATCCTGCACTCCGGTTTCCATCAGGATGATGACCGGCTCCCGGTCCAGGCCGGTCAGCTGGTCGCCGTACCGGACCAGTTCGCCGCTCTGGGGCCGGAGACTCAGTCCGCTCTCCGGCAGCACCGGGCACAAAAGGCATGCCGCCACCAGGCCCCACAGCAGGCAATGGGCCCATTTGGGCATGCGCCGCCGCGTCAGGGCCCGAACGGCCAGTATCGCCAGCACCAGCACCCCGGCGGTGACGCTCATTCCCGCCAGCTTCAGGAATATCCGGCAGAGCACGGGTCATTCCCCCTTCCGGAATTTGCTGATCATCTCCTGGATCTCCTCCGCCTCCTGGGCGGACAGGGGCTTCTGTGCGGTAAAGGCCGCCACAAAGGCAGGCAGGGAGCCGTGGAACGCATTGTCCACAAACTGCTCGCTGCGGCGGGAGGCAAACTCCTCCCGGCTCATCACCGAGGACACCACCCCGTTCACATTCTGAAACAGCCCCTTTTCACACAGCTTGCGCAGCACCGTATAGGTGGTGGGCTTTTTCCACTGGAAAACCTGCTCGCACAGCTTCACCAGCTGGCCCGAGGGAATGGGCTCGTTGTCCCACACCAGGTTGGCAAACCGCTCCTGCACCTCACCGATCTCCATCTCACGAACACGCATAAAATGACCCTCCTTGAAAAGTTTATGGCTTGTAAACTTATATCAGTCTATCATACGTCACCGGCTTTGTCAAGTTAAAGCAAGAGAAATTCGATCTGCGCCATTTGTTTTCACCGGAAGGACAAATGTTGCGCATCTGTCCTTCACATGGAAAATTTGTGCAATTTCCCTTGCCGCTTTTGCAGCTTGCAGGCATGGGTGTGTCCCGGATTTTTGTAAACCAGGCTGCAAGTTCTATTTTGACGAAACATTTTGCAAGCCCGCCCCCCACAGGCTCCATTTTTACCAAATGATTCGGTGTTTTCATGGGCTTAATGGAGAAAATGCCGCCCCAGGCGGCTTTTTGCGGAAAACCGATTCACAACCCCGGGCCGGTGTGCTACATTTATCCTGGACCAAACAAAGAAGGACTCTGCGCCCGGCGCGGAGGCAATATGTAGGAGGTAAATCCATTATGATCCAGCTCACCGACCACGGCATGTACCTGGTAAACGGCGTTCCCCAGGAAACTGCGGCCACGGCCCAGGAGGAAGCCCGCCGCCGGACCATGGCCTGGCAGATCCTGCAGGCTCACAACGTGTCCCCGGACCCCATGCAGCTGCGCATCCGCTTTGACGCCATGGTGTCCCACGACATCACCTATGTGGGCATCATCCAGCAGGCCCGGGCCTCCGGCATGAAGGAATTTCCCATTCCCTATGCCCTGACCAACTGTCACAACAGCCTGTGCGCCGTGGGCGGCACCATCAACGAGGATGACCACATGTTCGGCCTGTCCGCCGCCAAGAAATACGGCGGCATCTACGTCCCCGCCAACCAGAGCGTCATCCACTCCTACGCCCGGGAGCAGATGGCCAAGTGCGGCTCCATGATCCTGGGCTCCGACTCCCACACCCGCTATGGCGCCCTGGGCACCATGGCCGTGGGCGAGGGCGGCCCGGAGCTGGCCAAGCAGCTGCTGAAGAACACCTGGGACACCCCCATGCCCAAAGTGGTGCTGGTGTATCTCACCGGCAAGCCCCGGCAGGGCATTGGCCCCCACGACGTGGCCATCGCCCTGGTGAAGGCCACCTTTGAAAGCGGCTTTGTGAACAACTGCGTGCTGGAGTTTGCAGGCCCCGGTATCAAGAGCCTGCCCATCGACTTCCGCAACGGCATCGACGTGATGACCACCGAGACCACCTGTCTTTCCTCCATCTGGGAGACCGACGAGGTCACCCGGGGCTTCTATGAGGCCCACAAGCGGCCCGAGGATTATAAGCCCCTGCATCCCGGCCAGGACGCATATTACGACAAGATGATCACCATCGACCTGTCCAGGATGGAGTCCATGATCGCCCTGCCCTTCCATCCCTCCAACGCCTGGACCATCCACGAGTTCCTGGAGAACGCGGAGGAGCTGCTGCAGAAGGTGGAGGCCGATGCCAAGCGCCGCTTCCCCAAGGCCAATCCCCAGCTCACCGATAAGATCCACGACGGCGCCGTCTGGGCCGACCAGGGCGTCATCGCCGGCTGCTCCGGCGGTCTGTTCGACAACATCACCGAGGCGGCGGACATCGTCCGCGGCCACTATACCGGCTCCGGCGCCTTCAGCTTCGATGTGTACCCCACCTCCGTGCCCGTGTCTCTGGAGCTGATGAAGGTGGGCTCCACCGCTGACCTGCTGGCCTCCGGCGCCATCATCAAGCCCAGCTTCTGCGGCCCCTGCTTCGGCGCAGGCGACGTGCCCGCCAACAACGGCCTGTCCCTGCGGCACACCACCCGCAACTTCCCCAACCGCGAGGGCTCCAAGCCCGGCGAGGGGCAGTTTGCCGCCGTGTGCCTGATGGACGCCCGGTCCATCGCCGCCACCGCCGCCAACGGCGGACGCATCACCGCCGCCACCGACGTGGAATACACCCCCATTCATCACGAGTACCACTTCGACAAGGAAGTGTATGACAACCGCCTGTACTACGGCTTCGGCAAGGCCGATCCCAGCGTGGAGCTGGTCATGGGCCCCAACATCACCGACTGGCCCAAGATGTACAATCTCACCGAGAACCTGCTGGTGGAGCTGGCCGCCGTGATCCACGATCCCGTCACCACCACCGACGAGCTGATCCCCTCCGGCGAGACCTCCTCCTATCGCTCCAACCCCCTGCGTCTGGCGGAGTTCACCCTGTCCCGCCGGGTGCCGGAGTATGTGCCCCGGGCCAAGGATGTAGCTGCCCGGGAGGCCCAGCGCCGCAGCGGTCAGGTCCCCGCCTCCCTGCTGGAGACCCTGGGCCGCGTGGGCGACGCCCAGGCCCTGGCCCAGACCACCCAGTTCGGCTCCTGCGTGTTCGCCAACAAGCCCGGCGACGGCTCCGCCCGTGAGCAGGCCGCCTCCTGCCAGAAGGTGCTGGGCGGCTTCGCCAACATCTGCTATGAGTACGCCACCAAGCGCTATCGCAGCAACTGCATCAACTGGGGCATCCTGCCCTTCACCATCGACCAGGGCACGCCCTTCGATTATCAGCCCGGCGACTGCGTGTTTGTCCCCGGCATCCGCGCCGCCATCGAGGCCGGACGGGAGGATATCCCCGCCCAGGTCATCTGCCGCGACGGCAGCGTTCACGATCTGCTGCTCCACGTCCGGGGCCTGACCCAGGACGAGAAGGAGATCATCCTGGACGGCTGCCTGATGAACTACTACGCCGCCAGAATGTAAGGCGCTTTCGGACAAAATAAGGAGGAAATACGGCAATGGAAAAAATCAAGATGATTACCCCCCTGGTGGAGATGGACGGCGACGAAATGACCCGCATCCTGTGGCAGATGATCAAGGACCAGCTGATCCTGCCCTTCGTGGACCTGAAGACCGAGTATTATGACCTGGGCCTGCTGCACCGCAACGAGACCCAGGACCAGGTCACCGTGGACGCCGCCAACGCCACCCGCCGCCTGGGCGTGGCCGTGAAGTGCGCCACCATCACCCCCAACAAGCAGCGCATGGAGGAATATCCCCAGCTGACCCAGATGTGGAAAAGCCCCAACGGCACCATCCGCTCCATTCTGGACGGCACCGTGTTCCGGGCCCCCATCCTCATCGACAGCATCCACCCCGTGGTGAAGAACTGGAAAAAGCCCATCACCATCGCCCGTCATGCCTACGGCGACGTGTACAAGAGCGTGGACATGTACACCACCGAGCCCGGCGAGTGCACCATGACCTTCCGGGGCGTGAGCGGTGAGGAAAAGACCCTGCTGGTTCAGAAGGTGGACGGCCCCGCCGTGTGGCAGGGCGCCCACAACAAGGAAAAGAGCATCCGCTCCTTCGCCCGGGCCTGCTTCCAGTATGCCATCGACACCCGCCAGGACCTGTGGTTCTCCACCAAGGACACCATCGCCAAGGTCTACGACGGTGAGTTCAAGAAGGTGTTCGAGGAGGAGTTCGAGAGCTATAAGGCCAAGTTCGACGAGCTGGGCATCACCTATTTCTATACCCTGATCGACGACGCCGTGGCCCGCGTCATCCGCAGCCAGGGCGGCTTCATCTGGGCCTGCAAGAACTACGACGGCGACGTGATGAGCGACATGGTGTCCACCGCCTTCGGCAGCCTGGCCATGATGACCTCCGTGCTGGTCTCCCCCGACGGCACCACCGAGTATGAGGCCGCCCACGGCACCGTCACCAAGCACTATTACAAGCACCTGAAGGGTGAGCAGACCTCCACCAACCCCATGGCCACCATTTTTGCCTGGTCCGGCGCGCTGCGCAAGCGGGGCCAGCTGGACGGCACCCCGGACCTGTCCGCCTTTGCCGACAAGCTGGAGACCGCCTGCTTTGAGACATTGGGCGCAGGCATCATGACCAAGGACCTGGTGGGCCTGGTGGACGAGGGCACCCCCGTCACCGCCGTTACCAGCGGCGAATTCATCTCCGCCATTCACGACCGTCTGGCCGCGAAGCTGTAAAGGGGGCAGACATATGAACCTGCTCATCACCGCCACCGCCGGCACCATGGAGTCCAACGACATCATGATCACCCTGGAGCCCGCCCAGTCCGGCGGCATCCAGATCAGCCTCACCAGCAACGTCCTGCAGCAGTTCGGCCGTCAGATCGAGGCCGTCATCCGTGACACGCTGGCTCACTACGGCATTGAGAACGCCGAGGTCACCGCCGTGGACAAGGGTGCTCTGGACTGCACCGTCCGCGCCCGGGTTACCACCGCCATCTTCCGCGCCGCCCAGTCCGACGCCTATGAATGGGAGGTCAAGTAACATGTATGTAAAAGACAGACTGCGCCGCAGTATGATGTTCGTGCCCGGCAACAACCCCGGCATGATCCGCGACGCCCACATCTACGGGGCCGACTCCATCATGTTCGACCTGGAGGACTCCGTGGCCTATACCGAGAAGGACTCCGCCCGTTTTCTGGTGTATAACGCCCTGAAGACCCTGCACTTCGGCACCAAGGAGACCGTGGTGCGCATCAACGACCTGTCCAGCGGCCTGGGCGTCCAGGATCTGGAGGCCGTGGTCCGGGCCGGGGTCCAGGTGGTCCGCCTGCCCAAGACCGACAGCGCCCAGGACGTTATCGACTGCGAGCGGGAGATCGAGCGCATCGAGCGCCAGGCCGGTATTCCCGTGGGCACCACCGGCATGATGGCCGCCATTGAAAGCGCCAACGGCGTGCTCCACGCCGCCGAGATTGCCCACGCCAGCGACCGCCTCATCGGCATCGCCCTGGGCGCCGAGGACTATGTCACCGACCTGAAAACCACCCGCTCCGACGGCATCGAGCTGCTGTTCGCCCGCTGCATGATCCTCAACGCCGCCCGCTCCGCCGGCATTGCCGCCCTGGACACGGTGTATTCCGACGTCAACAACGAGGAGGGCTTCATCGCTGAGGCCACCCTCATCAAAAAGCTGGGCTTCGACGGCAAGTCCGTGATCAATCCCCGCCAGATCGAGCCGCTGCACCATGTGTTCATGCCCAGCGAGAAGGACCTGAACAAGGCCCGGGCCATTATGGACGCCATTGCCGAGGCCAACGCCCGGGGCAGCGGCGTGGCCAGCCTCAAGGGCAAGATGATCGACAAGCCCGTGGTCACCCGGGCCCGCCGCCTGCTGGACCTGTACGAGGCCGGCTGCAAGATCGACGAAGTGGAGGAGATTTGACATGATCGAGCTTGAAAAAATCCCGCATATCGGTGAGATCAGCAACCACGGGCTGTATCACGGTGCCCGCCAGAAGAACACCGCCACATTCCAGGCCCGGTCCACCCGGCAGAACAAGCTGGTGCCCTCCCTGGAGGAGGCCATCCGACGCACCGGCCTTCGGGACGGCATGACCATCAGCTTCCACCACCACTTCCGCAACGGCGACCATATCATCAACACCGTGGTGGATAAGCTGGCGGAAATGGGCTTTAAGAACCTGACCCTGGCCGCCAGCTCCCTGGCCGCCGTCCACGCCCCCCTGATCCGCCATATCCAGAATGGCGTCATCACCCATATCGAAACCTCCGGTATGCGCGGCGAGCTGGCCGAGCAGGTGTCCCGGGGCCTCATCGACTGTCCGGTGGTATTCCGGTCCCATGGCGGCCGGGCCAGCGCCATCCGGTCCGGCGATCTGCACATCGACGTGGCCTTCCTGGGTGCGCCCTCCTGTGACCCCTACGGCAACGCCAACGGCTACAGCCGCGACGGTGAGGATGGCATTGCCTGCGGTTCTCTGGGCTATGCCCGGCCCGACGCCACCTATGCCGACAACGTCATCGTCATTACCAACCACCTGGTGGCATATCCCAACGCCCCCTGGGCCATCCCTGAGTTCGAGGTGGACTATGTGGTCATGACCGACGACATCGGCGACCCCAAGGGCATCATGTCCGGGGCCACCCGCTATACCAAGGACCCCAAGGAGCTGCTGATCGCCAAGACCGCCGCCAACGTCATCGAGGCCGCCGGATATCTGTACGACGGCTTCTCCATGCAGATGGGCTCCGGCGGCGCATCTCTGGCCACCGCCCGCTTCCTGCGCCAGAAGATGATCGACCAGAATATCCACTGCCGCTTCGCCCTGGGCGGCATCACCGGTCAGATCGCCGCCATGCACGAGGAGGGCCTCATCGACCGCATCCTGGACGTGCAGAGCTTTGACCTGGACGCCGCCAAGAGCCTGAAGAACAACCACTTCCACCATCAGATCGGCGCCAGCTACTACGCCAGCCATCTGGTGGCCGCCGCCGTGGACCAGCTGGACTTCGTGATCCTCTCCGCCCTGGAGATCGACACCGACTTCAACGTCAACGTCCTCACCGGCTCCGACGGCGTGATCCGCGGCGCCATCGGCGGCCATCCCGACACGGCGGAGGGTGCCAGCCTTTCTGTGGTGGTGGCTCCCCTGACCCGGGGCCGCATTCCCACCATCGTCAAGCGCGTCAACACCGTGGTCACCCCCGGCGACGTGGTGGACGTGGTGGTCACCGACCAGGGCATTGCCGTGAATCCCCGCCGCCCCGACGTGAAGGAAAAGCTGGAAAAGGCCGGGCTGCATGTGTTCACCATCCAGCAGCTCCAGCAGCGGGCCGAAAAAATCGTGGGTGTGCCCGACCCCATCCGCTATAAGGACCGTATCGTGGGCGTGGTCATGTACCGTGACAACACCATCATCGATGTGGTCCGTCAGATCGACGAGGATGAATGATCTGCGCATCGTAACGGCGCTTCCGCTGTCCCTGCGCCCGGCGTATGAGGCCTTTCTGGCCTCCGCCGGGCTCCGGGACGAGGGGGACGCCGACTGTACGGCCCTGCTGCTCTCCGGCGGCGGGGCCATACTGGCCTGCGGGTCTCTCAGCGGACGGGTCCTCAAGCAGATCGCCGTGGCCCCCCAGGCCGAGGGTGACGGAGCCTGTGCCCAGATCGTCACCGCCCTGCTGCGCCAGTCCGCCCAGCGGGGCGCAGCCCATCCGTTTCTGTACACCAAGCCGAAAAATGCCCGCCTGTTCCGCAGCCTGGGCTTCTTCCCCGTGGCGGAAACGGCGGACATGCTGATGATGGAGCACCGCCGGGGAGGCGTGGAGCGCTATCTTGCTTCCCTCCCGGCGTATGACGGCGAAAGCGGCGCTGTGGTGTGCCACGCCAACCCCTTCACCCGGGGCCACCGGTATCTGGTGGAGTACGCCGCCGCCCGCTGCCCCCATCTGTACGTATTTGTTCTCAGCGAGGAGACCGGTGACTTTCCGGCGGCAGACCGGCTGGAGCTGGTGCGCCGGGGCACGGAGGACCTGCCCAACGTGGACGTGGTCCCCGGCGGAGACTATATCATCTCCCGGGCCACCTTCCCTGCGTATTTTTTACAGGGCGACCCGGAGCAGGCCCGCTGCGACCTGGAGCTGACCCTGTTCGGCAAGCGCATCGCCCCGGCCCTGGGCATCACCCGGCGCTTTGTGGGCCAGGAGCCCTACTCCCCGGTAACGGCCCGGTATAACCGCCGGATGCAGGCCCTGCTGCCCCTGTGGGGCATCTCCGTCACTGAAATTCCCCGGCTGGAGGGCATCAGCGCCAGCCGGGTCCGGCAGCTGCTGCGCCAGGGCCGCCTGGCCGATATCCAACCTCTGGTACCGGAGACAACCTATGCATACTGTAGAGATCACCTTGGAGCAGGTGCTCCTTGCCCGTGACCGCCGGGTGCAGCGCCAGCAGGCGCTGCACCGGCAGTACGGCGGCACGCTGCTGTCCTTCACCATGAATATCGCCGGTCCCGTCAAGGACACGCCTCTGGTCCGCCTGGCCTTCCGGGCGGGCCTTGCGGCCCTGGACCGGGACCTGGGTGCGCCGGTGCACCGGGAGTCCGTCGCTGCCCCCACAGGTCCCGAGGCCCTGCTGGTATACCACCGCCCCGCCGGAGCCGTGAAGGATCTGTGCCTCCGGCTGGAGGAGCAGGCCCCCGTGGGCCGGCTGTACGACCTGGACGTGCTGTCCCCCGGCGGGGAGAAGCTGTCCCGGCCCCAGGCCCGGCGCTGCCTGATCTGCGGCGGCCCCGTGACGGTGTGCTCCCGCAGCCGGGCCCACGGCCTTGCCGCCATCCGGGCCAAAACAGAGGATATCCTCCGGAGCTTTGCCGCCGGTCACCTGGCCCAACTGGCCCGTCAGGCCCTGGAGGACGAGGTGTGCCTGACCCCCAAGCCCGGCCTGGTGGACCGGCGCAACACCGGGGCCCATGATGACATGGACCTGCCCCTGTTCCGCCGCAGCGCGGCGGCGTTGGAGCCGTATTTTTGCCGCTTTGTGTCCCTGGGCATGACAGGGGCCTCTCCGGCGGAGCTCCAGGCGCTGGGCCGGGAGGCGGAGCATGCCATGCTGACGGCCACCGGCGGCGTCAACACCCACAAGGGGGCGCTGTACAGCTTTGCCCTGCTGCTGTCGGCTCTGGGCCGCAGCCTGACGGAGGGCGGCGATCCCTTCCACACGGCGGCCGCCATCGCCGGCGCATTGCCGCCGGCCTCCGGTACCCACGGCAGCGCCGTCCGGTCCCAGTGCGGCGGCGTCCGGCAGGAGGCCATATCCGGCTTTCCCACCGCCCGGCATATGCGGGAGCTTCTGTCCCGATCCGGTGCCCTGGCGGCCTTGACCTGGTCCATGTCCCGGCTGGACGACAGCACCCTGGTCTATCGCGGCGGTCCGGAGGGCCTGCGCTATGTACAGCAGGCGGCGTCGGCACTTCTCGCTCTGCCGGAGAATGCTCTGGCTCCGGCGCTGGAGACTCTGGACGACGATCTCATCGCCCGGCATCTGAGCCCCGGCGGCAGTGCGGACCTGTTGTCTCTGGCCCTGTTTCTGGACGCCGCAGCCCCCGAAACATGGCTGTGACCCATACGGATAAAAACACCCCGGATCATGCAGGCAGCATGGTCCGGGGTGATTTCGATTTTCATTGGGCGAAGAAGGCCCGCAGCTCCTCCTCCGTGCAGGCGGCGCTGCCCTGGGCGAAGCCGTCCCGGCCGCCGCCGCGGCTATGAAGAGCCTGGTTCATGTCCCGGATAAAGGCGCGCAGATCCTGCCCCGGATGGATAACGGCCCAGCGATAGCTGCCGCCGGTGCCGGCAAATACGGCGCACCGTCCGCCGCAGGTACCGCTGACGGCGTCGCACAGACGGCGGACGCTGTCCGGCTCCATGTCCGGCTGCACCAGCAGCACATCCCCGGCGTTCCGGTACTGCTCCGCTGTCTGGCGGAACACCTGCTCCTCCAGGGCGGCGCAGCGCTCCCGGCTCTGCCGCAGCTGCTCCTCCAGCCGCTGCACTGCCGGAAAGGCTGCCTGGGGCTTCACGGACAGCGCCTGGCCGATCCGGCGGCTCTGGTCCCAGCACCGGGACAGGTATTCCATGGCCCGGCCGCCGCACAGCAGCTCCAGCCGCACACCGTCCCGCAGCTTCTGGCAGGACAGGAACTTCACCAATCCCACCTGGCCGCTGGCGGCCACATGGGTGCCGCAGCAGGCGCAGCGGTCCGCCCCGGGGAACTCTGTGATGCGCACCGGCCCCTCTATTGCCTTTTTGCTGCGATAGGGCAGGACGGCCAGCTCCTCCGGCGTGGGATAGTACGCCCGGAAGGGATGATTTTCCCAGATATACCGGTTGGCCCGGTCCTCCACCTCCAGCACCTGCTCCCAGGTCATGGGAGCGTTATAGTCGATGATGACGGTATCCGCACCCATGTGAAAACCCACATTGTCGCAGGAAAAGGCAGCGCAGAGCATGCCGCTGACGATGTGCTCGCCGGAATGCTGCTGCATGTGGTCAAAGCGGCGGCCCCAGTCGATGACGCCGCGGACCGTCCGGCCCACCGGCAGGGGGCGGTCGCAGGTGTGAAGCACCCGTCCCTCCCGCTCCTGAACGTCCAGCACCGCCGCGCCGCCCAGTACGCCATGGTCCGCCGGCTGACCGCCGCCCTCCGGATAAAAGGCCGTGCGGTCCAGAGTCACCAGACAGGAGCCGTCCTTTCCCTCATAGCACTCCGTGACGACGGCGTCAAATTCCCGCAGGAATGCATCCTGATCATATAGCTTTTCCGTGTCCATATGGTGTCCTCCCCGGTGGTTTTTCTCTATCATGCCATATTCTTCCGGGATTTGCAAGGCCCGCCGCCCACAGGATGGAATTTTACAGGAAGGGTAGAAAAACAGGAAATAATCTGCTATACTGTCCCTCGAAATCAGGAACCGAGGAAAACGATTATGCTGGAGATCCTTTTATACGCGGGCAGGGCCATTATGCCGCTGCTGCTGACCATGGCCCTGGGCTGCTGGCTGCGGCGCTCTGCCCATTGGAGCGATGATTTTTACCGGCAGCTCAACAGCTTTTGCTTTCATGTGCTGCTGCCGGTGCAGCTGTTTCTGAACGTATACGCCATCGAGGACCTGTCGGTGCTGAATTGGCGTCTGCTGGGCTTCATCGTGCTGTGCATTGTGGGTGCCGCAGGGCTGGGCGTGGCCGTGGCGCCGCTGTTTGCCCGGGAACGGGCGCAGCGGGTAGTCATTGCCCAGGCCACGTTCCGGGCCAACCAGGTCATTATGGGCATCCCGCTGGCCAGCGCCCTGGGCGGCCAGGACGCGCTGATTTTCGCGTCGCTGGTCACCTCCGTGTGCGTGCCGGTATTCAACATGCTGGCAGTGCTGATGCTGACGGCATACAGCACAGACGGCAGATCCATCTCCTGGCGGGAGGAGGTGCGGCAGATCTTCCGCAACCCTCTGATCCTGGGCGCGCTGGCGGGTCTCGTCACCGTACTGGTGCGGCAGCTGCTGCCGCAGGTGGATGGCCAGCCGGTGTTCTCTCTGCGCAGCAGCCTGCCGTCCATCTACAAGGCATGCAGCGACCTGTCTAAGGTGGCCTCGCCGCTGGTGCTGCTGATCCTGGGCGCCCGGCTGCGGTTCGATGCGGTGCAGGGCCTGTGGAAAAAGATCCTGGCGGCGGTGTCCATGCGCCTGGTGGTGGTGCCGTTGGTCGTTCTGACACTGGTATTGCTGCTGCGGGATCCGCTGGGGCTGACCACGGTGGAAATGCCCACGATAGTGGCCATCTTCTGCTCACCGGTAGCCGTAACCAGCGCGGTGATGGTCCAGGAGATCGGCGGGGACGAGCAGCTGGCCCAGCAAGTGGTGGCCTGGAGCTCGGTGCTGTCCATGGGAACCATCTTCTGCTTCGCCGCCGCCCTGCGGGCCATGGGCGTCATGTAACGCGCCCCGCCCGGGAGGAATTCATTTGCGCACGGCGACAATATGTGGTATAATAACCGAACATTGTAATTTGAACCACCATTAAGGAGGCGTATCTATGCAAAAGCTGGACAAACAGTTCCATATCCACTGCGTGGAGGGCGATGTGGGCCGCTACGTCATTCTGCCCGGCGATCCGGGCCGGTGCGAGAAGATCGCGGCCCTGTTTGACGACGCCCATTTCGTGGTCCAGAATCGCGAATTCACCATCTATACCGGCACCCTGCTGGGAGAAAAGGTCTCCGTGTGCTCCACCGGCATCGGCGGCCCCTCCGCCTCCATCGCCATGGAGGAGCTGCACAACATCGGCGCAGACACCTTTATCCGGGTAGGCACCTGCGGCGGCATCGACCTGGACGTGCGCTCCGGCGACGTGGTGGTGGCCACCGGCGCCATCCGCTTTGAGCACACCAGCCGGGAGTATGCCCCCATTGAGTATCCCGCCGTGGCCAACTTCGATGTGACCTGCGCCCTGGTGCAGGCGGCCAAGAATCTGGGCAAGTCCCTGAAAACCGGCGTGGTCCAGTGCAAGGACGCGTTTTATGGCCAGCACAGTCCGGCCAAAATGCCGGTTTCCTATGAGCTGCTGAACAAATGGGAGGCCTGGAAGCGCCTGCATGTGAAGGCCAGCGAAATGGAAAGCGCCGCCCTGTTTGTGGTGGCCGATGCCCTGGGCTGCCGCTGCGGCAGCTGCTTCCACGTGATCTGGAACCAGGAGCGGGAGGCCGCCGGACTGGACCAGGATATGAGCGAGGACACCACCTCCGCCGTGGAGGTGGGTGTGGAGGCTCTGCGGCTGCTGATTCGCGCAGACCGGGGTGAATAAACAAAAAAATCCCGCTGCCATCGCATGGGCATCTGTCAAAAAGGATTTTTGACAAGCTGACAACGGGTATCCGGTGAAAGCCGGATACCCGTTGTTTTTTTGCCGTCATGAAAAGCAATGGATTTATTCACAGCTGCCCCCGTCCGGCTCTGCCGGGCGGCGTTTTTTCAGGTCACATCTGCTGCGCGGGAAATATTTCCTCTGTCAGAGCCTTCAGCTCCTCATACATGGGCAGCCCGGCCAGCGGAGCCAGGGCCGCCGCTGTCTCCCGGAACAGCCACGCCTGCTGCGCCCGGCCCCGTTTGAAGTGGCTCCACACGGCGTCGCCTTCCTCTGCCAGTCCCAGGCGAATGTTCCGCAGATTGGCCAGCTTGTCCGCGCACATGAGCATCCTGTGCTCCCGGCTGCCCCGGCGCAGACTGTCCAGCGCCGCCTGCTTGCGCTCCTCCCAGCTTTTCGTCTTGTCCTCGCTGTCTCCCGTCACCAGCTCCACCACATGGGGCGTGAACGCTTGCTCCAAAGTATGTTCTCAGTTCAGCATATCCGCGTTGGTGTCGAACAGCTGGCGGATGCGGTCCCGCAGAGCCCGGTGGGTCGGCTCCGTCAGCTCCGGATCCTGGGCCATCAGCTGCCGGGCTGCCGTCTGGGCCTCGTCCAGAAGCCGCATGTCGCAGCTCAGGTCCGCGATCTTCATGGCCGGCAGGCCGTGCTGCCGCTGGCCGAAGAAGTCGCCGGGCCCCCGCAGCCGCAGGTCCTCCTGGGAGATGACGAAGCCGTCGTTGGTCTGGGTCATCACCTTCAGCCGGGCCCGGGTTTCCTCGTTCCGGCTGTCCGACAGCAGGATGCAGTAGCTTTTTTCCTTGCCCCGGCCCACCCGGCCCCGCAGCTGGTGCAGCTGGGACAGGCCGAACCGGTCTGCATTCTCCACCACCATACACGTGGCGTTGGGCACGTCCACGCCCACCTCCACCACGGTGGTGGATACCAGGATATCGCTTTCCCCGGCGGCAAAGGCGGCCATGACTCTTTCCTTCTCCTTGGGCTTCATCTTTCCGTGGAGCACCGCCACCCGCAGGTCCGGAAACACCTGCTCCTGCAATTGCCTGGCGTAGGCCGTCACGGCCTTGCGCTCATCGGGGATCTGGTCCGGCTCCCCCACCAGGGGGCACACCACGAAGATCTGCTGTCCCGCCGCTGCCAGCTTCCGGATAAACGCCTGGACCCGGGGCCGGTAGCCCTCTCCCAGGGCGAAGGTGTCCACCTTCTGCCGCCCCGGCGGCAGCTCGTCGATCACCGACACGTCCAGGTCGCCATAGATCACCAGGGCCAGGGTCCGGGGGATAGGCGTGGCCGACAGCACCAGCAGGTGGGGGTCCTCCGCCTTCTGGGACAGGGCCGCCCGCTGGTTCACGCCGAACCGGTGCTGCTCGTCCGTTACCACCAGGCCCAGCTTCTGATACTGCACGTCCTCCGTCAGCAGGGCGTGAGTGCCGATGCACAGATCAATGGTCCCATCCGCCAGCCCTGCCAGGATCTCCCGCCGCTCCCTGGCCCGGGTGGACCCGGTCAGCAGGGCGCATCGGATGGAAAATCGCGCCAGCAGCGGCGCCAGACCCTGATAATGCTGCCGGGCCAGAATTTCCGTGGGGGCCATCAGTGCCGTCTGCCACCCGTTTTCCACGGCGAACCAGATACACGCTGCCGCCACCATGGTTTTTCCGCTGCCCACGTCCCCCTGGCACAGGCGGTTCATGGGCTTGCCGGACACCATGTCCCCCACGGCGTCGGCAATGGCCCGCCGCTGGGCCCCGGTCAGGGCGAAGGGCAGCCGCCGGTAAAAGGGCTCCATATCCATGGGATGGCACGCGGGTCCCGCCACATCCCGCCGCCGCTGCCGCAGCAGCTGCAAGCCGCAGGTCAGAAGAAACAGCTCCTCAAACACCAGCCTCCGCCGGGCCACCTCCAGGGCCTCCGGCGACGTCGGAAAGTGGATGTTCTCATAGGCGTAATTCACATAGCACAGGCTGTGGGCCTGGCGGATGCCGTCGGGCAGCACGTCCGGCAGCAGCTCCCGGCAGGCGTCCAGCCCCTGCCGGGCTGCCCGGGCCATAAGCCCCTGGGTCACTCCGGCGGTCAGGGGATAGATGGGCATAATGCGTCCGGTGACCTGCTGCCGCCCCTCCGGCTCGAACAGGGGGTTGATCATCTGCTTGTGCCGCAGATCGTCCTCCACCCTGCCGAAAAACACATACGTCTCCCCCATGCGCAGGGAGCTGCCCAGATGCTGGGCGTTGAAAAAAACCAGATCCATGGACCCGCTGTCGTCCACCACCCGGGTCTTGACCAGGGTGCGCCCCCCGGCAATGCGGCGGGGCGTGGGGTCTGCCGCCACCATACCCCGGACGCACACGCATTCCCCGGCCGTCAGCTCCCGGATGGGCCGGACGGCGGTCCGATCCTCATACCCCCGGGGGAAATAGGAGATCAGGTCCCCCAGGGTCACGATGCCCAGCTTTTCCAGGGCATTGGCCCGGACCTCACCGATGCCCTTGATATACCGCACGTTGGTGCCCAGGTCTGCCATGGAATCGCTCCCTTCGTTCCTATCTCCGCCGGTAGGTCACATATTGAAACCGCACCCCGCCGGAGGTATACATTTCGCTTCGTTCCGCTTCTGTCCACCCGCTGTCCCGGGACAGATCGGGAAAAAACGCGTCGGCCTGGGGCGACGCAAAGATTTTCGTCACATACACCGTGCCGCACCTTGGCAGCAGCTGCCGGTACACGCTCTCACCGCCTATGACCACCGCGTCCTCCGGCACGTCCTCCAGGCGCCGGAGCACCTCCGCCCCCGGAGCAGAAAGCTCCGGGTCCCGGGTCAGCACCAGGTTCCGCCGGTCCGGCAGCCCCCGGCCACCGGGCAGACTCTCCAGGGTTTTCCGGCCCATGACCACGGTTTTGCCCAGGGTCAGCTGCCGGAACCGCCGCAGGTCCTCCCGGATGTGGAACAGCAGTGCGCCGTCCTTGCCGATGCCGCCGTTTTCGCACACGGCCACAACGGCGGTCATTGGTCCGCCTCCCCGTCCTCATGGGGCCGCCAGCACCACACCACCGGGTCCGGCGCGGGAGTCAGCCCCAGCTTTTTCTGCAGGGCGTGGGAGGCCGGATTGTCCTCATACACATGGCAATAGGGCGTCCAGCCCCGCTCCAGATGCCAGCGGATCAGCCAGCCCTCCAGGGCCATGGCCAGGCCCCGGCGGCGATACTCCGGCAGGACCTCTAAAATGCCCATGCTGCCCTCGTGGTGCACACCGATGAAAGCCGCCAGCTGCCCATCTTCAAACAGGCCCCACAGCTGCCCCGCCTCCATCCGGCTGCGCAGATATGCCGCCTCGTCGTCCTCCGGGTGATAGTGGGCGGCGCACAGGGGAATGTACTCCTCCGTAATGGGCCGCACGTCCCCCTGGGGGACCCGGGGCGGCTGGCTGCCGCCATAGACCCACTGGGTGCAGGGGACGCCCTTTTTCAGGCCAAAGGCCCGGGCTGCCTCGTCACTGGCCCCCTGGGGGATGCAGAAAAGCCCCCCGTTTTCCAGCCCCAGGCGGCGCAGAAGCGCCGCCAGAGCCGGTCCGTCGGCGATATCGCTCATGACCAGGTGGTCATCCCGGACCACCCGGCCCTCCGGACCGCTGTACAGCACGCAGCCGTCTCCCTTCCGCAGCACCAGCTGGTCCACATTGGCGCTGTTCCATTGGTTATACATACGGATTCTCCCTCTTTTCTTAGCGGTGTATTTTCCCCTCTATTATACCTGTCCCCGGGAAAAATGCAAACTATCTTTCCGGGACAAAACGTGGTATACTGGGGAAAACCCTGAAAGGAGCGCCGCCATGACCAAGGACGAGCTGCGGCAGAAGGCCAACGATCTGCCCCTTGCCCCGGGGGTCTATCTGATGATGGACAAAACCGGCAAGGTGATTTATGTGGGCAAGGCCAAAAAGCTGAAAAACCGCGTCAGCCAATATTTCCAGGATACTGCCTCCCACAATGAAAAGACCAGGGCCATGGTATCCCAGGTGGATCATTTCGATACCATTTTCGTGTCCACGGAGTTCGAGGCCCTGATCCTGGAGAACTCTCTCATCAAGCGCCACATGCCCCGGTACAACATCCTGCTGAAGGACGACAAGGGCTATCCCTTTGTGCGGCTGGACGCCGGCGCGGCCTATCCCCGCTTCTCCCTGGTGGGAAAGACCGCTGACGACGGCGCGAAATACTTCGGCCCCTTCGGCGGACGGCGTGAGACCCGCCTGGCCATCGAGGCGGTGTGCGGCGCCCTGCGCCTGCCCATCTGCACCCGCCAGTTTCCCCGGGACATCGGCAGGGAGCGGCCCTGCCTGAATCACCACATTGGCCGCTGCGATGGCTTCTGCCGCCCGGACGGCCCCGGTCAGGCGGAGTATCAGGCCCGCATCCGCCAGGCGGTGCGCATTTTCAGCGGCCACTACCGCCAGCTGACGGCGGAGCTGCGCCAGGAGATGGAGCAGGCGGCGGAGGAGCTGAACTTTGAAAAGGCCGCCGCCCTGCGGGACCGGATCCGGGCCATTTCCGTGCTGGGCAAGACCCAGCAGGTCATCGCCGGGGTCTGCGCCGACACGGATGTGTGGGGCGTGTACCCGGGCCAGGTCCGCTGCGGCAGCGCCGTGCTGCACATTGAGGACGGCAATCTTCTGGGCCGGGAGGTGGAGGTGTTCTCCGCCGCCGCCGACCAGGAGGAGGCGGATATCCTCTCCGCCGTGCTGAGCCAGTATTATCTGGGCCGTCAGGCCCTGCCCCGGGAGATCCTGGTGCCCTGTGAGCCGGAGGATATGGACACCTTCGCCGCCCTGCTGACGGGCCGCTGCGGCCACCGGGTGACCCTGCGGGTGCCCCAGCGGGGGGAGCGGGCGGAGCTGCTGCGCATGGCCCGCCGCAACGCCCGGGAGGAGGTGGAGCGCATCACCTCCGATGCCGAGCGCACCGGCAAGACCCTGGAGCAGCTGGGAGCCCTGGCGGGGCTGGCGCAGCCCCCCCGGCGGCTGGAATCCTACGATATTTCCCACACCGCCGGTCAGGACATGGTGGCCTCCATGGTGGTGTTTGCCGACGGGCGGCCCCTGAAGCGGGACTACCGCCGGTTCCAGATCAGGACCCTGGACCACGCCGACGATCTGCGGGCCCTGGAGGAGGTGCTGGAGCGCCGGTTCCGCCGGTATCTGGACGGCGATGAACACTTTGCGCCTCTGCCGGACCTGCTGCTGATGGACGGCGGCCAGCTCCAGGCGGAGAGCGCCTGCCGGGTGCTGGAGCGCCTGGGCCTTACGGTGCCGGTGCTGGGCATGGTGAAGGACGACCGCCACCGGACCCGGGCGCTGGTAACGGCGGAGGGCCAGGAGCTGGGCATCCAGCAGAGCCCCCCGCTGTTCGCCCTGGTGGGCCAGATCCAGGAGGAGGTCCACCGCTTCGCCATTACCTATCACCATGAGAAGCACACGAAGTCTGCTCTGACCTCCCGGCTGGACGGCATCCCCGGGGTAGGGGACGTGCGGAAGAAGGCCCTTTTGAAGCACTTCAAAAGCGTCAGGGCCATTGCCCAGGCGGAGCTGCCCCAGCTGGAGGCGGTGGTGCCCAAGGCCGCCGCCCGGGCGGTATACGACCATTTTCACAAGGAGGATACGCCGTGAAAACCTACGCCACCCTGGGCCCCGCCTGCTGCCGGGCGGAGCTGCTGACGGACCTGCTGGGCCTGGGCCTCACCGGCTTCCGGCTGAACCTGTCCCATACCACATTGGCTGCCTGCCGTCCCTGGACCGATGCGGTGCAGGCGGCCCGGCAGGCGTCGGGCCGGGATGCGGAGCTGATCATCGACATGCGTGGTCCGGAGCTGCGGATGGGGCCCCTGTCCCGTCCCGTGACCCTGACGGCGGGGGAGAGGGTTACCCTGGGCCCCGGGGGCCTGCCGGTGGAGCCGGATATTCTGGCGGCCATCCGGCCGGGCCGGGAGATCCTGCTGGACGACGGCCTGATGGCCCTGCGGGCGGAGTCCTGCGGCGAAGCCGTCTCCTGCACCGTCACCCGGGGCGGGGTGCTGGAGAGCCGCAAGAGCATCACCCTGCCCGGGGTGGAGCTTCTCCGCCCGGCGCTGACGGCCCAGGACCTGCTGGACCTGGACGCGGCGGCAGGGCAGGGGGTCACGGCGGTGATGCAGCCCTTTGTCCGCCGCCGCCGGGAGCTGGAGGAGGTCCGGGAGGCCCTGCATGCCCGGGGCCTGGACCGGCTCACCCTGTTTGCCAAGGTGGAGGACCACCTGGGCTGGGAGGCCCTGCCCCGGTGGATGGACGCCTGCGACGTAGTCACCGTGGCCCGGGGGGACCTGGGCAGCAATCTGGGGCTGCTGCGGCTGCCTGGGGCCCAGAAGGACATGGCCGCCCGGTGCCGCCGGGCGGGGAAGCCCTTCCTGGTGGTGACCCAGCTGCTGCACACCATGACGGAGCACCCCGCGCCCACCCGGGCGGAGGTGCTGGATGTATACAACGCCGTGCTGGACGGGGCGTCGGCCCTGATGCTTACCGGCGAGACGGCCCGGGGCCGGTACCCGCTGGAGGCCGTCCGCTGGCTGCTGGACATCGCCCGCCAGGCGGAGGAGGATCAGAAATAGCAAGAGGCCGCCCGGAAGGGCGGCCTCTTGCCTGTTTGTATGATTGTATGCAGGTTTTTTTACTTGGCCTGGGCAGCCTGATCGACGTCGTACATGTGCTGGAGCATGCGGACCACCATATTGCTGTAGCCGTACTCATTGTCATACCAGGCGATGAGCTTCACAAAATCGTGGTCCAGCATGATGCCGGCCTTTTCGTCAAAGACGCAGGGGCAGGGATCGGCGATCAGATCCGTGGACACCACCTGGTCGATGGTATAGCCGATGATGTCCTTCATATACGTCTCGGAGGCGTGGCGGACGGCGTAGCAGATCTCGGCATAGGTGGTGGTGCGGGACAGGCGGGCGGTCAGGTCCACCACGGACACGTCGGCGGTGGGAACACGGAAGGCCATGCCGGTCATCTTGCCCTTCAGGCTGGGGATCACCCGGCCCACGGCCTTGGCCGCGCCGGTGGAGGTGGGGATGATGTTGTTGAGGATGGAGCGGCCGGTGCGCCAGTCGCTGCCGCCCCGGGAGTCCACGGCCTTCTGCTTGGCAGTGGAGGCATGGATGGTGGACATCAGGCTCTGCTCGATGCCGAACTCCTGGTGGATGACCTTGGCCAGGGGGGCCAGGCAGTTGGTGGTGCAGCTGGCGTTGGAGATGACCATCATGTCCGGCTGATACAGCTCGCTGTTGACGCCGTATACAAAGGTGGGGGTGACCTCGTCCTTGGCGGGGGCGGTCAGCAGCACCTTCTTGGCGCCGCCCTTGAAGTGGCGGGAGGCCTTCTCCGTGGTGTTGTTGGCGCCGGTGGACTCGATGATGTACTCCGCGCCGCACTCACTCCAGGGGATCATGGCCGCGTCGGACTGGCTGAACACCCGGATCTTGTGGCCGTTGACCACCAGGTCGCCGCCCTCGTGCTCCACGGTGCCGTTGAAGCGGCGGAACACGGAGTCATATTTCAGCAGATAGACCATATAGTCCACGTCTGCCTTCCGCAGGTTGATGCCGCAGACCTCATACTTATCGGGCTGCTCCGCCAGAATGCGCAGGACCACGCGGCCGATGCGGCCGAAACCATTGATACCGATCTTGATAGCCATAATTCGTTCCCTTTCTATATCCGCCCAGCCGTGGGACGGTCTTTTTGTTCCATCCATATTATACCAAAGCTCCCCGGTCCATGTCTCCTGTTTTTGTGCAAAATGGTGCACAAGAATTTTCGGGAGCACCCAGCCTCTTTTGAACATCCGGAACAAAAAAATCAAAAATATTCGCCAAATATTCCATACATTTGAAACCTTTTTGACAAGTTAGGGAAGCAAAAAGCGGGGGCGCACAGCGCCCCCGCTTTGGATAATGGTTATGCCACAAAAAACCCGGCGAACAGCGCCAGCACCGTGGTAAGGATCCCGCACAGGCCGATGGCCAGGCCGCTCATGGCTCCCTCGGTCTCGCCCAGCTCCAGGGCCTTGGCCGTGCCCATGGCGTGGCTGCACGCCCCGATGCCCAGGCCCACGGCCATGGGGTCCTTTACCCGGAACAGCTTCACCAGCAGCGGTGCGCACAGGTTCCCCAGCATGCCCGTCACCACCACCGCCGCCACGGTAATGGCCGTCGTTCCGCCGTGGCCCTGGGATACGACGGTGGCAATGGGCATGGTGACGGATTTGGGCAGCAGGGACATGGTCATGGCGCGGTCCAGGCCAAACAGGCGGCACAGCAGCAGAATGCTGCCCATGGCCGTCACCACGCCCACGGTGCAGCCCACCAGCACCGGCAGCCAGTGCTTGGCCAGCAGCCTCCGCTGGGAATAGATGGTCACTGCCATACAGGCCGTGGCCGGCCCCAGGAACAGATTGATCAGCGCCCCGCCCTGGTAATAGCTCTCATAGGGGATGTGGAACACCAGCAGCACCGCGATCACCAGCAGCACCGCCAGCAGCATGCCGTTGCAGATGGCAAGCCGGGTCTTGTGCTGGATCTTCATTCCGGCCCAGTAGGCTGCTATCGTCAGCAGCACGCCGAAATACGGCTGGGCAAACAGCTCCTGCATCATTTCCGCTTCCCTCCCCGGTCCATAAGCCGCTGGGTCAGGCGCACGGCCCACACCGTGGCCCCATAGGTCAGCACCATAGACACCACGCACACCGTCAGAAACGCCGCGGCGTGCTGCCAAAGCAGATTCACATAGTTCATGATGCTCACCGACACGGGGATGAAGAAAAAGCCCAGGTTCCCCAGCAGAAAGTCGGACTTTTCCCGGATGTGGTCCACCCGCACCACGCCTGTCAGCAGCAGCACCAACAGCAGCAGCAGACTGATGACGCTGGCCGGAAAGGCAAAGGGCAGCACCGCCTCGATGCCCTGCCCCACCCAGTAAATGCCGAATACCAATGCCACTTGCAGCAGAATTTTCATAAACGTCTCCACCTTTTATCAGAAAAACGCCCTTCATGACGAAGGGCGTTTTCATTGTAAGAGCTTTTATGCAAAAAGTCAAATATAATCGAAGGGAATTGGCACATTAGCCAAAAATTATTGGGGCAGAGGCAGACTGTGCAGCATGCAGCGCCCGAAGCAGGTGAGACTGCGGCCGCTGCTGGGGGGCAGCAGCACGTCGGCGTCGGCCCTGCGCCGGTTCAGGCTGAACAGATATACCATGCCCAGCGGGTCCCGGTAATACTGCTTGCACACCATCTCGCCGTCCACGCAGAAAATGCCCACGTCGCCGTTTTGCAGGGGATCGTGGTTCACATACACCACGCCGCCGTCGTGAATATGAGGCTCCATGGAGTCGCCCTGGATACGCACCGCCAGCTCGGCCCCACGGGGCACCTGTCCGGTGACGGGGATGGTCTCATAGTCCTCGCTGAACACCGGGGCGGCGTATCCGGCGGCGGCGGGGCTGAAATACAGGGGGATGGTGCGGGGAGCCTGCTGGGGCTGGGCCTGCTCCAGCTCCTGCTGCATGCCCTCCAGAGCGCGGACCATGGTGTGGACCGTCTGCCGCCCGGCCAGGCTCAGCCGCCGATAGCTCTCCAGCAGGGCCTGCTCCTCGTCGGAGCGAATGCCGCCATTGGCCCGGTAGGCGTCCCGATACAGATAGTTGGGGTCCACGCCCAGGGCGTCAAACAGCCGCAGCAGTACCTCCTCCTTGGGGGCGCTGACGCCGGTCTCATAATTGCCTATGGCGGACCGGGATACTCCCAGCCGGTCCGCCAGCTCCGCCCGGGATATGCCCAACTCCTCCCGGCGCTTGCGCAGCTGTTCGCCAAAGCTCATGGTTCTGCCCTCCTTCGACACGGTTCGACGCGATTCTGCTGTCAGCATACCACGTTTGTTGGTTTTTGTCAATACTTTTAACAAGAATCTTGTTAAAATGGGCTTGACACACCAAGATTCTTGTGATATAGTAGCGTCAGTCTCAAGATTTCTGGCGCGCCAGGCAAAAAAACCTGCCGCTTTCGCGGCAGGCACAGTCCTTTTTGACAAACGCCGGTTATTCCGGAAGGTCCGCCGCATGGGGCAGGCCCCAGCGGAAGTGGGCGGCGCACAGCCGCAGCACCAGGATCACCGCCGCTCCCAGCAGCATGGAGGGGATATCCCCCAGATGCTGCCAGCACAGGGCGCACAGCAATGCCCCGATCAGGGTGGGGCAGGCATAGAAGTGCTTGACAAAGATGTAGGGCTTCTGGTTGGACAGCACGTCCCGCAGCACACCGCCGCCCACGCCGGTGATGACGCCCACAAACACCAGCAGGAACAGGTTATAGTTCTCCGCCTGCTGAAAGGCGCACTGAACGCCCACCACCGTAAAAAGGCCCAGGCCGATGGAGTCCAGCCACAGCATGATCAGCTCATAGGCGCGGCTCTCTACCGCCAGCAGATGCCGCACGGCGGGCAGGAACACCAGGGCCGACACACCCATGGCCACCAGGGCATACACCGGCTGGCAGAACATCACCGGCGGCGTGATGCCCAGGGTCAGGTCCCGGATAACGCCGCCGCCGCAGGCGGTACACACGCCCAGGATCACCACGCCGAAGGCATCCAGCTGGCGCTGGAGCCCGGCCAGAGCGCCGGAGGCGGCAAAAACCGCCGTACCGATGATCTCCAATATAAAAAGTACCGTTTCCGTCATGAAAATCGTCCTTTTCCCACATAATGCCACGGCATTATAGCACAGCCGCCGCCCCTGTGCAATGGGCGCAGCGCCCAAATTTCCCCGTTTTTTCGGCGGGTTTTCTCCCAATTATACCCATGCGGAAGCCATGCGGAAGTTTTTTCCGCCTGTTGCCCGAAAAAGGGCAACCCTCCTGCAATCTTTCGGAAAATTCCCGGGACAGGTAGGGGCAGCCCGCCGGATGGTAAAAAAAGACTTCCGGATGCGACTGCATCCGGAAGTCCTGGTGGGGGATGGTGGATTCGAACCACCGAAGGCGTTGCCAGCAGATTTACAGTCTGTCCCCTTTGGCCACTCGGGAAATCCCCCATGTATGAAATTGGAGCTGGTGGACGGATTCGAACCCCCGACCTGCTGATTACAAATCAGCTGCTCTACCAGCTGAGCTACACCAGCGTCTGACCAGCGAAGATTATATTACCAGACTTGTTCTGCTTTGTCAACAAAAATTTTTGCCGAAGGCAGGTTTTTTTCGCATAGATCCGGCGATCATCCGCATTTACCCATGCACACAGGAGAGAGGAGGCAGTTTTATGACGCTACAGGAACTTTCGCCCCAATACGCCCGGCAGGCGGAGACGGTGGCCCGGCGGCTCCGGGAGCTGCGGCAGCAGGAGCTGGCGGAGGGGGACCCCCAGGCGGCCCAGACCCTCCGCCAGAGGCAGCAGGAGCTGCGGCCCCTGCTGCGGGAGGCCCGGGAGCTGGCGGAGCACACCGCCCACTATTACGACAGGAGGTACATAAGACGTGAAAAATACCGCATCTGATATGGCCGGCATCCCCTATGATCCGCTGGACATGGCCAGCCTGCAGCTCTGGGCCCGGGAGAACCGGGACGACAACCGTCTCCAGATCGAGCGGCTGCTGCGGAATCTGCCCATGGCGGTGGAGCAGGATCTGACGGACCGTCAGCGCCAGATCCTCCGCATGCGCTATTCTCAGAGCATGACGGTCAGCAGCATCGCCCGGGAGCTGGGCATCAACAAGTCCACCGTCTCCCGGACTCTGTCCAACAGCACCATGAAGCTGTACCGTTCCCTGCGGTACAGCCTGTAAAAATGTGATTATTTCCCCGGAAAAGCCTTGACTTTTCCGGGGAAAACCTTATAATGCCTATACTGTGTGGATAATTTGGGCGGCGTGTCCGGACGGCGGACAGGAGGCCGCGCCATAGAGAGTAAGAAAGGGTGTTATCTCCGGTATGTTGGATAAGGTTCTGCATAATCGATGGCCCCGGGTGGGGGCGGCGCTGTTCGGCTCGCTGCTGCTGGCCCTGGCCATCAATCTGTTTATCGTGCCCCAGCACCTGTATTCCAGCGGTCTGCTGGGCCTGTGCCAGGTGATCCGGACGCTGCTGGATACCAAGCTGGGCATCCGGTTTGACAACTTTGACCTGGCGGGCACGCTGTATCTGGCGGCGAATCTGCCGCTGCTGCTGCTGGCCTATAAGACCATGGGGCGCTCATTTGTGGCCATGCTGGCCCTGTGCACGGTGTCCAACTCCGTGTTTCTGTCCATTATTCCCATTCCGGCCACGCCCATTATTTCGGATGTTCTCACCAGCTGCCTGGTGGGCGGCATTCTGGCGGGCTTTTCCAACGGCCTGGTGCTGACCTGCGGCGCGTCCTGCGGCGGCCTGGATATTCTGGGGCTGTACCTGTCCAAAAAGACCAAGGGCTTCACGGTGGGGCGGTTTTCGCTGCTGTTCAACGCGGTGCTGTATGCCATGTGCCTGGTGCTGTTCAGCGCGCCCACGGCCATTTATTCCGCCATTTACACGGTGTTCAACGCCCTGTTTGTGGACCGGGTCCATCAGCAGAATATCACCACCCAGGTGCTGGTCGTCACGAAGCTCCGGGATCTGGAGCCCTTCTGGGAGCTGGGACGGAAAATGGACCGGGGCATTACCTATTGGTCCGGCCACGGGGCCTATACCGGGGACGAGGTGCAGATCCTTTGCATCTGCCTGTCCAAGTATGAGATCGAGACCCTGCAGCAGGAGGTCCGGAAGGTGGACCCCCATGCGTTCTTCATGGTCCAGGAGGGGGTACATACCCTGGGCAACTTCAAGCGGCACCTGAACCCCTGACGGAAAAAACCGTCCCGATACAGGGCGGGACGTCCCGGAAAACCGGCGGTTTGTCCCGGGACAAAGGCGAGAAAAGGCGGGACGCCCAAGGCTGTGGAAATGCCTTGGGCGTCCCGCTGTTTTTTGAACCTATTTGCCTAAAATTTCGGCAAAAATTCCGATACTGTCTGCTCCGGCGTCATAGACTTTTCCGCCGGACTGGGTCAGAGGCAGGGTCAGGGTCACGGCGCTGCCGCTGCTGTCCGTGGCGGAAATGTGTATTTACCCGGAGGACTTATTCTGCCCGGCCGGCGTGGCGGCAGATGGCCTCAAAGGTCTGCTGGCTGATGTCGTGCTCCATCTTGCAGGCGTCGGCCTCGGCGGTCTCCGGGTCCACACCCAGATGGATAAGAAACTGCGTCAGGGTCTTGTGCCGGTCCAGCATGCTGGCGGCGATGGCCATGCCTGTGTCCGTCAGGGTGATGAGCCCCTCCTTGTCCATGGTGATATAGCCGCTCTCCCGCAGGCGCTTGGTGGCGTAGCTGACGCTGGGCTTTGTCACACCCAGATACTCCGCAATGTCAATGGAGCGGATGTAGCCATGCTTCTCCCTCATCATCAGCATGGTTTCCAGGTAATCCTCCGAGGCTCTTAAGATCTGCATGGCAAACAGTACCAACCTTCCAGTAAGATTATATATAGGTTAGCATATTTTAACCAAAATTGCAAGGAAGAAAAATTTTTCCGGAAAAAGGGTTGACAACAAATGTTAGAGGTGTTAAACTATGCAGCGGTTAAGGGAGCTTAACCTTTTTCTTCGGAAAGGGGTTAAGGCAGATTAACCACTATTTTTCCATGACCGGTTAGTGAACGCTAACCGTTACAGCAGGGAGGGAAGCAGCTATGATGCCGCTGACATTAGCCAACATCGGCGAAGAAAATCTCATCCATCGGGTGGGCGGCAATGCCGAGGTGAAGAAGCACCTGGAGGACCTGGGCTTTGTGGCCGGGGGCACCGTTACGGTGGTGGCCGCCCTGGGCGGCAACGTGATCGTGAAGGTCAAGGAGGCCCGCATCGCCATCAGCGAGGAAATGGCCCGAAAGATCATGATCTGATACCAAAACCTGTTAAAAAGCTTGAAAAGCTTTTTATAGCACCGAAGGTGCGTCAGGTTTTGTATGAGACGTCACAGCGTGTTTTCACACGCTGTGCGTGCGCGCAGCGCACGGGATTCTTGATTCAATTTTTGAATCAAGAATCAGTATTAAAAATCAAAAAATACATAAAAGGAGAGAACCCACATGAAAACACTGCGCGACGTCAAGATCGGCGAGACCGTCAAGGTGGTGAAGCTCCACGGGGAGGGTCCCGTGAAGCGCCGCATCATGGACATGGGCATCACCCGGGGCACCCAGGTGTTTGTCCGCAAGGTAGCCCCTCTGGGCGACCCCATGGAGGTCACCGTCCGCGGCTATGAGCTGAGCCTGCGGAAGGCGGACACCGAAATGATCGAAGTGGAATAATCCCGGAAAGGAGATACGAGAATCATATGGAAAAGCAGATCAAAATTGCCCTGGCGGGCAACCCGAACTGCGGTAAGACCACCCTGTTCAATGCACTGACCGGCTCCAACCAGTTCGTCGGCAACTGGCCCGGCGTCACCGTGGAGAAGAAGGAAGGCAAGCTGAAGAAGCATGATGACGTGGTCATCATGGACCTGCCCGGCATCTACTCCCTGTCCCCCTACACCCTGGAGGAGGTGGTAGCCCGGAATTACCTGATCGAGGAGCGGCCCGACGCCATTCTGAACATCATCGACGGCACCAACCTGGAGCGCAACCTGTATCTGACCACACAGCTGACCGAGCTGGGCATCCCCGTGGTCATCGCCGTGAACATGATGGACGTGGTCCGCAAGAACGGCGACCAGATCAACGTGAAGGAGCTGTCCCGCCAGCTGGGCTGCGAGATCGTGGAGATCTCCGCACTGAAGGGCGACGGCGTGACGGAGGCCGCTGAGGCCGCCGTGAAGGCCGCTCAGGACAAGACCAAGACCATCCCCATGCACACCTTCTCCGGCCCCGTGGAGCACGCCATTGCCCACATCGAGGAGGCCGCCGTGCATACCATGCCCGAGGAGCAGCAGCGCTGGTACGCCATCAAGATCTTTGAGCGCGACGACAAGGTGCTGCAGAAGATGAACATCCCCGCTGACGTGATGCAGCACATCCAGCAGGACATCCAGGCCGCCGAGAAGGAGCTGGACGACGCCGCCGAGAGCATCATCACCAACGAGCGCTACGTCTATATCGCCGAGATCATCAAGAGCTGCTATAAGCAGAAGAACAAGGGTCAGCTGTCTGCCTCCGACAAGATCGACAAGATCGTCACCAACCGGTGGCTGGGCCTGCCCATCTTCGCGGCGGTGATGTTCCTGGTGTACTGGATCGCCATGGTGGCCGTGGGCGCCCCCGCCACCGACTGGGCCAACGACGGCGTGTTCGGCGACGGCTGGCACCTGCTGGGCATCGGCTCCAAGGCCTATAACGAGACCAACGACGAATACACCGCCGCCGTGCAGGCTGTGGACGCCTTCCTGGGCATCGAGATCGACCCCGAGGCCGACGGCTTTGACGCCCAGACCCTGCTGAGCGACATGAAGAGCTTCCGGCCCACCTCCGACACCGCCACCGTGGATGTGGAGGACGAGGAGACCCTGGCCATCAACACCATGACCGCCTACTATGACGCCCTGCCCGAGGGTGCGGACAAGATGGACGACGTGGTGCAGATGACCTTTGTGGACGCCGTGAAGTATCTCACTGAAAACGGATTTGACGCCCCCGACCCCGCCGACTACGGCGTGTGGGTCCCCGGTATCCCCGTGCTGGTCAGCAATGGTCTGGAGTCTGCCGGCGCCGCCGACTGGCTCAGCGGCCTGATCAATGACGGTATCGTGGCCGGTGTGGGCGCGGTGCTGGGCTTCGTGCCTCAGATGCTGGTGCTGTTCCTGATGCTGGCCTTCCTGGAGGCCTGCGGCTACATGGCCCGTATCGCCTTCGTGCTGGACCGCGTGTTCCGCAAGTTCGGCCTGTCCGGCAAGTCCTTCATCCCCATGCTCATCGGCGTGGGCTGCGGCGTGCCCGGTGTCATGGCTTCCCGTACCATCGAAAATGAACGCGACCGCCGGATGACCGTTATGACCACCACCTTCATCCCCTGCGGCGCCAAGGTCCCCTTCATCGCCATGATCGCCGGCGCCATCTTCGGCGGCAGCGCATGGGTGTCCACCTCCGCTTACTTCATCGGCATGGCCGCCATCATCGTCTCCGGCATCATGCTGAAGAAGACCAAGATGTTCGCCGGTGATCCCGCTCCCTTCGTGATGGAGCTGCCCGCCTATCACTGGCCCACTCTTGGCAACGTGCTGCGCAGCATGTGGGAGCGCGGCTGGAGCTTCATCAAGAAGGCCGGCACCATCATCCTGCTTTCCACCATCTTCGTGTGGTTCACCACCTACTTCGGCTGGGTGGACGGCACCTTCCGTATGCTGGACGAGAGCGAGATCCAGAGCTCCATCCTGGCTGCCATCGGCGGCGTCATCGCCTGGATCTTCAAGCCCCTGGGCTGGGGCAACTGGCAGGCTGCCGTGGCCTCCATCACCGGCCTTGTGGCCAAGGAGAACATCGTGGGCACCCTGGGCATCCTGTATGGCGGCGGCGACGGCACCGTGTATCAGAACATCGGCGCGGCCTTCACCGGCATCAGCGGCTTCAGCTTCCTGGTGTTCAACCTGCTGTGCGCTCCCTGCTTCGCCGCCATCGGCGCCATCAAGCGGGAGATGAACAACCGCAAGTGGACCTGGTTCGCCATCGGCTATCAGTGTGGCTTTGCCTATCTCGTCGGCCTGATGGTCAACCAGTTCGGCAATGTGTTTACCGGCAATCTGAACGTCATCGGCCTCATCGCCGCCCTGGCGGCTCTGGCCCTGATGGTCTACATGCTGGTGCGCCCCTATAAGGAGGCCACCAGGCTCAACGCCAAGGTCTGATCTGTTCCATCCCATCTTACGACATTTTCCGAAAAGGAGTGAAATTCCATGCTGCATTGGATCAGCGCCAATCTCTCCACCATTCTCATCAGCATCGCCCTGTTAGCCATTGTAGTCCTTATCATCCGCGGCCTGGTCCGGCAGAAAAAGCAGGGAAAGTCCTCCTGCGGCGCGGGCTGCGCCCACTGCGCCATGCATGGCCAGTGCCATCACAGCCAGCCGTGATTCTTACCCGGGGGGAGACGTGGGCAGCTCCGCGTCTTCCCCCGCCCCTTCACCCAGGAGGTTAGATATGTCTAATTGCACGCCGGGCATGACGCCGGCCGCCATCAAATATCTGCTGGTTCTGGACGACCTGTGCCGGGAGGGCAAGGGCGTCCGCTCCGTGGAGATCGCCGCCCGGATGAATGTGTCCAAGCCCAGCGCCCACTCCATGCTCCAGAATCTCTGCCAGGCGGGCCTGGTGGAAAAGGAGCGGTACGGCACGGTGTATCTGACCCGGGAGGGCCGCAGCGCCGCCGCAGGCTATGCAGCGTGCTTCGGCCCCCTGTGCCGCCGGATGCAGGAGGCGCTGGGCCTGGAGGAGGACGCCTGTCAAACGGCGGCCTGTGCCATCCTGGCGCAGGCCCAGGACCGGCTGCCCCAGCTCCGGGACCGGCTGCGGGCGGCGGAGTAAACTGCTTTTGCATTTTCCAAGGAGGTAATGATCCATGATCGAAACCATTGTCAAGGTGGACGGCATGATGTGCGGCATGTGCGAGGGGCACATCAACGACGCCATCCGCAGCCATTTCCAGGTGAAGAAGGTGTCCTCGTCCCACAGCAAGGGCCGGACGGTGATCCGGTCCCAGAAGGCCCTGGATCAGGCGCAGCTGCGCCAGGTCATCGACGCCACCGGCTATAAGGCCCTGGACGTGGTGTCCCGTCCCGTGGAAAAGCGCGGCCTGTTGGGCCACCTGAAAAAGTAAGGCATGACGCACTCATGTCTGCGTGACGCCGCACCGCTGCCGGGGCGCACCGTCCGCCGGGAGACCCCGGACGGGGGCCGGGCGGCGGTGACGCTTTATCCGGTGTTTCCGGGCATTGACATCCGCTATCACGACGTCCACGCCGGGTCCTGTCCCATGGACCCCGCCGCCCCCGGGGCTCTGGAGATCAGCCATTGCCGGGAGGGACGCATGGAGTATCGCCTGGGGGACCGGTATTTTTACCTGGCTCCGGGGGACCTGTCCGTGGCAAGGCAGGACGTGCTGCCCACCGCGGCCACGTTTCCCACCGGGCACTATCACGGCGTTACCGTTACCGTGGATCCCCGGCGGGCGCCCCAGTGTCTGTCCTGCTTTCTGGAGGACGTAGAGGTGCAGCCCGCCGCCCTGGCGGAGAAATTCTGCGCTGCCGGGGGGTATTTCGCCGCACGGTCTTCCCGGCGGGTGGAGCACGTATTCTCGGAGCTGTACCATGTGCCGGAGGATCTGCGGCAGGGGTATCTGAAGGTGAAGGTGCTGGAGCTGCTGCTGTTTCTCAGCGCTCTGGAGGTGTCTCCCGTTCCGCAGGCGGTCCCGGGGCTGACCCGGGGACAGGTGTCTCTGGCCAGAAAGGCGGCGGATTATCTGCTGGCCAACACCGAGAGCAAGGTGACCACCCAGGACCTGTCCCGGCACTTCGGGGCCTCCGCCGCCCAGATCAGGGCCAGCTTTCAGGGGGTTTACGGCCGGAGTCCCGCCGCGTGGCTGCGCCTGCAGAAAATGCACGGCGCGGCGGAGCTGCTGCGGTCCACGGACCGGACGGTGCTGGACATCGCCGGGCAGTTTGGCTATGACAACGCCAGCAAGTTCGCGCGGGCCTTCCGGGACGTGATCGGCGTGTCTCCCAACGAGTACCGCAGCGGCGTGGACCAGGATTCCTGCGCGCCGGTATGACCCGGTAAATACGGAAAATGGCTGCCCTCCTCGGGCAGCCATTTCAGCTTGTCAGCAAAGGGCAGCACCCTTTGCTGACAATTTTTCGTTTTTACTGCTGGAGTTCGGAGAGGACGCTGTGGCACACGCCGTTGGTGATGAACACCGACCCGGCGTGGAGCGGGTCCATGGGGCCGCCCTCCAGGCGGGTGGCGGTGGCTCCGGCCTCCTGGGCGATGAGCGTCCCGGCGGCATAGTCCCAGGGGGACAGGCGGCACTCGAAGAAGATCTCTGCCCGGCCTGCCGCGATCTGGCAGCAGTCCAGGGCCGCCGAGGCAAAGCGCCGGTAGTCCAGGCACCGGTCATACAGCCGGCGCAGGATGGAGAAGTTCCGGTCCGTATACGTCCGGTCATAGATGGTGGAGCCGCACACCACAATGGCATGGGGCACGTCGTTGCCGCTGACGTGAATGGGGGCGCCGTTGAGGGTGGCCCCATGGCCCCGCCGGGCGGCGAACAGCTCGCCCACATAGGGGTTGTACACCACGCCGTACTCCGTCTGGCCATTGTGGACCAGGGCCACGGAGATGCTGCTGTAGTTCATGCGGCGGGTGAAGTTGGTGGTGCCGTCGATGGGGTCCACCACAAAAACCCAGGGCCGGGTCAGGGCGGGATGCTCCCCCTCCTCGCCGAAGAAATCCGCCTCCGGCAGCAGGCGCAGCAGCTCCCGGCGCAGAAACGCCTGCACGGCCTCGTCATATTGGGTTACCAGGTCCGCGGGGCCGTGCTTTTCCCGGGTGACATTCTGGATATCGTGGGCGGAGAGGACCATGTCCCCCGCCCGGCGAACGATTTCAATGAGTGCTTCCAGCATACGATTACCTCCTGACAATGCGTCCGGCCAGGGCGCCGGTGTATACGCCGCCGTCGATGACCGGGGCGCCGGCCACCAGCACGGTGTCCATCCCCTCCGCCATGCGGCAGGGGTCCTGATACGTCCCGGGCTCCCGCAGGTCCTCCGGGGCAAATATGTTGATATCCGCCTGGGCTCCCGGGGCCAGCACACCCCGGTCAGGCATGCCCAGCACCGCTGCCGGACGGCCTGTCATCTTGTGGATGGCCGCCTCCGGCGTCAGGTCGCCCCGCTGCAGGACGAACCGGGTCAGCAGGTGGACAAAGGTTCCGTATACCCGGGGATGAGGCTGTCCCTCGGTGGGATAGGTGGAGTCGGAGATCAGGTTGGAGAAGGGGTCCCGCAGAATGGCGGCTATGTCCTCCTCGTCGGCCATGAAGTCGATCATGGTGATCTCCCCCTGCTCCCGCACCAGCAGGTCGCAGCAGCAGGTCAGGGGGTCCTGGCCCGTCAGGGCGGCGATCCGGGCAAGGCTCATGCCCTGGTAGGGGTGATCCTCCGGGCAGTGGAGACTGGTGAGGAAAATGCCGTCCCAGCCAGCCAGCCGGGCGATATCGTCGAAGCCGTCGCCGCTTTCGATGCGGCGGGCCAGCTGGCGGCGCTGGTCCGGGTCCCCCAGACGGCGGACAATGGCCTCCATGCCCCCGGCCAGAAACTCCGGCGGCAGAATGTGCAGCAGCTGGGTGGACCCGGCGGTGTAGGGGTACACGTCGCAGGACAGGTCCAGCCCCTCCTGGCGGGCCCGGTCCAGCAGGGCCAGCACCTGGGGCACCTTGCCGCGCCAGTTGTCCCGGCCCATGGCCTTCAGGTGGGAGATATGCACCGGGGCCTTCAGGGCCCGGGCCACCTCCACCATCTCCTGGGCGGCCGTTACCACGCCGCCGCCCTCCTGGCGCATGTGGACGGTGATGGGGATGCTCTGCCCCGCCAGGGGGGCCAGGGCCCGGATCAGCTCATCGGTGGTATAGAAGCACTCGGGCGCGTAGCCCAGACCCAGGGATACGCCCAGGGCTCCGTCGGCCAGGGCCTGCTCCAGCCGCCGGTGGATGGCGGCATAATGCGCCGGCTCCAGCCGCTGGACCTGGTACCCGGCCGCGCTGGCCCGGACGGTACCGGCTCCCACCAGCATCCCCGTGTGCAGGGGAGCGGCAGGCTGGGCGGCAAAATACCCCGCCAGAGTCTCCTGTGCCGCCTCCGGCGGCACCCGGCCGCAGATAGGCTCCAGATACGACAGGATGGCAGGGAGATTTTCCGGCCCCACCGGAGCGCAGGACAGGCCGCAGTTGCCGCTGACGATGGTGGTGAGCCCCTGGCGCAGCTCCAGCTCCCCGAAGCCCGGGCGGAAGGCCGCGGCGTCGGCGTGGCGATGGATGTCGATAAAGCCGGGAGTTACCCATTTGCCCCGGGCGTCGATGACCCGGGCGGCCTGGGCCTGGGGCAGCGGCTCCACTGCGGCGATTTTGCCGCCGGACACCGCCACGTCGGCCCAATGGGCGGGACGGCCTGTGCCGTCGTACACGGCGCCGCCCCGGATGATGAGATCAAACATGGTATTTCCTTCTTCTGACAGACAGTTATTTCCTCCCGCCCAGCGGGAGAGTCACAATGAAACGGGTGGAGCGGGTGTCGCTTTCGCAGCGGATGGTCCCCTGATGCTCCCGGACGATGGCCTGGGCAATGGACAGGCCCAGGCCGAAGCCTCCCTGGGTGCGGCTGCCGTCGGCCCGGTAGAACCGCTCAAACAGGTGGGGCAGCACCTCCGCCGGGATGGGCGGGCCGCCGTTTTCCACCGTCAGCACGGCCTTTCGGTCCGCCTGGACCAGGGTCATGCGGACCTGTGCCCCCTGGGGGGCGTATTTGATGGCGTTGTCCAGCAGGACCCCCGCCACCTGCTGCAGCTGATCCCGGCTGCCGGTGACGGCGATGCCCGGGGCAATGTCATAGTCCAGCCGGCGTCCGGCCTCGAAGGCCACGGGCTCGAAGCGCAGGGCCGTATCCTCCATGGCGTCGGACAGGTCCACCGGGGTCATGGCGGCCTTCAGCCGCCCGTCGTCGGCCCGGGACAGCGTCAGCATATCCTCCACCAGGCGCTTCATCCGCCGTCCGGACCAGCGGATATTGTCCACATAGGGCTGCTGATCCGGCTGCACATCCGTCTGCTGCATCAGGTCCGCCGAGGACAGGATCACCGTCAGCGGGGTCTTCAGCTCGTGGGATGCGTCGGACAGGAACCGGCGCTGCTGGTCCAGGGAGCGGGCCACAGGCCGGGCGGCCAGACCCGCCAGCAGCCAGCTGCATCCCAGCAGCACCGCCAGGGCCGCCACGCCTACGATCAGGCACATTTTCACCACCGCCCGGAGGGTGGCGTCCTCCTGGGCGGCGTCGGTAAAGGCGATGCGGATATACAGAGGGCCGTCGGCCCGGAGATAGCGCAGGTGATACGCCCGCAGGACGCCGGATTCGCTGCCCTGCTCCAGGCAGGCGGTGACAATGTCCGCCACGGCGTCCTGGTCATCCAGCTGGTAATAGCTGCTGCCGGACAGGCGCACGGTGCCGCTGGGGTAGATGTCCGCCACAAAGCAGGGGGCGGACCCCTGGCCGGGCAGGGACGCGTCATACCGCCCCGTCTGGATCACCTGAAGCAGCCGCTGGTTCACGCTGCGCTCCACGGCGGCCCGGCTGGACAGCAGCACCCCGGCGAACACCGCCAGCAGCACCGCCGTCACCATGGCCATGTTGATGGCCACGATCTTCCAGCGAAGGCGGCGGATCATGCCTCCACCTCCAGATAGTACCCCACCATCCGGCGGGTGCGGATGGACACGGCGGAGTGCAGATGGGTCAGCTTCCGCCGCAGGAAGGAGATGTATACCTCCACGTTGTTGTCCTCGGCGTCGGAATCATAGCCCCACACCTTCAGCAGCAGCTGCTCCTTGGGCACCACGCGGCCCTGGCTGCGCAGCAGCAGCTCCAGCATATCGTATTCCCGGCGGCTCAGCCGCAGGGACCGCTCCCCGCAGGACAGCTGGAACGTTCCCGGCTCCAGCCGCAGGTCCCCGAAGGCAATGGCATCGTCGGTTTTGGCCTCGCCGCCGCCCCGGCGCAGCAGGGAACGGATACAGGCCAGCAGCTCGTCGGGCTCGAAGGGCTTGGTCAGATAGTAGTCCGCGCCGCAGTCCAGGCCCTGGACCCGGTCGGCTACGTCGCTGCGGGCCGTCAGCATCAGCACCGGCACGGCATGGCCCCCGGTGCGCAGCCTCCGCAGCAGGGTGAAGCCGTCCATTCCCGGCAGCATGGCGTCCAGCAGGATCAGGTCATAGATATCCGTCACGGCGTTGTCGTAGCCGGAGACGCCGTCGCTGCTGACGTCCACGGTGTATCCCTGCCGCCGCAGCAGCTCCGCCAGGTTCTGGGCCAGGCGCTTTTCATCCTCGATCACAAGCAGCCGCATGGGGCGCCTCCTCTTATTCCAGGCCCGACTGGGCCAGGGTCAGCAGCGGGGCCAGAGCCTCCGCGCTCATAAGATAAACCGTATCGTCATCGGAAACGCTGACGCAGTAGCCTGCGCCCCGCTGACCGCCCACCGTCAGGGTAAGGCTGCGGTCGGCCCCGGCGTGGGTGTATGCCGCCGTCAGGGTCACGGCGGGCTTGTCCAGGCCGCACAGGGCCGCTGCCCCGGCGCTGGGCCGCCAGTCCACACAGGCCGCCAGGTGCATGTCCCCCAGCCAGGCGGTCAGGTCCGCCAGCTGATCCGTTACATCCCGGCCGTCGGCGGTCCAGGCCCCCTCCGCAGGAGTCAGGGTCAGGGTGCGCTCTCCGGCGGTGACGGTCAGGGAGGTGACATTCTCCGCCGTCAGCTGGGGCAGCTCCGGCAGGGCCATCATGTCATAGATGCTGCGGCCGATCTGGCTCATCAGGTCCGGCACGGCGTACACCGTGGCCTCGGCCCCCTCCCGGTATACATACACGCTGCCGTCGGACTCCTTGCCCAGGCGGTAGGTGACGGATGCGCCCTGGCTGTCGGTGACGGTGACGTATTTGGTGGGGCTGTCCAGCCCATAGTCCGCCAGCTGGGCGGCGGTGGTGACAGGCGGCAGACTCTCGATGCCCTGCACCGTCTCCAGCAGGGCCAGGGCATAGCTCTCGTCCAGGGGGAAGGTCTTGTCGTCGGCCCACAGCCAGTGGCCCTTCTCCAGGGAAAAGCGCAGGGTAATGGAGCCGTTGCTGCACACCAGGTGCACCGGCACCGCTCCCTCCTCCTGGGTGACGTTGGGGTCCTCCGGCTGGGGATGATCCTCCTTTTTGCCGCAGCCCGCCAGGGCCAGCAGCATCAGCGCCAGCAGCAGGGCGCATACGCTTCGTGTTTTCATGGCAATTCTCCTTTTTTTCTTACCGTTCCAGGCCCAGCAGGGCCATGATGGCCTCCTCCCGGCCTCGCATCTGAGCCTTCATAGGCCCCTCGTCCAGGTGGTCGTAGCCCAGCAGGTGCAGCACCGAGTGGGTCACCAGATAGGCCAGCTCCCGCCGCTTAGAGTGGCCAAATTCCTTGGCCTGGGCCGCCACCCGCTCCATGGACAGCACCATGTCCCCCAGGGGGATGAGCCCCGTGCCGGGGTCTGCGTCCCCGGGGCCCGGGTGCTGGCCGGGGACAAGGCCGAACTCCGGAAAGCTCAGCACGTCGGTGGGGCGGTCCACCTGCCGCATGTCGCGGTTGATCTGATGGATGCCGTCGTCGTCCGTCAGGAGCACGTCCACCTCGCAGGGGAGCGTGACGCCCTCTGCGGAAAGAGCTGTGCGGATGGTGCGGCGGATCAGGGCGCAGTTGGCGTCGCTGGCGGCGCCGGGCACGTCGGCGGTGACGGGAATATAGTGGGTCTTTCTCATTTCTTTTTCTCCTCAAACCGGGCATATGCCTCGATAATGCGCTGGACCATCACATGCCGCACCACGTCGGCCTTGCTCAGCTGGCAGATGGACACGCCCTCCACCCCCTTCAGGACCTTCATGGCCTCCTTCAGGCCGCTGGGCTTGTCCCCGGGCAGGTCGATCTGGGTAATGTCGCCGGTGATGACCACCCTGGAGCCGAAGCCCATGCGGGTCAGAAACATTTTCATCTGCTCCCGGCTGGTGTTCTGGGCCTCGTCCAGGATGATGAAGCTGTCGTCCAGGGTGCGGCCCCGCATATAGGCCAGGGGGGCCACCTCGATGTTGCCCCGCTCCAGGTATTTCTGGTACGTCTCCGCCCCCAGCATATCGAACAGGGCGTCGTACAGGGGCCGCAGATACGGGTCCACCTTGCTTTGCAGGTCGCCGGGCAGGAAGCCCAGCCGCTCTCCGGCCTCCACGGCGGGGCGGGTCAGGATGATGCGGTTGACCTGCTTGTCCCGGAAGGCGGCCACCGCCGCCGCCACTGCCAGATAGGTTTTGCCGGTGCCGGCAGGGCCCACGCCGATGGTGACGGTATCCTTCAGAATGGCGTCCACATACTGCTTCTGGCCGATGGTCTTGGGCTTCACGGGGCGGCCCTTGGACGTGATGCAGATCACGTCCTGGGTCAGCTCCCCGATGCGCTCGGACTGGCCGCTGCGGCACAGGCCCACCACATACCGCACGTGCTGCTCGCTGATGCTCTCGCCCTTGGCGGACAGGGTCAGCAGGGCCTGCACCGCCTTCTCCGCCAGCATGACGTTCTCCGGCTCGCCGGAGATCACCAGCTCGCCGCCCCGGTTTACCACCGTTACCTGGAATTCCGATTCCAGCAGGCGAATATTTTCGTCAAAGGAGCCAAACAGATTGATGGCCTCCTCCATGCGCTCGATGCCGATGCGCTGTTCCATTGGGCATGCCTCCCTATTGTATATCCAGATTGTTCAGCCATATTTTTCAGTCGTCCGTCAGCGGGACCTCCCGGCCGATCTCCTCCAGGCACTCCGCCCGCAGGGTCACCGTCAGCCAGCCGCCCTGCTCCACCGCGTCCACCCGGACGATTTCCGCCGTGCCGGTATCCGCCAGCAGCCGGGTCAGCCGGTCCCGCAGCAGGGCCTCACCCTCGTCCCGGGCCTCCTGGACCGGACGGCGGACCGGCGTACCGCCGCAGGACGTCACCGTCTCCGACACCACCGTAATGGGCAGCCGCAGGCCCCACAAAAGGGTCACGGGGTGATACCGAACTATTTTATCACAGTCTGCCCCCAGTGTGCTACCCTTTCCATAGAATTTTATCCGCTTTTTGCCGATATCCAGGGCATACCGGGTCCGGGAGGAGGCCGGGGCGCCCTTCTCCGACACTGTCAGGGGAACCTGCGCCGTCAGCTCGTACCAGGTCCGGGCCCACACCCGGCCCATGCCGCGCTGCCACCGGAGACCTCCGTTGTCCAGGTCCACCGCCCCGGAGATCAGCAGCTGCCCCTGGGTAACGGTGGCTCCGGGCAGCACCATGGCCTGGCCTCCCAGGGCCTCCACCCGGGTGACCAGGCCCGGACACCGGGCCACCACATTGGTGAGCCGGTCCTCCACCACAGCCTGGCCCCGGACCCGCTCCACCACCTGCACCTGGGCCACGCAGCCCTTCACGTTCACCGCCAGCCACACCACGTCCTTCAGCTCCAGCAGCACATGGCTGCGCATGTCCTTCTGGTCGATGTCCAGACTCCGGGTGCCGATGGTGATGCCGTAGTCCTCCAGAGCCCGCAGGATCACCTCGTCCGGCACCGTCTCGTTGCCGCTGACCCGGAATTCCCAGATGGTGAAGTTTCCCTCCAGCACCAGCAGCACCGTCAGCAGAAGGCCCGCCAGCAGCACATACCGCCGCCGCAGCCGCCGGGCCAGCAGGGGAGCCCCCTGCTCCCGCCGCACCGTGGCCGCTGCGCCCACCTGCCGGGCCGCCTGACGCACCTGGGCCAGTCCCCGGCGGGTGGTGCGCAGGGTCAGCTCCACCGGCGACAGCCACCGCACGTCCCAGAAGGGGACCTCCGCCCCGGCGCAAAGATTCACCACCCGCTCCGGGCAGCCGCTTTCAATATGGACCAGCACCTGGCCCCGCAGGAAGTTCAGCACGGCTTTATACATGGTCCCCTCCCTGCCGCCGCAGCTCCACGGCGGCGATGCGTCCCCGCAGACGCAGCTCTCCCTCCGTCATGGCCATGAGCTGCAGGTCCGTTCCGATGACCCGCACCGTCATGTCTCCGCCGCCGATGTCCACCGCCTCCGTGGTGTAGGACAGCACGCCCCGGTGCTGGGTCATGAAAAATTCCCGGTCGCCTACCAGCTCCATCCGCGGCACCCCCGGCTGGATATCCCCCGGCAGGTCCAGCCGCTCCATGGCCGCCTGTCCCGCCCGGGTCAGCCATCCCTTTTCCAAACCGCTGCCACCGCCTTTCTTCCGATTCCGTAAACTCTATGCGTCCCCGGGAAAAAACTTGCATGTCCCACCGGCGGGGGGCATACACTCAGGCGGGAGGTGACGGCCATGCGGGAAAAGCTGGGGCTGCTGGGATGTCTGGCTGCGCTGGGGGTGCTGCTGCTGTGCTCCGCCGACACGGCCCGGGCCGTCCGGGAGGGACTGGCCCTGTGCGCCGGGTCGGTGATTCCGGCGCTGTTCCCGTTTCTGGCGGTATCGGGGCTGCTGACGGCCCTGGACGCCGGGGCGGCTCCGGGCCGGGGGCGGATGCTGCTGGCCCGGGTGCTGGGCTGCGGCCCCGCCGGAGCCGGGGCGTTTCTGCTGGGCCTGGTGGGCAGCTATCCTGTGGGAGCCCGCACCGTGGCCCAGCTGTACCGGGAGAAGCGGATATCCCGGCCGGAGGCCTGCCGCCTGCTGCTGTTCTGCAACAACTGCGGCCCGGCGTTTATTCTGGGCGTGGCGGGCCTGGGCTGCTTCGGCAGTCTCCGGGCTGGGGGACTGCTGTGGGCCGTCCACATGCTGGCAGCCCTGGGCATCGCCCTGGTGCTGCCCCGCCGTCCGCTGCCGCCGGGCCGGGATGCCGCCGGGGTGCGGCCCCCGGCCTTTGCCGCCGCCTTTGTCCGATCCGTCCGGGATGCCGCCGGGGCCATGGTGCAGATCTGCGGCTTTGTGGTGTTTTTCCTGGCGGCGCTGCGGCTGATGGCACGGCTGACGGGGCTGTCCCACCCGCTGCTGTCCGGGGCGGTGGAGCTGACCCAGGGGATCCTGGCCCTGCCCGCCACGCCCACGGGCTTCGTGTGGGCGGCGGCGCTGCTGGGATGGGGCGGCCTGTCGGTCCACGGGCAGTCTGCCGCCGTGCTGTCCGGAACGGATCTGCCTCTGGGGCCGTATCTGGCTGCCAAGGCAGCCCAGGCTGCTCTGTCTGCCCTGCTGGCCTGGCCTGTGAGCCGGTATTTGTGGGGATAGGGGCGGGGGACGTTCTTGTTTTCCGGCCCCGCGCATACAGTGAAGAAAAAACAGGGGAGGGGCTTATGATGAAAAAATGGCTCGGGGGCGCAATGCTCCTGCTGATGCTGCTGGCGCTGTGGCCGGGAAGGGCCTGGGGCGTGGAGCTGCCGGTGCAGGCGGAGGCGGCGCTGCTGATGGAGAAGGAAACGGGGCAGGTGCTGTACGCCAAAAATGAGCACCAGGCTATGGAGCCAGCCAGCGTCACCAAGGTCATGACCCTGCTGCTGGTGATGGAGGCCATCGACAGCGGGACCCTGTCCTATGACGATGCCGTCACCGTCAGCGCCTATGCCGCCTCCATGGGAGGCAGCCGGATCTTCCTGTCCGAGGGGGAGTGCATCACGGTGGAGGACCTGCTGAAGGGGGTGTGCGTGTCCAGCGGCAACGACGCCGCCGTGGCCCTGGCGGAAAAGACGGCGGGGGTCACGGAGTTGTTTGTGGAGCGGATGAACAACCGGGCCCGGGAGCTGGGGATGCAGGACACCCATTTCGTCAACTGCACCGGCCTTCCGGCGGAGGGGCACGTTACCAGCGCCTGGGACATCGCCGTGATGTCCCGGGAGCTGATCGTGAATCACCCGGACATCCGGCGGTTTACCACCATCTGGATGGACACCCTGCGTGACGGACAGTTTCAGCTGTCCAACACCAACAAGCTCATCCGGTTTTACCAGGGAGCCACGGGGCTGAAAACCGGCTCCACGGACTCCGCCAGATACTGCATCTCCGCCACGGCGGAGCGGGAGGGCATGGAGCTGATCGCCGTGGTGCTGAAATCCCCCTCGGGGCAGCAGCGGTTCGAGGACGCCAAGGCCCTGCTGAACTACGGGTTCTCCACCTACGGCCTGGTGCATGCGTCTCCGGAGGAGCCGCTGCCGCCGGTGCCGGTGCAGCTGGGGGCCCAGGGAACGGTGCAGCCCCGGGTGGACCCGGCGGAGGGCCTGCTGCTGGCGGAAAAATCCCGGCTTCAGGGGCTGGAGCAGACCGTGACCCTGCCGGAATCTGCGGAGGCCCCGGTGCGGCAGGGAGACGTGCTGGGTACGCTGACGGTGACCCAGAACGGGGAGACGGTGCTGGAGGTCCCCATCCGAGCGGCGGAGACCGTGGAAAAGCTGACCTTCGGGCAGATGCTGCTGCGCCTGGCCCGGACCATGTGCTTCTGCGGGTGATCCTTGGCGGAAGCTGAACTTGCGGGCAGACAGGGCTATGCTATAATAAAGGCAAATCCACATACAGGAAACGGCGGTGCATGAAGCCTTGAAAAATATTCTTCAATATCTGACCCCGGAGATCCTGGCCTGGGAGAGCGGCAATATCCGGGAGGTCCGGCCCCTGGGCAGCGTTCTGTGCCTGCCGGACGGGCGGGAGTGGTATGCCTTCGGCTTTACCCGGGATGCGTATTACGGCAGTCTCAGCCTGCTGATGGCGTCCTCCCGGAGGGAGTGCGGAGAATGGGCGCGGGCCAACAGTCCGGCGGCTATCCGCTTCGGCGCGCAGCGGTATCTTATTGATACGATCGGCTATGGGATGTTCAGTGGCAACGACGATCAGCTGTTCCGGCTGTCACTGCTGCTGCGGGACCGCCCGCCTATGCCGGACTGGCTGAGAAGCACGCCGCTGTCCCGGCTCCTGATGGTGGACGCCCGGGTGGACCGGGCCCCGGAGCACATCCCCGGCGGTCCGGCGGAGCTGCTGCTGCGGGATGGGCGCGGCTGGGACCTGACCGCACCCCGGGCAGAGCTGCGGACCATGTGATCGGATAGGATTTTCACCGTTTCGACGGGAATCCCCTTGTATTTTCCGGGAAAACGCGGTAAGATACGGTGTGATGAAAAATCCGATTTACACAGGAGGTAATCCCTATGATCCAGGTGGACCTGACCCATATGCGGCGATTTATCGCCCTGCCCTATGAGGCGGCGCTGGCGCCCCGCCTGCGCATCGCCCACAACCACTTGCAGAAGGGCGACGGCGCCGGAGGCGACTTCACCGGCTGGGTGCGCCTGCCCCAGGAGTATGACCGGCAGGAGTTTGACCGCATCCAGGCGGCGGCCCGGCGCATTCAGAGCGATTCCCGGGCCCTGGTGGTCATCGGCATCGGCGGCTCCTATCTGGGGGCAAGGGGCGTCATCGAGTGCCTGTGCTCCCCCAACTATAACCTCAGGCGCAAGGACACCCCCAACATCTATTTTGTGGGCAACGGCCTGTCCGACCGGCAGCTGCGGGAGACCATGGAGCTGCTGGAGGGGGTGGACTTCTCCGTGAACGTCATCTCCAAGTCCGGCACCACCACGGAGCCTGCCGTGGCCTTCCGGTTCTTCCGGGAGCTGCTGGAGAAGAAATACGGCCCCGACGGCGCGGCCCGGCGCATTTACGCCACCACCGACCGGCAGAAGGGGGCCCTGAAGTCCCTGGCCGATCAGGCCGGGTACGAGACCTTCGTGGTGCCTGACGACATCGGCGGGCGCTACAGCGTCCTCACCGCCGTGGGCCTGCTGCCCATCGCCGTGGCCGGAGTGGATATTCAGGCGCTGATGCAGGGCGCGGCCCGGATGCAGGAGGCCTGCACCGCCGGGGATATGGAGCAGAATCCCGCCTGGCAGTATGCCGGAGCCCGGTATCAGCTCTATCGCGCCGGGAAGAAGATCGAGGTTCTGGCGGCCTATGAGCCTGCCTTCCGGTTTATGTCCGAGTGGTGGAAGCAGCTGTACGGCGAGTCCGAGGGCAAGGAGAGCAAGGGACTTTTCCCCGCCAGCGTGGAATTTACCGCCGACCTGCACTCCATGGGGCAGTATATCCAGCAGGGCGAGCGGCACCTGTTTGAAACGGTGGTGCGCTTTGACCCGGAGGCAGGGGAGAGCGCGGTGCCCTTCGACGCCGCCGACGGCGACGGGCTGAACTTCCTGGCCGGAAAAACCATGGACTTTATCCGCACCCAGGCCATGGACGGCACCCTGCTGGCCCACGAGGAGGGCGGCGTGCCCAACATCATCCTGCGCTGCGGGGCACTGGACGCAGACACCCTGGGGCAGCTGATCTACTTCTTTGAATACGCCTGCGGCCTGTCCGGCTATCTGCTGGACGTGAACCCCTTCGATCAGCCCGGCGTGGAGGCCTACAAGAAGAATATGTTCGCCCTGCTGGGAAAGCCCGGCTATGAGGACATGGGCCAGGCTCTGCGGGAAAAGCTGGGCCGGTAAAAAACCGTATATTTTCCCATTGCCATTTCCGTCGAGTTATGGTATGGTATACATATATGCAAAAGGAGTGATCTCTTATGGTTAGATTGATTATGGGCGACAACGGCGCAGGCAAGACCAAGCAGCTCATCGAGCTGGTTCATGCCTCCGTGGCCGAGGAGGGCGGCTGTGTCGTCTGCATCGAGCCCGGCGCTGATATGACGTACGATATCAAGTCCAGCGTGCGTCTGGTCAATGCTGGTGAATACCACCTGGATTCTTTTGAGTGCCTGCGGGGCTTCATCAGCGGTCTGTATGCGGGCAATTACGATATTTCCCACGTCTATGTGGACAACCTCTGCAAGATCGTACATAGCGAGGACTTCACCGCCGTGGAAAAGTTCCTGTGCTGGCTGGACAAGTTCAGCGACGCCAACACCGTGAAGTTCACTGTGACCCTTACCGCCGACGCTTCCGTGGCTACTGATGGTATGCGCAAGTATCTGTAAGCCAAAAGAGCCTGTAACAGCTGAAAAATCCCTTGACCGGCACGGTCAAGGGATTTTAGCTTGTCAAAAAAGGGCGCTGCCCTTTTTTGACAAAAGAGTTTTCGCTCCGACCCGCGCGTTTTCACGCATAAAATGCGCGAAAACACACTCTCTCCGCGCAAAGTATTTTTCGCGACGTACACGCCGCCGCGAAAAATGGATTGAACCTTATTCGCGGCCTGCGGGCCGCGAACTCTGCGAGGCTTTTTTCACAGTCTGAAATCCCTTGACCGTGCCGGTCAAGGGATTTTTTGCGCGTGTGGGTATCTGCTTGTCAGTCCTCGATGACGCCGCCGCCCAGCACCTGATCCCCGTCGTACAGCACCACGGCCTGGCCGGCGGTGACGGCCCGCTGGGGCCGGTCAAAGACCACCTCTATCCGCTGCCCCTCCAGGGGGGTGACCGTGGCCTCCGCCTCCGTCTGGCTGTACCGGGTTTTGGCGGTAACCCGGATGGGGCCCGCCGGGGCCTGCCCGGAAATCCAGTTCACCCGGCAGGCAGTGAGGCGGCCGGTGAACAGATCCTCGTTGTCGCCCAGAAGGATGGTGTTGTCGGCGGCGTTTTTCCGCACCACATACACATGCTTCCCGGCGGACACCCCCAGGCCCTTGCGCTGGCCGGTGGTGTAGCAGGGGAGGCCCTTGTGGCGGCCCAGCACATGACCGTCCTGATCCACAAAGTCCCCGGGCTCCATAGCCACATGGCCATACTCCCGCAGAAACTCCGCATAATCCCCGTCGGGGACGAAGCAGATATCCTGGCTGTCCGCCTTGTCGGCGTTCAGCAGCCCCGCCTGACGGGCACTGTCGCGGATGGCGGGCTTGTCATAGTTCCCCACCGGCAGCAGCAGATGGGCCAGCTGGTGCTGGGTCAGCTGATAGAGCACATAGCTCTGGTCCTTGCGCCGGTCCCGGCCCCGCAGCAGGCGGTACAGCCCTGTGCCCGGGTCCCGGTCCACCCGGGCATAGTGCCCGGTGGCGATATAGTCGTAGCCCAGCACCAGAGCCCGGTCCAGCAGGGCCCCGAACTTCAGGCAGCGGTTGCAGTCGATGCAGGGATTCGGCGTGTGCCCGGCGCAGTATTCCGCCACAAAGCGGTCCATGACCTCCTGGGCGAAGCGTTCCGTTTCGTTGAACACATAGAATTTCATGCCCAGCCGGTAGGCCACGGACCGCGCATCGTCCGCATCGTCGGCAGAGCAGCAGGTCCCCGCCTTCTCCCCGTTATACAGCCGCAGCATGGCTCCGTCGCAGTCGTACCCCTGCTGCCGCAGCAGCAGCGCCGCGGCGCTGCTGTCCACGCCGCCGGACATGGCCACCAATACGCGTTTTCCTTCCACGCCAGACCTCCTGTGCATAAATCCGGTAAAACCGGGAAAAATTACTCAATATAGTTTTTGGTGAACGCCTGATACGGCAGGGCGTCCGCCAGCTCCACCAGCGTGGGGTTGAAGCCGCCGGCATAGTGGAACGGCATGTCCCGCACCAGGGTCACGCCGCTGCGGCGGTCCGGCAGGCGCACCGTCACCGTGGTGCCCTGCCCCTCCCGGGATGACACCACAAGGCTGCCGCCGTGGCCCTGGGCAATGCGGCGGCACAGAGGCAGACCCAGCCCCAGGCCATGGGCCGGCAGGTCCATATGGCTGTGCTGCCACCGGTCAAACAGCTGGGCCTGCTTGTCCTGCGGAATGCCGGAGCCGCTGTCCTTCACCGACAGCAGCACGCAGCCCTGGCCGGAGCGCAGGCACACGTCCACGGTCCCGCCCCGGGGAGTGAATTTCATGGCGTTGGACACCAGGTTCCAGAACAGCCGGGCCAGATACTCCCGGTTGACAGCCACGGTGTGGGCCCGTTCCGGGCAGGTAAAGGCCAGCCGCAGCTCCATCAGCTGGGCCAGGGCCTCCCCCTGGCGGCACAGGCCGTCCAGAAAGCGCACCAGCTCCACATTTTCCGTATCCAGAGGCTTTTCCTCTGCCAGCATAGGCGCGTCGGACAGATTGTTCACCACCCGCAGGATGCGGTAATAGCTCTGGCACAGAATGGCGGCACTGCGGTCGGTGTCGGTGCTGGCGTCCCGCGCCTGCTCCGGGGCAAGGCGTCCCAAAGCTGCGTGGATGTTGGCCAGAGAGCCCCGCAGCTGCGTGGCGATGCCCGGCAGGATCTCCCGGAGCATTTGCTTTTCCGTTTCGCTGTACTCCATATGATACAGCCTCCTTCCCCTGTATACGATTCCGGGAAGGCATAGGACTTATCCCCGGAATGATCTGGCTGTCATGTGAGTTTATACCATACTATATCAAACGCAAAGGAAAAACACAAGATATTTGTCGCAACCTGCTAAAAGATAAAAAAATTTGCACGCGGGTATTGCATTTTCCAGAATTCTCGCATATAATACTAAACGTACCATATGTTTGATATATTCCATCACAGAGAGGAAGCTGTATTTATGAGCATCAAAGTCGGTATCAATGGTTTTGGCCGTATTGGCCGCATGGTCCTGCGGTGCAGCCTGCACCACCCCGAGATCGAGATCGTGGGCATCAACGACCTGTGTCCCGCTGATTACCTTGCCTATATGCTGAAGTATGACACCATGCACGGTAAGATCGACGCCCAGGTGTCCTCCAGCGAGAACGCCATCATTGTGGATGGCCGCTCCATCCCCGTGTTCGCCGAGCGCGACCCCGCCAACCTGCCCTGGAAGGAGATCGGCGCGGAGTACGTCATCGAGTCCACCGGCCTGTTCCTGACCAAGGACAAGGCCAAGGGCCACATCGAGGCCGGCGCCAAGCACGTGGTCATGTCCGCCCCCTCCAAGGACGACACCCCCATGTTTGTTATGGGCGTGAACCAGGACACCTACACCTCCGACATGACCTTCGTTTCCAACGCCAGCTGCACCACCAACTGCCTGGCCCCCATTGCCAAGGTGCTGCATGATCACTTCGGCATTGCCGACGGCCTGATGACCACCGTTCACTCCACCACCGCCACCCAGAAAACCGTGGACGGCGTGTCCGTGAAGGATTGGCGCGGCGGCCGCGCTGCCTCCGGCAACATCATCCCCAGCTCCACCGGCGCCGCCAAGGCCGTGGGCAAGGTGATTCCCAGCCTGAACGGCAAGCTCACCGGTATGTCCATGCGTGTGCCCACCCTGGATGTGTCCGTGGTGGACCTGACCGTGAATCTGGAAAAGCCCGCCTCCTACGACGAGATCTGCGCCGCCATGAAGGAGGCTGCCCAGGGCGAGCTGAAGGGTATTCTGGATTACACCGACGAGCCTGTGGTGTCCTCCGACTTCCTGGGCAACACCCATACCTCTATCTTTGATGCCAAGGCCGGTATCGCCCTGACCGACACCTTCGTAAAGGTGGTCTCCTGGTACGACAACGAGATCGGCTATTCCGATAAGATCCTGTGCCTCATTGAGCACATGTACTCCGTGGATCACAAGTAAATCCGCTTTCCATCCTTTTATTGTTTTCCTTCTTTTTGTTCCGGAAAGAACGCCGTCCGCTTGGGCGGCGTTTTTTCCGTCAGACGATCAAAAAGTGCGGTGGCCGCCGGCTTCGGAAAGAACACCGTCCGCTTGGGCGGCGTCCTTTCCGTCTATTTGCCGGAGAGAGGGAGACAATTTTTGTGAATACCGCCCTATTTTCCGGTTCGTTCTTGCAATTCCCTGCATTGGACGTTATAATAAACTTGTTATACTGTCCGCCTCGGAAACGATTGCGGCAGACAGAAAATGAGAGAAAGTAGGTGGCGGCATGGAGCAATCTCCCCAGTATGTGATCGAAATGCTTCACATCACCAAGGAGTTTCCCGGCATTAAGGCCAACGACGACATCACCCTGCAGCTGCGCAAGGGTGAGATCCACGCCCTGCTGGGCGAAAACGGCGCCGGCAAATCTACGCTGATGTCCGTCCTGTTCGGCCTGTACCAGCCGGAGGAGGGCGAGATCCGGAAAAACGGCAAGCCGGTGAAGATCAACGACCCCAACGACGCAACGGCACTGGGCATCGGCATGGTGCACCAGCACTTCAAGCTCATCGATGTGTTCACCGTCCTGGACAACATCATCCTGGGCGCGGAGGACACCAAAATGGGCTTCCTGCAAAAGAAGGCAGCCCGGCAGAAGGTGCAGGACCTGTCCCAGCGGTATGGCCTGCGGGTGGACCTGGACGCCAGGATCGAGGACATCACCGTGGGCATGCAGCAGCGCGTGGAGATCCTGAAGATGCTGTACCGCGACAACGAGATCCTCATCTTTGACGAGCCCACCGCCGTGCTGACCCCCCAGGAGATCGACGAGCTCATGGAGATCATGCGCAGCCTCACCAAGGAGGGCAAGTCCATCCTGTTCATCTCCCACAAGCTCAACGAGATCATGGCCGTGGCGGACCGGGTCACCGTTCTGCGCAAGGGGCGCTATGTGGGCACGGTGAACACCTGCGACACCAACAAGCAGGAGCTGTCCAACATGATGGTGGGCCGCCCGGTGCAGCTGCAGGTGGTGAAGGAGCCCGCCCAGCCCAAGGACCCCGTGCTGCGGGTGCGCCACATGTGCGTGGCCTCCCATCAGCACAAGCGGGACGCCGTCCACGACGTGAGCCTGGAGGTCCGGGCCGGTGAGATCGTCTGCATCGCCGGCATCGACGGCAACGGTCAGACGGAGTTCGTCCAGGGCCTGACGGGCCTGGACAAAATCACCGGCGGCACTGTGGAGCTGTGCGGCAAGAACATTACCCACGCCTCCATCCGCCACCGGGGCGAAAACATGAGCCATATCCCCGAGGACCGGCATAAGCACGGCCTGATCCTGGACTTTACCCTGGAGCAGAACATGGTGCTCCAGCGGTATCTGGAGCCCCAGTTCCAGACGGCAGGCTTCATCAAGAACGCCGCCGTCCGGGAATATGCCCAGCGGCTTATTGACCAATACGATGTCCGCAGCGGCCAGGGCCCCGTGACCATCGTGCGCAGCATGTCCGGCGGCAACCAGCAGAAGGCCATCATCGCCCGCGAGGTGGACCGGGATAAGTCCCTGATCGTGGCGGTGCAGCCCACCCGCGGCCTGGACGTGGGCGCCATCGAGTATATCCACAGCCAGCTGGTGGCCGAGCGGGACCGCGGCAAGGCGGTGCTGCTGGTGTCTCTGGAGCTGGACGAGGTCATGAGCCTGTCCGACCGCATCCTGGTGATGTACGAGGGCCAGCTTGTGGGCCAGCTGAATCCGAAAACCACCACCGTGGCCGAGCTGGGCCTGTACATGTCCGGCGCCAAGCGGGATGATATGGGAGGTGACCAGGCATGAAAAAGAACGCACTGGCAGCGCTTTACGAAAAAGACGGCACCAAAAAGGTGCTCTCATCCCTGATCTCCATTCTGGCGGGTCTGCTGGTGGGCGGCATCGCCGTGCTCATCGTGGGCCTGTGCAATGAGAAGATCTCTCTGACCGGCGCGTGGGACGGTATCCGCATCATCTTTGCCGGTATTTTCAGCACCGGCCGGGACGCCGCCGGTACCCTGACCTGGGGCTTCAACGCCGTGAACCTGGGCAACATGCTGTTCCGGGCCACGCCCCTGATCATGACGGGACTTTCCGTGGCCGTGGCCTTCAAGACCGGCCTGTTCAACATCGGCGCCCCCGGTCAGTATCTGATCTCCACCATGGTCACCCTGATGGTGGCCCTGTCCATCCCCTCCGAGTCCGTGCCCGTGGGCGTTATCTGGGTGCTGGCCTTCCTGGCCGGGTGCCTGTCCGGCGCTCTGTGGGGCGCGATCCCCGGCCTGGTAAAGGCCCTGCTGAACATCAACGAGGTGCTGGCGTGCATCATGACCAACTGGATCGCCGCCAACCTGGTGACCTGGATGTTCGACATCAGCAGCTTCAAGAACCTCACCGAGAGCACCAAGTCCGGCTACATCTATAAGACCACCTTCAACGGCGTGGCCACGCCCAAGCTGGGCCTGGACATGCTGTTCCCCGGCTCCCAGGTCAACGGCGGCATCCTGGTGGCCATTGTCATCGCCATCGCCATGTACATCCTGATGAACAAGACCACCCTGGGCTATGAGCTGAAGGCCTGCGGCGCCAACCGCCACGCCGCCCGCTATGCCGGTATCCGGGACAAGCGCAACATCGTGCTGTCCATGGCCATCGCCGGTGCGCTGGCCGGCGCCGGCGCTGCGCTGTACTGGCTGTCCGGCAACACGGAGTTCTATTGGTCCACCTATCAGTCCCTGCCTGCCGTGGGCTTCAACGGCATCCCCGTGGCCCTGCTGGCACTGAACAACCCCATCGCCGTGGTGTTTACCGGCATCTTCATGGCCATGCTGAACATCGTGGGCCAGCAGCTGACCAACCTGACGGCTTATAACGAATACATCACCGACGTGATCATCTCCGTCATCGTGTATCTGTCCGCCTTCTCCCTGGCCATCCGCATGATGCTGTCCCGGAAGAAAAAGCCCCATGCCCATGTGGAGGAGACTGCCGCCCCGGCGGCGGACGCCGCACCGGCGGAGGAACCGGCGGAGGAACCCACGGAACCGGCAGAGCCGATAGCGGCTCAGACGGAGGAAGGAGGCGACCAGGCATGACGTTCCTGATCCAACAGACGCTTATTTATGCGGTGCCCCTGATGATCGTGGCCCTGGCCGGCGTGTTCGCCGAGCGCAGCGGTATCATTAACCTGGCCCTGGAAGGTATCATGATCTTCGGCGCCTTCATCGGCGTGCTGTTCGTGCGGCTGATGCAGGGCTCCGAGGCGGTGCTGGCCGCCAAGCAGGCCGGCGACTGGGTGGCCCTTCAGGGGCTGGAGCTGCTGACCATGCTGGTGGCGGCGGCCATGGGCGCGGTGTTCTCCCTGCTGCTGAGCTTTGCGTCCATCAACCTCCGGGCGGACCAGACCATCGGCGGCACGGCGCTGAACCTGATGGCCCCCGCTCTGGTGCTGTTCCTGATCCGCATCATCGCCAACCAGAATACCCTGCAAATGGCCACTGGCGACTCTGCCAGCTGGTTCATGCTGAAAAAGTCCACCTTCGGCGTGGACAAGAGCGTGGACTGGGGCTTCTTTGGGGAAACCTTCCTGAACAAGATCTATCTGGCCACCTACATCTGCATCCTGCTGTTCATCATCCTGTCCGTCATCCTGTACAAGACCAAGTTCGGCCTGCGTCTGCGGGCCTGCGGCGAGAATCCCCAGGCGGCGGACTCTCTGGGCATCAACGTCTACAGGATGCGCTATGCCGGCGTCACCATTTCCGGCGCTCTGGCGGGCATGGGCGGCTTTGTGTACGCCATGACCACCGCCAACTGCTCCTCCAACGGTGACGTGGCGGGCTTCGGCTTCCTGGCTCTGGCCGTTATGATCTTCGGCAACTGGAAGCCTCTGAACATCGCGGGCGCGTCCCTGCTGTTCGGCCTGTTCAAGTGCATCGCCGCGGCATATGCCAGCATCGACATCAACGGCGACGGCGTGTTCCTGCTGGCCGACATCGGCATCAGCGCCCACCTGTACCGGATGCTGCCGTACCTGATCACCCTGCTGGTGCTGGCCTTCACCTCCAAGAAGTCCCGGGCCCCCAAGGCCGAGGGCATCCCCTACGACAAGGGTCAGCGATAAAATTGCTCTGTACTTACGCAAACCGGCCCCGGCGCAAAAGCGCCGGGGCCGGTTTGCGCACTCAAAGCTCCACCAGCTTTGTGGCGATCCTGTCACAGAACATGCGGTCGTGCTCCACGAACAGAAGGGTGGGGCGGAAGGCCGTCAGCAGCTCCTCGTTCTGGATGCGGGAGAGAACGTCCACATAGTTCAGGGGCTCATCCCAGATATACAGGTGGGCGGACTGGCACATGCTCCGGGCCAGCAGAACCTTTTTCTTCTGCCCGGCGGAATAGTCGGACATGTCCTTCTCAAACTGCACCCGCTCAAAGCCCAGCTTGCGCAGAATGGTTTTGAACAGGGTCTCGTCAATGCCGCAGCGGGCGGCGTAGTCCCGCAGGCTGCCCCGCAGGCCGGATGCGTCCTGGGGCACATAGGAGATGACCAGTCCGCTGGCCAGCTCCAGGGTCCCGGTGTGGGGGATGTCCTGGCCGCACAGCAGCTTCAGAATACTGGACTTGCCGGAGCCGTTGGGGCCGCAGAGAGCGATGCGCTCCCCCTGCTCCACCTGGAAGCAGACGCCGGAGCACACCGGCGCGCTGCCATAGCAGATGGTCAGGTCCCGCAGCAGCGCCAGCTGCCTTGCGTGGTGGGTCAGGGGATGCAGCTTCAGGGGCTGGTTGGTCTCCAGGTTTTTCAGCAGGGCGGATTTTTCCTCAATGGCGTTCTGCTGCCGCCGCTCCAGATTCTTGCGGCGCTGCTGCATGCGCCGGGACTGCTCACCGATGAAGGCCCGTCCGCCCATGGCGTCGGCCTCGCCCTTGGCCTTGGCGGAGTTTGCGCCGATCTTGGTGCTCTCCACCCGGTCGGCCCAGGCGCTGGACTGCCGGGCTGCCTCCTTCAGCCGCCCGATCTCCTTTTTCAGCTGGGCGTTCTGGGCCAGCTCGTAGGCGTTCCGGCGCTGCTTGTTCTCGTACCAGGAGGAGAAATTGCCCCGCTGGAGCTCGATGCCGCTGGGGTTGATGGAGAGGATGTGGTCCACGCAGCCGTCCAGAAACGCGCGGTCGTGGGATACCAGCAGAAAGCCCCGTTTGCTCCTGAGATAGCGGCTGACCAGCTCCCGGCCTGCCCGGTCCAGATGGTTGGTGGGCTCGTCGATCAGCAGGAAGCGGTTGTCCCGGGAAAAGAGCATGGCCAGCAGAATTCTGGACCGCTCCCCGCCGGAGAGCGTGGAAAACGGGCGGTACAGTGCCTCCTCCGGGACCTCCAGCGGCGCAAGCTCCCGCAGAAAGCACCACTGGGGCACCTCCGGGCAGATGGCCGGCAGCAGTTCCAGGGGGCACTCCTCCGGGTCCGGCACCGTGTAGGGGAAATAGTCGAAGCCCACGCTGGCGCGGATGGTTCCCCGGTGGGGGTACATTCCCTGCAAAAGCCGGAGCAGGGTGGTTTTTCCCCGGCCGTTGCGGCCGGTGAGACCCAGCCGCCAGTCGGTGTCGATCTGGAAGCTGACGTTTTCAAAAATGTTGTCGCAGCTGCCCTCGTAGCAGAAGGCCAGGTTGGATACTTGAATCAAGGACATGGTTATGCCTCCTATAGCAAAAATGGCTGCGGGAAACGATTCCCGCAGCCAAATGCACATACTGTGCCCGCAAAAGGGCAGGGCAGCACCATGCATGGAGCCGAGAGATGAACCGATTTCCCGCGAAAAGGCACAACGAACCAGGCGGTCAACGCCGCCCGAAGCATATTGCGCCAGATGTTCAGCAGGAGATCATGCTCATCTTTTCAGCTCCCTTCTTTTTTCTCTATCATATCATGCTGCCGGGAGGAATGCAATGGCCCGGACCCGGAATTTCGCATTTTTCGCCTGCCTGCCATTGCACATTTCCACTGCATGGGGTATAATAGGGCATCAAAAACTCTAGACAGAAAAGGGGAGACCATATGCAGGCAATCATACTGGCAGCGGGCATGGGCAAACGCCTGAAGGAGCTGACCCAGGACAGGACCAAGTGCATGGTACAGGTCAACGGCGTGGCCCTGATCGATCGGATGCTCCATCAGATCGAGCGCCGCCATCTGTCCCGCATCGTCATCGTGGTGGGCTATGAGGGCGAGAAGCTCATGGAGTACATCGACACCCTGGGCATCCGGACGCCTATTGTCTATGTCCATAACCCCATTTACGACAAGACCAACAATATCTATTCGTTGGCCCTGGCCAAGGACTACCTCTGCCAGGACGATACCCTGCTGTTTGAGTCGGATCTGATCTTTGAGGACTCCGTCATCGACCAGCTGCTGGACGACCCCCGGGAGACGCTGGCTCTGGTGGACAAGTACAAGAGCTGGATGGACGGCACCTGCGTGAAGCTGGGGGCAGATGACAGCATCGAGTCCTTCGTCCCGGGGAAGAGCTTCAAGTTCCAGGAGGCCGGCGAGTACTATAAGACCGTCAATATCTATAAGTTCGGCCGCCACTTTTCCCAGACCCACTACGTCCCCTTCCTGGAGGCGTACTCCAAGGCCCTGGGCAACAACGAGTACTATGAGCAGGTCCTGCGGGTCATCACCATGCTGGATGACCCCGAGATCCGGGCCAAGCGCCTGAACGGCCAGCTCTGGTACGAGATTGACGACATCCAGGATCTGGATATCGCCTCGTCCATGTTTGCCCAGGACCCGGACTTCAAGGTCAGCCTGATGCAGGGACGCTACGGCGGCTACTGGCGTTATCCCCAGCTGCTGGACTTCTGCTATCTGGTGAATCCCTACTTTCCGCCCCAGCGGCTGATTGACGAGCTGCAGGCCAACTTTACCCCGCTGCTGACCCAGTATCCCTCTGGCATGCGGGTGAATGCCCTGCTGGCAGGCAGGAATTTTGCCGTTCACCAGGACAATATCGTGGTGGGCAACGGCGCAGCGGAGCTGATCAAGGCCCTGATGGCCCGGCTGGAGGGCGTCACCGGCTTCATCCGTCCCACATTTGAGGAGTATCCCAACCGCTATCAGGACCGGCCCAACGTCTGCTTTACCCCGGCGGGGCCGGACTTCCGGTATACCGCCGACGACCTGATGGCCTTCTTTGGCGGCCAGGCCATTGACAACCTGGTGCTCATCAACCCGGATAACCCCTCCGGCAACTATATCCCTGCCGGGGATGTCCGCCGCCTGATCCGGTGGGCGGAGGAAAAGGGGATCCGCCTGATCGTGGACGAGTCCTTTGCCGACTTTGCCGACGAGGCGGACAACACCTTCATCCGCCAGGAGCTGCTGGATGCCCACAAGCGGCTGTATGTGGTCAAGAGCATCTCCAAGTCCTATGGCGTGCCCGGCCTGCGGCTGGGTGTTCTGGCCTCCGGCGACACGGAGCTTATTGATGCGCTGAAAAAGGACGTGGCCATTTGGAACATCAACTCCTTTGCTGAGTTCTATATGCAGATCGAGGAGAAGTATAAAAAGGACTATGCCCAGTCCCTGGACCGCATCCGGGCCGAGCGGGCCCGCTTCCGGGCGGAGCTGGAGCGTCTGCCCAACCTGCGGGTGATCCCGTCTCAGGCCAACTATCTGATGGTGGAGCTGCTGGGCGGCCTGTCCTCCCGGGCCGTTACCCGGGAGCTGCTGATCGGCAGCCGCATCCTGGTGAAGGATCTGTCCGCTAAGCTGGGCGGGCGGCAGTACCTGCGCCTGGCCGTCCGCAATACGGAGGACAATGACAAGCTGCTGGCGGCCCTGCGCCCCCTGTGCGGCCAATAAAAAAATCCCTCCTGACCGGGAACGGTCAGGAGGTTTTTTTCAGAAATCAACAGTGCCGTCCAGCACCCGCAGATCGTAGGGCTCAAAGGTCACGTGGCGGTATTTCTCCACGTCCATCTTCACGCCGGTCCAGTCGGAGTGGATCTCGCCGTTCTGCTTGATGAGAATATCATACAGAATGTCATAGGTCACGCCGTCGTCGCCCTTTTCCACGATGGTGGAATAGGGCAGGGTCTTGTGGTACGTCATGTGCAGGCCCTTGTACTCAAAGTGGAAGCCGTTGCGCATACGGCAGCCGTCCAGCCCCCGATAGGTGAACAGGCGCTTCAGGTCCTGCAGAATGGGGTCGTGATCCTGGTCATACAGGTTCTCCGGCGTGGTTTCGGTATAGTCATACCGGAACTGGATGGGGATGCCATAGGGCAGGAAACGCTCCACATACTGGGGGAGCTTCTCCGCCGGGTATTTCTTGTACAGCACGCAGTTGATGCGGGTGGGGCAGGCGATCTGCCCCAGCACCTGGTCGGGACTCTCCTCCACGTATTTTACCAGGTGGCGGGAGATGTTCATGCAGGTGATCTTGTCCCGGTTGCGCCGGGTGAAGTCCAGCATTTCCTCGGCGGTGTAGAACCCGGTCTGCACCGGGAAGGTGGTGTTGATATACACCTTGTGGGTGGTGGGGATAACGTCCAGCATTTTTTGCAGGGACTCCAGATTGGCCAGAGGCTCGCCGCCGGTGAACACGAAATCGCACCGGGGGGTGATGGCGTCCATGGTGCGGATGCTCTCCAGAATGGCGTCCAGGCTGAAGCCGGTGCAGTCGGCGTATTCCTTTTTGTTGATGCAGAAGGGGCAGTGGTTGTTGCAGTCGTAGGGCACGAAAACCGTGACGGTTGCGCCGCCCTCGCGGGTCTTATAGGGGTTGTTGCTCATATGTTGATCCAGTCCTCCCAGAAAATCTTCCCGAATATTCTATACCGTTTTCGGCAGAAAAGCAAGGAATTTCTGATAAAATGCCTGTTTATTTTAAGACGAACCGCCAAAATTTTACGGCAATGGCAATTGACAGCCGCCCGGGATTGGTATACAGTATCGCAGGGCCCTTTTTATGGAAAATGCGGCGGCCCGGACATTCCAGGAGGTGTGTTTTGTTGAAGGAATTGCTTACCCTGTTTCTGACCTTTGCCAAGGTGGGGGTCATGACCTTCGGCGGCGGCTATGCCATGCTGCCGATTTTGCAGCGGGAGGTGGTGGAAAACAAGGGATGGGCCACCGATGAGGAGCTGACCGATTATTTCGCCATCGGCCAGTGTACCCCCGGCGTCATTGCCGTGAACACCGCCACGTTTATCGGCCAGAAGCGCCGCGGTATTCTGGGCGGCATCGTGGCCACCCTGGGCGTGGTGTTTCCGTCCCTGGTGATCATTGCGGCCCTGGCCGGCGTCATCACCACGTTTTCCCATCTGGCGTGGGTGCAGCACGCCTTTGCCGGGATCCGGGTGTGCGTGTGCGTGCTGATTTTCAACGCCGTGCTGAAGCTGTGGAAGGGCGCGGTGAAGGACGTGTGGGGCCTGGTGATCTTCCTGGTGATCCTGGCGCTGTCGGTGTTCACCAAGCTCTCGCCCATTATCTATGTGTTGGCGGCAGCCGTGGCGGGACTTCTCATTAAGAATCTGGGGGCGAAGCGGTCATGATCTATTTGCAGCTGTTTTATGAGTTTTTCAAAACCGGACTGTTTGCCGTAGGCGGCGGTCTGGCCACCCTGCCGTTTCTGTATGACATGGCGGACCGCACCGGATGGTTTACCCGCACCCAGCTGGCAGATATGCTGGCGGTGTCCGAGTCTACCCCCGGCCCCATCGGCGTGAACATGGCTACCTATGTGGGCTATGTCACCCGGGGCATTCCCGGGGCCATCGTATCCACTCTGGGCCTGGTGACACCGTCGGTGATCGTGATCCTCATGATCGCGGCATTCCTGAAGGCCTTCCGGCACAACCGGTATGTGGAGGCGGCATTTTACGGGCTGCGCCCGGCGTCCACGGCCATGGTGGCCGCAGCGGGCCTGTCCGTGGTGGCCATCACCCTGCTGAATACCGGAGCCACGGGCCTGGCCATCGTTAACTGGAAGGCATTGGCTCTGGCGGCGGTGATCCTGGCGCTGACCCGCTGGGTGAAGCCCACCAAGGGCCTGCACCCCATTGTGTTCATCCTGGCCTCCGCCGTGGTGGGGATCGTGTTCGGCTTCTGAATACGGATGGTGATATTTCTGAATAATATTACGAATGGGATTCGACTTTCCTGACAAGAGCATGGAACCAAAAAGAGGAGACACCTGAATTGTCCGTGTTTGTTTGCAGAGAAAGAGGTAAAACTAAAGAAAAACTCCCGATTTTTTTACAAAATCGGGAGTTTTTCTGGTGCCCCGTCGGGGATTCGAACCCCGGACACCCTGCTTAAAAGGCAGGTGCTCTACCGACTGAGCTAACGGAGCGTGGCACATATACAAAAAGGATGGAGCATCCGAAAAGGCGTGGCAGGGATGGCTGGACTCGAACCAGCGGATGAGGGAGTCAAAGTCCCTTGCCTTACCACTTGGCTACACCCCTGTGTGGAGAAAAGGAATCAGGGACTGGGATCGCTCCCAATCCCTGATATTCAGTGGGGTGGGTAAAGGGACTCGAACCCTCGACACCCGGAACCACAATCCGGTGCTCTAACCAACTGAGCTACACCCACCATATGAAAACCGCAAGGGACGCTGCCGATATGCTCCAGTAAAGAAGTGGCGCGCCAGAAGGGACTCGAACCCCTGGCCTACTGCTTAGAAGGCAGTTGCTCTATCCAACTGAGCTACTGGCGCATGAGTAAGTGGAGCGGGTGACGGGAATCGAACCCGCATCCCCAGCTTGGAAGGCTGGTGCCCTGGCCATTGTGCTACACCCGCATGCGCCCTCCGCGAAATCGTCAGCTTTGTCATGATACCATATGTATCCGGGCTCTGTCAAGAGAAAAATAAATTTTTCCCCGCGAAATCCGAAAATGGGCGCGCGGCGCGGGGCCGCGCGCCCTGAGCGGCTTATCTTCCGGTTTCCGGCAGGGGAAACAGGGTCCAGGGCCAGGCGGCCGGGGGCTGGTGGGTGAACACCATGCTCCGTCCCGTTTCCGGGTGGGTAAAGCCCAGCCGCCAGGACCACAGGGCCAGCGTCTCGCCGTCCCCGGCGCCGCCGTATTTCCGGTCTCCCACCAGAGGGAAGCCCCGGCTGGCAAACTGCACCCGGATCTGGTGGGTGCGGCCGGTATGCAGGGTGATCCGCACCAATGACAAGCCGTCCCGGGAGGCCAGTCGCTGAAAATCCAGCTCCGCCGGGCGGACGTCCGGCCCCGGCTCCTGCGCCACCACCGTGCGCCGCCGCACCGGGTCGCGGCCCAGCAGGTCCCGCCATGTCCCACTCTGTCCCGGGTCACCCCGGACCACGGCCAGGTATGTTTTCCGGAACTGATGGTCCCGGACCTGGCCGGACAGAATGGAGGCCGCAGCGGCGGACCGGGCGAACACCATGACCCCGCCGGTGGCGGCATCCAGCCGGTGAACGGTGCGGATGCAGGGGGTGCCCAACTGGCGGCGCAGCAGCTCCGGCATACCGCCGGGCTCGTCGGTGCTGAGGATACCCGGGGGCTTCACCGCCACGGCGATGCGCTTGTCGGCGTACAGCAGCTCCATATCACTCACCGGTCTGGACGGCCTCGCCCACGGTGCCGTCCCAGGCGTCCAGACTCTCGCTGTACTCCACCCGCCCGATGGAGCAGCCCTCGCCGATGCGGACCCGGCGTCCCCGGACCACGTCGGCCTGGGTGTATTCCAGGTCCACGTCATCGCCCTCGATATCGCCTGCCTGGGCGCAGGAGCAGCTGCTGCGGAACAGGCCCAGCAGGGAGACCTGGGTGGGCTTATAGATGCGGATGCTGCTTCCGCCGATGCTGCCGATCCGGATACCGCGGTCGGCGGCGATCTCCACGGTTTCCGCGTTCAGCAGGCCCGGGATGCCGGCTATGCCGGAAATGCGGACGGCTTCCGCCTCCACGCCGCCGGAGATGTTCATGGCGCCGGAGCAGCGCAGCTCCTGGCAGCGGATGTCCGCCGCCTCCAGGCCGCCGGATACGTCTACCTCGCCGCCCTCTAGGCCGCCGCTTACCTTCATGGCGCCGGAGCTGTGGATCCGGCCCCGGGACAGGATGCTGCCCTCGCATTTCACCGCGCCGGAGCAGCTGAGGCTCTCGCAGGTGATGCTGCCGGTGACCTTGCTGCTGCCGCTGCTGCGAACCTCGCCGGCGCAGTCCACGTCTCCCTGGACCCGGGCGCTGCCGGAGCAGCTGAGGCTCTGACACCGCAGATCTCCCTGGACCGTGCCGCTGCCGCTGATGGACACCCGGTCGTATTCGCCGCCGGGCATGGTGCTGCTGCCGGAAATTTTCATATCCATCTTCTCGTTCATAATGTGACCTCCTTCAATAATTCCAATACGTCCTCCTGGCGCTGGCCCTCCGCCACCACGGCGCGGCGGACCTCCTCCAGAGGAAATTCCCTGCGGCCATAGGCCGTTTCTATAATGAGCTTCCGCCGGGCCAGCACCGTCTGGTGCTTTTCCGCCAGGCTGGCCGCCAGCTCGTCCAGGGTCTGGTGCTCCTTGTTGTCCAGGATCAGCCGGATCCGCTGGCAGATCTGGTCCCGGCGGAAAAATGTCTCCTGTCCGGTGGAAGTGGAGCGGCGCAGAAACCACGCCTCCGGGATCAGTCCCATCCGCTTCCACCGATACAGGGCCCCGTAGGAGATGCCGAACGTCTCCAGCAGCTCCTTCTTGGAAATCAACTCCTCGTCCATACCCTTCCTCCCATCCGTCAAAAGATTATCGTGCGGCGTTGCGTAACAATGTTCCGTAACACTGTTACGATAATAGCATAACAGTGTTACGTTGTCAAGGGGGCGGATAAAAAATTATGGCTCCCATCATTGTGCACAATTCCCAGAGCTTTCTCCATAGGAAAATATATGCTCGCAGGGGGTTGTTTTGCGGAAAAAGCGGTGTTATACTGTCCCATTGAGTACAGGATTTTTTGAGATCAGAGGTGTGTTCCATGGAAGAAAATCGCAAAAGGGGCGCGCTGTCCGTCAACATGACGGAGGGGTCCCTGTGGAAAAATATGCTGCTGTTCAGCCTGCCGCTGATGGTGACCCAGGTGCTGGAGGTGCTGTTCAACCTCAGCGACGTGGCCATCGCCGGTAAATTTGCCGACTATCGCGCCCTGGGCGCGGTGGGGTCCACCACGCTGCTGGTGTCGCTGTTTACGGGGCTGCTGATCGGCATGGGCAGCGGCGTCAATGTGGCGGTGGCCCAGGGCCTGGGCATGGGCGACCGGGAGCGGGTGGAAAAGACGGTCCACACGTCCTTCGTGCTGTGCGCCGCTTTCGGCATCATTGTGTGCCTGATCTGCATGCTGCTGGCAGGTCCTATGCTGACCATGCTGCATACCAAGGACGAGCTGATTGACGGAGCCACTCTGTATCTGAAAATATATGCCCTGAGCATGCCGGCCATGGCCATCTACAACTGCGGCAACGGCATTATGAGCGCCATGGGCGACACCCGGCGGCCGCTGCTGTATCTGTCCGTCGCCGGTGTGCTGAATGTGATTCTGAACCTGTTCTTCGTCATCCGGTGCCACATGGCCGCCGAGGGCGTGGCCGTGGCCAGCGTGATCGCCCAGTGCCTGTCGGCTCTGCTGATCGTGCTGCACCTGCTGAGGCGGAAGGACGCCTGCCGTCTGTGCCTGTCCAGGCTGCGGGTGCATCCGCAGGAGGCCAGGCGGGTGCTGACCATCGGCATCCCCACGGGTCTGCAAAACGCGATCTTCGCCATTGCCAACCTGTTTGTCCAGGTGGGCGTCAACTCCTTTGATGCGGTAACGGTGTCCGGCGCTGCGGCCGCCGCCAACGCCGATACCCTGCTGTTCAACATGATGGCGGCGTTCTACACCGGCTGCGCCAGCTTCGTCAGCCGGAACTGGGGCGCGGGCAAGACCCAGCGCATTACCAAGAGCTATCTGGTGAGCATGTGCTATGCCGCCGGTGTGGGGGCCATATGCGGCGTTTTGCTGCTGCTGTTCGGCCGCAGCTTCCTGTCTCTGTTTGCCAACGAGACCGGGGTCATCGACGCGGGCATGGAGCGGCTGCGGATCATGAGCTTTTCCTATGTGGTGTCGCCCCTGATGGACGCCAGCATCGCCGCCTCCCGGGGCATCGGCAAGAGCGTGGTGCCCACGGTTATCGTGGTCATGGGCTCCTGTGTGTTCCGGGTCATCTGGGTGTACACCATCTTCGCCTGGTTCGGCACCATCACGTCCCTGTATCTGCTGTATATCTTCTCCTGGGCCATTACCGGCGCAGCGGAGCTGCTGTATTTCCGCCGCAGCTACAAAAAGGTCATTCTGGCGCAGCAGAACTGGTAGGCATAATTTCTTCCCTCCGCGCATGTAATGCATGGAGGGGGGAAATGCGATGAAGCCTGCTGTTTTCCTGTACGGCGTGCCGGGCCAATACGGCAATTATGCGGCGGCGCTGGAGGCTGCCGGAGCCAGGGTGGTGCTGTGCCGGGACCTGTACCGCAGCCTGGACTGCGACGGACTGCTGCTGCCCGGCGGCGGGGACATCCGGGGTCCGCTGCCGGGAACGGAGACGTTCCTGGTGGATTCCTTTGTCCGGTCCCGGCGGCCCATCCTGGGCATTTGCCGGGGAATGCAGGCGCTGAACGTCTATTGGGGCGGCACCCTGCGGGATATTTCCGGCCACCAGCTGCCCCGGGGCGATATGGTGCACCCCACCCGGGCGGAGGGGATCATGGCGCAGCTGCTGGGGGAGCACCCTGCCGTTACCAGCTGCCACCATCAGGCGGTGGACCGCCTGGCAGAGCCCCTGCGGCCGGTGCAATGGGCGGAGGACGGCGTGACAGAGGCCGTGGTGCATCAGGAGCTGCCGGTGCTGGGGGTCCAGTGGCACCCGGAGCGGCAGAGCTATGCCCTGCGCCGGGAGGACGCCCCGGACGCCCGGGAGATCTTCCGCTATTTTGTGACACAGATGAAGGAGACGCCATGAGCAAGCCCATACGGGAACTGAATCTGGAGCTGGGACGGCCCGACGCGGCGGAGGCTCTGCGCCGCCTGGCGGCGGAGGTGGAGGCGGCCCGTCATCTGGGGACCCCGGCCATGAAGCTGATCCACGGATACGGCTCCTCCGGCAGGGGTGGGCGGCTGCGCACCGCCTGCCGCACCTGGCTGCGGCAGCAGGAGCTGTGCTTTTTGCCCGGGGAGGAATTCACTATATTCAATGAGGAGGCACGGCGGTGGCTGGCCGTGTGTCCCCGCCTGCGGCAGGACCGGGACCTGGACGCGGAAAACCGGGGCGTTACCTTTGTGCTGCTGAAAAAATAGAATATCCTCCGGCATATCCTGCGGCGGACGCCTTTGCGTCCGCCGGTTTTTCTTGCCCGGAGCCGCCGGATGTGCTACACTGAGAAGGAACTGTACGCAGAAGGAACTGTACGCACGGAGGACCTTTTATGAAACGCATTGCCAGTATCCAGGACATCTCCTGCCTGGGGCGCTGCTCCCTGACGGTGGCGCTGCCGGTGATTTCCGCCATGGCGGTGGAATGTGCCATTGTGCCCACGGCGGTGCTCAGCACCCACACCATGTTCCCCGGCTTCATCAGCCGGGACCTGTCGGACCAGCTGCTGCCCATCGCCCGCCACTGGAAAAGCCAGAACGTGACCCTGGACGCCATCTGCACCGGCTATCTGGCCTCCCCTCTGCAAACGGAGGAGGTCTGCCGGTTTTTCGACCTGCTGGCGGGGCCGGATACCCTGCTGTTCGTGGACCCGGCCATGGCCGACGGCGGCCGGCTGTATGCTGGCTTCGGGCCGGATTTTCCCGGGTATATGCGCCGGGTGGTGGCCCGGGCCCATGTGGCGGTGCCCAACGTGACGGAGGCCTGCCTGCTGACGGGCACCCCCTACCGGGAGACGGAGGACCTGTCCTGGTGGCGGGACCTGCTGCGCCGGGTGGCGGACCTGGGACCCCGGTATCCGGTGCTCACCGGCGTGCCCTTCGGGCCGGACCGGCTGGGCGTTCTGGCTCTGGACCCGGATACCGGCGGCTTCTTCGACTATCATACCCCCCGGGTCCACGACCATTTCCACGGCACCGGCGACATCTTCTCCGCTGCCTGCGCCGGGGCCATGGTCCGGGGCAAAAGCTTGCCGGAGGCTCTGCGCCTGGCGGCGGATTTTACCCTGGCCTGTATTCAGGTCACCTGCCGGGACCCCAACGCCCCCTGGTACGGTGTGGAGTTTGAGAAGGCGCTGCACCTGCTGCCGGGGCTGCTGGAGGGTTGATTTTGCCCCGGCCGGGGAACTTTTCCGGAAATTTTGCTGAAAATCCCTAAAAATATAGTTGTCAGAACCGGCAAAATATTATATAATCCATATGTTGAGCGAATGCGCGGCGGAAAAACCGCGCTTGTACAGAAAACGAAGGGAGAACAACCACTATGACTGCCAACGACATCCGCAACATCGCCCTGCTGGGCCACGGCGGCTCCGGCAAGACTTCTCTGGCCGAGCAGATGCTCTTTATGACCAAGGGTACCGACCGCCTGGGCCGCACCGCCGACGGCAACACCACCTGCGACTACGACGCCGAGGAGATCAAGCGCCAGATTTCCATTTCCCTGGCCTTTGCTCCCGTGAATTATAAGGGCGTGAAGATCAACGTCATGGATGCCCCCGGCAACTTCGACTTCTCCGGCGAGGCTCTGTCCGCCATCCGTGCCGCCGAGTGCGCCGTGCTGGTGGGCGCCGCCAAGGACGGCCTGTCCGTGGGTATGGAGCGCTCCTGGAAGATGCTGGGCAAGAAGCCCCGCATGATCTTCATCAACCGCACCGATGAGGACAACAGCGACTACCAGTCCTGCCTGGACGCCCTGAAGGGCAAGTTCGGCCAGGCCATCGCGCCCATCGTGGCTCCCGTGATCGACGGCAACAAGAAGGTCACCGCCATTGTGGACCTGCTGCACAACACCGCCTATGAGGTCAAGGGCGGCAAGGCCGCTGCCTGCGCCATCCCCGCCGACATGGCCGACGAGGTGGAGGCCCTGCGTGCCGAGCTGATGGAGGCCGCCGCCGGCGCCGACGAGGAGCTGATGGAGAAGTTCTTCGACACCATGGAGCTGTCCGCCGAGGATATGGCCAAGGGCCTGAAGCTGGGCGTCCGCGACGGCAGCGTCTGCCCTGTGCTGTGCGGCTCCGCCATCACCGGCCTGGGCGTGGAGATGCTGATGCAGACCATCCTGGACCTGGTGCCCGTGGCCACCGATATGCCCGCCGAGGCCGCTCAGGATGACAACGGCAACGACATCCAGGTGGCCTTCGATCCCAACGGCGCCGCCGCCGCCATCGTATTCAAGACCATTTCCGATCAGTACGGCAAGTATTCCATGATCAAGGTCATCCGCGGCAAGGTCACCGGCGACGTGGCCCTGTATAACCCCACCACCGGCAACACCGAGAAGCTGGGCCGCCTGTATGTCATGAAGGGCAAGAAGGGCGAGGAGACCAAGGAGATCTGCTGCGGCGACATCGGCGCCATCGGCAAGATGGACCGGGTCAAGACCGGCGATACCCTGTGCGATCCCAAGAACATCGTGAAGCTCCACGGCATGGACTATGCCCAGCCCTGCTACAGCCGCGCCATCTCTCCCAAGACCAAGCAGGAGATCGAGAAGCTGGGCACCGGCCTGAACAAGCTCAACGAGGAGGATCCCACCTTCCATGTGGTCAACAACGCCGAGACCCACCAGACCGTCATCTCCGGTGCCGGCGATATCCAGATCGACGTGCTGTGTGCCAAGCTGAAGAGCCGCTTCGGCGTGGACGCGGAGCTGTCCGCTCCCCGGGTAGCCTATCGCGAGAAGATCCGCTCCACCGTCCGCAAGCAGGGCCGGTATAAGAAGCAGACCGGCGGCAGCGGCCAGTTCGGCGACGTCCATATCATCTTCGAGCCCCAGAACGAGCAGGAGGATATGATCTTCGAGGAGAACGTGTTCGGCGGCTCCGTGCCCAAGAACTACTTCCCCGCCGTGGAAAAGGGCCTGCGCGAGAGCTGCCAGCACGGTGTGCTGGCCGGCTATCCCGTGGTGTTCCTGAAGGCCACCCTGGTGGACGGCTCCTATCACCCGGTGGACTCCTCCGAAATCGCCTTCAAGCTGGCTGCCAACCTGGCCTTCAAGGCCGCTCTGCCCGAGGCCAAGCCCGTACTGATGGAGCCCATCGGCGAGCTGAAGGTCACCATTCCCGACAGCTATCTGGGCGACGTGATGGGTGACCTGAACAAGCGCCGGGGCCGCGTCATGGGTATGAATCCCACCGGCGACGGCGAGCAGGTGCTGGAGGCCGAGGTTCCCATGGCCGAGATGATGAGCTATGCCATCGACCTGCGCTCCATGACCCAGTCCCGCGGCACCTTCACCTTCAACTTCGTCCGCTACGAGGATTGCCCCGCTGCGGCCCAGGAGAAGGCCATTGCCGAGGCCAAGGCTCTGGCCGAAGCCGAATAAACTGACATCCAAAGCCAAGACCTCCGGCGAAGCCGGAGGTCTTGTGGGCTTGCCCGCGTATGCCTTCTGGCAGGCATTGAGGATAAAAACTATGAACTATCGCATCATTTTCCATACGACGGGCAAGGTTCTGCTGGCGGAGGCGGGGCTGCTGGTCCTGCCGCTGCTGGTATCGGTGCTGTATCACGAGCGCTGCGCCTGGGCGGTGCTGGCCTCCATGGTCGCGGCGGCGGTGATCGGCGGACTGCTTACGCTGCTGGCCCGGCCCCGCCGCCATACGTTCTTCAATCGGGAGGGCTACATCATTGTGGCCCTGGCGTGGGTGCTGCTGTCGGCGGTGGGGGCGCTGCCCTTCTGGTTCAGCCGGGAGATTCCCTCCTATGCCGATGCGTTTTTCGAGACGGTCAGCGGCTTCACCACTACGGGTGCGTCTATTCTGACGGACGTGGAAGCCATGAGCCACGGGCTGCTGTTCTGGCGCAGCTTTACCCATTGGGTAGGCGGCATGGGCGTGCTGGTGTTTATCACCATGATCTCCGGCAGCTCCGACCGGTCCATGAACATCCTCAAGGCGGAAATGCCCGGTCCCGTGGTGGGTAAGCTGACCCCCCGCACCCGGGACACCGCCCGGGTGCTGTACCTGCTGTATTTTCTTATCACGGCGGTGCTGGTGGGGATGCTGCTGCTGGGCGGCATGTCCCTGTTCGACAGTCTGGTCCACGCCTTCGGCACCGTGGGCACCGGCGGCTTCGGCATCAAGGCCGACTCCATCGCCTCCTACTCCCCGTATATCCAGGGGGTCATCACCGTTTTCATGATCCTCTGCGGCATCAACTTCAACCTGTATTATCTGCTGCTGCTGCGCCAGTGGCGGTCGGTTCTGCGCAGCGACGAGCTGTGGACCTATCTGGGGCTGGTGGTGGTGGCCACCGGCGTGATCACCCTGGACCTGCGGGGAGTGTACGGCGGCCTGGGCACCTGCCTGCGGCAGGCGGCGTTTCAGGTGGGCTCCGTCATCACCACCACCGGCTATGCCACGGCGGACTTCAACGTCTGGCCGGGGCTGTCCCGGGCAATTTTATTTGCGCTGATGTTTATCGGCGGCTGCGCCGGGTCCACTGCCGGCGGCCTGAAGGTGTCCCGGGCCATGATCCTGCTGCGGACCATCCGCCGGGAGATCAATCGCCTGGTCCACCCCCGGCGGGTCACTGCCGTCCGCTGCGACGGCAAGGCCCTGGGCAGCGAGGTCCAGCGGGGCGTCAGCATCTACTTTGCCCTGTACTGCCTGTGTATTCTGGTGGCATTCCTGTGCCTCAGCGGCGAGCCCTTCACCCTGGAAACGAATCTGTCGGCGGTGGTGTCCTGCTTCAACAATGTGGGCCCCGGCCTGGGGGCGGTGGGTCCCGCCGGAAGCTATGCGGACTATTCTGTCCTGTCAAAGCTGCTGCTGTCCATGGCCATGCTCATGGGCCGGTTGGAGATCTACCCCATGCTGGTGGCGCTGTCCCCCTCCGTCTGGCGCAAGGATTAAGAAGAAAAAACTCTGTATGAATCATATGCTCCCCCTGTGAGAGACGGCGGAACCCTGCGGCCTCTCATAGGGGGAGCATTGTCATTTTTATTTCAGATATTTCTTCAGATACTGCCCTGTGTAGGACTGGGGGCACGCTGCCACGGTCTCCGGGGTGCCGGCGCACACCAGCGTACCGCCGCCGGAGCCGCCCTCGGGCCCCAGGTCGATGATCCAGTCGGCGGATTTGATCACGTCCAGGTTGTGCTCGATGACCAGCACCGTGTTCCCGGCATCTACCAGCCGCTGCAAAACCTCCAGCAGCTTCTTCACGTCGTCGGAGTGCAGGCCGGTGGTGGGCTCATCCAGGATATAGAAGGTGCGGCCCGTGGCCCGGCGGGACAGCTCCGTGGCCAGCTTCACCCGCTGGGCCTCGCCGCCGGACAGCGTGGTGGAGGACTGGCCCAGCTTCACATAGCCCAGGCCCACATCGCACAGGGTCCGCAGCTTTTCGGCGATCCTGGGCACCGGGGCGAAAAATTCCAGCGCCTCCTCCGCCGTCATGTCCAGCACGTCGGAGATGCTCCTGCCCTTGTATTTCACCTCCAGGGTTTCCCGGTTATAGCGCTTGCCGTGGCACACCTCGCAGGGGACATATACGTCGGACAGGAAGTGCATCTCGATCTTCAGCATGCCGTCGCCGCAGCAGGCCTCGCAGCGGCCGCCCTTGGTGTTAAAGGAGAATCGTCCCGGGCCGTAGCCCCGGGCCTTGGCCTCCTGGGTGGCGGCGAACAGATTGCGGATCTCGTTGAACAGCCCCGTATAGGTGGCGGGATTGGAGCGGGGGGTGCGGCCGATGGGGCTCTGGTCGATGCCCACCACCTTGTCCAGGAACTCCTCGCCCTCTATGGCGTCGTGCCGGCCGGGCCGGGCCTTCATGCGGTTCAGGTCTGCCCCCAGGCGCTTGAAGATGATCTCGTTGACCAGAGAGGATTTCCCGGAGCCGGACACGCCGGTAACGCAGGTAAAGGTCCCCAGGGGGACGGATACGTCGATATGCCGCAGATTGTTTTCCGCCGCACCCCGGACGGTGAGAAATTCCCCGCTGCCGGGACGGCGGGTCTCCGGCACGGGAATGGACCTTTTGCCGCTTAAATACTGGCCCGTCAGGCTGTTGGGATTGGCCATGACCTCCTCCGGCGTGCCGGCGGCCATGACCTGTCCGCCGTGGGCCCCGGCCCCGGGGCCGATGTCGATGAGATAGTCGGCGGCGCGCATGGTGTCCTCGTCGTGCTCCACCACGATCAGGGTGTTGCCCAGGTCCCGCAGCCGCTTCAGGGTGGCCAGCAGCTTGTCATTGTCCCGCTGGTGCAGACCAATGGACGGCTCGTCCAGAATATACAGCACCCCCATAAGGCTGCTGCCGATCTGGGTGGCCAGGCGGATGCGCTGGCTCTCGCCGCCGGAGAGGGTGCCGCTGGACCGGGACAGGGTCAGGTAGCTGAGGCCCACGGACTGCAAAAAGCCCAGCCGGGCGCGGATCTCCTTGAGGATCTGGGCCGCGATGAGCTGCTGCGTCTCCGTCAGGGTCAGAGCGTTGAAAAATTCCAGCTCCCGGTCCACCGGCAGCTCCGTGGCCTCCATAATGGACAGGCCGCCCACCGTCACCGCCAGCGCCTCCGGCCGCAGACGGCGGCCCTTACACGCCGGGCAGGGGCACTGGGTCATGAACTCCTCGAGCTCCCGCTTGCTGGCGTCGGACTGGGTTTCCTGATACCGGCGCTCCAGGTTGTTGGCGATGCCCTCGAAGGGCTGGTACAGGGTGCCCCGGCCCCGGGGCTGGTCATAGTGCAGCTCCAGCTTTTCGCCCCGGGTGCCGTAGAAAATCACGTCCCGAACCTCCGGGGACAGCTGGCGCACCGGGGTTTGCAGGGAGAAGCGGTATTTTTTCGCCAGGGCCTCAAAATACATCCGGCTGATGCCGTCGGAGCGGATGGAGTTCCACCCCGGGGCCACGATGGCCCCGTCCAGGATGGACAGGCTGTCATCGGGGAGGATGATGGCCGGGTCCGCCTTCAGCTGCATCCCCAGACCCGTGCAGGTGGGGCAGGCGCCGAAGGGATTGTTGAAGGAGAACATCCGGGGCGTCAGCTCCTCGATGCTGATGCCGCAGTCGTCGCAGGCGTAATTCTGGGAGAAGGTCAGGTCCTGCCCCTCCCGCACCAGGTTCACCAGCACGATGCCGCCGGACAGATGCGACGCCGTCTCCACGGAGTCCGTCAGCCGCTGGGCCCCGTCGGGCCGGACGATGAGCCGGTCCACCACGATCTCGATGCTGTGCTTTTTGTTCTTGTCCAGGGGGATGTCCTCGGACAGGTCATAGAGGTTTCCGTCGGCCCGGACCCGGACATAGCCGGAGCGCCGGGCGTCCTCGAATACCTTGGCGTGCTCACCCTTGCGGCCCCGGACCACCGGGGCCAGCACCTGGATGCGGGTGCCCTCCGGCAGGGCCATGATCTGGTCGATGATCTGGTCGATGGTCTGCTGCCGGATTTCCTTGCCGCATTTGGGGCAGTGGGGCGTGCCCACCCGGGCCCACAGCAGCCGCAGATAGTCGTAGATCTCCGTCACCGTGCCCACGGTGGAGCGGGGGTTTTTGCTGGTGGTCTTCTGGTCGATGGAGATGGCGGGGGACAGGCCGTCGATATAGTCCACGTCGGGCTTGTCCATCTGACCCAGGAACATCCGGGCATAGCTGGACAGACTCTCCACATACCGGCGCTGGCCCTCGGCATAGATGGTGTCGAAGGCCAGGGAGGATTTCCCGGACCCGGACAGCCCCGTCAGCACCACCAGCTTGTCCCGGGGAATGGTGACGTCGATGTTTTTCAGGTTGTTCTCCCGGGCGCCCTTGATGAAAATATGATCTTGCATGGTCGTTCGTCCTTAGTCCACAATAATATCCGCCGTTTTGGCCCCCAGCAGGGACAGCAGGGCCTGGGGGTCACACTGGACCTGGTGGCCGATCCTCCCCGCCGACACCATAATGGCGGGAAGGTCTGCCGCCGTGGCATGGAACACCGTGGGGAACTGCTTTTTCATGCCCACAGGGCTGCATCCGCCGTGGACGTAGCCCGTCAGCGGCAGCAGCTCCTTCTGAGGCAGCATGGCCACGGACTTTTCCCCCACGGCCCTTGCGGCCTTTTTCAGGTCCAGATTCTCCGCCACCGGGATGTCAAACACATAGTAGCCCCCGCTGGCTCCCCGGGTCACCAGAGTCTTAAAGACGCAGGCCGGGTCCTGGCCCAGAGCCTGGGCCACGGACACCCCGTCAATGGGGCCGTTGGGGTCATAGGTGTGGGGGGTATAGGGGATCTTTTTCTGCTCCAGCGTCCGCATGACGTTGGTTTTTTCTTCCTTATTCTTGGCCATGATGTGCCTCCTTATATTCCAATGCTCCGGGCCAGCCACCACAGAAGCAGCAGGTGTGCCGGATAAAATGCATACCAGATTCCTTGCAGGACGGGGCTATGGGGCCCCTGCCGGCCCCGATACAGCCAGATCAGCGGCAGGGCCGCCGTGGCCAGCAGCTCCACCGGCAGGGTGACGCCCCAGAGGGTCATATCGGCGCTGGGCAGCAGCCAGCCGTTGATCACCAGCATGGCCGCCAGCTCCGGAAGCCGCCCTATATGCCATTGGCGGCACAGGGCGAACACCAGCACCGTCAGCACCCCGGGACCGAAATAGTCCGCCTGCATCCATTCGCCCAGCAGATAGCCCGCCCCTGCGGCCGGCAGCGCCGCCAGGGGCAGGGGAAGGCGCAGCCGCTCCTGCAGGGCATCCGCGGCCCACAGTGCCGCCGCGGCGATGAAGAACGTCCACAGGACATTCTGATACCCGGCGTCCACCGGCGTTCCGCTGAAGGTCAGGTCAAAGGGCACCTCCGACACCACGGCGCAGATCAGCAGCCGCAGGGTGTATTTTTCCCGGTCGTGGGTCCTGTACCACCCTTCGGCGATCTGGAAGGCGAAAATCGGGAAGGCCAGCCGCCCCACGCACCGCATCCAGAGGGCCTGGGGAAAAAACAGATAGCCCATGTGGTCCGCCAGCATGGCGGCCATGGCCAGGAGCTTCAGGTCCAGGGCGCTGAGGTCAAGCCGGCGTTTTCCCATGGCCTCTCCTCATACCCGCCTGGGGCGGCCGGACACGGCGGCGGCCGCCCGGGCCTGCTGGGCCCGGACGTATTCCTCCACGTCGAAGGGCTCCGCCTGGGCGTCTGCCCGCAGATACAGGGGGTGGTGGGGGTGCCCCGCCTTGGACCGTCTGCCGCAGGTGACCCACCGGGCGCCGTATTCCCGGCCCAGGGCGATCATGTCCTCCAGGCAGGGCCACAGATAGTCCCGTTTTTCGATGATGGTGCCCCAGGCGGCCCACACCACCGGCCGGGGATTCAGGGACAGGGCATAGGCAAAGGCCCGCATGTTCTCCCGGTGCAGCTCCGGGTTGCAGGTCCTCTCCATGTCGTCCGGCGATGTGGCCCGCTGGGCATAGACGTTGAACATGATGAATGAGTCAAAGCCGTTGGCCTTGGCCACCCGCTCCACGCTTTTCAGGGTGGGGTCCAGATCCCCGGGCCGGGCGGTGGAGGGGTTGATGCCGATGCAGATCAGGGGCTTCTGCCCCCGGGTGCCCAGGATATACCGGTACTCCGTGTATTGGTTGGGCACGAACAGCCATTGGGACACGTCATAATCCGGGCTGGGGCGCAGGGCGCGCTCCAGCTGGGTGTCGAAGCGGATATCTCCCAGGCGGCGGATATCCACGGTGGGAACATGGGACATGGCGCTTCCTCATTTCTCCCCCCGCAGGGCGATGATCTGATCGCGCAGCAGGGCGGCGTATTCAAACTCCAGCATTTTGCTGGCTTCCTTCATTTCCTTCTCCAGACGGCGGATGGTGGCCTCCCGCTCAGCGTCGGTGAGCTTGCGGCGGCCGGCCTGCTGCTCCTGCTGGGCGTCCTTGGAGATCTCCAGCACCTTGCGCACGTCCTTGCGGATGGTCTGGGGAACGATGCCGTGGGCCTTGTTATAGGCGTCCTGCTTCTCCCGGCGGCGCTCCGTTTCGTCCATGGCCGCCCGCATGGAGGGCGTGATGGTGTCGGCGTACAGGATCACCAGGCCCTGGGCGTTCCGGGCGGCCCGGCCGATGGTCTGGATGAGGCTGGTCTCGCTGCGGAGGAAGCCCTCCTTGTCGGCGTCCAGAATGGCCACCAGGCTCACCTCCGGCAGGTCCAGGCCCTCCCGCAGCAGGTTGATGCCCACCAGCACGTCGAATTCGCCCAGCCGCAGATCCCGGATGATCTCCATCCGTTCGATGGCGGCCACGTCCGAGTGCATATACCGCACCCGCAGGCCCAGACCCTTCATGTGGTCCGTCAGGTCCTCCGCCATGCGCTTGGTCAGCGTGGTCACCAGGGTCCGCTCGTTTCTCTCGATCCGCAGGCGGATCTCGTCCACCAGGTCGTCGATCTGGCCTTCCACCGGCCGCACCTCCACCCGGGGGTCCAGCAGACCCGTGGGCCGGATCACCTGCTCGGCCACCTGGTCGGCGTGCTCCCGCTCATAATCTCCCGGCGTGGCGGAGACAAACACCGCCTGATGATACCGCTCCTCAAACTCCGGGAATTTCAGGGGACGGTTGTCGAAGGCACAGGGCAGACGGAAGCCGTACTCCACCAGGCTCTCCTTCCGGGCCCGGTCCCCGTTGTACATGGCCCGCACCTGGGGCAGGGTCACATGGCTCTCGTCCACGAACAGCAGGAAATCCTCCGGAAAATAGTCCAGCAGGGTGGTGGGGGGCGAGCCCGGCGCCCGGCCGGAGATGACCCGGGAATAGTTCTCGATACCGGTGCAGTAGCCCAGCTCCCGCATCATCTCCAGGTCATACCGGGTGCGCTGGTCAATGCGCTGGGCCTCAATGAGCTTGCCGTGGTCCTCAAACCACTTTTTCCGCTCCGCCAGCTCCCGTTCGATCTCCGCCGCCGCCCGCTCCATCTTGTCCTTGGTGGTGACATAGTGGCTGGCGGGGTAGATGGCCACATGCTGGAGCACTCGCTGGGCCTGACCGGTGATGGGGTTGATCTCGGAAATGCGGTCGACCTCGTCGCCGAAGAACTCCACCCGGATGGCGTAGCCGTTGGCGTACACCGGATAGATCTCCACCGTGTCCCCCCGGACCCGGAACATATTCCGGTCGAAGGCGATGTCGTTGCGTTCATACCGGATCTCCACCAGCTTGCGCAGCAGCTGGTCCCGGGGATATTCCTTTCCCTGACGCAGGGAGATCACCATGTTGGCGTAGTCGATGGGGTCCCCCAATCCATAGATGCACGACACCGATGACACCACGATCACGTCCCGCCGCTCAAACAGGGCGGCGGTGGCGCTGTGGCGCAGGCGCTCGATCTCGTCGTTGATGGCGGCGTCCTTCTCGATGAAGGTATCCGTGTGGGGGATGTACGCCTCCGGCTGGTAATAGTCGTAGTACGACACGAAGTATTCCACGGCGTTTTCCGGGAAGAAGGCCCGGAACTCCTCACACAGCTGGGCTGCCAGGGTTTTGTTGTGGGCCAGCACCAGGGTGGGCCGCTGGACCCGCTCGATGACCTTGGCCATGGTATAGGTCTTGCCGCTGCCGGTAACGCCCAGCAGCACCTGATCTCGCAGGCCGTTTTCAATGCCGCTGGCCAGTGTGTCGATGGCCTGGGGCTGATCCCCGCTGGGGGTATAATCCGATACCACCTTGAACTGTCCCATAAGCGCCTCCTGTTCCGTGCAGTCGTGTAGCGTGTAGTATTCTATTGTATCACCTTTATTTTTATCTGTAAACCTATTTCTTCAAACAAATGTTCTGGAGCAAAAAGAGGAAAAGCGCTCTCCCCTTTGAGGGGAGAGCGCTTTTCCTTTTACCCGTTGAGAATCTGCATAAACTCCTGGCCGGTGATGGTTTCCTTTTCGTGAAGGAACTTGGCCAGCTCATCCAGCTTCTGGCGGTCGTCCTGCAAAATTTTCACGGCCTTCTGGTGCTGCCGCTCCACCAGGTCCACCACCAGCTGATCGATCTTGGCCTGGGTCTCCGGCGAGCAGGCCAGGGACGCATCCCCGCCCAGATACTGGTTGGTAACGGTCTCCAGTGCCACCATGCCGAATTCGTCGCTCATGCCGTACCGGGTCAGCATGGCCCGGGCCAGCTTGGTGGCCTGTTCGATGTCGTTGGACGCGCCGGTGGTGACGGAGCCGAACACCACCTCCTCGGCGGCACGGCCGCCGGTAAACGTGGCGATCTTGTTTTCGATCTCCTCCCGGCTCATCAGATAGTGGTTGCCCTCCTCCACCTGCATGGTATAGCCCAGCGCGCCGGAGGTCCGGGGAATGATGGTGATCTTCTGCACCGGGGCGGAATGGGTCTGGCGGGCCGCCACCAGGGCATGGCCGATCTCGTGATAGGATACGATCCACTTCTCTTTGTCGGTGAGAATGGCGTTCTTCTTCTGATATCCGGCGATGACGGTCTCGATGCTCTCCTCCAGGTCGGCCTGGGTCACCAGCCTCCGCCCGTCCCGCACCGCCCGCAGGGCGGCCTCATTGACGATGTTGGCCAGCTCCGCGCCGGAGGCGCCGGAGGCCATCCGGGCCACAGTGCCGAAGTCCACATTCTCCGCCAGCTTGATCTTCTTGGCGTGGACCTTCAGGATCTCCTCCCGGCCCTTCAGATCCGGCAGCTCCACCGGCACCCGGCGGTCAAAGCGGCCGGGCCGGGTCAGGGCCGGGTCCAGAGACTCCGGCCGGTTGGTGGCCGCCAGGATGATCACGCCGGAGTTGTCGTCGAAGCCGTCCATTTCCGTCAGCAGCTGGTTCAGAGTCTGCTCCCGCTCATCGTTGCCGCCGTACTGGCCGCCGCTGCGCTTCTGGCCGATGGCGTCGATCTCGTCGATGAACACGATGCAGGGGGCCTTTTCCTTGGCCTGGCTGAACAGATCGCGGACCTTGGACGCGCCCATGCCCACGAACATCTCCACAAATTCCGAGCCGGAGATGGAGAAGAAGGGCACCTGGGATTCACCGGCCACAGCCTTGGCCAGCATGGTCTTGCCGGTGCCCGGAGGGCCCACCAGCAGGATGCCCTTGGGCATGGAGGCGCCGATCTCCTGATACTTACTGGGGTCGTGGAGATAGTTGACGATCTCCTGCAGGTTCTCCTTGGCCTCATCCTCGCCGGCCACGTCGGCAAAGCGGATGCCCTGGGAGGACTGGACATAGATCTTGGCATTGGACTTCCCTGCGCCGAACATCATGGACCCGGGGCCTCCGGCCCGGTCCGTCAGCTTCTTGGCCATCAGCTGGCCGACGGCGATGAACAGGACGATGGGCAGCACCCACGTCAGCACGACGCTCAGCAGGGGCGAGGTCTGCTCCACAATGTCCCGGGTAAACTCCGCCCCGGCGTCGTACAGCCGCTGGGTCAGGTCCGGATCGTTCATGGGGCCGGTCTTATAGATCTTGCTGCCGTCCTTGTTGGTGAAGATGATCTGGTTGTCCTCCACCTCCACCTTGCCGATCTCCTTGTTTTCGGTCATGGTCATGAAGGTGCCGTAGTCCACCTCCTGCACCGCGTGGCGGGCCACCAGGGGCACCAACAGAAAGTTGATCAGCAGCAGCACCACCAGGGCGATGCCATAGTAGTAAAATAGCGGTTTCCTCGGGGGTTTTACTTCTTTCATAGCGCATCCTCCTGCGTCGCCCGGAGCCGGGCCCCGGAAATTTTGAGATATGATAGCATGTCTTTTCCTGAAAATCAACAGAAAATTGTGAACAATGCGGCCCCGCCTTTGCAGCCTGTCAAAAAAGCCTCGCAGAGTTCGCGGCCCGCAGGCCGCGAATAAGGTTTGATCCATTTTTCGCGGCGGCGTGTACGTCGCGAAAAATACTTTGCGCGGAGAGAGTGTGTTTTCGCGCATTTTATGCGTGAAAACGCGCGGGTCGGAGCGAAATCTCTTTTGTCAAAAAAGGGGCAACGCCTTTTTTTGACAAACTCAAAAGGCGGGGCCGCAGCCCCGCCTTTGTCCGTTAAGGCCATCAAAAGGTCTTGTTGACGTAGTCGTTGTACTTTTTCACGTCCATCTGGTCGCGGTAGGTATTCTGGAACCGCTTCACCGTCAGACTGTTGAACTGGACGACCTGGCGGTACTTCAAAAAGCCCACGATCAGCGGCAGGCCGCCGGACAGATAGCTGATGGGGGCCTGCTTCCACACGCCGAAGCCAAAGGCTGCCACCACCAGCAGCGAGATAAACACACCGGCGATCTCCTTCTTGGGGTGGAGCTTTTTCACCACGTCCTCCTTCACCACGCCCAGGTCGATCATGGTCCGGGCGAAGCGCTTCTGCACCGTGAACAGGCTCACGGCGTTCAGCACGCAGGGGGCCACCACAAAAAACGCAAACAGCGCGAGAATGGCCTGAATAATGAAAATCATCAATCCTTCGTTGTTCAAAAATCTATCCTCCTGATTTTAATTAGTCTACGAATACAACGGGCACGTCCTCCCGGGCGCTGGCATACAGCATGGTCAGGTAGATCACGTCGAAATCCACCACATCGCCTACCCGGGGGCAGGGGTGGCAGTCCTCCACGTCCAGGATGCAGTGGTCCGACGAGCCGCCTACCACCGTCATGCCCGGCGTCCGGGGCCGCAGCATCATCACATCTCCCACGTCGGCCCGGCCAATGCCTGCAATGGCCCGGCGGCGGATGCCCCGGTCCTCATAGGTGGGCCGGTTGCAGAAGCAGTCCACCACGATGGGCCCCACCGGGTGGGTGGGCTTGTCCTTCACCTCCACGATCTGGGCCCGCAGGGTCATGCAGTCCATCCGCAGATAGTCCATGTCGTGGATGCCCCAGTCCACCTGTAAATCCTTGGATACCAGGATGCCCTCGCCGATGCGCAGATGGTTGATGCCCTCCGGCATGGTGCCCCAGTGGACCAGAGTGAAGGAACTGGTGGCCCCGCCGGACACGATCTCCAGCTTCCGGCCGATGGCATCCTCCACCCGCCGGGCGATATGTACCAGCTGGCCCAGATTCTCCGGCGTGGGCTGGATGGAGCCGTAGCACCCCAGGTTCACGCCCACGCCTGCCAGCTCCACATGGGGCAGGTCCCGCTCCACATGGACGCACACGTCCAGCATCTCGTCCTGGTCCCAGAAGCCCTCCCGCAGGTCGCCCAGATCCGCCATGATCACGGCCTTGTGGACAGCTCCCTGCCGGGCGCAGGCCTCCTCCAGGGCGTCCAGCGTGGCCCGCTCGCTCTCCAGAGAATAGTCACACCACCGGGCCACATCGTCCAGCTCGCACAGCATGGGGATCCGCAGCAGCATATACGGCCCCGGCACTCCTGCCTGGCGGCAGCGGATGATCTGCTCCAGCCGGCTGCTGGCCAGCTGGGTGGCCCCGCAGTCCCGGAACAGCTGCCCGACCTCCGGCAGGCCGCTGCATCCCTTGATAACGCCGCACACCTGGATGCCCTGGGCGGTGCAGCGGGAGATGACCTCCTCCATATTGTGCCGCAGACGGCTGCGGCTGATCTCCAGACGGGGGAACTGCCGGTTCATACGCGGGGACCTCGATTCCAATAGATAATGTAGGAATTATACCACGGATTTTCTTCCCTGACTACCGTTTTTTCGGAATTTCCCCGCCGCGTCAAAAATAGATGACCACGTCCGGGTGCTGCTGCAGCTCCCACCGCAGATCCTCCAGAAACAGGGCGGCCTCCTCCGGCAGCTGCACCGCCCGCGGGGCGATGAGATAGCTGATGCGGTCCGGAGGCGGCGCGGTAAAGCGGCAGATCTTGGCCCGGCCCGCCCGGCGCATGTGCTCGGCGGCAATGGAGGGGGCCGCCGCCCACACCCGGCGGGTAGGGGGCCACGCCTCCGCCAGCTGCACGGTGTCCGTGTTCAGCAGAGGCCGGGCGGCGGGGCCGAACCAATAGTCGTTCCACACCTGCACCTCCCGCCGCTGGGACACGTTGATCTCCTGAGACATGTCCAGGTCCCGGGGGTCCACCAGCTCCGGATAGTCGCTGCCCTCGGAGCAGATCATGTAGAAGGACTCCCGGAACAGGGGCGTCACCTGAAGCTCCGGGTTGAAGCCCACGTCGTCCTCCACGATGGCCATATCCAGCTCCCGGCGGGTGACAGCCTCCTGGGCCTGCTGGCTGGACAGGGTCTCCACCCGCAGCGCCACCGGCAGATCCCGCTCCAGAAACCGCTTGTATACCGGCGGCAGCACATATTGGTTGGCGGTATACACCGCGCCGATGCGGAAATGGGTCCGGGCCTCGGCGGCGGCAATGCCGCGCATTTCGTCGGTGAGCTTCCGCCACCGCTGGGCCAGGGGCAGAAACCGGCTGCCCGCGTCCGTCAGCTCCAGCCGTCTCAGGCCCTTGCCCCGGACAAACAGCGGCGTTCCCACCTCGTCCTCCAGGGTCTGGAGCCGGGCGGACAGGGTGGGCTGGGTGATGTACAGAGCCTGGGCCGCGGCCGTCATGGACCCGCAGCGCAGCACCGTCAGAAAGGTCTCGATCTCCATATCCGTCATGGCGGGAGCCTCCTGAAAATTATAGATTCTTCTCTATATTATAAGGGAAAAGAACCGATTTTACAAATGCATTTTTTCGTGTTATCTTATCACTCGCCCAAAGGGGTCCGCGCCGGACGCGGCGCGGGAAGTACAGCAGAAAGGAGTGTTCTCAAATGACGAAAACGAATCGCACCGGTATGGTAGTTGTGGCTGTGGCGGCCGCAGTATTGATGGCACTCACGCTGGTGAGCATGGCCACCGGTCACCTCTATTCTGCGACCAAGGCTATGGCGTTTGTGATGCCCGTCCTGGCCTTCGTAGAGCTGGACGTGCTGTGTAAGCTGCTGTAACCCTTCTTTCCTCATCGTCTTCCTTTTCCATTTCGCATTTACCTTCCAAGTTTTTCTCTCTTTAAAAGGGTCCTCCGCAGCTGCGGAGGGCCGCAAATACCGCAGGGCTGCCGGGCCCTGCGGTATTTTGCATCTGCAAAGCCATTGTTCAATTATGAACAAATTGTAAACTTTGGATTTTCTCTTTCCTTAGAAGTTCTAATATGGTATATTAGGTATCATTTGCGCGGGCGGTTTTCGTGCAGCCCGCGGCACAGGGAGGTTTTCCGATGCGCGAATATGTTCTCATGACCGACAGCTGCTGCGATCTGCCCGATCAGATGGCCCGGGAGCTTCAGCTGGAGGTGCTGCCCCTGACCATGCACATGGAAGGGCAGGATTATCCCAACACACTGGATGGCGCGGCCATCAGCAACGAGGAATTTTACCGGCGGATCCGGGCGGGCAAAATGGCCACCACCTCCGCCGTCAACGTGGGCCAGTTTGAGGATGCCATGTCTGCCGTTCTGGCCGGAGGCCGGGACATTCTGTGCATCTGCTTCTCCTCGGCCCTGTCCACCACCTACCAGTCCGCCTGCATCGCGGCGGAGAGCGTCCGGGCCAGGTACCCGGAGGGGCGCATCCGGGTCATCGACTCCCTCAGTGCCTCCCTGGGCCAGGGGCTTCTGATGTATCTGACGGCCCGGAAAAAGCTCCGGGAAGCTCCCACCATGGACGAGCTGGGCGACTGGGTGGAGGCCAACAAGCTGCACATCTGCCACTGGTTCACAGTGAACGACCTGAACTATCTGAAAAAGGGCGGCCGTGTCTCCGCCGCCACGGCCTTTGTGGGCACCATGCTGTCCATCAAGCCCATCATGCACACCTCCGACGAGGGAAAGCTGACGGTGGTGGGCAAGGCCCGGGGCCGCAAGAGCAGCCTGAACACCCTCATCGACACCGTGGGCCGCCTGGGCATCGACCTCCAGGATCAGACCATGTTCATCTGCCAGGCGGACTGCCAGGCGGAGGCGGAGGCCGTGGCTGCGGAGCTCAAGCGCCGCTACGGCGTCAAAGAGGTGTACATCAACTACATCGGCCCCGTCATCGGCAGCCACACCGGCCCCGACACCATGGGTCTGTTCTTCATGGGAACGGAGCGCTGACCATGAAGTGGCTGGAGCTGAAGATCGACGCCGCCCCTGCCGGGCTGGACCCGGTCAGCGCCCTGCTGGAGGACCTGGGCATCACCGGCCTGGTCATTGACGACGAGGGGGACTTCCGGGATTTCCTGGAGCATAACCGCGCCTATTGGGACTATGTGGACGACGCCCTGATGCAGGAGAAAAAGGGCCTGTGCCGCATTACCTTCTATCTGGAGGACAGTCCCGACGGATACAACACCCTGTCCCGGGTCCGCATGGCACTGTCCCGGGTGAAGCAGGAGCACCCGGAATACGGCAGCCTGCTGCTGACCATGGAGAACATGGAGGACGCCGATTGGGAGAACAACTGGAAGCAGTTTTATAAGCCTATGGAGATCGGTGACCGGCTCATCGTCATCCCGGAGTGGGAGAGCACCGGTGTGCCGGAGGGCCGGGTGGCCCTGCGGCTGAACCCGGGCCTCACCTTCGGCACCGGCAGCCATGCCACCACCCGCCTGTGTCTGACGGCCCTGGAAAAGCACGTCCGGGGCGGGGAAACGGTGCTGGACCTGGGCTGCGGCAGCGGCATTCTGTCCATTGCCGCCCTGCTGCTGGGAGCGGACCGGGCCGTGGCCTGCGACATTGACGAGAAGTGCATGGACGTGGCCTATGAAAACGCCGCCCTCAACGGGGTGGGCCGCGACCGCTACACCGTCCGCTGGGGCGACGTGGTAACGGACCGGGCCCTGCGCCGGGAGCTGGGCGGCCCCTATGACGTGGTGGTGGCCAACATCGTGGCCGACGTCATCAAGGCCCTGGCCTCCACCGTGCGCCCTCTGGTCCGGGAGGGGGGCATCTTCCTGTGCTCCGGCATCATCGACGACCGGGCGGAGGAGGTAGCCCAGTGCCTGCGGGACAACGGCTGGACCATTGCCGAGACCCGCAGCAGCGAGGGCTGGTTCTCGTACCTGTGCCGGTAAGCCCAAAAAACCGCAAAAAAAACCGCAAGGCAAGCGCCTTGCGGTTTTTGTTTGATTTTGCCGGCTTATGCCAAGAATCCCTTCAGGATGGTTTCCTCCGCCTCCTCCGGGGTCAGCCCCAGGGTCTCCAGCTTCAGCAGCTGGTCTCCGGCGATCTTGCCGATGGCGGCCTCGTGGATCAGCTGCGCGTCGGGACAGTTGGCGGTGATGGCCGGAACGGACTGGATATGGGCGGCGCCCATGATGATGGAGTCGCACTGCACGTGGCCGAAGCACTGGCTGTTGCCCACCATCACCGGGTGGAACACCTGGCGGGAGCTGTCCTGGGCCACGGACCGGGAGATCACCCGGCCCCGGGCGTTCTCGCCGTTGAGCTCGATGGTCATGTCGCTCTCTGCCGTCTGGTCCCCGTGGGTCAGCAGGCGCTCGGTGACCACCACCTCGCTGCCCGCCTCGCAGTAAAAACGGGTGTCCCGCAGGGTGGAGTCAATACCCCGGATCTGGATGGTGTCCATCTGCATGGTGGAGTTCTCCCCCAGATACACGATGGTCTGGGGATTCATAACGTTTTTGCCGGTTTCGCCCTGGGCGTCCTCGCCGTAGTGCTTCTCGGTGTAGTGGACCCGGCAGTTCTTCCCGATGTGGAAGGTGTGAACGCCGTCGTGGCGGCTCTCGTCGCAGCCGGAGTTGTGGATGCCGCACCCGGCCACGATGTTCACGTCGCAGTCGTCGGCCACATAGAAGTCGTTGTATACCATGTCGCTCATGCCCGTCTGGCTGATGATGACGGGGATGTGACAGGTCTCGCCCTTGGTGCCCGCCTGGAAGCGGATGTCAATGCCGGGCTTGCCGTCGGCCCGGGGATCGATGGCGATGTGCTCCGTGGACTGCCGGGCCTCGCAGCCCATGTCCTTGCGGATGTTGAACGCGCCCGCGGGCCTGCCGGTAAGGTCGGCGATCTTTTCCAGCAGCTTGGCGTCAATTTCGGTAATCATGAACGGGCCTCCTCTCTGTTCAGCACCGGGCAGCCGCCCAGGGTATCCGCCAGGATCAGCGGCAGGATCTCCTCCGTGGTGCCCCGGTGGGCGATGCGTCCCCCGGCAATGACGGCGATCTCGTCGGCCAGCTGGATGATCCGCTCCTGGTGGGAGATGATGATCATGGTGGCCTGATGCTCCCGGTGGATCTGCTCAAACGTCTCCGTCAGCCGTGCGAAGCTCCACAGGTCGATGCCCGCCTCCGGCTCGTCGAAGATCATCAGGCTGCCCCGGCGGGCCAGGACGGTGGCGATCTCAATGCGCTTGACCTCGCCGCCGGACAGGGACACATCCACCTCCCGGTCCAGATAGTCGTTGGCGCACAGGCCCACCTTGGTCAGATAGGCGCAGCACTGGTCCTTGGAGAGCTTTTCCTTCCCCGCCGCCAGCCGCAGCAGGTCGTGGACCGTGATGCCCTTGAACCGGGGCGGCTGCTGAAAGCCGTAGCTGATGCCCAGACGCGCCCGGTCGGTGATGGAAAGCGGGGTGACGTCCTGGCCGTTATACAGAATGCGGCCGGACGTGGGCTGGACAAGGCCCATGATGATCTTGGCCAGGGTGGTCTTGCCGCCGCCGTTGGGGCCGGTAAAGACCATCAGCCGCTGATCCGGAATGGTGATGCTGATGTCCCTGAGAATGTCCATCTCCCCCTCGGGGGTGGACACGCGATAGCAGATGTTTTGCAGCTCCAGCATGGAACAGTTCCTCCTTTTGGGAAAAAATCCCCTCTCAAAATGTTTATTTTAGCAGATTCTTCCGGAAAAAGCAATCCATAAGTGACCGTTTTCCTCCCTCTGTCATAGTATAACAGAAGAAGGAGGGAACCAAACATGGAACAGACTCCGCAGAACACCTTTGACTATGACAGCTGCCGCCGGGTGTGGCAGCGGGTATCCCCGGAGCTGGACCCGTATCCGGCGGGGGAGGGGAGCGCCGGCTGTCCGGCGGCCCCGGCCCCGGATCTGAAGCGCCTTCAGGAGCTCATCGAGGGGGAGCTGGGGGACCGGCGGGCCTATCTGTGCGCCGCCCGGTGCGCACCCCATCCCGCCGCCCGGCGGACGCTCCAGCGGATGGCTGCCGACGAGGGGGCCCACGCCCGTCGGCTGCTGGCGGTGTACTATCTGGCCTGCGGCCAGTGCTACCGTCCGGCCCTGCCGTCGGGCCCGGCAGAGAGCCTGCCCTGGCGGGCCCTGCTGCGGCAGCGGTATCACGAGGAGGTCTGCGCCGCCCGGCAGTATGACCGGGCGGCACAAAGTGTCGGGGATGCCTGCCTGTCTCAGCTGTTCCGGGACCTGTCCCGGGACGAGACCCGCCACGCCCGGCAGCTGATGGCCCTGCTGGAGCAGAATATCCTTGCATTTTAGGAAAAACCCTGCTACAATGCAGAAAAAATCCACAATCCAGCGGATAAACATACGATACAAGGAGGACAATCCCCATGAAAGAATCCATCACCCGGGCTGCGGCGCTGGCGGCGCTGCGGAAGTACAACCACGAGCCCTTTCACATCCAGCATGCCCTGACGGTGGAGGGCGTCATGCGCTGGTATGCTCAGCAGCTGGGCTATGGCGACGAGGCGGACTTCTGGGCCACCGTGGGCCTGCTGCACGATATCGACTTTGAGCAGTGGCCGGAGCAGCACTGTCAGAAGGCCCCGGAGCTGCTGCGGGAGGCGGGCTGCGGCGATGATCTCATCCGCGCCGTATGCAGCCATGGCTATGGCATCTGCTGCGACATCGAGCCCACCCACCAGATGGAGAAGGTCCTGTATGCCGCCGACGAGCTCACGGGCCTCATCGGGGCCGCGGCCCTGATGCGCCCCAGCAAAAGCTGCCAGGACATGGAGGTCAAGAGCCTGAAGAAGAAGTACAAGGACAAGAAGTTTGCCGCCGGGTGCTCCCGGGATGTGATCCAGCAGGGGGCCGACCGCCTGGGCTGGACCCTGGAGGAGCTGATGGAAAAGACCATCCTGGCCATGCGCAGCTGCGAGGATTCCGTAAACGCCGCCATGGAGACCCTGTAATACAGTCTCAGCCGCCGGAAATCCGGCGGCTGTGCTTGTCAAAAAAGGGCGGTGCCCTTTTTTGACAAAAGAGTTTTCGCTCCGACCCGCGCGTTTTCACGCATAAAATGCGCGAAAACACACTCTCTCCGCGCAAAGTATTTTTCGCGACGTACACGCCGCCGCGAAAAATGGATCAAACCTTATTCGCGGCCTGCGGGCCGCGAACTCTGCGAGGCTTTTTTGACAGTCTCAGCCGCCGGAAATCCGGCGGCTGTGCTCTTTTTTGTTGACATTTTCCTTTTGGGCAGATACAATAATGTTTTAGGGAGAAATTCCGTGAAAACGCTGAAAATAAAGGACTGAGAGATATTATGGCAAAAGACCAGAGAAATGTGGAAGCCATCACTCCCATGGAGGTGGACTTCGCCAAGTGGTATACCGACATCTGCCTGAAGGCGGAGCTGGTGGACTATGCGTCCGTCAAGGGCTTCATGATCCTGCGCCCCTATGGCTACGCCATCTGGGAGAATATCCAGCGCATTATGGACGGCATGTTCAAAAAGACCGGCCATGTCAACGTGGCCATGCCCGTTCTGATCCCCGAGAGCCTGCTGAAAAAGGAGGGCGAGCTGGTAGAGGGCTTCGCCCCGGAGGTGGCCTGGGTCACCATGGGCGGCAGCGAGAAGCTGGAGGAGCGTCTGGCCTTCCGCCCCACCTCTGAGACCATGTTCTGCGACCATTGGCACAACGTGCTGCAGAGCTATCGGGAGCTGCCCATGCTGTATAACCAGTGGTGCTCCGTCATCCGCTGGGAAAAGACCACCCGCCCCTTCCTGCGGTCCCGGGAGTTCTGGTGGCAGGAGGGCCATACCATCCATGAGACGGCGGAGGAGGCCATCGCCGAGACCGAGCAGCAGCTCAACTGCTATGCCGACTTCTGCCGGGATGCCCTGGCCATGCCCGTGGTCAAGGGCCGCAAGACCGACAAGGAAAAGTTCGCCGGCGCCGAGGCCACCTATACCATCGAGGCCATGATGAAGGACCGCAAGGCCCTCCAGTCCGGCACCAGCCACTACTTCGGCGACAAGTTCTCCCGTGCCTACGACGTGACCTTCACCGGCCGGGACAACAAGCTCCAGTACCCCTTCCAGACCTCCTGGGGCTCCACCACCCGCCTCATCGGCGCCTGCATCATGACCCATTCCGACAACAACGGCCTGGTGCTGCCGCCGGCTGTCGCCCCCGTGCAGGTGGTGGTGGTGCCCATCGCCCAGCACAAGCCCGGCGTTCTGGATGCTGCCAACGCGCTGAAATCCCGGCTGGAGGCCCTGGACCTGCGGGTGAAGCTGGACGACAGCGAGCAGTCCCCCGGCTGGAAGTTCGCCCAGTACGAGATGAAGGGCGTGCCCCTGCGGGTGGAGATCGGCCCCAAGGATATGGAGAAGCAGCAGTGCTGCATCGCCCGCCGCGACACCGGCGAAAAGACCTTCGTGCCTCTGGCCGACCTGGAGTCCGCCGTGCAGCAGCTGCTGCGGGACGTCCACGACAATCTGTACGCCATGGCCGAGAAGAACCTGGAGGACAACACCTTCGACCTGACCACCTGGGAGGAGGTCCGGGATATGGCCCAGGGCCGCGGCGGCTTTGCCCGCACCAAGTGGTGCGGCAGCCTGGAGTGCGAGCTGGCCATGAAGGAAAAGGCCGGCGTGTCCAGCCGCTGCATGCCTCTCAAACAGTCCGGCACCGTGGGCAAATGCCCTGTCTGCGGCAAGGAGTGCACCACCGATATCTACTGGGGCGTGGCGTATTGACACCCTTTGACCCTTTGGGCACGGTCCACAAAAACTGCGCAGAAATTTCGTGAAAAAAATAGAAAAAGTCCCTTGACAAAAGGGACTTTTTCTATTATCATATAACGGTACGCGTGCGACGGGTGGTATACACCCGGAGGCGTTTACACTGCGATGAACCGGGAGATTGCGGCCCATGGCCGGTAACTTCCGGGGAGTATGTCCGATCATCGGGCGGCTGAGAAGATTCTGCACGTCAGCGTAGATCGCTGCGCCAGAAGGGCACCGGCCGGATTCAGCCGGTGTTTCTTATGAGCCGGAATGATACGCACGGAACGGCGTATAAGAAAATTCTCGCCGTACGGCAGTTGGTCACGCAATCAAAAACCGTACGAAGTATTGGAGGAGCAAACCAAATGGCAAAAGAAATGATTCGCATTCGTCTGAAGGCCTATGACCACCAGGTCATCGACCAGAGCGCAGAGAAGATCGTGGAGACCGCCAAGCGCACCGGCGCCACCGTGTCCGGCCCCATCCCTCTGCCCACCAAGAAGGAGATCGTCACCATCCTGCGGGCTACCCACAAATATAAGGACAGCCGCGAGCAGTTTGAGCGCCGCACCCACAAGCGCCTGATCGACATCACCAACTCCACCCCCAAGACCGTGGAGGCCCTGATGGCCCTGGATCTGCCCGCCGGTGTGGAGATCGAGATCAAGCTGTAACGCATCTCCCATTCAATCGCCCCAGCCGGGAGGAACCCGGCAAAGCAAATTTGCTTGCTGCCCAGCCATCCGCTGACTTGCGTAAGGCGGATGGGGGTTACGTCGGCAGAGCAAGCGGTACGACCCCAATGCGGACTGAATCTATGCCGACCAATAACCTTTAAGGAGGATCATACATGAAAGCAATCATCGGCAAGAAAGTTGGCATGTCTCAGATCTTCGACGAAAACGGCAAGGTGATCCCCGTCACCGTTATCGAGGCGGGTCCCTGCGTGGTCGTTCAGAAGAAGACTGCCGAAAAGGACGGCTACAACGCCGTTCAGCTGGGCTATGAGGACATTCCCGAGCGGAAGCTCACCAAGCCCGAAATGGGCCACCTGAACAAGGCTGGCGTGGCCCCCAAGAAGTACCTGCGCGAGTTCGACCTGGAGAACGCCGCTGAGCTCAACGCCGGCGACATCATCAAGGCCGACACCTTCAAGAAGGGCGACTTCGTAGACGTGACCGGCACCACCAAGGGCCACGGCTACCAGGGCGTCATCAAGCGCTGGGGCGCCCAGCGCACCCCCATGAGCCACGGCGGCGGCCCCGTCCATCGTCATGCCGGCTCCATGGGCTCCACCACCGATCCCTCCCGCATCTTCAAGGGCAAGATCGGCGCTGGCCAGATGGGCTGCGATCAGGTCACCATCCAGAACCTGGATGTGGTCAAGGTCGACCCCGAGCTGAACCTCATCGCTGTTCGCGGCGCTGTTCCCGGCCCCAAGGGCGGCCTGGTCCTCATCAAGACCACCGTCAAGGTCCACCGCGTCAAGAATGTCGAGTCCGGCATCAGCCACAACCCGCAGAAGGCTTCCGGCCGTAATCCCCAGAAGGCTTCCGCCCGTACTAAATAAGGAAAGGAGTGCTTGAAATGTCTACTATCAAAGTGTTGAACATGGCCGGCGCAGAAGTCGGCACTGTTGAACTGTGCGACAGCATCTTCGGCATCGCGCCCAACCAGGCCGTGGTGCACGAAGTGGTGAAGAACCACCTGGCCAACTGCAGACAGGGCACTCAGAGCGCTCTGACCCGTGCAGAGGTCTCCGGCGGCGGCAGAAAGCCCTGGCGTCAGAAGGGCACCGGTCACGCCCGTCAGGGCAGCACCCGCGCCCCCCAGTGGACCCACGGCGGCATCGTGTTCGCCCCCAAGCCCCGCAGCTATTCTTACGTCCTGAACAAGAAGGTCAAGAGACTGGCGATGAAGTCCGCTCTGTCCGCCAAGGCGGCCGCCGGCGAGATCATCGTCATCGACTCCATCAAGATGGACGCCATCAAGACCAAGGACTTCCGCGCGTTCCTGTCCGCCGTCAAGGCCGACGGCAAGTCTCTGGTGGTCACCCCCGCCAAGGACGAGACCGTTATCAAGAGCGCCCGCAATATCCCCGGCGTCGAGACCGCCATGGCCGGCCTCATCAATGTCTATGACATTCTGAAGGCCAAGTACCTGGTCCTCGACAAGGAAGCCCTTGCAGTAATCCAGGAGGTGTTTGCGTAATGGCTAACGTATACGACATCATCATCCGCCCCATCATCACCGAGCGCTCCATGGAAGCCACCGCTGATAAGAAGTATGTCTTTGAAGTGGCTCCCACCGCCGGCAAGATCGAGATCAAGAACGCCGTGGAGCAGATCTTCGGCGTGAAGGTGGCCAAGGTCAACACCATCAATTATGATGGCAAGACCAAGCGCGTCGGTGCCGGCCGCCCCGGCGCCCGCAAGAGCTGGAAGAAAGCCTATGTCCAGCTGACCCAGGATTCCAAGACCATCGAGTTCTTCGAGGGTATGGTATAAGAAAAGGAAGGAGTGTAAGAAATGTCTATCAAAACCTTTAAGCCGACCACCCCTTCCCGCCGTCACATGACTGTTTCCGGCTTCGACGGCATTGACAAGCACGCCAAGCCCGAAGCCAGCCTGACGGAAGTCCTGAAGAAGAACGCTGGTCGCAACAGCTACGGTCACATCACCGTCCGCCATCGCGGCGGCGGCGAGAAGCGGAAGTACCGCATCATCGACTTCAAGCGCGACAAGGTGGATATGGAAGCCACTGTCCTGCGTCTGGAGTACGATCCCAACCGCAGCGCCAACATCGCGCTGGTGCAGTATGAAGACGGCGAAAAGCGCTACATCATTGCTCCTGTGGGTCTGACCGCAGGCGACAAGGTGCTCTCCTCCGCCGCTGCCGATATCAAGCCCGGCAACTGCCTGCCCATCGCCAACATCCCTGTGGGTACCGTGATCCACAACGTGGAGATGCACCCCGGCAAGGGCGCCCAGCTGGTCCGCTCCGCCGGTGCCTATGCCCAGTTGATGGCCAAGGACGGCGACAACGCCCAGATCCGTATGCCCTCCGGCGAGGTCCGCATCATCCGCACCAACTGCACCGCCTGCATCGGTCAGGTGGGCAACCTGGAGCATGAGAACGTCCAGATCGGTAAGGCCGGCCGCAAGCGTCACATGGGCTGGCGTCCCACCGTTCGTGGTTCCGTCATGAACCCCTGCGACCACCCCCACGGCGGTGGTGAGGGCAAGTCCCCCGTGGGCCGCCCCGGTCCTGTCACCCCTTGGGGCAAGCCCGCCCTGGGTTACAAGACCCGCAAGACCAAGAACCGCACCGACAAGTTCATTGTCAAGCGTCGTAATGTGAAGTAAGGGAGGCAAAGAAATATGAGCAGATCTATTAAAAAAGGCCCGTATGTTGCCCCTGAGCTGCTGAAGCGGGTTGAAGAAATGAACAAGACCGGCGAGAAGAACGTGCTGAAGACCTGGAGCCGCAGCTCCACCATCTTCCCCGCCTTCGTCGGCCACACCATCGCAGTCCACGACGGCCGCCGTCATGTGCCTGTCTATGTCCAGGAGGACATGGTCGGTCACAAGCTGGGTGAGTTCGCTCCCACCCGCACCTTCCGCGGTCACGCCAAGTCTAAGTAAGGAGGATGCACAGAACAATGGAAGCTAAAGCTTATTTGAGATATGTCCGCATCTCTCCCCGCAAGATCCAGATCGTCTGCGATCTGATCCGCGGCAAGGACGTGCAGACTGCCATGGCCATCCTGATGCAGACCCCCAAGGCTGCCTCCGAGCCCCTGATGAAGCTCCTCAAGAGCGCCTGCGCCAACGCGGAGAACAACTTCAGCATGGACCCCGAGAAGCTGGTGGTCACCCAGGTGTTCGCCACCCCCGGCCCCATCCTCAAGCGGATGATGCCCCGCGCTCAGGGCCGCGCCTATCGCATCAATAAGAGAACCTCTCATGTGACGCTGGCCGTCGCTGAGAAGAACTAAAGGGAGGAGACAGTTTTATGGGACAGAAAGTTAATCCCCACGGCTTCCGCGTGGGCGTCATCAAAGACTGGGATTCCCGTTGGTATGCCAGCAATGAGAAGGTGGGCGACCTGCTGGTCGAGGATCACAAGATCCGCGTCTACCTGAAGAAGCTCCTGTATGCTGCCGGCGTCTCCAAGATCGAGATCGAGCGCAGCAACGAGGTCGTCACCGTTTACCTGCACGTGGCCCGTCCCGGTGTGGTCATCGGCAAGGGCGGCGAGCAGATCGAGCAGTACCGCAAGGACGTTGAGAAGCTCATCGGCAAGACCGTGAAGCTGAACATCGTCGAGGTCCGCAACCCCGATATGGACGCGCAGCTGGTGGCCGAGAACATCGCCGCTCAGCTGGAGAAGCGTATTTCTCACCGCCGCGCCATGAAGAATGCTATGGGCCGCGCCATGCGCGCCGGCGCCAAGGGCATCAAGTGCAATTGCTCCGGCCGTCTGGGCGGACGCGAGATCGCCGGCTCCGAGCATTATCACGAGGGTACCATCCCCCTGCAGACCCTGCGCGCCGACATTGACTACGGCTTCGCTGAGGCTGCCACCACCTTCGGCCGCATCGGCGTGAAGGTCTGGATCTACAAGGGCGAGATCCTGTCCCAGGCCCTGCGGACCACCCCCCGCACCCTGGATACCAGCAAGCCCTATCAGGAGCGCCGTGAGCGCCGCGGACGCCGGGACGGCGACCGCCGCGGTGGTTTCCGCCGCGATGGCCAGAACGGTGGCTTCAACCGTGATCGCCGGGACGGCGGTCGTCCTCAGGGCGGCTTCCGCAAGCCCGCAGAAAAGAAAGAAGGAGGCGCTCAGTAATGCTTCTGCCCAAGAGAGTTAAGTACCGCAGAGTACACCGTGGCCGCCTCACCGGCAAGGCCATGAGAGGCAATAAGGTCACCTACGGTGAATATGGCCTCGTCGCTGTGGAGCCCGCGTGGATCACCAGCAACCAGATCGAAGCAGCCCGTATCGCCATGACCCGCTACACCAAGCGCGGCGGTCAGGTCTGGATCAAGATCTTCCCCGATAAGCCCGTCACCGAGAAGCCGGCCGAGACCCGTATGGGCTCCGGTAAGGGCTCTCCCGAGTACTGGGTCGCAGTTGTTAAGCCCGGCCGTGTCATGTTTGAGATTGCCGGTGTTCCCGAAGAGGTCGCCCGCGAGGCCCTGCGTCTGGCCAGCCACAAGCTGCCCATCAAGACCAAGATCGTCAAGCGCGAGGATCTCGAAGCACAGGAAGTAGGTGAATGAGATGAAGGCAACTGAAGTACGTGCAATGAGCGTGGAGCAGCTCAACGAGAAGCTGACCTCCCTGAAGAAGGATCTGTTCTTCCTGCGTATGCAGCACGCCACCAATCAGCTGGACAATCCTCTCAAGATCGCTGAAACCAAGCGTGATATTGCCCGCGTCAAGACCGTTATCCGTGAAAAGGAGGAGAAGTAACATGGAAGAGAAGAGAATTTCCTCCCGCAAGGTCCGCGTCGGTAAGGTTGTTTCCGACAAGATGGACAAGACCGTCGTGGTCGCCATCGAGGACCGTGTCGCTCATCCTCTGTATAAGAAGATCGTTGGCCGCACCTATAAGCTGAAGGCCCACGACGAGGAGAACGCCTGCGGCGTAGGTGATATTGTCAAGGTGATGGAGACCCGCCCCCTGTCCAAGGACAAGCGCTGGCGCGTGGTCGAGATCGTCGAAAAGGCGAAGTAAGGAGGTAGCCGTAGTATGATTCAGCAAGAGTCTTATCTGAAGGTTGCCGATAATACCGGCGCCAAGGAGATCAAGTGCATCCGCGTCCTGGGCGGTTCCAAGCGCAAGTACGGCAACATCGGCGATGTGATCGTCGCCTCCGTGCGCAAGAGCACCCCCGGCGGTCAGGTGAAGAAGGGCGAGGTGGTCAAGGCCGTTATCGTCCGCAGCGCCAAGGGCGTCCGTCGTGCCGACGGCACCTATGTCCGCTTCGACGACAATGCCGCCGTCCTCATCAAGGACGACAAAAACCCCAGAGGTACCCGTATCTTTGGGCCCGTTGCTCGTGAGCTGCGCGACAAGGATTACATGAAGATCCTGTCCCTCGCTCCCGAAGTTATTTGATGGAGGGGCCAGAGAAATGAATAGTCTGAAGATCAAGAAGAATGACACCGTCGTCATCCTGTCCGGCAAGGACCGCGGCAAGCAGGGCAAGGTGCTGGGCACCGTCCCCGGCGAGGGCAAGGTCGTTGTGGAAGGCTGCAACATGGTCACCTGCCACATCAAGCCCCGTCGTCAGGGCGAGGAGGGCGGCATCGTCAAGCGCGAGGCCGCTATCTATGCCAGCAAGGTCCAGGTGGTCTGCCCCAAGTGCGGCAAGAACACCCGCGTGGGCTGCGAGCTGAAGGATGGCAAGAAAGTCCGCACCTGCAAAAAGTGCGGCGCAGAACTGTGAGAAAGGAGAGCGTAAAAAATGGCACGTCTGAAAGTTAAGTATACCGAAGAAGTGGCTCCCGCTCTCTTCAAGAAGTTCGGTTATAAGAGCACCATGCAGATCCCCAAGATCGAGAAGGTGGTCCTGAACGTCGGCTGCGGCGAAGCCCGCGAGAACCCCAAGGTCCTGGACGCTGTCGTCAGCCAGCTGTCCCAGATCACCGGCCAGAAGGCCATCATCACCATCGCCAAGAAGTCCGTGGCTAACTTCAAGCTGCGTGAGGGCATGCCCGTTGGCGCCAAGGTCACCCTGCGGGGCGACAAGATGTGGGAGTTCCTGGACCGTCTGTTCAACGTGGCCCTGCCTCGTGTCCGCGACTTCCGCGGCATCAGCGCCAACGCCTTCGACGGCCGCGGCAACTATGCCCTGGGCATCAAGGAGCAGCTGATCTTCCCCGAGATCGAGTACGATAAGATCGACAAGATCCGCGGCATGGACATCGTGATCTGCACCACCGCTCAGACCGATGAAGAAGCACGCGAGCTGCTGACCCTGGTCGGCGCTCCCTTTGAACGCTGATTAGGAGGAGAAACAACATGGCAAAGAAGTCTATGATCCTGAAGCAGCAGGCTCCCGCGAAGTTCTCCACCCGTAAGTACAACCGCTGCAAGCTGTGCGGCCGTCCCCACGCATACCTGCGTGACTATGGCGTGTGCCGTGTCTGCTTCCGCACTCTGGCGTACAAGGGCGAGATCCCCGGCGTCCGCAAGGCTTCCTGGTAAATTTTTCCGTTATACTTCGTTGGCTCGCCTCGGCGTACACAAAGTACGCCGTCGCCTCGCCGCCTCGTCTAACGAAAAAATTCAAGATTTTTCCGCCATACTTCGTTGGCCTGGCTCGGCGCACACAAAGTACGCCATCGCCTTGCCGCCTCGTCTGGCGAAAAAATCTCTCATCTGTTTCCGCCATACCTGGTCGAAGCGATACAGCTTCGCCTGGTCTGACGAAAAACAACTCGTTCCAACGGGGCCCACGCCCCTTGGTATAAAGGATGGCGAAAGGTCACTGGTAATTAAACATCGCCGGTCATCGGACGGTGCCCAAATTATCAGTGATACCTCGCTGCCTCAACAGGGATTTCCCTGTAACTCTAAATTAGGAGGAAATATTTATGCACATCACTGATCCTGTTGCTGATATGCTGACCCGTATCCGCAACGCCAACAACGCCAAGCATGAGACCGTTGACGTTCCTGCCTCCAACATGAAGAAGAGCATCGCTCAGATTCTGCTGGACGAGGGCTATATCAAGGCCTTCCAGGTCGTCGAGGACGGCACCCAGGGCGTGATCCGCATCACTCTGAAGTACAATGCCGGCAAGGAGAAGGTCATCTCCGGCCTGCGCCGCGTGTCCAAGCCCGGTCTGCGGGTTTATGTGGGCGCCGACGAGCTGCCCCGCGTTCTGCGCGGCCTGGGCATTGCCATCGTATCCACTTCTAAGGGCGTCATGACCGACAAGGCTGCTCGCGCAGCGCACGTCGGCGGCGAAGTCCTTGCGTTTGTTTGGTAAGGAGGGTATTGAACAATGTCTAGAATTGGTAGAATGCCCATTACCGTCCCCGCCGGTGTGGAAGTCACCATCGCGGAGAACAACGTCGTTACCGTCAAGGGCCCCAAGGGCACTCTGACGCAGGCCCTGCGTCCCGAGATGATCCTGGAGCAGGACGGCAACGTCATCCACGTCAAGCGCCCCTCTGACGACAAGCTGCACTGCGCTCTGCACGGCATGACCCGCGCGCTGCTGCACAACATGGTCGTCGGCGTCAGCGAAGGCTTCAAGAAGGAGCTGGAGATCAACGGCGTCGGTTACCGCGCCTCCAAGGAAGGGAAGAACCTGGTCATGAACCTGGGCTATTCCCACCAGGTCATCGTTCCCGAGATCGACGGCATCACCATTGATGTTCCCTCTGCCAACAAGGTGGTCATTTCCGGCCCCGACAAGCAGAAGGTGGGCCAGTTCGCGGCGGAAGTCCGCGAGAAGCGTCCTCCCGAGCCTTATAAGGGCAAGGGCATCAAGTATGTCGACGAAGTCATCCGCCGCAAGGTCGGTAAGACCGGCGCCAAGAAGTAAGGAGGTGTGCCGTAATGATTAAAAGACCCAATACCAACGCTCAGCGTCAGAAGCGCCATAAGAGAGTCCGCGCCAAGGTGTTCGGCACTACCCAGCGTCCTCGTCTGAACGTGTTCCGCAGCGAAAAGAATATCTATGCCCAGATCATCGACGATGTGGCCGGCAACACCCTGGTCTCCGCTTCCTCCCTGGATAAGGAGATCGAGGGCAACGGCGGCAACAAGACCGCGGCTCGCGCCGTGGGCAAGCTGGTGGCTGAGCGCGCCAAGGCCAAGGGCATCGACACCGTGGTGTTCGATCGCGGCGGCTATCTGTACCACGGCCGTGTGGCCGAGCTGGCTGAAGGCGCCCGCGAGGGCGGCCTGGAATTCTGAGAGAGGAGGAACACTGACAAATGGCAAGATTTGAAAGAGAACCCAGCGAGTTCATCGAAAAAGTCGTCTGCACCAACCGTGTATCCAAGACGGTCAAGGGCGGCCGCGTCATGAAGTTCTCCGCTCTGATGGTCGTCGGCGACGGCAAGGGCAAGGTCGGCTTCGGCCTTGGCAAGGCCGCTGAGGTGCCCGAGGCGATCCGCAAGGGCATCGAGGACGCCAAGAAGAACATGATCACCATCTCCCTGTCCGGCAGCACCATTCCTCACGAGATCATCGGCGAGAAGGGTGCCGGCCGCGTGCTGATGAAGCCCGCCGCCCCCGGTACCGGCGTGATCGCTGGTGGTCCTGTGCGTATCATCATGGAAGCTGCCGGCGTGAAGGATATCCGTACCAAGTGCCTGCGCTCCAATACCGCTGTCAACGTTGTCGCCGCCACCTTCGAGGGCCTGAAGGCTCTGCGCACCCCGGAAGAGGTCGCCCGCACCCGCGGCAAGAGCGTCGACGAGATCGTGGGCTAAGGAGGCGTGAACAATGGCTAATCTGAACATCAAGCTCGTCAAGAGCCTCAACGGCAGACTGGAAAAGCACATTGCCACTGCCAAGTCCATGGGCCTGCGCAAGATCGGTGACACCACCGTTCAGCCCGACAATGCCCAGACCCGGGGCAAGATCGCCAAGATCGGCTATCTGCTCCAGGTCACCGAAGTAGAATAAGGAGGTGCGAGAGGATGAAACTCAACGAACTGTCTCCCGCCACTGGCTCCGTCAGGGAAGCTTACCGCAAGGGCCGCGGCGCCGGCTCCGGTAACGGCAAGACTGCCGGCCGCGGCCATAAGGGCCAGAAGGCCCGCTCCGGCGGCGGTACCCGCATCGGGTTCGAAGGCGGCCAGATGCCTCTGACACGCCGTGTCCCCAAGCGTGGCTTCAACAACATTTTTGCCAAACCCCTGGAGATCATCAACCTGACCGCTCTCAACAAGTTTGAGGACGGCGACATCGTCACCGCAGAGGCCCTGCTTGCCAAGGGAATCCTGAGCAAGTGTGAATACGGCTACAAGGTTCTGGGTAACGGCAATGTTACCAAGAAGGTGACCGTACAGGCCGCTGCTTTCTCCCAGTCTGCCAAAGACGCAATCGAGGCTGCTGGAGGAAAGGCAGAGGTGATCTAAGTTGATCCAGACCATTAGAAAGGCTTGGGGCATCCCCGAGCTGCGCAAGAAGATCATCTTCACCGCGCTGATTCTGCTGATCTTCCGCATTGGCAATGCCATTCCCGTTCCCTATGTGAACACCGGCCTGCTGGGCACCTACATGGACCAGCTGAGCACCACCGTGCTGAGCCTGTACAACGTCATGTCCGGCGGCGCCTTTGCCCAGGCCACCATCTTTGCCCTGGGCGTCCAGCCCTATATCAACAGCTCCATCATCATCCAGCTGCTGACCATCGCGATCCCCTCCCTGGGCCGTATGGCGCAGGAGGGCGGCGAGGAAGGCAAGAAGAAGATCCAGTCCATCACCCGCTACGCCACGGTGGCCATCGCCATCATTCAGGGTATCGGCTACTTCTTCCTGATGAAGAACTACGGCATCCTCAACAGCACGTCTGTGTGGGCCGCTCTGGTCATCACCGTTTCCTTCATCGCCGGCTCCTCCTTCGTGATGTGGATGGGCGAGCAGATCACCGAGTTCGGTATCGGCAACGGCATTTCCATTATCCTGTTTGCGGGCATCCTGTCCCGCGTTCCCACTATGGTGTCCCAGATGGTCGACGGCTTCCGGGCCGGCACCCTGAAGTGGTGGATGGCTCTGCTGGTCATCGTGGGCATCCTGCTGCTGATCGTGCTGATCACCTGGGTCAACGGTGCCGAGCGCCGCATCCCCGTGCAGTACGCCAAGCGTCAGGTTGGCCGCAAGATGTACGGCGGCCAGTCCTCCACCCTGCCCATGAAGGTGAACATGTCCGGCGTTCTGCCCATCATCTTCGCCCAGTCCATCGCCATGATCCCCTCCACCATCGCCGCTTTCTGCAAGCAGCCGAAGGAGGGCACCTTCTGGTATGGCTTCCTCAACGCCATCGACACCAAGTCCGTGCTGTACATGATTTTCTACTTCCTGATGATCATCGCTTTCAGCTACTTCTACGCCACCATCCAGTTCAACCCCGTGGAGATCTCCAACAACCTGAAGAAGAACGGCGGCTTCATTCCCGGCTTCCGTCCGGGCAACCCCACCGCTGCGTTCATTCAGAAGGTCCTCAATAAGGTCACGCTCTTCGGCGCTGTGTATCTGGGCATCGTGGCTATTCTGCCTCTGATCATTGGCAAGATCGTCAATGTCGCGGCTCTGTCCATCGGCGGCACCTCCGTCATCATCGTGGTCGGTGTGGCGCTGGAGACCGTCCAGGCTCTGGAGTCCCAGATGCTGATGCGTCAGTATAAGGGCTTCCTGGAATAATCGAGGTGTGCAATATGAAACTGATCCTTTTAGGCGCTCCGGGTGCCGGGAAGGGCACCCAGGCGGATATTCTCAAGAAAAAGCTCAACGTGCCCACCATTTCCACCGGCAACATCCTCCGCGCCGCCGTCAAAAACGGTACGCCCACCGGCCTTCGTGCCAAGGAGTACATGGACGCCGGCCGCCTGGTGCCCGATGAAGTCATCATCGGCATCATCCAGGAGCGTCTGCAGGAGTCCGACTGCGCCAACGGCTACATTCTGGACGGGGTGCCCCGCACCATCGCCCAGGCCGAGGCCATGGAGCAGGCCGGCATCAGCTTCGACGCCGTGGTGGCCATCGAGATCCCCGATGAAAAGATCGTGGCTCGTATGGGTGGCCGCCGTGTCTGCGAGAGCTGCGGCGCCAGCTACCACATCGTGAACATCCCCCCAAAAAAGGAGGGTGTGTGCGATGTGTGCGGCGGCAAGCTCGTGCAGCGCAAGGATGATGACCCCAACACGGTCCGGGACCGTTTGGCGGTTTATCATAAAGAGACAGAGCCCCTGAAGGGCTTCTACGAGGCCCGTGGGATTCTGAAAACTGTGGAGGACCAGCCCACCGTGGCTGGGACCACGCAGGCGATCCTGCGTGAATTGGGAGTGACCGAATGATCACGCTGAAATCCGCGCACGAGATCGAACTGATGCGCCGGGCGGGAAAGATTACCGCGGCTGCCCGTGCTGTGGCACGGGATATGGTAAAACCCGGCGTAACAACCCAACAAATTGACAAGGCAGTCCACAGGTTCATCACCGAGCAGGGGGCGATCCCATCGTTCCTGCACTACAACGGCTATCCCGCCAGCGTATGTGTCTCCGTCAATGACGAGATCATCCACGGCATCCCCGGCAAACGGGTGCTGCAGGAGGGCGACATCGTCAGCGTGGACGTGGGCGCGTTCATCGGCGGCTTCCACGGCGACTGCGCCGGCACCTACCCCTGCGGCAAGGTGTCCGATGAGGCGCTGCGGCTGATCCGTGCCACCCAGCAGAGCTTCTTCGAGGGCATCAGGTACGCCCGTGAGGGCTATCGCCTGTCCGACATCTCCGCCGCCGTCCAGGCCTATGCGGAGAGTCAGGGCTACAGCATCGTCCGGGAGTATGTGGGTCACGGCATCGGGCGCAATATGCACGAGCCGCCGGAGGTGCCCAACTATGGCCGCCCCGGCCATGGCCCCCGGCTTCTGCGGGGCATGACCATCGCCGTGGAGCCCATGGTCAACGCCGGCTCCGCCGCCATCGTGCAGATGCCCGACGGATGGACCGTTCGCACAGCCGACGGCAAGTATGCCGCCCACTATGAGAACACCGTTCTCATCACCGCCGGGGACCCGGAGCTTCTGACGGACCCCGAGGGCTCTTTGGTGTGAGCGTATGGACATTGCCAGATCCAACATCGTAAAATCTATCGCCGGCAGGGACGCGGGAAGCCTCTTCTTCGTGCTTGCGACGGAGGGAGACTTCCTCCTGCTGGCGGACGGCAAACGCCGCCGCGTGGAAACCCCCAAACGCAAGCGCCGCAAGCATGTGGAGCTGGTGGAGGAGGGCAGCGGCCCCGTTGCCGACAAGATCAGAAGCAGCGAAAAAATCACAAATAGTGAGCTTCGTAAAGCCTTAGCCGCATTCAGCGGCGGTAATCAGGACCAGGAGGGATAACACTTGGCAAAATCCGACATGATCGAAGTTGAGGGAGTGGTGGTTGAATCACTGCCCAACACCACATTCCAAGTTGACATTGGAAATGGTCACACTATCTTAGCGCATATTTCCGGAAAGCTCAGAATGAATTTCATCAGGATTCTGCCCG
>OKSO01000011.1_pt1 | contig 84187 bp, 89 predicted proteins | sample 1606241 | NCBI WGS metagenome assembly OKSO01 (sample SAMEA3879540, study PRJEB24766) | human gut metagenome | biome: human-associated habitat; feature: feces | place: USA | collected 1985/1987
GCTTTTTTGCGTTCAGGGAGGAATTTCATGAAACACAGTCAAGAAGAATGTTGGCGGCCACGCTTCCACGCGCCGCCGCTGCGGTCGCACCCAGATCCGCCGCCAACCATTCAGTGCAGCTGGTATCCGCACGAGGGCCAGTGTCCGTATATGCGCCTGGCTCTGATTTGCTGGCGCAGCAATGGCGAGTGTACCTTCACGGATAAGCCACGCTCTGGCTCTGGCAGCTTCGTGATTTAGCCGTCATCGGCATCGGACTGCTCATCGCGGTGCTTGCGCTGACGCAACTTGGATTGTTTCTGCCCATGGTGCTGGTGGCAGCGTAGCCGATAACTGTCAGGATACCATCTTTGGCGGCTTTGCGCCGAACAGTCAGACAGCGGAGACGCTGTCCAAAGCCCTCGGCAGCCGGACAGTCCTTACCGGCTCCATCAGTAAGGGGAAGGACAGCAACAGCCAGAGCTTGCAGATGGCAGAGCGCGCGCTTCTATCACCGGACGAACTGAAAAGTCTCCCGAAGGGAGAATTTGTTGTCATGAAAACCGGCACGCACCCGATGCGCACGAAGCTGCAATTATATTTCAAATGGGGCATCAAGTTTGAAGAACCATATCAAACGCCAGAGCGCGCCCAGCGCGAGGTTTACTACGCGGGAAAGGAGGAATTGCTGATGAATATCAAGAAAAGCCTGTATTCCCAGCCAAGGCCGGTCTCAATACCGAAAGCGGATGACTATATGAGCAGCTATGCCGAGGAATGAGCTTCTTCGGTGAAATTTACGCCGATCCTGATTTGCCGCACCGGGCGCGGACAGTCTATATGTACCTCCGTGACCGTGCAGGCGGCGGGAGCTGCTGGCCGGGCGTGAAAACCATAGCCCGCGACCTGCACCTCTCACCGCGCACGGTACAGCGTGCGCTGAATGATCTGGAACATGCTGGATACATCCAGCGACAACGCCGTCACCGTGAAAACGGAAGCTGCACATCAAACTTATACATTATAAATATGAATGGCAAATAGCAAAGCGGACGCTCCCCGCCAAGGGGAACGTCCGCACTTTTGCTGTCATGAGTGCCGCGACACTACGGCGCAGCCTGAAGGGCAAACTCTAGCTGAGAGCCAACACAGAAAAAGGAAATCTGAAATTCTGAAAGGAAAGTTTTTATGAGAAAGATCAAGTTCATATCTATTTTACTGGTGCTGTCGATGCTGCTGACGGTACCGGCTTTTGCTTTTTCCTCAGACTTTACGGACGTGCCGGAGGAAACGGTCTATGCGGAATCCGTTTCGTACCTTGCCAACGCTGGCATCCTGAGAGGAACGGCATCCGGCAGATTCTCACCGAACGAGAGAATTACAGTCAGCCAATGGGCAACGATGCTCTGTCGAGCGTTTGATACCGAGCCGGAAGGCGTTTCATGGCAGGAAGCAGGAACGAATGCTGTTCAGGAGGCTGTCCGCAATGGCTGGTTAGATGCGACTGCGATTGGAGATAAAAACGGCGTTATCTGTCGCGGCGAACTCTATCGGACTGCATTCGCGGCAGCCGGAATCCCAATCTATGACGCGACGCTCTACAGTCTTGACTGGCTTTCTCCCGGTGAAAACGCCCTGCGCGTCGGCAAGAAGCTTGGGCTTTGTGCTGAGAACAAGACTGCAACGGAACTCGTCACACGCGCTGAAGCCGCACAACTTCTTCATGCCGTTCTGACACAGACGCTGACCGTTGTACCGCCCGATACGCCGGCCACAGTGGAAAACCTGACACAGTGGAATGTGAACACATTCCTGCTGGAACTCTGCAAGATCCCACAGCCGATCCTCGATGCGTTCAACGAGAATGGCTGGGCGTTCGTGATCGGCACGGAGTACCTTGCAGATCTCAGCCGCAAGCTCGGTGTCAACTGCATCGGCGCGGCGGCATACACAGAGAAGCGGATTTACGTTTTCGAGGCCAGCGCGATTCTGCACGAATTCGGACACTTTCTTGATTGCACAATGGGTTTCCCGCAGGAGCATAAGGACTTGTATGCGCTCGAAGCCGCATCTGCACCGATGAAGCAGCACGCCAAGAGCAACAGCCTCGAATACTTCGCGGAATTCTTCGCATACTGGTGTTCCGGCAATACAAGGATACTGGAGCAGCTCAAGGAGCTGACACCGGAAACGTATGCATACTTCGATGAACTGGCATCCGTATGGCTTCCGGCTGCATGACGCTGAAAACTTAGCGGTATGCTCAGAAATAGTTCGTGCATTTTTCGGGAAAATGCAGTAAAATAAAAGAAAAAGAATAGACTGTTCAGGTGTCCATTTCTAAAGGGAGTGGACTTAATGCGGAACGGGGTAAAAGTCCCCACGAACCGGTCACTGTGAAGCTCCGACTGCGGGAGATAAGCCAGATACGCGCCTGTGCATGGAATAAGAAAGCGCTGCCTCGTCAACGGTTTGCTTTTACCGGCAAAGTCTATCTGTCGGCAGAAAGCATCCGCAGGCATTGCACCTGACGGATGCTGTTTTTTGTTCCAAGAAAAAAATTCTCGTAAAGTGTTCCACTTTACGAGACAGCCTGAAACCCTATATCTTCCGTTTCTATTTCCTATTATACAGTCAGAAATGAAAATGTCAATTTGATTCTCCTGATATTTCGGCATGAAAAAGTCAAGCAAAAAATGCCGTGCTTTTTCAACAAACTATTCTGCGTTATTTTGTGCATTTTGGGCAACACGAAAAGGCCACCCGCCAAAGTCCCGCCGGTAGCCTATGCTTTATCGTGTTATTTCCGTGTTATTTTCGTGTGTTATGCGTGCGTTTTTCTCTTAAATATGAACGAACGGTAGCAGCACGCCCTCCGCCGCCATCCACTCGGCCAGCGCCGTGTTCGCACAGCGCCCGCCTAAAACCATTCGCGGGTAGTTGTTCATCCAGATTTGGATTTGCTTGATCTCAGTCTGCGATACCTCGGAGAGCTTCGTCCCTTTCGGGAGCCACCGCCGAATAAGGCTGTTCGCGTTCTCGTTGCTGCCTCGCTCGAAGGCGCTGTACGGATGGCAATAGTATATGTGCGTCCGCGCCCGCTTTGTCAGGCATGACCGCTCCATGCCCTCGCAGTCTGCGAACTCGCTGCCATTGTCCACGGTGATCGTGCGGAATATCCGACGGAACAGCCGCGACCCCAGCTTCCTTTCCAGTCTGTCCAGCGACTGGACGACGCTCTGAGTAGTGCCGTCCGGCATTTTTATGATGATCTCCTGGCGGAACATCCGCTCCGTCAGCACCAGGAGCCGGGCCGCGTCCTTCTTGCAGGATACCACCGTGTCCATCTCCCAGTCTCCGGGCATCGCTCGTTCCGCGATCTCCTCCGGGCGGTCTTCGATGCTGTCGCCCTGTGGAAGGTGCGCGGCCCGGACCTTCCGATACCCCTTGTTTTTCTTCTTCCCCTTGCGCGGCAGGTTCTTGTTCGTCACGCCCAGGAACACGCCCTTGGTGATGTAGGAATACAGCGTCCACTTGGAGAGCGTCACGGAGAAGGTCAGCCGCTCCTCCTTGATCTTCAACAGGACCGCCTCCGGCGAATACCGTTCCTCCACGATCTTCTGCTCGATGTATGCCGCCAGCTTGTAGTCGTTGCCCAGTTTCAGCGCCGGACCCTTGGCCGCGAGGTTGGCCCGGTACTTGTTCTCCGCCACGTCCGGGCAGTAGATTTCCCGGTCGATCAGCTCCGTCGTGCGCTGGACCGTCTTTCCGCGCTTGATCTCCCGGTAGATGGTGGTGCTGTCCACGTGCAGCGCCGCCGCGATCTCCTTTACCTTGTGGCCTTCCTTCAACATTCTTTCAATTTTCAGCCGGTCCTTCCACCGCAGATGGGAAAATCTCCGTCCTTTTTCGCTGCTCATTGTGGGCACTCCCTTCTTTTTTCGGGGATAATAACCCATAAAAGCGCAGAATGTCAAGCGCTCAGAGCGCCGCAAAAAGAAATGCCGTAGGCTTTAAGCCTACGGCATAATTATTTTTCTTCCTCGTCCATCAACCAGTCCGAGGTGACGCCCAGCACCTCCGCCATGGCGCGCAGCTCGTAGTCCTGCACCATGCGGCTCCCACTTTCGATGCGGCTTATGGCGTCCTGTTCCAGGATAACGCCCGTGGTCTGCACCTTCGCCGCCAAGTCCGCCTGTGTCATACGCTTCTTCGTTCTCATTTGCCGGACCCGCTCGCCAGATACATTTCGCCGTCCGTCCAGATTGATGATCTTCAAGTGTTCGCCTCTCCTCACTATGTGATATTCCCATATTTTATTTGACTTTACCATATTCTCTGATATTCTTATGGTAATATCCCATAAATGCGCAAAAATATAAAAAATGTGGAGGGGAGAACATGGGCCTATTCTCATTTCGTAAGCCCCCGGCGCGTGTCAACAGCTCCGGCAGCGTCCCACACACCGCCGATCTGCTGTATCCCGCCGTGCTTCCGGCCTTTTCAGAGATCGCGGCAGGCGAGCACCGCGACCCCAGGGCGGTTTTCTACACCATCCGCTTCATGGACCCACAGCGCTCACGCCCATTCACGCCGGATGTGCTGGACGCCTCAGACTTCGGCAGTAAGGCAGAGGTCCGGCGCGTTCTGGTCCGACGTGGCTTCGTGCAGAACGCGGACGCAGGGCAGACGCTTTCCGTGCTCTACACGAAGGACGCCATGAAGGAGCTTCTGCGCAAGCGCGGCCTTTCGGTCGGCGGCACCAAGGAGCAGCAGGCCGCCCGGCTTCTGGCCGACGGCTTCCGTATCAGCCCCAGCCGCAGGCTGTTGGAGTTGACCGCCTCCGGTTCCGCGCTGATCGCGGCCCACGGCGTCAACCTGTCCGAGGCTATCCGCCGGGCCACGCTGGCTTTGAAGGAGCCGGACTACCCCGGAGCCGTCGCCGCATACCGTGACTATGACAGTCGGTGGGGCTATGTTCACCCCTCCGGCAAGACCCACACCATCTTCGCAAGCTATGATGTTCCATTCCGCCGCCTCGACTTTCTCGCGGGCTACCCCATGCGTGAGCTGTGCAACTCCGAAGACTTCCGCCGTACCCTCCGGGCCTGCCTGATTGCCGGGCTGATGCGAGGGGAGCAGGAGCGCACGGAGCTTGCCTTCCGCTTCAAGGAGGTGTGCCAGGAGCAGATCGTGTGCCCCGGCATTGTGGACCTGTTCACCATGGACGACTTCGACGGCAGCACCGCCGCCGCGATGCGTGAAGCCATGGAGCAGAACGTCGCAGCTGGCAGCGATTTCGCTCTGGAATATTATATCTCGCACGTGCTGTACCTGAGCAGGCGCGCCTAAACAAAAATCCCCCGGCAGATGTCCGTTCTCTGGACCTCCGCCGGGGGATTTCTCACTTATTCGTTATTTTTCTTGATCTGACCGAGCGCTTCTTTCAGCTTGTCGAAGCCGAACATGGCAGCGTAGGCCACCGCGAAGCCCACCACAACGGCGGCGGCAACGTAATACCACATGACGGCGTAGCCCATGAAGGCCATATACCCGAAGAAGGCCACCAGCGTCAGCACCATGGCGACGATGATCGCCAGCAGGTTCGTGGGCATCTTCTCCCACGTGGCCCGTTTCAGGACCTCCACGATGATGTTGGTCAGTACGGTCAGCGCGCCGATGATGGCGACGATGGCCGAAATATTGAGTGTCAGTTCCATAAACGTCTTCCTCTCTTATTTGGCAGGCATCTTCAACACCTGCCCGACATGGATGATCTCAGAAGCCAGGCCATTCAGGCGCATGATCTCCTTGTAGCGGCTCCCACTTCCGAGATAGGTACTTGCCAGCGCCCACAGCGTATCTCCGCGAACGACGGTGTGCGTGCGCGTCCCGCCGGTGGCAGAGCCGCCGATGTCCGCCGCGTCCACCCATCCATACACGGTGCTTCCGCCGCCGCTTACGGCGACAAGGTGATACGGATGCTTCGCCTTGCCCGGCTGGTACACCTGCGTGACCTTGGCCTTGCCCGGCTTACAGGCCGTTCCGGTGGCCGCGTTTGCGTTGGTGTAGTGCTTCCCGCCGGTGAAGCTCACGATGTCGCCCACCTTGCAGGTGCCCGCGCCGGTGTTTCCGGTCCCGCCGGTCTCGCCGCCGGTCGTCCCGGCGTCGGTCCCCGTGGCCTTGCTGGCGTACTTCGGCACGCCATAGCCCCGGATATACCGGCCATTGACGGCGATATGGCGATACCCTACGGCGTCGCTCATGTTGCCCTCGATCACGGTGATGGTGCTGCCGTTCACCTCGGTCACGATGCCCACGTGGTCCGCCGCGCCGGTGTTGTCCGTCGTGGCGTAGTTCGTGCCGTCCTGCCAGTCGTAGAAGATGTAGTCGCCCGGCTTCGGCACATAGGCGTCGTTCTCCACCCACGCGCCCAGCTTCTTGAACAGGGCGATGTGCTTCTCGCACCCGCACTCCGTCGGGATGATGTCGGTCAGCCCGGCGGCGATGGCGACGGCGGAAGCAAAGGTACTGCACCATGCGTCCGTATACTTCACGGCGTAGCCTCTGGCAAGGGGCTTGTGTCTGTTGTACAGGTCGATGATCTTCCGGTGGCTCCCGTCCGCTTCCTTGCAGCCGAGATAGCTCACCGCGATCTTGACGACCTTCTGGCGTAACTGGTTTTCAGTCATTCCGTTTTTGCCCTCCTTACAGGTCGTTGCTTGGCTGGTCCGCCGTTTCCTCCGCCGCCGCCGTGGCGATGGGGTCCGGCTTATCCGGCCAGTGATTGTTCTTGCTCAGGTTTTCCAGGACGGATTTGATGGCGTATGCCAGCACCACGCCGATGATCTCCTTCACGGCCACCGACGACAGCGTTTCCGCGATCTGCTCCCGTCCCAGGTAGGCGAGGACATAGCTGCACCATATCCACGCAAACCCGTTTCCCAGGCATATCCAGACCACCTTTTTCATGGTCTCGGTCTTCTTCCCCTGATCGCCATTCAGCCGGAGGGCGCGCAGCCTGCGGCGCAGATGGCTGATCGTGCTGTTGCAGAGGAGAAGGCCCGCTCCCAGGCCAAAGAAAAAGGCGGCCATGACTACCCATACGTACTTCATGGCCCGCCCTCCTCACATACCGACTTGATGGAACACGAAGCCGATCACGATGCCGATAACGGCGGTGATGATGTAGCCCACGACCTTGCGCCACATTTCACCGTCCCGTCCTTCCAGCACTTCCAGGCGCTTGCCCTGCTTCTCCTGCTCCTTGACCATGTCCTCCACGCTGGTCGCCAACCGCTCCACCGAGTTCGTCAGCGCCCGCATTTCGCGCACGTTCTCCTCAAGCATTTCGATACGCTTGTCCTGCCTCTTGTTCTCCTCCGCCAGACGGCGGCTGAACTCCTCGTGCTCTGCCCGCGAGATATAGGGGTCGTCCATAACGGCACCCTCCTTTCCTGGTTGTTGACGATACGGGGGGAGGGCCGGGCAGCTATCCCACCCGGCCCCCGCCGATCATAGTTCTTCGCCCAGCGCCTCGTCCGGCCATTCTCCGCTTCCGATCAGCGCGGTATACCGCACCTTCACCCGGTCGATGTCCTCCGCCAGCGCAACGGCGTCGTGCTGCGCGAGGAGCTTCTGTTGCTCCGTGACGATCTTCGCCAGGTCGGCGCAGATGCCGCACAGCTCCTCAATGATTTTGAGATTACTCACCGGCATAGACCTCGCCGGTGATCTCCTCGTACTGCTCGGCGCTGATTTTGCCGTTCTCCACGCGGCTCGCCAGCTCCGCCTTGACGCCAGCCTTGCGGGAAGCAGGCACCTCGGCCCACTTGCGCGTACCGGCCACCAGTCGATTAGCCCAAATAGCGTTCATCAGTTTTCACCTCCTCCGTTCGCAGCGCTGTCCAGCTCGCAAAGAGCTTCTTCCACCGCCGTCAGCCGCTCCTCCGAGGAGCTGTCCATATCGCACATGGCTTCCTCCATGGCGACGAAGGCGGCGTTGGTCGCTTCCTCGTTCTCGATGATGCGGGCGTGGTTGCGGAACACATACTCCTCAGCCTCGCCCTCCTGTGCCAGCGCCTCCGGCGCGTTGGGGATGGCGGTGCCGCCGGGCAGGTTGTACACCTCGCCGCCCACGGCGATGCCGATGGCCTCAGCCTCCGCCGCCTCCACATAGGCCCCGGTCTCCGCGTTCCGCTTCACATAGCGGGGACGCTCACACAGGGCCAGCAGCTCGCCTTTGCTGATAATTGCATACATGGGTCTTACCTCCTCACTTTGATGTGCAGCGCGTCCGCAAGCTCTTTCAGCTCCGGCACCGCCGCCGCGAAAAAGTCTTCGTTGAACAGAATGACCTCCACATCCTGCCGCAGGAAATGTGCCCATTTCCGTTCCAGCAGCTCGATCTCCTCCTCTGTGAAGCGCTGCTGCCGTCCGTTCGGGCCGGTCCGCACCCGCTGGGAGTACGCGATGGCCCAGGTCAGCTTCCCTCGTTCCAGCCCTTGCCCGTCGTCGTTGCGGGCGAAGTGCATCTTCGCGGCCTCGCTGGTCGCGTAGCAGATCGGCTTTCCCTCCGTGGTGATGATGAAGTCGCCCGCCGTCTCCATCTCCGTGCCATACGGGATGTTCACGGCCTCGCCGCAGGCGGCCAGCTTCTTGAACCTGTTGTGTGTGATGTACTTCATGCGCACATTTCCTCCTCAATGACGGCTCCGTGCCGCCGGTATATCCAGCCGCACCCGGTCCGTGTGGCTTTCATCGTGCACGGGAACGGCTTCCGCCGCCTGGCCAGTTCCTCAGCGAACATCCGCGTGAAGCGCTCGTCCATGGCGCGCAACGTGTCGTAGCTGTTGCACCGCTTCGCGTGCGCTCTCCACGATTGATAGGACTGGAACACGTCCTCCGGTCCCATTCGGCCCTCGTCCATCCACCGCCGGAAAATATCCATCTTCCGCCGCATGGCACGGATGCTCTTGCGACTGAGCTTCATCACCACCTTGCCCGTCTCCGTCAGCGTCACCCGCATTTTCAGGAAGGTGAAGCTGTGGTGCCGGAACGGCGTGATGATGTTCTTCTTGTCGCTCATGGCGATGCCCAGCGCCTCAGCCAGGCGGTACAGGTTGCGCTTGATGTCTTCCAGTTCCTCCAAGGAATTGCTGATCACATACCCGTCGTCCATATACCGCCCGTACCCGTGGATGCCGCGCACGTCCTTCACGTAATGGTCGATGGGGCTGGCGTAGTCAAGGGCGATGATCTGCGATACCTCGCTGCCCAGGCCCACGCCCCGGTGTGCTTCCTTGTCGGCGGTCTTCATCAGCCGGAAATCATCCACAAAGTCGCAGAACAATGTGTATAACCGGTCGTCCATGATCTTCTTCCGCGCCCGCCGCTTGATCTCCTCGTGCGGCAGGCTCCCGAAATAATTCTTGAAGTCGAACTGGTAGATACCGCCCTCAGTCCCATACCGCCGGTAATGGTCCTGCAGGTGCTTCCTGAGCCGCCGGAGCTGGAAGTCCATGCCCCGGTCTTTCAGGCTCGCGCTGTTGTCGTAGGTGAAGCTCCTGGAATAAACCTCCGTCAGAAGGTTCTTGCACAGGCATTTTTGGATGGCCCGCTCCTGGATGGGCAGCGCGTCGATGTTCCGCATCTTCCCGTGCTCCACCGTCGCAAAGCTGTGGAAGCCCTTGAACACGCGCTTTCCGTAGTGCAGCGTGTCATAGGTCGCCTGTGCTTCGCCCAGCAGGTTCGTCTCGAAGTTGATGGTGGAGGTCTTCCACCGCGCTCCGTCACAGCAGCTCTTTCCGGCCTTGCAGATGTTCCCGAATGACATGACCTCCTCGAAGCTCGCTCCACCGGCCTCCCGCGCCCTCTGCTCGCGCCGGGCCTTTCGCCGCTGGTATCTGGCCTCGTGCCTCTCTTGGCTATTCAATCATGTTGCCTCCAATGCAGTATCCCACCCGTACAGCGTTCGGTCTGGCGCGCGGTTTGCGGGTCGCATGACCTCCCGCACCTGCGTCGTCTGCCGCAGCGGTTTGAAGTAGCTGCATAACGGTTGCTCATGGAGCCGGGGCAACGCCGCCGTAAATCCCCGGCCATGCAAGAAGCGTCCGGGCCTCCGTATCGAGTGGTGATTTAAGGAATGAAGCCCGCGCATGGCGGGCCAGTCTCCAAGGGTCAAGTTCTCCTTTAAGGTTTGGGGCACAGCTTCGCATTTCGCTACTTGTTCAGGCCCCAGGTTGTTCTTAAATCCCGGCGCGAAGCCATTCGAATTGTAGGCGTTGTTGTTGTTCGCAGACCCGTCCGTGTTCACATTGCAGAAGTTGTTCGTGTTGCTCGCATTCACGGAGCGGAGCCACCAGTTGCAGGCGTGGCCGTCAGAACTTGCCCTACGGGGATTTATGGTGTTTTTGCTTTCCGGTCTCTCATGTACCCATTCCACCGGCGTTTGTCGCTGTCCATCACACCCCGCAGGCGCGACAGCGCATTGTTCGCCAATGTCGTCCAGGTCTGGAACGTCCGCTCGTACTCCTCCTTGTTACGGAAGAAGTTGTTGCCGTCGTCCACCAGCTCATAGCAGAAGGTGATCTCGCCCAGCAGCGCGTCGGCGCTGGCCGTTGCCGCCGCCAGATAGCGGTGCCGCAGCTCGTAGTCCCGCTCGCTCATGTCCTTGTGGACGTAGATGCTGTTTCCCTTGAGCGCGTTCATGTAGACCTCGCTCGCCAGTTGCAGCAGCGGCCCCGTGGTCACGTACTTGTAGCTGGCCGGAAACTTCCGTGCGATGCGCACCGTGGCCTTCCGCAGTTCTCGTGCGTCTGCCACGAATTGCGCCGCCGCGTCCTTGCGCCGCGATTTGTATACTGCCATTTCGGTGTTCTCCCTTCCGGTTTGGTGCCCCCGTCACCGGCAGGAGCGTTGCCGCTCCCGCCGGATGGGGCCTGTGCTGATTTGGGTACTCGGTGCTTGGCGTTTTGCTGGTAGGGGCTTGCGCCCCCACCGCTCCACTTTCGATGCCTGATTTGGGATTAGGCCACCTTAAAGCCCGGCGCGAAGCCATACGAAGAGCAGGCGCCGCTGCCGTTCGCAGACCCGTCCGTGGACACATAGCAGAAGATGATCGCGTAGCTCGCATACACGGAGCGGAGCCACCAGTCGCAGGCGCTCGTCGTTGCCGTGTGCTGGTACTTGACCTTGCTATTACCGTTCCTGTAATAGTCGTACTGCTTCTGGTAGTTCGCCTCGGCGCTGTTCGCGTAGCTTCTCGTGCCCTGGACCTCCATCTCACTCAGCAGCCAGATTTTGTCCGAGGTCGCGGTCACGTAGCTCGCGGTGTTGGAGCCGCCGCCCGTGTTGTCGCTGTACTTCGTGCAGGCCGCGATGATGTTCTGCCAGGCCGTCGGCAGGGCCGCCAGGAACGCCGGGCAGATGGTCTTGCGCATATAGCTGTTGTTCCATCCGCCGGAGTTGGTGTTGCTGGTGTTCATGCAGAAGCCCGTGCTGGTCGAGCCGTAGCTGTTCACGAACGCGATGTCCACACCAGCCGCCGTCTTGCCGAACTGGAAGTGGATGCTGTTTCCGCCCTCCACGCTGCTGTTGTGGTTGAAGCCCAGGATGAAGGCGTACACGGTGTTGTTATAGCTCAGTCCTCCGAAAGAGCCATTGACCGCGATACCCACCTTGTCGCCCACGCTCCAATAGTTCGCCGCCTGGCCGGACTTGGCCGCCGCCGCGATAATGTCCGGCGTGTTGTTCGCCAGGCTCGTGTCGGGCAGGCTGACCGTCACGTTGATGGTCTTGTCGCTGGGCGCGGTGTGGTTGGTGCCCGCCGCCACCTTCACGGTGATCTTGGCGGTGCCCGCCTTGAGGCCGGTGATCTTCACACTGGTGCCGCTCACCTCCACCCTTGCTGTGGCGGTGTTGCTGGACGTGGCGCTGATCACGCCGTCGCCCGCGCGGGTCACGGCCACGCTCTCCGTCAGCGAGGAGATGTTCAGCGTCACGCTGCTCTTTGCCAGCGTCAGACTGCCCGCCGCCTTGCCGATGGCCCAGGTCACGCTCTTGGCGCTGGTGCTGCCGTCGGACCACTGGTAGTTGGCCTTCGGCGTGAAGGTCGCGGCATAGCTTCCCGCGTTGGTGGCGGTGCTCGTCCCGCCGATGGTCAGCTTATTGCTGTCGTAGTTGCTCCACTGGGGAGACTGTGCGCTTCCCGTGTAGGTCAGCGTCCCGCTCTGCGCGGGTACGGACAGGCTGGCCTTGCTGATCGTCCAGGTCACGCTCTTGGCGGTCTTGGTGCCGTCGGCCCACTCGTAGCCCTCCTTGGGCGTGAAGGTCGCAACGTAGCTGCCTGCGTTGGTGCCGCTGGTCGTTCCGCCGATGGTCAGCTTCTCCGTGTCGTACCCGTTCCACGAGGGGGACTGTGCCGCGCCCGTGTACGTCAAGATGCCCGCCTGGGTGGGTACGCTGTTGATCACGCTGGTCAGCTTGGTCACGGCTTTCAGCGCGTCGTTCGCCGCCTTCTGCGCGTTGCTCGCCGCAGTCTTGGCCTCGTTGGCCGCCGTGTTGGCGCTGTTCGCGCTCTCCTCGGCGGCACTGGCGGCGCTGGCGGCAGCCGTCGCGGCACCGGCGGCGGTGTTGGCCGCATCCAGGGCCGCGTCCGCCTTGCTGTCCGCGTTGCCCGCCGCCGTCTCGGCGTCAGCAGCCTTCTGCATGGCGGCGTCCGCCGTTTTCCCGGCGCTCTCTGCGGTGCGCTGGGCGGCCTCAGCCGCTTCCTTGGCCGCCTGAGCGGCCTGCTTCGCCTCTACGGCGTCCATCCCGGCAGCGCCGGGAACATTCACTTGTCCTAATGCCATGTATTACTCCTTCCCGCTGCGCAGCCAGTATTCCGCCGTAATGGCCTCCGTCGGTGCCTTCATAGCGCGCAGCCTGATCTTCCCCTCTGTCGTCTCGCTGGTCGGGCACAGGCCGCACACCGTCGCCGCATCCAGGCTTTCGCGGCTGATCGTCACGTCCGCCCGGTGCTTTGCGGTCACGTCCGCCGCCGCGATGTCGTAGTAGAAGGGATAGGATGCCTCGGTTCCTTCCTCGTCGGTCTCCCCGATCTCCTCGGAGGCCCACCCCTCCGTCGGAATAGTGATACTGACGGGCGAAACCTTGTTTTCCTTGCCGACTTCCAACTTGTCCAGCCGCTCGTCGGCCTTGGTCATAAAGCCTTTGAACTGTTCCAGAGTTACGTTCTTCTCGTCAGCCAACTGGGTTTCACCTCCTGATAAGCGGGCCGGGGCATTTCGCCCCGGCCCTGGTATTTGTTTCTGACGCGAGGAGGTGCCTTAGCCCTCGGTGGGGGTCCAGACCTCATTCATGGCGGCGTTGAACTCGGTGTCGCTGGCCTGAGCACCGGCAACGGCGGTGGCGGCGGCCTGCTGGGCCTCCTCGTCGGTGGCGTAGGCGTCCATGTCGGCCTTATTCATCTTGGCCGCCAGCTTGTCGTCCACTTCCTTCTTGGTGTAGACGTTGGCAACAGCGGTCTCAAGGGCGGTCACGCGCCCAACGGCGGTGGCCAGGTCCTCGTCGGTGGCGTACTGGTCGATGTTCAGCGCGGCGATGGCGGTGCTGATGGCGGAGGTCATGTCGGCGGTCTTGGCATACTCGCTCAGATCGACGGTGGTATCATCCAGCAGGACGACGCTCTCGCCGACCTTGGCGTAGATGTCATAGTGCTTGGTCTTGCTGTTCATGTACAGGTACATGACGTTGGCCTGAGCCTCGAAGCCCTCAGCGGTGGGGTCGGTCTCAGCGACCTCGAAATGAGCGTGGCCGGAGGCAGCGATAGCGGCCTGGACCTGCTCGGCGGTCTGATAACCGGCCTTCTCGATGTCGCCCACGCGGACGGTCAGGGCGTCCAGATCGGCCTTGGTGGCCTTCGCGGCGATAGAGGCTTTCAGAGCCTCGCCCAGCTCGTCCTCGGTGATCTCGGACTTGTAGGCCAGAGCGGCCAGGCCCTTGATGGCAACAGCAGCGCCGTTGACGGAGATGGTGCCGTTCTCCTCGCCGGAGGCGATCAGGATGTCAACCATCTTGTCGGAGATAGCCAGGGCAGCGCCGTTGACCTTGACGCCTTCGAGGATGTTGGCCTCGCCGCCAGCGGCGACCAGGTTATCGACCTTGGTGGTGACCGTTTCCAGCTTAGTACCCAGGGCGGCGTCTTCGGACTTGACCTTGTTGGCAAGCACCTTGATCTGTTCGAGATTTACGAATTTGGACATATTTTTGTCCTCCTTAAAAATATTCAATTTCGGGGATGCCCCCGGAATTGTCGATAAAAATACCGCCGCTTCAAGCGACGGTGCTATGGGATTGTGGGGCGGCTTATTTGCCGTCCTCTGCGCCGAACACTTCGTTCAGCGCGCCGGTGGTCTCCTCAGTGTTGGCCGCATCGACCGACAGCTTGCCCTCGTTGTCCACGGTCAGGCCGTCGCCCACCTTCACGCCGCCCAGGCGGAAGGGGGTTGCCGTCGGCAGGGTGTAGCTCCCGTCGCCGCTCTTGCCTCCGCCGCCCTGGCCGACCAGCAGCACGCTTCCGGTCAGCTCGCCGTCCGGCACCTTCATCGCCCAAAAGCGCAGCACGCCGCTCGCGGTCTCCACCGTGGGGCACAGCTCGCACGCCTTGGCCGCCGCCAGGCACGCCTTGCCCAGCGTTGCGATGGGCGTGTGCATGGCGGTCGCCTCGTCGCACACCACATCAGCCCGGCACGGGTAGGTGCCGCCGCCCTCGTCGTCCTCCGCGCCGCCCGCGCTCTGCCATGCCTCATGCGGGATGGTAAAGGCCACGCACACGGCGCTCGCCGTGTCGGTGGTGGGGTCCAGCGTAAAGGTCAGTGCGTCGCTGTTGGTCATAACGATGTGCATGAGAATGGTCAGCGCAGCGGCGATGCCATCCTCGATGGCTGCCTTCTCCGTGTCCGGCAGGTTGCACACGGCGATCATGTCGCCCTCGTCGTCGATCAGGGCAGCTTCACGCGCGGTGAAGCCTCCCACGGTCCCCGGCAGCACGAACTTCACGTCTACCATGTTAGAGGATTTGCTGTTGATCTCTTTGCTGGCGATGGCCCCGCGCCACACCTCATGCACCAGCGCGGTCATATCCGCCGTGGGCAGGTAGTAGCTTCCGCCGCCGTCGCCCACCGCCGCCATGACGACGTTGACCTTCTTGCCGTTCAGAATAGCGTTGGTCATTTTCTCTTTGCCGATGTCGGTCACGAGGGTCTTGTACTTTCGGTCCTGTTTGGTGACAACTACGTTTTCAGTGTCCATTTCATCCTCCCCCTTCCGGGTATATTTCAACGACCTGGCTCGCAGCGGTCCCGCCGCCCCGGTCCAGCTCTGTCGTTGCTTCGATTTGCTCGGTCAGCTCCGGCCAGACCTCAAGCGCCTGGTCCGTGTGCGCCGCGCCGCCGGTGTTCCGCGTCACGGTGATCTCCACCACCGCCGCCAGCTCCGGCCATACCTCCACGGCCTGCGCGGTGCTCGCGGCTCCGCCGGTGTGCCGGTATGTCAGGATTTCCAGCGCCTCCGTCAGCTCCGGCCAGACCTCCGCCGTTTGGCTCATGCTGGCCGCGCCGCCAGTCAAGCGCGCGCCGGTCACTTCCAGCTCGCTCACAAGCTCCGGCCATACCTCGATGATCTGGCTCACGGAGCAGCACCCGCCCGTGATCACCACGGCCTCGCACTCATGCTGAATGTCGATCACGTCCAGGTGGCTGCGCTCGTTCTTCGTGGTCAGGATGCCGGTCTTGAGCCGCCGGTATTCCGCCGCCGTGATGCCTTCCTTCGGCAGCGGCAGGCTCACCCGGAAGCAGCCCGGCTTTCCGTCGTACTGGAACCACTCCGTCACGGTGGCCTCCGGGTAGATGGCGTGCACCTGCAGCTTCACCGCCGCCGCTGTGCCCATCAGCCGCCGGACCGTCAGCGCCGTCTTCACGATGCGGCGCTTCTGCTCCACCGTCAGTTCGGTGTCGTACCAGTCGATCTTCCAGTCCACGGCCAGTACATCCAGCACCGTCTCCGGTGCGGTGTCCAGCCGTGTGTAGATTTGGCTCTCGTCGGTGTAGTCCAGCGTCTTCCCCAGGGCCGGCCCCAGGGCCTCAGACAGGGCGATCACCCATTCCTGTCTCGCCAACACCCTCGGAAGGCCGTCTGTAATGCGGGCTTGACGCAGACTTTTAATCATCCTCAAGCCCTCCGTAGGTCACGGTGCGCGTGTTCCGCTTCGGGAGCTGCGTTTTTTCGATCACGATGTCCGCCGGTGCCGTCAGCTTTACGCGCTTGGCTCCCGCTGCGCGGACCCGGTACACAAGCTCGGTCGGGTTGATGTCCCGTCCCATCTTGCGCTGCCAGCTCTCGTAGGCGTCCACCGCCTCCTCCACCTGGGCCTGAATGGTGCCCGCGCTCTTTTGGTCGTTGCTGGCGATCCAGTAGGTCAGGCTGATGTCGTATGGGACCTCCTCCGCCGCCGGGCAGCTCACGATGTCCGTCAGCGGGCGGATGGTGTCGCCGTTGAGGTAGGCGGCCAGCTCCTCCCGCTCCGTCTCCGTGGGCAGCACGCCGCCGTCCAGCACCACATAAACGTGCACCACGCACGGCTCCGGGCTGACGATCTGCACGTCGTCCACGTCCGTCCGCCATTCCTTCACATAGTAGGCATAGGCGTCTCGCGGTCCGGCGCAGGAGTATTTGCTGGGAGCCAGCCACACCCGTTCCGTCAGACCGTCGTCGTCCTCGATGTCCAGTCCGCCCGTGCTCGCCTCGATGCTCTCCACGCTCGCAACGTATGGGATTGGGTCCACCAGCGTGTCGATCTCTCCGGCGGCGATGCCGCTGCTCTCTGCTCCGGCCTCCTCCGCCTGCACGTCCACGTCCACGGTCAGCTCGCCCGCCGTGACTTCCGCGTAGTCCACGGTGTTGAAGTATTTCCCGTCCTGGGTCTTCACCCGTGTGCCCGCCGGAATGGCCGTCGGCTCGCTCCGCTGGCCGGACAGCGTGAAGCGCACGATGCACGTGGCCCGCCTGGCCTCCTGCCGCGTAATGCCGAACAGGGCCGCCAGTGCGTCCAGCGCGTCGCCGGTCGAGGTCTTCAAAAGCTCCGCCCGGCCCTTGGCCTCCACATACTGCATCACCTGGTAGAGCACAAGGCTGAACGACTTGATGATCAGGTTCTTCGCGTCCGCCTCGCCCAGCTCCGCGTCCTGCCCGGTAAGCTCCTTGAAGATGCGCGTGTAGTTTGCCCGCACAAGCTCCTCAGTCTCCTGCAGGCTCATGTTTTCGATGAAGCTGATCTCCGGCACGTTTGCCAGCTCTTTGATATTAGACAAAGCTCACCACCACCTTCGGGACGATGCCGCCGTCCCTGGCATGATTTTGGGTCCATTCCACACGCATGACCCGGACCCGTGGCTCATACTGTTTTGTTTTCCGCACGAACTCCGCCGTCAGCAGCGCCTTCGCCGCCTCCTGCGGGTTGTCCAGAATGTTGATGTCGATGCCGAACTCGCGGTCGAGGGCCTGTTCCCCCGTCTCCGTGCCGTAGAGCACCTGTAGATTTCGGTAGACTTCCTGTGCCGTCTGGTCGTCCACGCTCCCGGCCTCAATCTCGACGATGGTATCCTCAATGTAGATCACGGCTTGCCCTCCCTTATGTGTATTCCTCGATGTTCAGGCTCACCCGGCACTCGATCAGCGCGCCGCCGTTGAGTACCGTGTCCCACTCGTCGCTGACGCTCACCAGCTTGAAGGGGTTGTCAGAGATCGGTCGCCCGCCGATGATGAACCAATCGACCATCTGGCTTTCCGCCGCCCGCTGGAAGTAGTCCAGCGTGGACCGGGGGCTTACACCGTCCTGCGCTCGCAGGAGGATGTCCATGGTGTAGCTCTTGAGCTTCGGGCCTACCCACTGGCTCCGCGCCTTCTTGCCGATGATCTCATGGTTTGCCCAGTCGCTTCCGGCGCTGCCTTTCAGATTGCTCGGCGTCAATATCCTCTGGCTGCTCACCGTGAACACCCGGCCCATATAGCTGCCCACCATTTTCCGTTCCTCCTCGCTGTTCGTTTTTTACAGCACCAGGGAGGACCCGCCCTGCAGGTCGATTTGCTGTGCCTTCATGCTGATTTTCCCGGCGGTCTGTATGGAGACATCGCCGCCCTCGCTGATGGTGATGGTCACACCGTTGATCGTCAGCGTCACCTCGCCGGTCACGGTGTCGCGGATGCCTCCCTGAAACTCCCGCTCCACCTCGCCCTTGTATAGCTCGGTGTTCTTTCCGCCCACGGTCAATGCCCGGTCGCCGCCTGCACCCTCGTCCAGGTCGCCCTCGGCTTCCAGATTGATGTTCTCCCCGGCGTCGATGGTCACGCTTTTCTCCGCGCCGATGCCCACGCCTTCCTTGCCGTGGATGCTCACGCTTTTGATCTTGCTCGTGATCTGCACCAGCTTCTCCGCGATTAGGCTGATGGTGCCCTTGGCCTCGTCGAAGATGTCGCCGTTGCAGTTGCGCCCGGTCCGCACGTCGGTGTACTGGGTGTAGATGCCGGTGTTGGCGTCGTAGCGCTCAAAAGCCTGCCCGGCCTTCTCACCGTATTCCTTGCGGTAAAGCCCGGCGAAGCCCTCCGCTGGGCGGTTGCTCCGGTTCCATACGGTGCCGCTGGTGGTGGCCGCCGCCGTGCCATTGCTCGTGTGCGTCACGCTCACGATCTGGCCCACTCTCGGCATTTTGTATTCTCCGTTGCTCATTGCGTTGATGCGGGCCGTGACCCTCCGGCCCTGGTCCGCATACGTCACCTCATAGGTCCCGCTCCCATAGTCGATGGAGCTGACCCGTCCGACCCGGTTCGTCCCTGCCATCGCTACTTCACCTCCATGGTAGCCTTCGTGCCGCCTCCGCCGCCGGTGCGCGTGTCCACGCCGCAGTAGCTCGCGGGCACCCAGCCCGTCACGTTCTGTCCCACCGGCAGCTTCCCGCAGCGGGAGGCCGCGTTGGTGATGCGGTAGCGCCCGTTGACCAGGATGCCGTCGTAGAAATAGAACACGCCGCTTTTATAGCAGCTCGGATTTGAGGCCACGCTGGTGTAGTAGAAGGGGGCGTTGGTCAGCGTCACCGCCGCCCCGGCCTCAGCTCCCGCCGCCGCGCTGGCGGCGCTGGCCGCCGTGCTCGTCTCGTAGGAGCTGCTGTAATTCGTGTCGCTGGTGTCGGACCCCTCCGTGTTGTACTGGATGGAGCCGCCCACCTCGTAGGGATGGAAGCCCTCCCGGACGCCGCTGCACTCGAAGGCCGTGGTAAATCCGCCGCTCTTGGTGTATTTGTGCGTCACCTTGTCCACGAAATACTTGCCGTTGATGCCGCCCTCTCCGCCGGAGGGGCCGCCGCCGTAGCCGGTAATGTTGATTGTGTTGCCCGCACTCACTGTCCAGTCTCCCGGAACGGTGAAGCGCAGCTTGATCGTGCCATGGTTGGCCCGGTTCAGCTCCGCGCAGAGCTGGACCGCCGCATCCTGCACGCTGATGGCCCTGCGGTTCACGCTCTTGATGTGCGTTCCGCCGCCCACCTTGCAGGAGATGTCGCAGTCCTTGTCCGCGTCGGTGTAGTCGAAGGTCCCGCCGGTGTAGGTCCCGGAAAGGGTAGTGGTCCAGCTCAGGCTCCCACGGATGATGTCCGTGCGGTCGAAGGTCCGCACCGCCCGCTTTGCCTTGTATGCCTCCCGGTCGTAGACCCACAGCCGCCGGGCGTACACCTTGAGCACCAGGCCGTAGTTCTGGCACAGCGTATTGTAGTAGCTGCTGTCCGCTCCGTCCTGTTCGTCGCACTCGATGTCGTAGTCCTCAGCGTCATAGGTGAAGCCCAGGCCGTAGCGCGCCGCGATGGTCTGGCCGATGCGCTTGATGGAGGTGTTCTTCCACGTCACCTTCCGATCTGTCTCGCTGAAATTGCTGTCGCTCGGTTTGCTCACGCCGCCGAGCTGCAAGGTGGTCGGCGTGTCCGTGTAGTTCACGTCGTCCACTACGAAAAGGCCGCAGTCTATGGCCCGCTCGTCGCCGGTCCGTTCCCAGTCGTGGCCCAGCAGGCGGGGATAAAGCGTCGCGCCCTTCTGCGGCATCCAGCCCCACAGCCACTTGCTGTCCTGGGCGTCCAGCGTCAGGTCGATGCTGTCGCTGTCGTCCGCCGCGTTGTCCACATAGGTCAGGCTCTCGATGGAAAGGCCGATGTCCGTTCCCGTGCCCGCACCCAGCGTCGCGCCCTCCTGGCCGGAGGCCTCCTTCTTAGGCGTGGCCTTGGCGGTGCTCACCGCGCCGCAGTCCGCCGCGTCCGCCCAGCCGGTCACGTTCTGGCCCACCGGGGTCTTGCCCACTCTCGACGGGGTGTTGGTGATGCGGTAGCGCCCGCGTATCAAGATACCGTCGTAGAAGTAATACACGCCCGTCTTGTGGGTCGCCGGGTTCTTTGCCACGCTGCTCACGTAGAGGGGCGTGTTGTTCAGCGTTACGGCCTGTCCCGCCGCCGCGCCGGAGCCGGAGCTGGCGGAGGAAGCAGCGCTCCCGCCGCCCTCCGCCGCGTCCACCTGGGCGCTCGCCTGCACCTGTGCGGAATACGGGGTGCTGCGGTACTGCACCGCAAGTCCGATGCTTCTTGCCTTATTCATACTGCGCCTCGTATTTCCATGGCGGCAGCGTGCCCGCTCGCGCGTCCTCCACCGTCGGCGTCTTCAAAACGACCCCGGCGGAAAAGCGGAAGGTGTCGATGTGCTCCGGGTTGGCCGCCATCAGCGCGTCCGCGTGGTATTCGCTGCCATAGACTTCCTTGGCGATCACGTCCCAGGTGTCGCCGCTCTTTGTCGTGTACATAGCTTCCTCCCATCAATAGGCCGTCCGGGCACGCTTGCGCATCATCTGCTCGTACCATGCCTCGAACTCCTCCTTGGCCCGCCGCAGCGCTTCCTCAAGCACGTCTGCGTCGGCGTTGCCCTGAATGACGATGTTCGGCGCGAAGGTGAAGCTGCCTCCGCCTCCGCCGCCCTCGCCGGGGTCGATGGCTTTCAGCTCTGCACCGTCCGCCGCGCTCAACGCCTGCTCGGCGCTCACGCCCAGCATCCGGCCCGCCTGTGCCCAGGTGGCGATGTTCTGTGTCCGCACGCCGCGCTGGAAGCTGATCACAGCCTCGCGCCCGGCTTCGCCCGCGATGCTCACGCCGTCGGTGAAGCCGCCCTTTGCCAGCATCGGTATCTCCGGGATGCTGATGTGGAAGCTCTTGCCGCCGATGATGGGCACCCAGTCCGGGATGTCCAGGCCCAGTCCATTGATGCCGGAGATGGCCTTGTTGATCAGCGCGATCACCGCGTTCACCGGCGTTTTCAGCAGGCCCACCAGCGCGTCGAACGCGCCGCCGAATATCTGCTTTACGCCTTCCCATGCCTGGGACCAGTTCCCGGTGAATACGCCCGTGATAAAAGCGATCAGCCCGTCGAATACGGTCTTGATACCTTCCAGGATGGGGCCGATGCCCTGCGCCAGTGCCGAGATACCCGCCAGCACAGCGGGCACCACGACGGAAGCGATGCTCATAATGACGGTGATGATGCTCTGCACGATAGGCATGACTGCCTGGATGGCCGAGCCGATGATCTGCATAGCCGTCATAATGGCGGAGCCGAGGCCGCTGATGATGCCAGCGATAGACGGAGCCGCCGCTGTGAAGGTTTGCAGGATGATGGGCACCACGGTTCCCGTCAGGAAACTGAAAATGTCCTGGATGATCGGCTTCACGGTCGTCTGTGCAAAGCTCACGATCTGCCCGACCACGCCCATCACCGATTGCAGGATGGTCGTCAGCCCGTCGAAGGCCGCGCCCGCATCCTCTCCGAACAGGTTCGTGATGGTCTCCCGCAGCGGGGCCAGCGCATTTGCCACGCCGCCGTCCGCAAACAGTCCCGTGATGAAGCTGCCCACGTTTTGCAGCACGCCCATGAACTTGTCGAACACGGCCACGCCGGTATCGCCGAATACGTTCTGTATGATGCCCCGGATGTCTTCCAGGTGGTCGCCCAAGATGCTCACCACGGCGATGATGGAGGAGATCACGCCGATCACCGGCGCGGCTCCCGCGAAGATGCTTCCGAAGCCGGAGGCGATGGGACCCCACACGGTCCCCAGCACACCGGCTCCCGACTTCGCCACGGTGCCCAGGCTCCCCAGCACGCCGCCGATGGCTTTTCCCGCGCCGGAGTTGGCGATGCCGCTCACAAAGCCGCCCGCCTTACCCAGCAGGCCGGATAGGTTCTGTTGGATGATGCTGCCTTGAATGGTCGCCGCAGCACCGATACCTGCGATACCCTGGCGCAGCGGCATGGTCAGGTTGCCCAGCGCGCCGCCCGCCTTGCCCAGCAGACCCGAAAGGAAGCCGCCGGTCTTCGTGTTCCCCAGCGTGCTCCCGAAGTTCCCCAGGGAGGAGAACACGCTGCCGAAATACTGCCCGATGCCGCTTCCTGCAATTCTGTTTTTCAGTGCGCTTCCCGCGCCCTGGTAACCGGATAAGAGGCCCGGCGTTCCCGCTGCCGCTTCCAGCAGCCCCGCCGTGCCCTTGATGCCGTTGCCGGAGATCAGGCTGGATGCCACGCTCCCCAGCGTTTGGAAAAAGCCGTTTCCGCTGGCCGCGCCGCCGAAGGTGGAGAGGAAGCCGCCAGCCGTGCCCGCCGCCTTCTGTCCGCCCCGGAACAGGCTCTTGATGCCGCCCAGCAGACCGCCGGTGCGTTTTCCGCTGCCGCCGACAGAGCTTCCCAGCAGCAGGTTCCCCGCGCCGCTCAAAAGGCTTTCGATGCCCGGCGCGAACTTCATGCCCACGAACACCGCCGCCAGCTTGCCCAGCGTCGAGGCCACCTGCGGCCCGTTGTTCGCCAGGTAGTCAAGCCCTCTCTGGATGTAGGGCAGCGCCCGCTCCATAGCGTCGCCCAGTCGCTCCACGCCGTCGCTTGCGATCTTTCCCAGTGAGTTCGCCAGCGTCGTCAGCTCCGGCATATTCTTCCTGATCTGGTTCAGGAAGTCGATCATCGACAGGCTGAACTCCTTCTTTGCCGGAAGGAACGCTTGGCCGATGTCCTGCATCAGCGCCGCCTTCGCGTTCGACAGCATTAGATCGACCGCTTCCGGCGTGCTCGCCTCGATCAGGAACTCCCGCTCCATACTGCCCGTATAGAGGCCGGGGTCGTTGACCTCGCCCAGCGTCTTCTCAAGCAACGCGAGGTTCTGCGTGATCTTCGCGCCGCCTTCGATGGCCCACTGACCAAACAGAGTGTTCAGCGCCGCCACCTTGCGCTCGTCCGGCATATTGTTGATGGCCTGGAACACCGATTTCAGCGTCCCGATGCCGTCGCTCTGCATGGACCTTGCGATGCCCTCAGCGGTGAAGCCCAGCTCCTCCCACATGGCTTTCTGTGCCTTTGTGGCGTTTGACCCCTTGCTGATGTTCGTGTAGATACGTGAAATGCTGGTTCCCACGCGGTCCGTCGCAACGCCGGTCGCCTGCATGGCCGTGGCGATGGCCGCCGTAGCCGACGGGTCCACGCCCGCAATCTGGCCCATAGATGCGGCCTGGTTCACGCTCTGCGCGATCTCCGCCGCCGTCGTGGCATTGTTCGCGCCCAGGTAGTTGATCTGGTCCATCAGCGTCATTACCTGGTCATGGTTGAAGTTGAAGGCGGCCTCCCACTTCGCCATGTAGCTGCCCGCCGTGTCGTCTTCAAGGTCCATAGCGGTCGCGGCGACGGCGGTATCACGCAGGATGCCCGTGCTCATTTGCCGGTCCGCACCGATGCCGGACTGGCCCAGGGCCGCCGACATCTTGGAGATTTGTTCGGTGGTCCGTGGTATCTGCGTGCTGAGGTCCTGGATATAGGTCCTCATGGCTTTCAGGTTGCTTTGTGCCTGCTCGGTGCTGGTGGTGGCGCTTTCCGTCAGCCCGTCCACGTAGCGCACCATCGCAGACATATTGTTTTCCAGCTTCGCGGCCTCGGAGGTGCACTTGGCAAGTCCGGCTACGGTCGCCGTTGCCAGCGCCCCCATGGCCGCAAGCCCCGCCGTGCCCACCTTGCTCATGGTGGTGGTCAGGCTCCCCATCAGGGTATTGGTCTGGTTGATCGCCGTCGTCAGGCTTTTGTCTACCTTACCGGCGATCTTGATGCTTAACTCTAATGTTTTGTTCTGTGCCATTCCTCCGCCACCTCGTTATTCAGCGCGATAAACTCCTCGACGGGCAGTTTCAGGTAGAAGTCCACGCCCGTTCTCGTGACCGCTGACAGGCGGATGGCCGCTTGGCGTAAGGCTTTCGCCCCGCCCTTTACTCGAAAAAACCGCTGTCGTTCACCGCGTTTTTCAGTTTCAGCACCTCGCGCAGCGGCAGGCCCGTGAAGAACTCCTCCGGCAGTCCCGTCGCCATGCTCGCAAGGATGCAGGCGAACAGGTAGTTGAAGGAGGTCTCCGTCACCATAAAGCCAGCGCGTGCCAGCCGGTTCTCTGCCTCGCTCTCGTTCATGCTGTTCAGGTCCGCGATGCCGTTCAGGTCCACCTCCGTGTAGGTCTGGCCCTTGAAGTGATACGGCTCCTCAAGCTGCATCACGTGGTTCTCCGTCGCGGCCTCCACATTCATGTAGTTGCGCACGACACCGGCCACCTTGCGGCTGGCTCCGCGCGGCATCAGCTTGAAAAACTCGATTGGCAGCTCCGCCGCCTTCGCAGCGATGGCCCTTGCAAACGCGGTCGTGGTCTCGCACAGCATGGCGGCAGCCACCTCCCGCTCGTTGAAAAGCTGGCGCTGGGCGTCGATGGCGTCCTTCACCGTCAGCTTATCCAGTCCGCTCAGGTCGATGGAAGTGTATTCCGTGCCCTCGAACTTGTAGGGCTTGCCCAGGTCGATCACGCGCTCGCTCTGCGTGGTCTGCGCGGTTTCCTCGTTGGCCTCCGCCATCATGTTCTTTTCTTCATTCATAGTGTTGCTCCTTTCGGTTTTTGAATATGGCGCAGGCCCTACCCTCCGCCTGTGCAGAGAGTAGAGCCTGCTCGTTTCGCTTTTGACTTTCCGGCCTTATCAGGTCAGCTCGGAGATGCCTGCAAGCATATCCACGCCGTTGACCTTGTAGACGCCGTTCAGCTTGTCCACTTCCAGCAGCGGGGAACCGTCGTTCTCCACCAGCAGATAGGTCAGCTCAAGCGTCACCTTGGCCTCCATGCCTTCGCCCTTCTCCACCTTGCCGGGGTTGAAGGTCTTCACGCGGCCCATCTCCACCACGCGCAGGCCCTTGAAGGCGTAGCCGCCGGTCTTATCGTAGACCTGCTGGGCGGCGCGCAGCGTCAGGTTCACCACGGACAGGGGAGAAAGCATATCCATGGCGCTGCTGTACAGCACATTGAAGTCGATCTCCTGCTCCATGCTCTCGAACTGGCCGATGGTGGGGCTGTCGATCTCGCCGTTGATGCCAGCGCCGGAGACAGTGCTGGTCTTCATCTTCACCTCCGGCAGCGTAACAGACGCAGCTACGCCGATCATCTTGTTACCGTCCAGATAGGTGTTGAAGTCGTTGATCTTCTCAGGGATGTAGTTGTTGCTGATGCTCATGTTTTCGTACCTCCCTTATCAGCTCAGCGCGCTTACCAGCGCGTCGGGGTCGAACTCGATGATGTCCTCGATGTCCTCCGCCGGGGTGTACGGGGTCATGTACTGGTGGAAGGTGATCTTGCCGTTCATCAGGTCGGTGACGGGGTTCTCGTCCTCGTTGTACACGATCTCGTCCCTTGCGGCGACGCCCATGGCGACATACCCGTTGCCGCGCACGTTCTCGCTGTCCACGATGGCTTCGATCAGGCGCTTGTTCAGAGGGCTGTCCACCTTCTGGAAATACGTCAGAATGAAGCTGTTGGCGCGCCAGCTCATGTAGCGGCGGCAGGAGAAAAAGCTGTCCTTCGGGTCCGTGTTGCCGGGGTAGGCGCAGGTGCGGTTGCCCCACAGGCGGAAGCCGTTCATGTTCAGCCAGGTCGCCACGCCGTAGCTGTTGACTACGTTGGCCTGGTCCTGGTCCAGCAGGACCTCGGTGCCGTCGGCAAGGCACATAGCGCTGATGGCGATGGTCTTATTGCCGGGGTTGCTGGGGATGTCGTCGCTGGCCGCGTCGGTGTAGGCGGTCAGGGCAGAGGCCAGGGCGGAGCCGCTGTACATCACGTCGCCCACCTTGCCGTAGCCCCACACGCCGTAAGCGTTCGGGTCGGTCAAAGCCTGGCGCTCCTTCTGCTCCTTCACGTCCGTGTACTTGCGCGCGCCGTCCGCGCCGCTGTCCACGTCCGCGATGCACACGCACTTGAATACGCCGTTGATCTCCTTCGTCTTCGCCTGCAAGGCCGCGCTCACGGTGGCGTTGGTGCTGAAACGGGGAGCCGTCAGGATGCCGGGGGTCATGCCCAGCTTGGGGTAGACCTGGCGCACGACTTCCAGGCCGCTCTCCGCGCCAGTGGCCGCGTCCACGCCGCCCACGATGTCGGCAGCGGTCACTTTGCTGGCGTCCACCTTCTTGCCGGAAACGGTCAGGTTGGTCGCGCCGTCGGCCTTGCCGCCCTCGATCAGGACGATGCTCACGGTGCCGTCGGCGTTATAAACGGCGGTGTAATCCTCCTCGGCGGTCAGCGTCTCCTCGCCGTTTTTCACCACCAGAGTGCTCAGGAGCACGCCCGTCTCCTCCACAACGGCCATGCCGCTGTTGATCTGTACGGTCTTCTCCTCCATCTCGGCGGAGTGCTTGGCCGGGTCCAGCACATTGATCAGCACCAGGGGGGCCACGTTCACCACCGCGAACGAAGCGGAGATCGCTTCGCAGAGGGTGAAACTCGCAAAGTCGTCGCTGTACCCAACGGCAGCGATGGCTTCCGCCTTGCTGTATACCAGCAGAGGCTTATTGATGGCCGCAGCCGGGTCCGCCAGCAGGTGCACCGGGGCAGTCCCGATCACGACCTGCAAACCGGCTGTTCCGTTCAGCGGAGCGATCATGCTGGTTTCCTGCTCGCTGACGTAAATGCCATGTCGATACATACGTTCTTTCCTCCTTCTTACAATTCGGATTTGATTTTCTGGAACAGGATAGCCTCCGCCGTCCCGCTCCGGCCCAGGTTGCTTCTCACCTGAGCGAAACGGCCCACGCTCACCAGCAGCCCCTTGGCCGCCGGGTGGGCCTGAATGAAGTCTGCCAGCGCGGCAGGAATGGTTCCCGCGTACACGGTGTACTGTCTGGCAACGCCGCGCACGCTGGGGCCGCAGTAGACGACGGGGCCGGTCTTTGCTTCCCGCTCCATAGGAACGGCAGTCTTGACCTCCGCCGCCGCAGCGGCTTCGCTCATAGGCGCGGCCATATCCGCCGCGCGGGGTTCTGTTTTCTTGCTCATAGCAGTCCCTCCAATTCGGTGTCTTGGGTCATGGCCGGAGCTGTACAGTTCATGGTCACAGCTCCGTAGTAATACGGGGCTGTGTCGTCCTGCTGCAAGGCCCAGGCGATAGGCTTTAGGATGGTGAAAGCCCCGCCGAAGTACGGCGCGGTGCACGCTCTCTGCACGATGTCCTCCTTTATGTTGGCGACATCCTGAAAGCCCGCCCGCTCGATGCCGGTGTCATAGGCGCATATGATCAGGCTGAACTCCACCGTCTGCGGGCTTTTATCGTCCGCGATCTCTCCGCCGGTCATGCGTACCACGATATAGGGCGCGTGCGCCACGTCGGTGTCGGCGTCCACATCGTTCTCCTCCGGGATGGGAAGGTCCTGCTTGAAGATTTCAAGCGGCTTCCGCCCCTCCTGGCCGTTGTACTTCTTTCCGGCGAACAGCTCGCGCAGCATCTCGATCAATGCATCCTGGCAGAGCTGCGGCGTTTGGCCGATGCCCACTTTCATCGTTTCTTTCATATCCTCACGCCTTTCTCTTTGCCCGTGCTAAGACCTGCTCGGCCCGCTCGGTCAGCTTTGCCGCCAGGAACAGCTCCACCTCCGGCTCCACTTCCGGCCAGATGGTCGAGTGCATCGCCGCCGCGCTGGGGCTGCCCATGGTCTGCATCTTGTCGCTGGTGCTCGGTGCGCCGCTGCGCACGGTGTAGTGGAAGCGCCCCGTGCCCACGATGCGCTGCACCATGCCCACGTGCCCGCTCTTGAACTCCACCAGGAAGCCCTTGCTTAACCGGCCCTTGCCGGTCAGCGGCTTCATTGGGGAGGTTTTCAGCACGCGGGCCGTGAAATACTCCGGGGCCTGCGCCACGTCATGCCCCATGAAGGGGCGGTTCGGCCTGGTCTGGAAATAGCCCAGGTCGTTGCGGTAGCTTGCGATGCGCAGCTCCGCGCTCAAGCTGCTGTTGCTGGCCTTCTTGCGTTGCACCAAGTCGCTCAGGTGCCGCTTGCCCGCGCTGTTCACCGCGTACCGAGCCTTCGCCTCCGCGATCATCAGCTTGCGGGCCTGCCGGGCCGTGGCGTTGATGGCGACCTTCGCCACCGCCGGGGTCTTCTTCCGCAGGTCGCCCAGCACCGCGCTCACATCGTCCAGACCATCGACCTCGATGGTCATGGTCCCCGCGTTATATCGCACGTTGCTCATTGTCTCGTCCTCTGTAACGTCATGCGGAAGACTCCGCACTCCTCCTCGCACTTCATAATGTCGAAGGTGCGCTTATGGTCCGTCCCGGCGTCCATCACCAGCGGCTTTCCCACCTTCGGCTTCGGCCCGTAGTCCTCCGTGCGGATGTACAGGATGGTGTGCGCCTTGTACAGTCCGGTGTCGAAGTTCTGCTTGGCTCCCGCCTCCCAGTGTGAATTATGCTCCCGCGTGCCGCCTTCCACGATCACCACAAGAACGTCCTTGCCGTCGATGATGTGCCGGTCGGCGTGCTCGTTGCCGTTGAAGAACACGGTGTCGATGTCCGCCGCCGCGCAGTCCTTGAACGTAGGCGGAGGGGGCAGCCCCTCCGCCTCATTCCCATAGTCCTGTTTCAGCTCGAACAGTGCCATCTCAGCACACTTCGGCCACCAGCCAGCTATCCACCTTGTCGGGGATAGGCAGCGGATGGGCCTGCAGCTCCACCATGCGGCGGTCGGGGTGATGCTCCACGTAGCTGCGGAGCAGGCGGCTGGTCTCCGCCGTCACCCACTGCTGCGTGCCGTCCTCAATGTAGGTGCACGCACCGTAGGCCAGCATGAAGTTCGACTGGCCGGAGATCAGAATGACCACGTTCTCCGGGACCAGAGGCTTCACAGCCGGGGTCTCAGGGTCGGTCCAGTCGTCCAGATACACCTCGCCGTAGGTATACAGGTCGATGTTCGGGCTGGTCAGATGGCCGTAATACTTCACGCCGTTAGGCAGGTCGCGGGGGTCGTAGCCGCCGATGTTGATGCGGCGGTTGTCAAGGAGCTTCTGCACCTTCTCGTCGTTGACGAAGGCGCGCAGAGCAGCCTTGCCCATGATCACGCGGTCCACGTTGGTGAAGCCGCCGGTCAGCACCTTCTCGGTCCAGTCTTCCAGGTCCTCGATGGGCTTGGCAGCAGTCTTGCCCCACTGCTTCGTGCCGTCCAGCTTGATCTTGTTGGTGAAGCCGAAGTCGATCACCTCGTTCACGCCGGGGCCGACGATGGGGATTTGGCCGGTGACGATGGCCTGCACGCACATCCACTCCTCGCGGCGCGTGGTTGCGTCGTTCAGGCGGTTGTACTCGTCCATCAGCTTGCGGGCCGCGCGCTGGGCCGGGGTCATGCCGCTGTACAGGTCCTCGCCGGGCAGGCGGGTCATGTGCTGGTCTGCCGTGGTCACGTCGTAGGGGTTGATCAGGGGCGGCTTGTAGCTCTCGGTGCTAAAGCCGTTGGCCTTGAGCACCTGCCCGCCGACGCGGGGATGTACGAAGGCGGCCATGCGGCGGTCGCCCTTCACCAGGTCAATGTCCACGCGCTCGGTGGAGAATGTCTTGATGTTGGTGAAAAAGGTGTCGCGGAAATAAGTGTGGATAGGCGGTGCCTGTCTCACGACCTCCGCCAGATAGCGGGGGGTATAGATATTCACTTCGTTAGGCATATCTCTGTTTCCTCCTTACTTCAAGTAGATGCCGAGGTTGCGCAGCGGGACCTCCACATCAGCGGCAGTCATGCCCGCAGGCAGGACCAGCGCATCAGCGAAGAACTCGCCGGAAAGGTAGATGATTGCGTCCTCGCCGCTCTTGGCGGCTTCGGCGGTCACGCCGTACAGGCCGGTCAGCTTCGCAGCCTCAGCCACGGGAGTGACCTTGCCCTCCGCCAGAAGGACGGGGGTATGGGCGCTCAGGTCAGCGCCCGCTTCCTTCACCGCCGTGGCGATGCGGATGTTGGTGCCTGCGATGAAATACTCAGGCTCGCAGGAAAAAGTCTTTCTTGCCAAATCCATGCTCATGCTTTTGCCCTCCCTTACTTCTTCTGCGCGTTCTGGCCCACGCTCTTGATGGCGTCCAGGAACTCGTCCGTCTTACCGGCAGGGGGCGTGTTCTCCACAGTGCCCGCTCCGCTGTTCTTGGCGTCGGTCTTCGCGTTGTTCAGATACTCGTTGCCCTGCTCCTTGGCGCGCTTCATGGCGGCCTTGGCGTAGTCGCTGGCGCTGACGGGCTTGGTGAACTTCGCCTCGGCAGTGATCTCCTCGCTGCCCGGCAGGGCCATCTCCTCGATGTCGCGGATGCGCTCGCGCTCCTCGTTGGTCGCACGATCAGCCGCCGCCTGCTCGATTTGGTCAACCAGCGCAGGATAAGCCTGGCGCAGGTCGTCCGCAGTCTTGATTTCCATGTTCTGTACCTCCTCGTGTTGTACTCCCGGTTTCATGGCTCCGGGTTTATTTACAAAACGTCCGGCGGCGGTGGGTGCTGCCAAACTGTTCTGCATGAAGGTGGGTGCCTTGTCGAAAGGCAGGTGCATATTCACGCTGTTCACGAACAAAACGCCGTCGCGGTTTTCCACCACCGGCGTTTCCACATCCTCCACAAGCTCGTCCACAAAGCCGTTGTCCTTGGCCTCCTGGCCTGTCCACCAGCTCGTCGCGTCCATCCAGCCGGTCACTTCTTCCTTGTCCCGGCCCGTCTTCTTCGCGTACAGGCTGATGATGTTCTCCTTGATGGTGTCCAGCGCGTTCAAATACTGCTGCATGGTCGTGGCGTCGTAGTAGCCCAGCAGGCCCAGCCGGACCGGGTGGACCATGTAGGTGCTGTCGTTGGCCGCCACAACGCGGTCACAGTGGCAGGCCACGATGGTCGCGGAACTGGCGCACAGCCCGTCGATGCGGGCCACCACGTTCGCAGGGTGCTGTTCGAGCAGATTGCCGATGGTCTGCGCGGCAAAAACGTCTCCGCCGCCGCTGTTGATGCGCACCGTGATCTCGCTCACGGCTCCCAGCTTGTCCAGGTCCTCCGCGAACTGCTTGGGCGTTACCTCGTCGCCCCACCACGTACTGTCTGAAATGTCACCATACAGCAGCAGCTCCGCTCTGCCTCCGGCCACATTCTGAAACTTCCAAAACGGTTTAGGCATTTCCATTTCCTCCTTCGCTCGCGGCGCTGGACGGGTCCACGATCTCGTCCACCTCCCGCTTTCTCTTGGCCTCCGCCACTCTCTGGCGGATGTTGCGGTTATAATTTCCGCCGGTCATTTGCGCGGTCTCCTCCTGCGCGGTGGAGAAACCGGCCTCCACGCGCTTCGTCGCCGCGCTGATTTCCTGCACAGGGTTCAGGCTCGTTCTGGCCGGGCCGGGCCACGCGCACCCGCTATAAGCCTTGCGGATGGCCGGGTCCTGGAAGAAGCCCGGAGCCTTGATGCGGTTCCGCGCCACGGCCTCCGCCAGCCACTCCTCATAGATTGGCTGACAAAAACTGTCCACAAAGTCGTCGCGCTGCACATCGCAGGAGCGCCAGAACTCATTCAGTGCACCGCGTGCCGCGCTGTAGCTGGTGGAGAACTGCTTGGAAATGACCTCCGGCGGGATTTCCAGCGCCGCGCCGATCTGCTTGATCATGGCCTCCGTGAACTTGTCGTATCCGGCGTTTGGGTGCTTCGGGTCCGCGAAGGATACGGTTTCGCCGGGGTTCAATCCCACGATAGCGCCGTTGCCCAGCTCCACACTGCCCTGGTCCTCTGCGTCGATCAGCATATTCTCCGGCAGCATCTCGCCGAACGGGCGATCATCCGTCGCCGTGGCTGGCTGTACGAACACCGTGAACATGGCGGAAATGACCGCCGCGTTGATCTCCGCCTCCGTGTACCGTCCCAACTGCTTGAGTGCTTCCAGCACCGGGGCCAGAACAGGCACGCCGCGTAGCTGGCCCGCTCGCTCCCGTGTGATCACATGGACGATGTTCCGCCGTCCGGTCAGCTCACCGCGTGCCTCCACGCGCGTCCATTCCAGGCCGCTGCCCAGCATGGATGTGTCGGAAAGGGGATGCCGGTTGCACACCCAGTAGGCCACCACGCGGCCCTCCGCATTGGTCTCCACGCCCTGTACGATGTTGTGGACCTCATAGCCTCGCACCGTGCACGGAGCCAGCCGGTCGTAGCCGTCCGGGCTGCAAATACGGTCCGCCTCCATCACGCGCACACGCAGGCCGTAGGGTTGGCCGACCTGCTCGCACATAGGCAACGCCGCGAAGGCGTCGCCATTCATCAGGTAGCCCAGGTAGGCGAGCTGTTGTAGCTTGTAGAAATTGCCCAGCCCGTCCATGTCGCACTCCGGCGTGTCCGCCCACAAGGAGAACTCCCGGATGATCTTCTCCTGCAGCTCCTCCGTCTGCTCCGCCGACAGGCCCAAAAATGCGCCGTCGATCTGCGGCGCAGGCATCAGGCCGCCCGCCACCACGTTCGTGCGCAGCGTTTTCAGGGCCGAGGCCGCCACCGGCACGCCCATGTAGGCGTCGCGGCTCCTCTGGCGCAGCACGTCGATGTTGTCCTCAATGTCCTCCTTGGAGCTGCCGCCGTGGTATTCCCATCCGCGCATACTCTTTTTTGTCAGGTTCGCGCCGTAGTTGCCGTAGCCGCTGTTCAGAAATTGCAGCGCCGTCCGTGCGGCGCTCCTGCGCACCGCATGGACCGGGGCCACGGCCTCGAAGCAGCGGTCAATAAAGTTCCTTGCCATGGCCGCCCTCCTCACACATCACGGGGTACGAAATGGTACAGGCGGTTTCTGCCGCCGGTCGTCTCAGCGGCTTCGGCCTCTGCCAGCTTCGCCGCCCAGTATTCCATTTGCGCCCGGATTTGTTTCAGGTCGGCTCTCGTCAGCATACGGGTCCCGATCTGATAGCTCTGTCCGGTCGCCACGGCTTCCTCCGCCGCCAGCCATGTATTCAGTTTCTTGGAGCACAGCTCCTTGCTGAAAACTGCCATGTTAAATACCTCCACTCAGGCGGCGTCTTCCGGTTGCCCTCTGCCGCCGCTCTATCTCTGTCTCCTCCGGTCCTTTCAGCACCGGGTTTGCGATCTCTAAGGCAGCGGTGGCGTAGTTGCGCAGGTCAAGCGGCTCGTTTCGCTTGTAGCTCGCGTCCTTGATCTCCCACACCGTCACGCTCCGCCCCTTGCGGAACCGCACCACAGCCTTCTCGCTGGTCAGGCCCCGGAAGTATTGCTCGTCGTATCCGGCCTCCTCGTTCAGCGGGAAGTGGCAGTAGTTCGGCCCCTTCCGCTCCGGCGGCTCGTGCTTGAGGCGCTGATACACCAGCGCCTTGCCCGCGTCTACGCCCAAAACGAACAGCGGTGTCTTCACGCGGTTGTTCGTGGACGGGTTGCGGATATATGGCACCTCCTGGCCGCCCTTGCCCTTGATGGCAAAGATGCGCCGCTCGTAGCGCTCCTTTGTGAAGCGGTAAACCTGATCGGTGTGGTGGCCGCCGCTGTCGATGCAGGTGCAGAGGATAGGGAGCTGCGTCCCGTCCTTCTTGCTGAACGTCGCCGTCAGGAAGGCGTCCAGATCGCGCCACACCTGTTCCTTGAGCATATCGCCGTATATCTTCTGGTAGCGGATGCCCCAGCTCTCCTTGCCGACGCCCCAGCCCACGACTTCCACCTCGAAGCGGTCGTCCTGAACGTCCACGCCTGCCGTCAGCACCAGCACATCCTCCGGCACCTGGGCGTCGTATACCTCGCGGCGGTTCACCAGTTCGGTGTCTTCCAGCCGCTCGCCCGGCTCCTCCCAGGTCTCGCCCAGCTCTGTGTTCACCCACGTTTTCATCTTCTCCGGGTCGCCCTGGTCCAGCATCTCCTTGGCAAGCAGGAACTTCTCAACGACCTCCTGCCACCCGCAGAAGGTGGAGGCCAGCGTGTTCAGGTGGAAGCCCCGCGCCGCCGCGCCCGGATTTGCCGCCACGAAATGCCCCTTGATCTCCTGGGCCTTCCAGGCGTATTCACTGCTTTCGCGCCCGCAGCGCTCGCACTTGTGGCGCACGCCCTTTTTCAGGTCGTGCCGGTCGAATACGATGTTGGCCCAACGAAGGGGCTGATAATGCCCGCACTTCGGGCACGGTACGTTCCATTCCTCCCGCGTCGTCTCCTGGAACTCCGTCTCGATGCGGCTGCTTCCCTTGATGGTCGGTGTCGATACGATAACGGTCTTCTTGTCCCAAAAGGTCGTTTGGCGCTTCTGCGCCAGGAGCAGCGGGTCGCCCTCTGTTCCGGCGCTGGCCGGGTAGCGGTCCACCTCGTCGCACAGCAGCACCTTGATCGGTCGGCTGGCAAGGCTCGCCGGGCTGTTCGCGCCGATGATCGTCACGTGGCCGCCCGGAAAGTTCTTCTTCAAGATCGTGTTGCCGGAATAGCGGCTCTTTGTGTCTACCAGCACCCGCAGCACCGGCGTATCCCGTATCATGGGGGCCAGGAAGTCCTTGCTGAACGTCTGGCCCATTTCGAGGGTCGGCTGCATCACCAGCACCGGCGCGGGATAGTAGTGCATATAGTAGCCGAGCATATTCATCAGCATGGCCGTCTTGCCGATCTGCGCGGCGGACATGACCACGACCTTGCGCACGTGCTGGTCGCCGATGGCGTCCATGATCTCCCGCTGATACGGCGCGTTGTCCGTATGCCACCGTCCCGGCGTGGCGCTGTTCTCCGCACTCAGCATCCGGTAGGTGTCCGCCCACTGGGATAGCGTCAGCTCAGGCGGCGGTTTCAGCACCGCCACACATCTGGCGAACATCTCCGCCGTCTGCTTGGCAAGCTCAATCGTCCGGCGCTTTTTCTTCATGGTCCGGCTCCTTCTCGCCCCGCATCATCCGCTCATACTCGGCGCGCTTGCATACGGGGAGGGAGCACAGCACCTTCTCGCTCGTGCCCGTCCACAGTTTCCATACGCAGCCCGCGCATGGGTCCTTATTCTTCTTTTTCTCCATCCCCGTCCTCCTCTTGTGCAAAGGCCACGTTGAAGTCCCGCAGTTCCTCAAGCGTCTCGTCAATGGCGTGTTTCAGCTCGTCGAAGATGCTGGCCTGGTCTCCGCCCATGGCCGCCAGAGCCGGGGACAGCTTCGCAGGCAGGGAGAGGAACCGCCCGCGAATATTCAAAAGCATCGTCTTGATGCCGCTCTCGATCTCCTCCGTCCGGTGCAGCTCGCCGCGCCGCAGCGCATTTTCCATCTCCGCCGCCTCCCGCTTGGCGCGGGTCAGGCCCGCCCGCTCGTCGGCAAGGCTCCCGCTCCGCAGGTAGGAGATGTACCGCCGCGTAGTGGCGCGCAGGTCATAGAGGCCCGGTGCCTGCTCCTCGATGATGCCCTCGTCCCGGAGCTGGCGCACCCGCCGCTCCGTCAGGCCCAGCCAGTCGGCGATCACCTTGCTCGTGTACAGGCGCATGGCGTCACTCGTTTCTTGCGATGGCGGCGTTGGCCCACATAGTCGCTTCCTCCACCTTCGTGTGCGCCAGGCTCTTTTCCCGGCTGTCCGGGCAGCACGTCTCGATCAGCTCCGCCAGCTCCCGCGCCTTGGCCCTCAGCTTTTCATAGCGCGCCGTCTGGTCGCCCTTCGGCGCGTGATAGGTGTATGTGTTTTCAAACCGTTTCGGGTCCATCTGCATCCTCCGTTCCCTCCGGCCAAAGCTCCACCGCGTCCTTGCCGGTCTCCGGGTCCGGTGTCTCCACCACGCCCGTCGCCCGCATACGCAGGATTTCCAGCCGCTTCTTTTCCAGTTCCAGGCGCTTCTCGTTCTCCTCCAAAGCCCGCAGGCTGTCCGCGATCTTTGCGATGCGGCCCTGCACCTTGTAGAGGGCATCCTGCAATTTCAGCACCCGTGCAAAGGCGCTGTCCTTGCTGTACATTCCCATCTGCTGTCTGGCACCGTCTATCTTCTTGTCGCCCCGGCCCGCAGGCTGGCGCATATCCAGCACGCTGTTCAAATACAGCTCGTCCTCCGGGGCCTGCTCATATTCGATGATCTTGGTGAGTATCCGGTGCTCTCGGAACTTGAGTATCTGCATCTCGTGTTCCAGCGCCGCCCGGCTCCCCACCGGCGTATTCATCACCAGCTCCCGCTCGGCTTCGCTCAGCGTATCAAAAAAGATGGTGCTGTAAGCCCCATCCTTCTCTGCGTTGTGATTGCCCGCCGGTGCGCCCTTGTGGCTCCCGGCGGCGTTTTTATGTCCGGCGCTGTTCCGGTTCCCAGGCTGGCCGCCGCGTTTCTTCTTCGGCTCCGCCTTCTCCCATTCATCCGCCGACTTCCAGTTGCGCAAGGTCTGATAGTTGACGCCCAAGCCCTCCGCAAGCTCCCGGAGGTCTACCAGTTCGCCCCGGCCTTTCCGGGCGAGGTATTCAGCCTTGGCGGCGTCTCGTTTCTCGCTCCGCTTCGGCATTTGCTCTCACCCCTGTCTATCCGGTATCCTTTCGCCTCCGCGTCCCTGTAATAATTCCGGGACCGGGGCGGGCTGCCTCGCAGCTCCTCCCGTCCCGGTATGCAGCGTGTCCCGCTCCGCCTACCTCCGCCGCGCAGCGGATACTTCCGCGCATGAGCGCAGACCTTCGGCGGCAGCAGGACGTTTTCCATTCGGTGCCGCCTGCGGCCAGAGGGGACTTGAACCCTGACCCTTTCAGCGGTAAAGGATGCGAAACCCGCCTGGTTTTCCACGACCACAGCGGCCCCCGCCAATGAAAAAGGCCCATGGATTTCTCCATGAGCCATTACTGCACAATATCAATGTAACACGGAAAACCTGCGAAAGTTGCTAACTCCGAAAAATATTTTTCCCAGGTGTACCAAAAGCCCAACCCGCCGGAACAAAACGCCCCGCCGCGTACCAGATCACCACCCCGGCGTAACGCCTCCGCCCGCGTGCGCGTTCCATATTTTTTGACCCCCCTCCATTTTTTCGCCCGGACCCGCCGGAAATGAAAAAAATGCATCGCACCTAATCAATTTTTGCGCTCTCGAACCCGCAAAGGTCCTCGTCTGCGCCGGGAGGACCCGCCGCCTGGCTGGGGGAGGGTATAGGAGGGGGTGTATTGCTATCAATGGCGGTGAGAAGAAGTTGTGCGCGTTTGGTATCTTCGCGGGCGGGCGCGTTTGCTTGGCTGGCGCTCTGCTGGTGCTGGCGGCGCTGGCTGGCGGTGCCTGGTCTCTGCATGGCTGGCGGTGCTGGCGGCCCGCTGCCTGCCTTGCGCATGGGCGGGCGCGTTTGCTTGGCTCGCTGGCGTTGGTGCTGGCGCTGTTCATCGGCTGGCGGCTCCGGCCTGCGCCGGGCCGGTATGCTCCGCCGCCGGTCAGCTATCCCAGCAGGCACACACGACCCACGCCGCCACGGCTGGCCCCAGCTCCGGCGAGGGCCTGCCCATCGTGCCGCCGCGCCCCGGCTCCGCCATCGCCGGACGGCCCGCCGAAAACGGCCACGGCCCGCCGCCGAGGGTATTTACCGCGCCCGGTCTCGTCTCCTGGTAAGCTATGCTAATATGCCCCCTATAGTCCCCCAGCCTGTGCAATCTGCACAGAAAACCGCCACGGATTTTTGTGCAAAAATAATTCCCAGGCCCCCTAAAGGGGGGCCGTGGGAAGGGATTTCGGCCTATTGACGGCGCAAAAAATCGTCGCTATCATCCGGGGCAAGCGGACGGCCCAGCGGCCACCGCCCAGCGAACCGCCGCCAGCGGCGACCAGAAAGGGGAGGTGAACATGACCACGCCGAACACAGGCGAATTGCTTGTACAGCAGGCCCAGGAGGCCGAACGGCTCCGGCTCTTGATACTCGCTGACGAGTGCAAGACCATCGAGGAGTTCCGCCAGCGGCTCCGTGACTTGGTGAACAAGTAAAGCGCCGGGGGCCAGTCCTCCACGACATCCCCCGACGCTTAACAATCCGGCACGGGCGGCGAGTTCGCCGCCGTCCGTCCACGGGTAAAGCATAGCACACCCGCACGGAAAAAGCAACGCCGCCGGGGCCGCTGAAAAAAATTTCCCCCGTAGGGGGAACACCCAGCCGCCGAAAAAAACCGCTTGACAAATACACGGCACCGTGTTACATTCGAGCCACAGCAAACAACACGACACCGTGTAAAGGCCGAACAGGCCGGAAAGGAAAAACGCCATGACTAACAACGAGATCATCTTCGAGACCGTCCACAACACCTTCACCCCCGCCCAGCTCGCCGAGCTGGTGCAGGCCACCTACACCGCCGAGCAGATCGCCGCCCGCCGCGCCGCCGTCACTATCACCGTTGACGAGGGCAGCGCCGAGAGCGCCGAGAACATCTTCTCCGCCATGCTGGCCGCCGACACGTTCCACACCTTCGCCGAGTGGAAGCGCATGGGGTACAGCGTGAAGAAGGGCCAGCACGCCGCGCTCACCTGCCAGCTCTGGAAGTACACCGACAAGCCCGGCAAGGCCGCCCGCGAGGCCGCCGAGGCGGCAGGCCAGGACACCCCCGAAACCGACCCGCATTTCTACATGACGAAAGCCCATCTTTTCCACGCCTTGCAGGTCGAGAAGTCCAAGCGTTGACCCAGCACAAGCGGACACTTTAGCAGGGCTGCACCGCACAAAGCAACCCAGCCCCATACAGCAAGCCCCAAAACAACACAACAGGAGGAACACCCCATGAAAAAGTTTACCGGACGTTACACCACCAACACCGCGAAGGCCCTGAAAGGCTCCGAGCGTATCTTGTGCCAGGTCTCCGAGGACGGCACGATCTACGTTTGCAACGGCTATCTTCTCTGCACCATGAACGCGCCGGAGTACGCCGCCACGGTCCAGCCGTTGACCTGCTGCGAGCCGGGCGCGTGGACCTTCGACAAGGACGGCAAGCACGAGGACGACGCGCACAAGCTCGATCTGGTCAAGCTGTTCGCCGATACTGTCCGCACCGCCGCCGACGCCGAGCCGCTGGCCCGCGCCCCGTTCACGGTCCAGGCGAAGAAGGCCCCCGCCGCCTGCTACTACAACGCCGCCGCCGATTTCGCCGCGATCTATGACACAAAGTTCATTGACGCGCTTCACCCCGCCGCCCAGCTCCGCACCACGTCCGCGATCTCCGCCGCCGTCGCCTATGTCAATGACGAGCCGTTCGCCGTGGTCATGCCCATTAAGGCCGAGCCGAACGCGGCCCGCGCCATCAAGGCATTTTTCACCGAGGCCGCCGAGGACAACACCAAAACCGGCGAGGCCGACAAGCTCCGCGCCGAACTGGCCCAGGCTCAGGAAGAAGCCGCCGCCCTGCGCGGCGATCTGTACCGGGCAGCCAACGAGATCGACGAGCTGAAAAACAAGCTGGCCGAGCTGGTGCAGGCCACCTACACCGCCGAGCAGAAGCCCGAACCCAAAACCGCCGCCGAGATCATCGCGGCCCGCTGGGCCGAGGTGGACGGCCTGACCGCTACCATCAGGGGCGCAACGACCGCCGCGCCGGTGGTCTGGCTCGCCGGAGACACAAAGCCCCACGAAAAAGAGATCGAGGCCGCAGGCGGCAAGTGGAGCGGCAAGAAGAACGCCTATTATTTCCGCGTCGCCTGACCCAAAACCCGCAAGGCCGACGGCACCCCGCCGCCGCTGGTGCAAGTCCAGCCGCCCCCACCGGGGCGGGCGCTCATGGGTAACACCAAAACCAAAACCGAAAGGAGCCGATACCATGCTTCCCATCAAGAACATTCTTGACAGCCTGCGCGATGATGTTTTATCCGGCAAGATCACGCTTCACGAGGCAGCCGAGGAGCTGCACGAAAGCGGCTGGACAAACTTCATCGACGAGGACGCGGCCTGCCGCCTTCTCAAGCTGTGACCCAAAACCCAAAACCACAAAACGGAGGTACACAAAATGTCTTGCTTCATCATGTCCGACCAGGCCCACGCCGCCACCGCGAACGCCCTGGAATACATCCTCAACAGCGGCTTCAATCGCTTCGGCTTCGACGCTCCCGACAGCCTTTACAAGGCCCTGAGCGACTGCCGCGACCGCTACGGCTTCTACTGCTCCGGCTTGATCTTCCGCCGCCTGTACGACCTGAACAGCCGCGCCTATGCCGGGCGCTACAAAACCGATGCCGACACCACGACGCCGGAGATGCCCAGCGTTCCGCCGCTGGTACAGGAGCGGGAGCGCGAGGACCAGCACGAAAAGCTGTTGCCCTGGCACTACAAGCTCGCCAAGCTGATCGATTGCGAGATATACCAAGCCAGCGAGGACGCCACCAGAAAAGACCCGCTGCTCCTGGCCCTGATCGACTTCTCCCGCGTCTACACACATTTCCTCGTTTCCAACACCGCCGACTACAACGCCGCCCCATGGGGCACGATCTGACCCCGCCGCCGGACACCTTCGCGGGCCGCACCGGACAACAAAGCGACCCGACCCCATAAGCGAAACCCCAAAACACAAAACGGAGGTACACAAAATGTACGAACAAACAAGCCTGATCGGCCCGCAGACCGCCGAAGCGCCCGCCGTCCGCTACTACGAGATCAACGAGGAGACGGCCCGCAACGCTCACTACTGCGTCCACATGAGCGACTACCGCCCCGGCAGCGCCACGGCGGAATACCGGCGCGCCGTGGACAAGGCCGCCGCCCTGGTGGAGGCCAAAAAGGCCCGCGTCAGCCCCTTCTACCACGGCAAGCTCGACGCGCTTCTTGACCGTTACGCCCGCCGCCTTGCCGAGTGGACCAACGACTACAACCGCAACCAGGCCAGCTATCCCAGCCAGTTCATTTCCGGCGCAGGCGGCTACAATATGCGCAAGCACGAAAAGCAGATGTCCCGTGAAGAAACCCTCTGGAACGAGTACGACGAGATCAAGGCCATCTTGAACAAGATCGAGGCCGTCGGCTCCGGTCCGGTCGATCTGGCCGACCCTCACGCCCGTGAAATGCTCACGGACCAGCTCCAAAAGCTCCAAAACAAGCTCGACGAGAGCAAGGCGCTGAACGCCTACTACCGCAAGCACAAATCCTTCGACGGCTTCCCCGGCATGAGCGCCGAGGCCGCCGCCAAGCTCACCGCCAGCTTCGCCGACACAAAAGAGCGATGCCCCTGGGTGAAGTCTCCCGTCCCTGACTACGAATTGACCAGCCTTCGCGGCAAGATCAAGCGCGTACAGGCCCGCCTCGACGAGCTGGACAAGCGCGCCGAAGCCGCCGAGCAGCCCGCCGACGGCACAAAGTTCCCCGGCGGCGAGATCGTCCGCAACCTGGAAGCGGACCGGCTCCAAATCCTCTTTGACGAAAAGCCCGACGACGAGACCCGCCAGAAGCTCAAAGAGCGCGGCTTCCGCTGGTCTCCCCGGTACAACGCCTGGCAGCGCAAGCTCACCGACAACGCCATGTACGACGCCCGCCGCGCCCTTGGCCTGACCGAATAACAAGCCAAATCCCGCCCCGGAGGTCACGAGGGCAGAAGGAGCACAAAATGGAATGGAACATCCCCAGCGAGAACGCCATCATCACCCGCCTCGACGAGCTTTACGAAGCGCTTGATCGTTTCCCCGACAGCCCCATGGCCCCGGCCTGGCAGCACGAGATCGAGCACCTGAAAGAACAGCTTGCCTACGCCGGATAACAAAACGCCTGTCCTATCGGGCATACGGGGAGAAAGTGGCCTTATGAAATCCAAACTGAACGATGCTCAGGCCCGCGCATATATCGCGGGCGATCAAAGCGAACCCGCGCAGGAGATCGAGCGCAAGCACATTCTTCATCTGACAGCCTGTTTGCAGGAAGCAGCGGGCCGCCCCGGCATGAACCTTGCTGACCTGTGTAAAACCGCCGAGCGCTATGTCCAAAACCATCAGCGCACAGAAAACCGGCAGGAGTTAGCCTTGCTGATCGCGGCCCGCGATGCCATTAAAGCCCGCTCCAACGCAAAATAACCCATAGACTTATACACGCAAGCGTGTTATAATGCACCCAAATCCAAAGGAGGCTCCCATGGACCAAAACGCCGACATTTTCCCCGCCTACCGTCTCGTGGCCCAGTTCGCCGACGGCCAGCGCCTCACCTTCGACGGCCTGACCGAGCAGCAGGCACAAAACCGCATGGAGGCCGCGCAGGCGCTCCACGGTGATATTTGCTGGTACGACGGCGTGACCGATCAGCACTACGAAAACGGCCATTTCTACAAGCTCACGCCCCCGCCGCCGATGATCAACATGATCGACCTGACGGACTACCACGAAAAGGAGGAATGACCGTGCCCATTCCCGAAAGCAAGCGCCGCAACAACGACATCTACAACGCCAAATGTGACCGCATCAGCGCCCGGCCCGTCAAGCCCGTCGGCAACGCCATCCGTGCCGCCGCAAAAGCCGCCGGGCAGAGCGTCCAGGCGTATGTGCTCCAAGCCTGCGCCGAGCGCATGACCCGCGAGGGCCAGCCGCTCACGATTGACGCGCCCGCCGATCACAAATAAGCCGCCTATGATCACAAAACCGGCGTCCCGATCACAAAAACCGCCGCAAAACGAACGCCACCCCGACAGGCTGCGACCAACAGCCCGCCGGGGTGCTTTTTATGCCATTCGCAAATTGTTTTCCCACGGGCCATTCGTTCCCGCCGGAAACAGTCTTTGCGCACACGATTTCACTGACAGAAAAACACAGGAAATTGAAACAGCTCGACCCATGGCCGCCGGGCCGCCGCCCTCACCAAAAGCCAGGTGAAAAAGCAGCTCCCGCCAGCCCTCGATTTTTTCGGCGCTTAATATGTACGCGCGCGTGAAGCACGCTCCAAAAGCTCCTCCGCCATTGGCACCTCGTTCAGTGCCTCGCCCAGGCACAAAACTGCCTTGTCGTACCAGTTCCGCACGGTGCTGTCCGGCGCTCCCATGCGTACCGAGATATTCGCCCAGCTATGGTGACATTTGTGCCGCAGTTGAAGGATGCTTTTGTACTTACCGGAAAGGCCGTCCAAACAGCCCCGCACGGCAGCGGCGTCGCCATCCAAAACCAGCAGCCGCACGTGTATCTCCTGCAGGCGCTCATACACGCCCCGCTCGTCCAGCCGTATCACGGCAGCCTCCACCGGTTTCCCAGGGCCTCCGCCGCCGGGCATCCCGTCGCCGCCGGTTCCTTTCAGCGTGTCGTACAAGCTCTCCTGCTCCCGCTGCTCCGTCTTGAGCAGGCGCACCATCTCCGGTATCTCGTAGTAATACCGGACGATCTCTTTCACGTTTTTCTCGCGCATCTGTCAGCCTCGTTTCTGTTGCTTATTCCTCCCGCCGGGCCTCCTGTGTGCGGTCCGGCGCTTTATCCAGTTCATCCGCGATCAGGATACGGTCGCTTTTCTTCCGGTGCTCTGCTTCCCACCGGTCCAAAAATCGCCGCTGGGCGTGCTGGGCGATGTTCTTTCCGTAGAAGGACGGCATGGGCCGCTTACGTTTCCCCATCGCTGCCTCCGAAGACGTTCTCCTGGTCCTTGTCTTCCTCCTCAGCCACCGGCGGCGCGGACAAATGCCTGTCCAGCTCCCGCCGCGTCAGCGACGCCAGTTCTTCCAGCTTGTCGCAAAAGCCCTCGTTCACGGCCTGCACCGGAAAGATCACGCCCGCGACCAGCATACCCGTCTTTGCCACCACATAGCGCCCGCCACTGTCCGACCGGCGCACGTAGAGTTCCAGAAAATCCATCTGGTCTTCCAGCGGCCCAAGGTATTTGCTCTGGATGAACAGCAGCCCGCCTGGGAAACGCAGCGGCATCAGCACCTTCCCGCCGGAGGAGATCGTCACGTCCATATCCTCCGCGCGGACCTCAGAGCGGCACCAGTCTTCCACGTTCAGGCCCTCCGGCAGCGCGCTGTGATTGAAATATATCTTGTCCTGCTTCTTCTCTGACACGTCGAACATCCGGTAAAGCTCCGGTTCCGACAGCACCGGCAGACCGTGGAGGGGAAAGGCGCAGCACCCGTCCCCAAGCCACTGTGTCACAACCCCGTCGCCGTCCACACGGTCGAACAGGCAGAACGCATTTGCGCTTCCGCACAGCGCCGCGACTTTTTTCAGCTTCATCGGCCAGTCCTCCCGCTCTCCGCTCCGTTGATGGCGCGCACGGCCCGGTCCACATCCGCCGCCGTGGCGTTGTCGATCTGCACGATGCTGGTGCCGTCGGAATAGCTGGTCCGGCGCACGGAGCGCTCTGGCTTCCGCATGGCCGCGATCACGTTCGCCAGGCCGTCCAGCAGCGTCGCCACCAGGACGACCGTACCCGCCCAGGTCCAGAAGTTCGCAAAGATAATCTCAAAAATGCTCATGTTATTTACTCCTTCTCCATCGTTCGATTTCACAGTCGGCCCCGGTTATCCACCGGCCCCCGATCTTGTGTGTATAGTCCAGGAACAGGACCGCCCCGGTGAAGCGCACGCGGAAGTCTTCCAGCTCCGCCGCCGAAACGCTCATGTGCCCAAAGGCTCCCTTCATGTCCCGCCACACCGGCCACGGCACGAAGAAAAAGCGGTCCTGGATACCCACGCACACCGCCGCCAGCGCTCCGCAGCGGTGGTGCCGCTCCAAGGTCTCCATCTGCGTTTCCGTCAGCACGTCCCGCTTCATGGCGTCTGTGGTGGTGTACTTCGCCTCGAAAATGATACTGCGCCCGCCGTCCAACGTGCCTTGAAAGTCCGGCTGGGCGTGTGCGGTGAAGCGGCCCACGAAAATACCGCCTTCCCGCTTTTCCAGCACCCGGAACGGTTCCGGCGTCTTCTCCACCTTCGCCCGGCCCTGGTTCGCGTACAGAAGGCACGCCTGACGGATGGCCTCCTCGAAGTCATGGCCCCGGTTGTTGCTCATGCTGGCGTGATACTGGCCCAGCGCTCCGCGTCGTCCCTTCATGCCATACCAGCCTCCACGATATGCGTGGCCCGCATATCCGCCGCGTGCAGCTCGTACACGATGCGGTGCAGCTTCATTGCCTCGTTCAGGCCACGGCTCCCGCCGCACACAGCGTCGTCCCACGCGCCCATGTGCCAGCGGATAGCCAGGGCCTCCTCGTCTTCCAGCTTCATAAACCGCGCGATCAGGTAGACAGACTTTTCCCCGTGTCCCATGGGGAAGCGGTCCTTTTTCACGTAGGAATAGACCTCACCCGGTCCCGCGTGATGCTCCCGCACGTATGTATTCGCCTTGCACAGGTCATGGAGCAGCGCACAGATGGCGACGGCCTCCATCGTCGGCTCGTTGTCGATCACGACCTTCCGCAGCTCCCGGAACACGTTGACGCTGTGCTCCACCAGTCCGCCGGGGTAGGCCAGGTGATGCTTTGTGCTGGCTGGCGCGGTGAAAAAATCCGTCTCCCGCTCCATCCATTCCAAAAGCTCCTCCGCGCCCTCCCGGTGGATATACCGCCGGTAAAGCTCTTTGAACTGTTCTTCTCCTGTCATCTCAGCCCTCCGTTCTGTTTTCTATGCGCTCGCCGCATGGTCAGGTAGAAATACCATCCTGTTTGCTCGTTGAATGACTTCTCGCACTCCACCAGCTCCCAGCCGCGATACTGCTTTTCCCAAAAACGCACGAACTCCTCGCTGTCCTCCGGCAGCTTTGCTATCTTGTCCAACTGACGGCGCGTGTACTTCCGGTCATTCGGTGCCCGGTGCCACGGCTTTTCCAGATTTTGCGATTGCGTCCAGTGCTTTTTCCCAGCGCTGTCCTGGACCATGTACCCGGCCATGCTGGCGATACCCTTCGCGTTCGGTCTCAGGCGGTCAGCGTTTGCCCATCCGTACATGACCGGCTCCCGGTCCTTTGTGCCCTTGGTCTCCCACCACAGGTTTTCCACCTCGTCGCGGTCCAGGCCGCCGTTCATCAGAATGTGATGGTGGATGCGGTGGGTCCCATCCTTCTTCCGTCCGATCTGCGTCACAAGCAAATACTTGAGAGGGGGAAGGCCCCGCTTCTTCCGCAGGTATGCTACCCGGCGCAGATACTTGGCGACGATCTTCGCGGCCTCCTCCTCACTCTCCGGCAGAAACTCCGGGGCGTAGGTCAGATGGACCACCAGATCACCCACGCCGAAATTGCTGTTGGCGAGCTGAATGAAATAGCGCTTGGCTCTCCGGTCATTGAGGTTCTTCTGCTTCGGCGCAGAGACGTTGACTTTCTTCCCACGCTTCCGTCCGACCGCCTGCTGCTGTTGTCCGCTGTACGGATAGATTTCCGGTGAAAGGAAGTTCTTACCACAGTGAACGACCTTTTCCCGTATGAAAGACCTGTTTATCATCCGTGTACCCCTTTGCATCGTCTCCTGGTCCTTCCTCGATGCTTTTCGCAAGAAGGATAATACCCATTACAAGCCCGTCCGCCGCCTCCCGGCGGCGTTGCGGCGCGCCTCTCTGCATCCTGCGTCGAGGCCGCTATCTTGACTTTATCCGTGCATTGTGGTACAATATGTAGTAGGAAATGACCCCACGCACAGCAAAATCTTGAAGATTTCTCCCCCGGTTTTCGCTTCCCACAGCGAGCGCCGGGGGAGAATGTTTTTTTAGAACAGATATGGATTTCTTGTGATGCGGACGATCTCGTCGATCTGCTCACCGCCCATCTGGCTCGGATACGGCGAGCGGAGCCACCACAGATTTTCTTTCTTCGGAATGGGGATGCCCCGTCCGCCTTCGTAGTTGATGTGGGACACGATCTCCTCCATGCTCATGCACTCCATGTTGACCAATGCCTGCTCCACATCACGGTCGCAGCAGTCATTCCAGAGCATATACAACTTGTCCCCGGTGATGCCGTTGTTCTGCATACGCCGGAACGCTGCCTCGGCGCGATACGGATTGTACTCATAGGCCAGCATCACGAACGTCAGCGCGCCCGGATTGCCTTTGCAAATATCGAATGTGACCATGGCTGTCTCCTTTGCTCTCCGGCGCTTACGCACCGGAGATTTTTTCGATTTCCGATCAGATGTCAAAGCCCGGCGCGAAGCCATGCGAACAGTAGGCGTGGTTGTTGTGCGCGGGCCCGCCCGTGCTCACACGGCAGAAGGAGTACGTGAGGCCCGCATACACGGAGCGGAGCCACCAGAAATACGTTCCTTTGTCGCCGCACTCCTTCACGCGGTCGCGCTCACGGGTGAAAACCGGGAGCTGGAAGTCGTCGTCTCCGTCGTTCCACCAGGCCCCGTCCGGCGTGCCGAACACGTCCGTCGCCGAAGGCAGCCACAGCGGGTCCGAATACTCCACCCGCTCGCCCTCGATGGTCTCCACGAAGGTCCTGGGTACGATGATCTCCCGCCATTCCGCCGCGATGTGCGGATAGATGTCCTCCAAAACGTGCTTGCGGCCCTTGCTCTTGAAATACCCGGTCTTGTTGGTCGCCTCGTCGTTCATCACGCCCTCGTCCCAGCAGTCTTTGAAGACGAAGCGGGCCGAAGTGGGCGTCACGTAGCAGCAGACCACGGTGACGGTCCCGCCGGTATCCAGCGGCACCTCGATCTCGTCGCGCTGGGCGAGCAGGTGGTCCAGCTTGCCCTCGGCCTTCGCCCGCTTCAACTGGGACGGGCTGACGAAGCCGACGCGGATGCTCCGCAGCCTGCATAAGTCGTCCTGCGTCGCACTCTTTTCCTCCGCCGGTTCCTCCGGCTCTGCCTTCTTGCTCACAGGCTCCTCGGCCTTTTCGGGGGCGCGCCCGGCCCGGAGCAGCACGGCCAGCAGTTCACCGGCCTTCTCGCTCTGGCGGTCCAGTCGGCCCAGGTGTTCCAGGAACGCCGCCCGCTCGCGCGCCACCAGATCGGCGTCGCCCTCCACGTGCAGCCGGGCCTCCTCAAATCGCAGCGTCAATTCGCTCATGTGCTTGTCCTCCTTTAGTTTATATAGGTATGTACCGCTCACGCGCTCAGGTATCAGCCTTCCCGCCGTGATGGCGCATCCAGTTCCGAATGTACTGGGTGATGTCTCCGACGAAGCCCGTGCAGAGGTGGATGTCGTGCACAGGTTTTCCCTCGTAGCGGCAGTCCGAGCAGTTCAGACCGTTGTTGCACTGAGCCTCGCAAAACTGGCACATACAGTTCCCGTTGTCGAATGGACACGGGCTGACCGCCTCCACCTCAATCTCATGGCCGCAGCCGGGGCAGAAGTTCCAGCCGTTTTCCACCGGCCCGTCCGCCTCGAAGGTCTCGATATACCCGCATCCCCGGCAGTTCCAGGTGTTGTGCTCTTGGTCCACGCATGAATAGATCACTTTCTCGTCCATCACAGCACCTCCGCCGGTTCCCGGAGCCATTCCAGACAGCACTTGATGCACGTCTGCGCATCCGGCGACCCCTTACAGCTGTCCTCGTCCCCGTCGTGCGGGCACATAATGACTACGGCCAGCTCCTCGTCGTCCATCTCCCTGATCTTGTCCGCACGGGTGAACACCACGTCCGGGCACTCCTGCTTTCTGGCCTCCCGGCAGGCTTTCCCGCCGTAGGTCAGCAGGCAGCCGGATACCCGGCACCTATCACACAGTTTCATACACTTTTCCTCCCGTTTCCGGTACGTAATTCAGCCACACCGTTTCCGTTCTTACCGCGCCGCCTTCCGCCTGCGCCCGCCGGTGCAGCTTTTTCCACCCCTGCAGGTGTTCGTTGTACAGGTCGTTGTCATAGCCGGACAAAATGACCGGCCCCGGATGCTCCTTCAATGCGTCCAGAAGCTCGATGTGCTGGGCCTCCTCCGCCATCTCCACGATGTATTGCTTGCCCTTGCGCGTATGCAGCATATAAGGCGGGTCCGCGTAGATCAGCACGTCCGGGTGACGGAAGCGCCTGATCACATCGACCGCTGGGGACTGCTCGATCTGCGCATCTTTCAGGCGTTCCGCCACGGCGGCGATACGCTCCGGGAGCTGCCGCCAGTAGCGCACATCGTAGGCGTACTCGCGCCCGGCACGGTCATTTTTCCAACCGCCCTTGTAAACAACGGTGCTCCCGTGGGCCTGCCAGTAGCGTACCAGCGTCAGCCGGGCGGCTTCGATGCCGTCAGGTCGGGCCTGTCCTCCCGCCTTGAAATGGTCCCACGCCTGTTCATACTCGCCCCGGCTGTACGGCGTGCAGGCCACGGCCCGCATCAGCTCCTCCGGCTGTTCCCGGATACAGCGGAACAGGTTGATGATCTCGCCGTCCAGGTCGTTGATGGTCTCGATACGGCTCGGCGGCTTTTTGAAGAACACTGCCCCGCTCCCGAAGAACGGTTCCAGATAGCTCTTGTGCGGCGGCATGAGGGATACAATCCATTCCGCCAGCCGCCATTTGCTCCCCGGATATTTCAGCACGGGCTTCATCTGGTCTGCCGCCTTGAATGTCTCCGCGTTCCAGTCGATGGCCTGTCCGCACCAGCCGCAGAAACAGCAGCGGTTCCCGTCCTCGTTGTAGAGATATTCGCCGCTCCCGCAGGTCGGGCAGGCCAGGATGCTTTCATCCCCGTCCGGGTGCGGCGGCTCCGGCATCCGCCGGAACAGAGCCGCCCGGCCCATCCGGCAAGCCTCATTCACGATCTCAAGGCTCTCGTATGTCTCCCGGTGCTCCGGGTCCAAAATCTCAGCAGCTCGTTCATAAGTCATGGCGTTCCTCCACATAGCACCAGCTCTGCGGGGCGCGGCGCAGGTATAGCGCCTCGTTCCCGCAGCGCCCGGTGTTTTCGCTGTGCATAGCGCAGCTTTCACAGTCCAGTTCTTCCGGGCACACACGGCGGAAGCTGTTTAGCTCATGCGGCGTGTCGTAGATTACCAGGTCGGAGATGCACCAGCCGATAGGGTTTCCTTTTGGCTCGTAGGCCCACAGCTCCCTTGCCGTCAAGCAAGCCTTTTTGAGGACTTCCGGCGTGGCGGCTTCCGCTTGTGCCCGGTTCTCTCTAAAATCCGGCCATTTCTTACCACCGTTAAACAGCACGAAGTCGGAGCAGATAAACTCTCCAATAACCTTGCCGCAGCACTTCTCTGCAAACGGTATCGTTACGTTGGAGACCCGCAAATCCCAAGTGTAGTAATCTGCTTTCGTGCAGTAGATATAGCATTTGAATGGTTTTTTCAGCTCCGGCCTGCTCTTGCGGAACTCTATCGTTTTCTCACCGCTCGCAATTTTTGCGCACCACTGCGGCCTGATGCTGATAAGCACAGCCTTTTTCATGTTCCATCCCCCAGTCTCAGCGTTCCGCTGGAATACAGAGTGTACAGCGTGTTCCCGTGTCCGTCGGTCAGATACGGCAGGAAAACCTCGTCCACGCTCGCCATCCCAGCCTCGATAATCGCCATTTGTGCCAGCACCCAGTCCCGCAGGTTGCGCCAGCCCGTGCGCTCGGCCTGGTCACGGTCGTCCTTGAGCTTCTGCTGCTTGAATACGAACAAAACGCCGTCTATGTTGGCCGGGAGCATGAAGCCCCGCCGCCCAGTTGGCGTATCAATGGAGAAGGTCACGCCCGTCGGGCGTCCCTTTTCGTCGTATTCCACCATGATCTGACGCGCTCCGTGCCCGGCGAGCGCGCCCTGTATCTCTCCCAGGCTGGTGAACACATCCACCCCGGAGGTATAATTCTTGATCGCCATGCGCTCCTCCTTATCCGTCGTAGCACCCGCATGGAGCGCCGCAGAGGCATCCGCCGGGACTGTCCGGGAATAATTCATCGAAGGTGATCTGCGCGTCTTCAAACGCTTTGTTCTCCATGAACTCGTTGTAGTAGCTCTCCCAGGACCAGTCGCGACCCAGCCCTTTGACGTTTACATTCCTCGCAGCCGAGCCGTGTTCAAGCGCGATTGCGCGCTGAAACAGGTCCGGGTAATTCTCCCACAAGGCTTGTATCTCCTTCTTTTTCATGGAAGGGCAGAAGAAACACGAGCTTTTTCCCGGCTTCGGCAGCCCGGCCCGCTCGATCACGCGCACGCACTCCTCGCGTGTCCATCCCCATTCATAGAGCGGATAATGTTTTTCGTACTTTTTGTCCGCTTCGTCGATTGGTGCGGCGTGTTGGATGCGCCGCGTCTCCCCGGCATCGTAGCCGATGTATTTTTGGACGCGCTGGCCGCTGGCCCACACCTCTTTGCACGGTTGATAGTTGTTGCAGAACTTCTCCTGCGTCCCGATCTTGTGCTTGAGGGAGCAGCGCTTGAAGCCGTAGGCGATGGAGGGCAGCGTCCCGCTGTTGATGCACTCCTGTTCCAGCGTCAGGCGGTTGCCGTCCTTGTCGTGATACTGCACGGATGTGATCTGCGGAAGCCCATGCTTTTCCAGCCATCCGTTGAAGGTCTCGATGAACTCATACGTGTGTGGCTGTTCTCCGCCGGTGTCGGCGAATAAGATCAGGTCTATCGGGATTTTGTGCAGGTACATTCCGATGATCATGGCGGTGCTGTTGGTCCCGCCGCCGAAAGAAACGACATTCATCACTTTCTCCTCTCCGGCGTCAAGATCGCGGCCAGCTCCACGCCGCGCACATCAGCCTTATCGAACATTTCAAAAACCTTGTCCCAGGCGGCAGCGCATCCGCTCGCCGTCACGGTCGCGCCGGTCCTCTCGCCGGTGGTGTAGGTAACGATCACAGCATATTTCATCCTTTAATTCTCCTTTAGCTCAGGACACCAGGCCGGAATATACGGCAAAAGCCGCTCGATACCGACGATGTACCCCTTGCATCGTCCGTCTGCGCCGCAGCGGAAGGACGGAACATCTTTCAGCCACGGCTCCGTAATGAGGAAGCGGCAGCCCTCGCACGTGCGGGAGTAGTCCGCCTTCACAGTCCGCTTCATTCCGCCGCCTCCGGGGTCCCGCCGGTAAGTCCTGCATAGGTCCAGCCATCTTCCCGGACCTGAAAGGCGTCTCCGAGCTGCACCACATCAGGGAAGTTCGCCTGCGTTGTCTGAATGGCGAACTTGTCGATCTCTGTGGCGTGGTAGCTGGCGATCTCCACGCCCAGCTTGTCCAGGGCGATATGCCCACAGCTCATGCCATCATACATAGACAGGACTTCCACCGGCCCCGCCGTCAGTCCCTCGAAGTGGCCCATGATGTGCGCGATCACATCCACGGTCCAGCCGTTGCCCAGCATCTTGTAGGCTTGACTGGGGCTTACGGGGAAAACATAGGTCTCCGGCACCGTTTGGAGACGCATACACTCGCGGACCGTCAGCTTGCGGATGATGTAGCAGCCGTCCCTCAGCTTGATAGGGTACTCTTGTCCTTTGACTGTGATCATTCCACCACGCACCTGATAGATTGGCGCGTCGATGGTGCCGCAGTATTCGTAGAACTCGCACGAGGTCGTCAGGCAGTTGGTCTTGTCCTTCATGGCCCGCCCCCGCCGCGTCTTGCTCTGCGGCATGGCAAGGTCCACACATTCGCCCGGCTGAATGACTGTGTATCCCAACTTTGTTGCCTCGTTCACCTGCATGGGAGGAGTGATTGGCGTTGCATAAAGGCCCGTCTTGGCACCCAGCCCTCCGCCGTTGCCGCAGAGCGTCACGCTCTTTCCGTCCGGCGAATAGACGCGGTACTGCTGGCTGTCATGGTCCGGGTTCTTCGCGTCATTCTCGATGGTGCCGATGCGTACCGGCTCGGCTATGCAGTCATATTGTTGCTTTGCTGGGTTCGGATTGTTTATCCTCGGCACAAGGTTGTTTTCGAGATTTCCCATGTGCGCGTCAACGGTTCGTGACTTTCCGTTTTTCGTTCCATTGACGATTATCGGCTCGACCAGCACATTATATGGGACGCCCTTGTGGGTGTTCGCCGTCACGCAAGCGCTCTTGTCCTTGGTGGCGTCGTGAAAATAATCGAAGTCGAAATGATTGCGCCCGTCCTTGGTCTCGCGCACCATGTATTCCATCTCTTTTTCAGTCAGCGGCTTAATGGCAACAGGCTCCGCCACGGCGTTCCGCTGCCTGCGTGCAATAGCGTCTTCCGCCGTAGCGCCGTGTCCTGTTTGAAGCGCATAGCCTTTCTCGCGCAACGGGAAGCCGGTCTCCAAAATATCCCGGAGCAGGATGCCTCGGTCCTCCGGCAGCTCGACCGGCACTTGCCTGTATGTACCGTCGGGGTTACGCTTTCCGGCCCAGTAGAGCCGCTGGCGGTTCTGCGCGCTCACCAGCGCGGAATTGATAAGCACGGGTTCCACGCCCAGTTCCGCCGTGATCTGCGCCCGGATGGCGGGAGACATGGATTTGTTATTCTCGTAGAGGAAGTAGTCCGGCTGGTACTTATCGCGGGCGATGCGGTAATTCAGGAACAGCTCCCAGCCGATGCCGCTGGCCTCGGTCTCGCGGTTCTTGGTCTGTGCGATGCTCCAATGGGTGCACGGGCTTCCGCCGATCAGCAGTTTCATTCTGTTCTCCACCTTTCCGCCGCTGCCATGACCTTCTCGGCATACTCGCGGTTCCCCGTGTCGTGCCCAGCGTTGTAGGCCGTCAGGGCCGCGCCGACGTTCCCGGCGTACTGGTCCAGCTTTTCAGCGATGAAAGCCACGCCGTACTGAATGTTCTCCGCCGGTGATAGGTCGGCGGGGAAGTAGTCTGGATTGAGCTGCATCAGGCCGTAGCAGCCGACATAGCTGACCGCCTCCGGGTTGAAGCTGCTCTCCGTTTCAATGAGGCCCAGGGCCAGCGCGTACTCGACCTTGTGTTCTTGGCAGGCGTCCCACAAGACTTCCTGCAGTTCCGCGCTCAAGGGCACATTCTCTCTGAACACGAACACCTCCGCCGCCGGTTCCTCCGGCTCCGGGTCCGGCTCAAAGTAGACCGTCTGGACCGGCTGAAAGGCCGGGGCCACGATAGTCGGCGGCTCGGCGATGATCAGCGTCTCCCGCTCTGCCGCCCGGCGGGCGTCTGCCTCGTCCATGATGCGGAGCAGGCCGAAGCAGAAGCAGATGATCGCCAGCAGCATACCCATATAGAACTTGTCCGCTTTACTGGCCCGCATCCGTCTTCGCCTCCAATCTCAGCCACCATGCCGGGCTGTTCCGCTGTTTCTTGTAGGGGCAGCCCCTTCCGGCATCACAATTCACGCGCCCGCAGCCAGCGCAATAATTTCTCTGGAACTCCTCGTCCCACGGTCCTTCCAACACAGGGAGCGAAGCAAGGAACTCGCCCAGCGCTTCCGGGGACTGCGTGATCTTCTCAAAGTTGGTCATTCCTTTAGGCTCCTTTCATGCTCGGCGCGGCCTTCGGACGGCGGCCACGCTTGCGCAGATTGCTTTGGTAGGTCTTTTCGCCCCGCTCGGCTTTGTACTCCGGGCGGAAGTTATGGTCCAGGACCGTCTCACCGGTCCGCTCGTCCGTTTCCTGCCCGCGCTTCAATTCCGTGTACACGGTGCACTGGCTGATACCCAGCTCGGCGGCGATCTTTAAGGGGGAAGCGTTGTCCTTCCACATCTGTTCAATCTTTCTGCGGTCCTCAAGCGTCAGCTTCTTCACCATTCGTCACCTCGTTTCTCCCATTTCAAGCCCTGAAATAGATAAAAAAATAATGCAGAAAAAAGCGTTAAACTTTTTTCTGCATTTAATTTACTATGGGACCTGATATTTCGGCATTTTCTAACACAAATCCTAACATCGGAGTGTCGTAAACGAAAGAAAACGAAAATATGTAAACCAACAGAGGGTGGTTGCCGCGCGAGATACCTCGCATTTGCCGTCAAAAATATGGTAAAGCTGAAAGGTGGAGAGCGCTTGGGACGATGGGGAGATAATATCTATCACAGAAAGGATGGCCGCTGGGAAGGGCGTTATATCGCCATGCGCCTGCCGGATGGTAAGGCGAAGTATAAGTCTGTCTATGGAGAGAGCAAAACTGTTGTAAAAAAGAAACTGATCGCCGCCATACAGGCGCTGGCGAAGGAACCGGCAGTTACCTGCAATTTGACGGTAAAAGAGCTTTTTATGCAGTATCTGGCACAGGCTGATCTTAAAGTTTCCACACGTGCGCGCTATCGCTTTCTGCTTGAGCGTCACATTCTTCCGCATCTCGGTCAGATCTCCGTTTCACGGCTGACGGCAAAGGAGCTTTCTGCGTTTCTGCTTCATATGCGAAGTGCGGGGCGCTTGGATGGAAAAGGCGGTTTATCTGCGAAAACTGTACGGGATATCGCCGTTCTGATCAAAACCATGCTGCGCTATGCCCAGCGGGAATATCATTGTTCCTGCGACGCGCTGACAGCGCATCTGCCAGCCTGTACGCAAAAACAGATTGAAGTGTTTTCCGAAGCTGAGTTGGCTGTGCTTGGAAAAGCCCTTTCGCCGTCAGATAGCATTAGCACAGCGGTTATGCTCGCACTGTATGCCGGCCTGCGCGTGGGCGAGATCTGTGCGCTTCGCGCCGGGGACATTGATGCGCTCTCCGGTACGCTTTCTATCGACCGTTCCGTTCAGCGGATCACGCTGAACGGGAAATCGCAGCTTCTGGTGGACCGTCCAAAAAGCGAAAGCTCGGAACGGGTCATTCCGCTGCACCCTGAATTGCTGCGTTTACTGCAAGAACTCACCGAAAATATGCCGCCTGATGCTTATATTATGACCAGCCACGCAGATCGGCCGATGGATCCGCGCACCTGTCAGTATCAGTTCACCACTCTCCTGAAGCGCTGCGGTATTCGGCATCGCGGCTTCCATGCCCTTCGGCACACGTTCGCCACGCGATGCGTTGAAACCGGTGCAGATATCAAGAGTGTCAGCACTATGCTCGGTCACGCAGATATCAAAACCACTCTGAAGCTGTATACGCATCCGTCTCTGGAAAGCAAGCGCCGCTGCATTCAGAAAATCAGTTTTCTGGAGCTTGGTGCATAATACAGGATTGCTCTGCCCGTCGATGCTGCACGGCATCGACGAGCTTTTGTATGCTCTTTTTACCGTCAAAAATATGGTCACGCTGCGGCGAGGTGTCTGTAATTGCAGGCATCCCGCCGCTTTTTTCGTAAAGTGGAACACTTTACGAAAAATCTCATTGCCGTACATGTGGTTTAGAATACCACAGATTTGAAATCCTATTCTGACATCAAAATTACATATTGTTTGTTTTTATCCGCTGAAGATGTGTAATCGCAGGTCGCGGCCGTAATCGGACTGAGCCTGCGGTGAAAGAGGAAGGTCGTGCGCATTGGGAGTGCGTGCGGCTACTCGCCCGGAGCTGTAATGGATGAGTTTGTTTCTAAAGTGGTTTGTGCCAAAGCGTAAGACAGCGCTTTGCCGCAGGCCATGTGGTCGAAAGACCGCCATTGTGGGAGTCTTCCCATGAGAAGGTAGGAAACGGAACGCGGACACGGATCGTGTCCATAGTCCTAGTCAGAAGAATCGCTATCTTCACCTGCATGGGATTCTGTCTGTTTATGATCCCTGAAGTGCAGAAGGCTGGTAAAGGCGTGTGGTTGATAGCACGATGATCTATCGTACCCAGGCACGGGCGCCGATTTGTTTTCCGGGAGGAAAACAGGTTGGTGCTTTTTGTTTGGAAGTAATCCGGATTATCCCACTCCGTAGGGACGGTTTGCGAAAAAGTACGATTAGGAGGAACGCCGACAATGGAGCATCGCCAGGACAACCAGGACCAGATCATCTACAGCCGCATTGAGCGCGTGATCGCCTATAAAAACGTTCAGTTTATCATCGAGCATCAAAATGACACGCTGGAGCAGCTTTCGGCGTATTTGCAGAGCTGCATGGAGGACATCGGGCATCCTCCTGCCATGGTAGAGGTGATCGGCGGAGAGTACATCCAATACCGCTTTGGATCGTGGCAAAAGGCCATCCGAACCTTTTACGGCGGCAAGATCACCAACATCAAGAATCCGCCCCCATTCAAAGAACGCAAGATCGTCCGCGACCTGTACGAATTAGCACAAGGACGGATGGCTGAAAAGAACATGGCTGGGACTTCCGGACAGGAGGTGCAGCGATGAATCCATACCGAACCTGTCAGGAGAACATGGACGCGCTTAAAAAGGTTTTAATCCAGCGCACTTACGTGGCGCTCGCCAACAAAAATGTTGAATTTGTCTTGAAGAACCAGAATGCGTCGCTGGACGAGCTGGCCGAGTACCTGTGCAAGTGCCGCAGGTGGTGCGGGCATATCCCCGGCCGGACAGAGGTGATCGGCGGCGATTATATCGAGCTGCGGTTTCGCGGCTGGGCCAACGCGCTTTGCGCCAGCGGCGTTTCAAAGGAGCTTGCCGTCAAGCGGTTCCATCCCGCGCTGGAGAAGACCATGCTCTTCCAGCAGGAATACGAACGCCAGCGGGAACAGGATATACTGGAAAAGCGGCAGAAGAAGGCTGCGAACAAAGAAAAAATGCGGCAGGAAAAGGCTGAACGCAAGGCCGCAAAGTAGTATTGTATGCTGATCTGAAACGGACAGATTTGCAGATAGATGTGCGTCTCATCCCCCTGAGATTCGCTTCATTGTGCGTCACAGACGCAAGGCCCCGGCTCTGCGCGGGAACACAGAGCCGGGGAACCCCCTTTCGCATATCCGACAATATTGGTGTTTACAGCAGATCCACCCTGCTGTGACATACCTGATTCGATGCTGTTTCTCGACCGGATCGGGGCGTACGAGAGAAACGAATTTCTGCAAAAACGAAAGGAGTTTCAAACATGAAACGTACCGGAAAAGTTTTAGCGATCCTTCTGGCGCTCGCCATGCTGCTCAGCGTAACAGCATTTGCGGCATGGGATGTCTACGGCAGCAATGCCAACCACAACTCTGTGGTAGACAGCGCCCCGACGACGGCAACAACAACGGCATTGAACAGCTACATCGACCTCTCCAACGGCGGCAGAGGCTGGGACGGCGTTGACAATGTTCCTGTCATGGAAACAGTCAACGGAACGACCTATGCTTATGTCCTCTATGACGGCTACAGCAGCTACGGCGGCCAGTTGGCCAAGATCAACTGCAGCGCGGCAACGCCCTATGTTGTCTGGCACAAGCAGATCTCTGCATCCTCCGGCTTCCAGCTGTCCACCCCGTATCTGGACACCGCAGATCGCGCAATCTACATCGGCGCTTCGAACGCGTCTGTCTACAACAACGTTGCAATCTCCAGCCCGGTTGCACTGACCGCTGGCACGGCCGGTACAGTGACCATTGGCGGCCTGAGCCTTCTGACGGCTGCCAACCGCGTTTCCGTTCCGGTCTACGTCGGCCACACCAGCGTTGCTGACCGCGGCACCCTCACCACCGAAGGCACTGCGACCATCCAGCTGGGCGGCGGCACGGCGGTCAACCTGACCCTGAGCACCACGCAGGCCAGCAGCGGCACGACCTACAAGATCTACGAGCAGGCAACCTATGATGCCACCGGCACGGTCAACGGCTACGACTACTATTACTACATCAACCACAGCGTCACGGCGTCCAGCCTGACCGACGCGACCCTCTCCATCAGCGTCACGCTGAACGGTACCGGCTCGATCACTTCCGTCAGCATGTTCGCCAACAAGGGCGCTGTCACAAAGGTTACCGGCATTGACAGCACGGATGCCAGCGGCGTGACCCTGACCTCTGTGGTCAGCTCGGTCAACGGCCAGATCAACACCCCGATCACCCGCTACGGCAAATACATCTACTTCGGTACCTGGAGCGGCAATACCGCAATGCAGTACTATCAGGTGGACGTTAGCCGTACAAGTTTTAGAACCAAGACGATGACCGGCACCGCGGGATTCTACTGGGCAGGCGCTGTTCAGCTTGGCGACTACATTTACTTTGGCGGCGACTCCGGCTACTTGTATTATCGGGATTCGAACAATTTTGACGCCGACACAGAGGTTACACTGATTACTTCGGATGTCAGCGGTGCAGGCAATGTCCGCTCCACCATCATGACGGACGGTACATACCTGTACTTCACCAGTCAGGGTGGCTACCTGCTGTGCTATAAGCCGAATGCAACTACCGGAAAACCGGAATATCAGTGGAGCGCGGCGCTGAACGCAACGTCCACCTCTACGCCGACCAAGGTTGGCGACCGCATCTATGTGGGCGTCTACTCTGGCTTTAACAAGGGCGGCGTTAAGTGTATCAGCGCTTCCACGCATGCAGTGAAGGATGTTATCGCAGTCACGGATAAGAACAACTTCCCTGTCCAGTGCTCCATCGTGGTAAAGGGTGACGGCACTGGTACGGACTATCTGTTCTTCAACACGAACAGCGGCAGTTCCACGACCGAAAATGCAAACTATGGCTGCGGCTACTGCTACAGCTATGATGGTACGACCGCTACGCAGCAGTGGGCATCCAGATCGGATACCTACGCACTGGGCGGCATGGCCTGCGACAATGGTATTATCGTTTTCGGTAACGACTACGATCACCTGTACGTTGTAAAGTAAGGGGGTTAGCAGAGCATGCGGGTGCTCAGCACCCGCATGCTCATCGTTTATGAAATCAAAGCGTGTCTTCCTCTTACTTATGGTAATAATATTGCTTGCAGCTTTTTCGATTCCTGTTCTGGCCTATAGCACGACAGTCAAAGTAACGTTGGAATTGACTGGTTATTCAAAAGATATGACAGTTACAGAGAAAGTAACGCCAGACGGTGCTTCGACTACAACACAGAATAGTACGGTAGCTGCAAATACATCCGCAACTTGGAATTATAACGCAGATGATGAAGTTATTCTTACAATTACTCCAAGTGCAGAGATGCCAACAACACAGTGGGAAGTGAACGGGGAAATCTATTCGATTCCCGAGGGCAAGACTTCATTTACCAAAGACTTTGGCGATCCCTATTATGTTACGATCTCAATAAGACCGACATTCTTCCGAATGAATATTGACTACCCCGGAATGGACGAAGAGTGGACGGTCAGACCGATTGTTGCGCAGGACGGCTTTTCAGCAACGGTGGATGTTGCGGATAAAGAACAGGGCAGCGCAATTGCAGTTAAGAACGCAACCAACGAATTTGAACTGAAAGCAACCGCGAATCCCGGATATTCCTTTGATTATTGGCTCGTGAAAAGTGACAGCTCGAAAATCACAGAAAATCCAAAAACGGTCACGCTGACGGCGGATGAGACCTATACGGCCTATTTCCGTACATGGAAGCAGGCAACCGTATCCAGTGAGCCGGAGGGATTGACGAGCGGAACAGATACAGACCTCGTGACGGCAGCGCGGAAATGGGACGATACATGGATGCTGCTGGCGAATAATGCCGTGCTGGCCGGCAGAAATTATGTATTTTCCTATTGGAGCTGTGATGAAGATTCCAGTTTCAAATCAGAGAAGAATCCGCTTGAAGTGACGCTGACCGAAGACCGTCACTATGTTGCGCACTATCTGCCGTGGCAGATTACTGGCATCAGCGGCATGAGCGCGGGCGGCGGCTCGTGGATGGCAAAAACAGAAACCGGCAGCCGTCCGCTGATTGCAGGTACAGGCGTGACCGTAGATGTCGATTATGACGAAAACATCACTGACGTATGGCTGCCGCACAGCACCATCGAGCTCTACAGCGGCGACGAGGCTGCGGTAAAAGGCGGAACAGCCACGCTGCTGGCAAAGCGTGAGGGGCAGGGCGATCGGGATCGCAATACCGCCTTTGACGGCGGTCACGCAACGATCATCGTTGACCCGTGGCCTGCTGATGTCACGCAGATCACAGCAGTTGCCTATACAGACGACTGCGACAAGCACTACTGCACGTTGAATGTTCAGACCGGATACGGCGCGGAAGGCCTGAATCTGTCCTATCTGACCTCCCCGCGCAACTGCCGGACTTCCGCTGCCGATCCCGGCCCGTACAACCCCGATATCTATGACGCAGCAGCCGTTCAGAACGCCGAGACCGGCGAGATGGAGCTGTATGTGGCCGGTATCGGTGGCGTGTATCAGTATGTCGGCAGCAATGGCACGACAGACTTCGTGCGTATGCCCGGCATGGAAGACCTGAACACCTCCGGTGATAACCTCTCGCTCGTCAGCGTCGCGCTCGGCGTGGGCGGCACGTCGGATGACCTGACCTCGCTGGTCAAGGTGTTCCATTCCCTCGGCGGCGATCAGGGCGGCACGACCGCCTACGAAGTCCGCTGGTATAACACGGCGGAAGGCAAGTGGGAAACCAAGAACACCATTCCGAAGGACAAGGCTCCCAGCACCAACGGCGAAGCCAACAAGGTCCTCATCCTGTCCTCGGACGAGATCTGGACGCAGAACGCCTATTATGACGGTGTGAACTGGACGCTGCACGGTCTCAGCTTTGATACCTTTGAGAAGGTCAATTCCACCACGGCCTACGCCACCGCGACCAATGGCACGGTCTATAAGCTGAATGCGGAGCGAAACGGCGTATCGGATTCCTGGACGCCGGTCGATCTCGGCGGCAAGCTGCTCGGTTCCCGTTATGACGGCGCACTGGCAGTCAAGCTGACGAGCGGCGGCTACGCCGTTCTGAACGCAGACGGCAAGACGGCTGCCACCTATCCTGAGATCACCAAGGATATCTTTGGTGATACATGGACAAAGGACGGCGTGTTCAAGCCCGCAACCTATGGTGAATCTTTCGTTCATACGGTTGGCTTCGGCGGCGACGGCAAGGTCTATGCGCTGATTCAGGGCAGTGGACGTAATTACGTTGTCCGCGCGGACGAAAGCGGCTGGACGCTGATGGATACAGTCGAGGCATTCGATGTCGGCGGCACCAACGAAATGGAAAAGCGCCCGACGACCCCGACCTACATTGCAAGTCTGGGTGAAGGCGTGTCCCTGTTCTACGGCAGCAAGGGTTCATTGTACCTGCAGGCGCAGAACTACACCGTGACTTTCAATTCCAACGGCGGCAGCGCCGTCAGCCCGATCTCTGGACAGGCATGGAGCAGCTTTGTCATGCCGATTCCGACGAAGAGCGGCATGAGCTTTGCAGGCTGGTATACAGACGAGGGCCTGACCCGGCTTTATACCAACCCCGTCATCCCCGCCGCAAACCTGACGCTCTACGCCAAGTGGACGGAGACAAGCGCCGACCGCTGGGCAGAGGATCGAGAAAAAGCACTGAAGCAGCTCGATGATGCGCTTTCGCGTATGGAGCAGACGGACTACAGCGAAGCCAACTGGCAGCGCGTGCTGGTCGAGTATGAAAACGGCAAGTACGCCATCGCCATCGCTGACCCGCAGCCCGCAAGCGAAGATGTCAGCGACATCAACAAGGCTGTGCAGGATACGATCTATGCCGCTCTGAACACGGCCATCGACCGTATGAATGCCATTCCGGTTCTGAATCTGCCCCCGATTGATGTTGTTGTGTCTATGGACGCACAGACAATCGGCCTCGGCTACATGATCAAGCCGACCATTGTGCATACCACCAAGTACACGCAGGCCAGCGTGGTCATCACGGATATGATCAAGCAGAATATCCGTGAAAAGTATGGCCTTACACTGGATGGCTACGCGACTTATCACGAGAGCGAACCGGCCGGAACATACGCTTATATGAATACCGGCACGACGCGCGCAGACTTCTATCTGGCACAGGTCTACTGGCCGAATCAGACGAACGCGCAGATTGCACAGTATATCCTTGATGTCTGCGGCGACAAGATCTCCGAGACGCAGGTTGAAAGCGACAAGCAGGGCAAGTATCTCGGCGAGTTCGACTACTACAATATGTCCGGCTGGATGTACTCCGTCAGCAACATTGGCGACAGCAAGCTGCCCTCCTTCCCCGGCGTTGGTGCTGCGGGCTGGAGAATGCGCGACGGTGAAGTCATGCGCTGGCAGTTCACGGTCTACGGCTACGGTTCTGACCTGAACGCAGACAACTCCGAATGGGGCAGCACCAGCATCACCGGCGATTCCGGCGACAAGACTGCGCTGACCTACAAGATCGCGCAGATGCGTGAGGAATACAAGGATGCCTCCGCCGACAAGACCTACAAATCCGGCGATGACAAGCTGGAAACGAGCCGCATCTACATGAACGTCTTTGACGGCGTTCTGTGCGACCCGCTTGCCAATCAGGCAAAGCTGGACGCAGCTGTTGCAGACCTCGATCTGGTTGCAGCCGAGCTTGCAAACGCGGATGCGCTCACGGCTGTCACGGACAAGATCCTTGCCATCGGCACCGTCAAGCTCGAAAACGGCAAGCTCGTGAAGGACGGCGAGGTCACAGCTGAAAGCGGCCCGAAGATCGAAGAAGCCCGCAAGGCTTACGATGCTCTGACCGAGGAACAGAAGAAGCTCTTTGGCAAGGCATATCCGGAGTACCTCGAAGCGCTCGAAGCTGCCGAAAAGGCATACGAGCAGGTCAAGGACACCGAAGCTGCCAAGAAGGCTGCCGCAGAGGTCGAGGCAATGATCGACGCACTGCCCGATCCTGACAAGATCACCCTTCGCGATAAGGCTGCTATCGACGCGGCAATGAAGGCATACGAAGATCTGTCCGACGCGGCAAAGGGTTATGTCAAGAATCATGACAAGCTCGTTGCCTGCAAGGAAGCGTATGACAAGCTGAACGACAAGCCGAATCCGCCTACGCCGGTCACTCCGTCGAAGCCCACCACGCCGAGCAAGCCGAAGGACGACAAGCCCACCACGGGTTCTTCGTTCACGGATGTTCCGAGCGGCAGCTGGTATGCGGACGCTGTGAATTATGTCTCTGAAAAGGGCCTCATGAACGGCACCTCCAAGAACGGCTTCAGTCCGAATGCCACGACAACGCGCGGCATGATCGTCACGATCCTTGCCCGTGTCGAGGGCGTGAACACGAACGGCACGCCGTGGTACGCGGCAGGCCAGAAGTGGGCGATGGACAACGGCATTTCCGACGGCACGAACATGACCGGTGAGGTCACGCGTGAGCAGCTGGCGGCCATCCTGTATCGCTACGCAAAGCTCAAGGGCTATGACACCTCCAAGTCCAACAAGCTGGACAGCTTCAAGGATGCGGACAAGGTTTCGTCCTGGGCCGTGGAAGCAATGCAGTGGGCCAACGCAGAGGGCCTGATCAACGGTAAGAGCAACAGCATGCTCGACCCGCAGGGTAAGGCTACCCGCGCAGAAACCGCCGCGATCCTCATGCGGTTCATGGAAAACATCGCAAAATAAGCATTTCTCTCCCCGAAAGGGGTTCCCCGCTGCGCCATTTGGCGCAGCGGGGAAAGCGGCATCTATATCCCGGCGCGTTGCCGGATCAAATTTCCCAAAGAATTATAGTCAGGGGGAACTTATATGACGCACACACCAACCAGGCGTCTGCTTGCACTCCTGCTGGCAGTCGCCACCGTGTTCAGCCTGCTGTCCATGTCCGTTTCGGCAGCAGATGAACAGACCGGCCCGGAAATCGAGTTGGTTAATACAGCGACAGAACCATTGAAAAAAGATTCAAAGTTCCATGTAGCTGTTAAAATCAAGGATTCAACATTTGCATTTTCAAATTTTGGAATTTATCTGATTTTTGATACAGAAGCTCTTAATCTGGATCAGATTATTACAGCATATGTAAACAGTGAGGGCGAAGAAACAGATTACCTTCCTAATTTGACGGGAAACACAAAGCAAGTTGTCTATGAAGGTGTAACCTACGGCGGTGTTGTACAGATGGCCAGCGCCAAAAACGTAAAGCCTAAGAAGCAAACGCTGTTCATCCTAGAGTTTTCCGCGAAGAAATGCCTGACAGCCCCTGTGGAAGTTACTCTTCATGTTGACACTTTCCAAAGTGTGAATGACGATAACACATTTACGGATTACACTCCTCAGATTACCCCGGCGCAGATCATGATCAGCCACACGCTGACTGCTGTTCCTGCAAAGGACGCAACCTGCACGGAAGATGGCAACACGGCGTATTGGACCTGCTCCGCCTGCGAAAAGTGGTTCTCGGATGAAAACGGCACGACCGAGATCACGGATAAAGATTCTGTTGTAAAAAAAGCAACAGGCCATACTCCGTCTGCAGCATGGAGCTATGACGGCGACCATCACTGGCACGTCTGCACGATCTGCAACGCAGAACTGGACAAGGCCGAACACAGCGGCGGAACCGCTACCTGCCAGGCAAAGGCCATCTGCGATGTCTGCAAGGCTGAATACGGTACAACGACCGACCATACCTTCATCAGCAAGCATGACGATACGCAGCACTGGAAAGAATGCAATGCTTGCGGTGCCCTCGACCCGGATAACCCCAAGACGAATCATACATTCGGCGAATGGGAAACCGTAACAGATTCCACCTGCACGGCGACCGGCACGAAGAAGCACACCTGCACTGGCTGTGATTACTCCGAGACTGGCGTGATTGAAAAGAAAGCGCATACGACGGAGCATCACGACCGTGTTGATCCGACCTGCACGACTACCGGCAGCATCGAATACTGGCAGTGCAGCGTCTGCAGCAAGATGTTCTCGGATGCAGACTGCACGACCGAGGTCACTGATGTGACACTCCCCATGGCTGCACACACCCTGACCAAGACCGGTGCAAAAGCTGCCACCTGCACCGAAGCAGGGAATGCGGAATACTGGACTTGCTCCGTCTGCAAGAAGCTGTTCTCAGATTCCGAGGGCAAGAATGAAATCACGGCGGCCAGCGTTGTGATTCCGGCCACCGGCCACACAGCGGATGATTCCGGCTGGAACAGCAACGGTACGAATCACTGGCATGTCTGTGCGACCTGCAAAGAGAAATTCGATGAAGCCGCACATACTGGCGGAACCGCTACCTGCTCGAGTAAGGCTGTTTGTGATGTCTGCAAGGCTGAATACGGTACAACGACTGCCCACACCTTCATCAGCAAGCATGACGATACACAGCACTGGAAAGAATGCAGTATTTGTGGTGCCATCGACTTGGAAAATTCCAAAACAAATCATACATTCGGCGAATGGGAGACCGTAACAGATTCCACCTGCACGGCGACCGGCACGAAGAAGCACACCTGCACTGGCTGTGATTACTCCGAGACTGGCGTGATTGAAAAGAAAGCGCATACGACGGAGCATCACGGCCGCATCGAGCCGACCTGCACGACTACCGGCAGCATCGAATACTGGCAGTGCAGCGCCTGCGGCAAAAAGTTCTCGGATGCAGCCTGCACGACCGAGGTCGCCAATGTGACGCTGGACAAGCTCCCGCACAGTGCCGGCACTGCATGGGAGAAGGACACGACGTATCACTGGCATCTCTGCGTAAACTGCGAAAGCGAGGTCATGGACAAGGCCGCGCATACATATGGTGACTGGGTCGTCATCACGGAAGCAACGGAAAGCGAAACCGGTCTGCGGAAACGCACCTGCTCTGTCTGCGGCTATGAGCAGACGGAAGAAATCGGAATCCTGCGCTTTACGGTCACAGTCCGTAACGGCAGCGGTTCCGGCGAGTACAAGTCTGGCGAGACCGTCACCATCACGGCAGACCGCCGCAGCGGCTACACCTTTGAAAAGTGGACGGTCGATTCCGGCAATGTGACGCTTGCCAAGGAAACGGACAGCACCACGACCTTTACCATGCCCGCCGAAAACGTGACGGTTACGGCAACCTACCGCTATAACGGCGGTTCCGGTTCCGGCAGTGGCAGCAGCTCCGGCATTGTCATCAAGGACGAGAAAGGCAAGGTGCTCGGCAAGGCCGATCTGGATACGGGCATCGTAGCGCTGCCCATTACCCCGGTTCCGGCAGCCTCCTCCAGCCGTCAGGCGGAAGAGCTTGAGATCACGATCCCGAAGAATACCACTGTGAAGGTGGAAATCCCGGTTCGCAACGTGACGCCCGGTACGGTCGTTGTCATTGTCCATGCGGACGGCACGGAAGAAATCGTGCGTACCAGCATCGTGACAAAGAATGGCGTTGCACTGGAGCTGACCGCTTCGGTGACCGTGAAGGTCTATGACAACAGCAAGTTCTTCAGCGACGTTCCCGCTGCAAATTGGGCCAGCGACGCAGTTGCATTCGCTTCCAGCCGTGAGCTGTTCAACGGTACCGGTGCGAATACGTTCAGCCCGAACGCGCCCATGACGCGGCAGATGCTCATGACAGTCCTTGCCAGACTGGACGGTACGGACACCAGCGGCAATGCCTATGCGAAGGGCATGGAATGGGCCATTCGCAACGGCGTTTCCAACGGCAGCAATCCGGAAGGCAAGATCACGAGAGAGCAGCTGGCAACAATGCTGTGGCGCTACGCGGGCAGCCCCTCCGTCAGCGGCAGAATGACTGGCTTTGTGGACGCAGATCAGATCAGCGGCTATGCCGAGGATGCAATGCTCTGGGCGACTAAGGCCGGCATCATCGGCGGCAAGGGCAACGGTCAGCTCGATCCGAAGGGTTACGCGACCCGTGCGGAGGTAGCGGCCATGCTGATGCGCTATTGCAATACACTTTTTACAAAATGAGCGTATTGAACAGAAAAATTTATAACTAACCACCCCGAGCTGGGCGGTTCCACGCCGTTTTTTCGGCGTGGAACCGTGCGGCTTATCCGTGTATTTTAGGGTTTCTTTAAAATGTACGGATAAACCGCACATAGGTGCGAATTTTGGCAAGGGGGAAGCCCTTTTCCCGAAGGGCAAAAAAGAATGAAGAAGCGATTTGAAAGGTTCCCATGGCTGCAGCAGGCCGGCTGCGGCGTGCTTGTCTGCGCGCTGCTGCTGAGTATCTGCCTGCCGCTCATGGGCATGCGGTCAGCCGAGCCGGAAAATCCAATCCTGGACGCTGCACCGCAGGAGATCACCGTCCTGCAGGCAGGGCAAGCGCCCGGCCATGCCGGAAACGGTGAGGCGGAAAGCAAGGATGCTTCCGGTTCGGGCGGCAGCACAAACAGTGAGCTGACCGGCGAGCAGGAGCAGCCCGATCCGCAGGAAACGGAAAACCAGACGGAACAGGGACAGGACACCCAGCCGGAGCAGCAGCCGAAGTCGAAGCCCCAGCAGGAAATCCTGGCCGACGCCGCCATCGGCACGAACACGGATTCCAACAAGGGCGACGAGGGCGAAGAAGCCGGAAACACCGGCGAAACAGATGAAAACCTGCCGGAAACAGAGCTTGACCTTGGCGCGGTGCTGACATGGTACAAGTACGGATCGCAGGCAAGCTCCATGGTCTGCGCACCGGGCAGCTCTGTCGGCAAGCGTGTGCTGCTGGCCCAGCTGGACGGCAGCAGACTGCGCTATGACGTTGACCTCACCGGCATCGACGCAGACGACGCGGAGATCACCGGTGTGCAGGTCGCGGTCGGCAATGGCGTACCGCAGGATGCGGATATGCGCGGCGTGCTGGATATGACGCTGCCGGACGGCGCGGAGTACCAGAACTATATCCTGACCGTGCAGGCGCATGCCACGCAGAAAAATCAGAAGGGCGAGACTGTGGAGACGGACGTGGAATTTGCGTTCGTGCTGCGGCTGGAAAGCGGCATTGATCTGGATCTGCAGCTCACCTGGCAGCCGACCGGTCAGGCTACCTGTCCGGCCAACGGATCTGTCAGCCGCACGGTCAAGAGCGACACGCTGACCGAGGGCAGATTTACATATGCGCTGACCTTCCTTGGCGAAAACGCAGACGATGCGGTCATCCGCACGGCGGAATACTGGGCGACGGACGGTGAGCGCGGCGCGCTCTCGGAGTCCGGCGAAATTCAGATGGCCGCGGCAGACGGCAAGGATACGGAAACCTACTATCTCGCCGTGACCGCCGAGGTGCTGGGACAGACGATCAGCTATACGTTCGCCCTGACATATGAGGACGGACTTGATCTCCAGCTGCAATTTACATGGTACGAAAAGTCCGTCACGGCGCAGAACGTTCTCTGCGATGCGGACAAGCGCGCAGCGCTGACCATCAAGCATAATCAGATCAGCAACAGTGAGCTTTTGTATAAGCTCGCCCTGACCGGCAGAAGCGCGGAGGATGCGCAGATCACAAGCGCCAGCTTCAACGGTGCGGCAATGAACACGGACAGCGGTTCTGTGCAGCTTGAATCGGCGGAAAATGGCGCGACCTATACCATCCTTGTGGCAGCAAAGGCCAAGGATCGCACAGTCACGTTTACAGTCACAATCCGCTACCAGAGCGACGTGAGCATGGAAATGTCCTATACGGTCATGGAGAATGGCGCGGCAAAGCCATGCGTGCTGACGTGTGAGAATAAGAAAACTGTCAACGCGGAGCCGGTCTATGACGATCAGCTGACGGAAGGACTGCTCACCTATACATTCACAATCCGTGGTGAAGAAGCGGCAGATATGACCATCCAGTCTGTCCGCTGCTACCAGACCGGAAGCTTCCAGACGATCACGCTCCCGTCCCCCAGCGGCAGCGTGACGCTCCTGCTGGAAGGCGACAGGACCGGCAGCAACACATTTACAGTTACGGCCACCGGCACAGGCGGCGACAGCTATACGTTTATATTTAACCTCCCATACAAGCATCGCGGAGATAACAGCGTCAAGATCCGGACGAACCTGCACGACGGTGATACGGTCACCAACGGGCAGGAGGTCAACCTGACCGTCGAGGCGTGGACGGAAGACGCGCAGGGAAATCCGGTCAGCCATATTCTTGCCACCGGCACGGATACAAAGCTAATCGTTCAACTGGATGGGAAGACCGTACAGTTTGAAAGCAGCTCCGGCTATGTGCAGCAGTATCTGCTCGTCCCCGAAAATCTGGACGTGGGCGACAAAAATGAGCATGAATTATATATCTATGCCGAGGATGAAAAGGGCAACTTCGGTGAGCTGCGTCTGAAGCTCATCGGCAAACGCACCGAAGAAGGTCAGAAGATCGGCACAGCCAGCATCTACATCGACATGAGCGTGCTGGGGCTCGGTGTCCGCGGCCCCATCAGCTATGATGTGCTGTCCAAGGAGCCTGTCTCCTATGTGGTCGCAAAAGCCATTTGGGATTATGACGCGGGCGACCCGTTCGGCACGGCAGCGTCCAGCTTCCACTGGCCGGCCAGCCGCTGCTCCTACAGCGGCACGCTGGATACCGGCTTCTATTTACAGACCATGGACGACGGTTCCGGCCTTGGCAGCCGCGCGAACGCACTCAGCGGCAACTGGAGTCAGTTCGGCAGTACAGAGGACGAAATCCTCGCCGGGATCGACAGCCATTTCGGCGCGGGCAGCAATGAGGCAATCCTCTGGCGCTGCATCTACCGCAACGGCATCCCGCTGTCCGGCACAAGCACCGGCATCGGTGAGTTTGATTACACAATGGGTTCCGGCTGGATGTACTCCATCGGCGGTGCGGACTTCTACCCCGGTTCGCCCATGTCCGGCTACTATTTGCAGGACGGTGATACGCTGACGCTCCGCTACACGCTGGCCTACGGCTGGGATGTCGGCACGGGTGAAAGCGGCTACGGCAATAACGTGGGCTACTGCATTACCTGCATGAACGGCAGCTGGTCCGTTCATCACAGCTACGAGACGGTCACGGCGGAGGACGGCACGACAAAGTACGTCTGCCGCAGCTGCGGCATGGTCGAGGGCTGCCCGCATCAAAACAAGGAATATCAGGATCAGGGCGACGGCACATGTGTACAGGTTTGCAAGGACTGCGGCGAGAAGATCGGCGTGCCGCGTGAGCATGAACTGGAGTACACCGCGGACGAGGGCGCGGATACGCATACCGCGAAGTGCAAAAACTGTGACTTTACGGAGCAGTCCGCGCACGAGTGGGAAGAGCTGACCGACACGGCAACCTGCACCGAAGCAGGCGTGAAAACCTCCAAGTGTGAGATCTGCGATGCGCAGAAGGAAGAAGAATCCCCCGCGGCCGGGCATAAGCCGCAGAACGTGTGGATCAGTGACGAGGATCATAAGCACCACTATCAGGAATGCCAGATCTGCGGCGAAAAGCTGGAGGACACCGTAGGCGTGCACAACTATGTCCCGTATGGCGACGATTGGCAGTGCAGTGTCTGCGGCCAGATTCACGGCTTTGACTGTGACGGCGAGCTGATCCCGGATGCATCACGGTCTACCTGCTCGCACCTGATCGGATACTGCTCAGACTGTGGACTGGAATTGGAGAAGATCGGTTCAGCGGGCGAGTTTACAGACTATCATACGTTCAGCGAGGGTGTCTGCACGGTTTGCGGCACGCCAGACCCGAACTACAAGCCGCCGACACCTGACCCCGACCCCGACCCGAATCCGGGCGGCGGGGATGATGGTGGAAAACCCGGTGGCGGCGATGGCGGCGGTGGAGATGACGGCGGAGGAGACTCCGGCGGAGAAGAATAGTGAAAAAAATATCGATAGGAGCAGAGTATGAATACAAAAATCAACGAGATTTTACAGGAGATCGAGTCCGTCATCGTCGGCAAGAATGAAATTGTCGAGAAAATCCTAATGGCAATTCTGGCGCAGGGCCACGTTCTCATGGAGGACGTGCCCGGCGTCGGCAAAACCACGACAGCTATGGCCTTTGCAAAAGTCCTTGGCTTGGAAACCCGCCGTGTGCAGTTCACGTCGGATACCGTGCCGTCAGACATCATCGGCTTCTCTGTTTATGATAAAAAGGCAGACGAGTTTGTCTATAAGCCCGGCGCGATCATGACGAACCTGCTGCTGGCAGATGAAATTAACCGTACCTCCAGCAAAACGCAGTCCGCGCTGCTGGAAGCGATGGAGGAACACAAGGTCACCGTGGACGGCAAGACGTATGATCTGCCAGACCCGTTTATCGTCCTCGCCACGCAGAACCCGGTCGGTTCTGCCGGTACGACGATGCTCCCCAATTCCCAGCTCGACCGTTTCCTCATCCGCGTCAGCATGGGCTACCCCGACCACAAGAGCAGCGTCAACATTCTCCGTGACCGCCATGTAGATAACCCCCTTGACCGGGCCTATGCCGTGGTCAACAAGGAAGAACTGCTGGGACTGGTGCAGGACGTGCGAAAAGTGGATATGCGCGACGCCGTTCTGGACTATGTGACCACGCTCGTGGAAAAGACCCGCACCCATCCGCAGGTCGCGCTCGGCGTCAGCCCGCGCGGCGCGCTGGCGGTGTGCCGGATGGCAAAGGCATACGCGTACCTCAACGGCCGTGACTTTGTGATGCCGGAGGACGTCGCCGCGATCTTCCCGGACGTCTGCGCGCACCGTCTGATGCTGAACAGCAAGGCCCGCATGATGGAGGAAACGTCGGAGTCCGTTCTGGCAGAGATTTTGAAGTCCGTGGACATGCCGGTGCTGAAAAAATGAAGATAGTACGAAAAATTGTCTGGCTGCTGCTGACGCTGGGGCTTCTCATCCTGGCTGTCCAGACAGCCAGCCCCATCGCGCTTGGCCTTGCCGCCTGCATGGTGCTGCTGCCGCTTTTGTGCCTGCCGGTCAATCTGTACGCGGCGAAAAAGCTGAGGCTGGCGGTCAGGCTGCCCGTGAATCTGCGCAAGAGTGAGAGCGGCGTGGCAGAGCTGACTGTGCAGAATCCAACATGGCTGCCGATTTGCCAGATTGCCTGCCGTGTGCGCTTGGAGAACCAGTTAAACGGCGAGATACAGACAGTTCAGATCGGCTGCGGTGTGTGGCCGAAGGGCAGACGGCCGATGAAGATTGCACTCCAAAGCCCGTGGTGCGGACGCATTCGCCTGGCCGTGGAATCCGCCCGTTTGTATGACTGCTTCGGTCTCATCGGCGTGAAAACGCAGCCTGACGCGCACAGCGCCTGCGTCGTGCAGCCGGATACGTTCCTGCAGACGCTGGTGATCTCTCCTGCCGCCGCGCATATTGACGATACCGAGGATTATTCCAACGAGCGTCCCGGCTATGACCTGTCCGAGATGTTCCAGATCCGTGACTACGTTCCCGGCGACAGCCAGCGGCAGATTCACTGGAAACTCAGTCACAAGTATGGCAAGCTGATCGTCAAAGATCCGTCGCTGCCGATCACGCGCTCTGCCGCGGTATTCTGGGAGCGCACGGAAGAAAATCCAACGGTAGACAGAACGGATGCAGAAGCCGAGATCGTCGTTTCCGTTTGCCGGAATCTGCTTTCCCAGTCCGTCCAGTTTACGGTGGGATGGAACGAGGGCGATACAGGCCGCTGTGTGTTCCAGCAGATCCGGGATATGGACGACCTCATCGGCCTGCTGCCGCGCCTGTTTACGGCGAAGGCGGCCACGGGCGTCAGCGGCGCGTCGCTTCTCTTGCAGGAGGTGCCCGCCGGAAGCTGGTCGCATCTGATTTACGTTTCCGGCGAACAGCATACGGAAGCGGAGCAGCTTTCGTCCATCGGGCGGCTGACCGCGCTTGTCTGCGGTGAGCAGTTCAATGAGAAAGATTACGCCGCGCAGCTCTCCGAGCTGGAACTGTAAGGAGGGCCGATATGAAACAAAAGAATCTGACCGGCCTGCGGGCCGGAATCTACCGCGAGACGCAGTCCACGCGCAGTCAAATGCTGCTGGAGCTGCTGTCTGCTCTCCTGATTTTCCTCGCGCTTGCCGCGATTTTCTACACGATAAGCGGCTTTGCTGCAATGCTCTGGTTGCTGGGCGCAGGTATCCTGACCTGCATTGTTGCTGCGGCCATCCGACATTTCAGAAAAACGAAGCTGCTGTTCCCCATCCTGCTGGCGGCACTGCTGCTCGTTGTCCTGTTCGCGCGGAATCCGCTCCTGAACGGCTTCGGCGCGGCATGGAATACGCTGCGTAACCTTTGGGCAGCGGAAAAAGGCATCCTTCTGCCGCTTGCCGAAACGGACGACACCGGCCTCTGGCTGGCCGGGATCGTGGCAGGTATTCTGCTTGCGATGGTGAGTGTCGCGCTCTCGCGCGTACCGACATTGACAGCGGTTTTATTGGCAGCCTTGAGTGTAGCGGCAGCCTTTGTGCAGCCGGGTGTCCTGCTCCTTGCCGCCGCAGCGATTGCCTTGCTGATGCTGACATGGCAGAAAAACAAAAATGCCGTCTCGGCAGCGAGCTTTTTGCTCGTGGGCGTGATCGTCGCGGGCGTAGCCGCAATTTCCCTGCAAACAGGCACGATGCAGAACCTTTCACAGAACGCAAAGGACAGCCTGCACCACTGGCGTTATGAAAAAGCAGAAGAACTTTTGCCGGAGGGCGATCTGTCCGAACCGGTCACAAAGACAGAAAGCACGGACACCATCCTGTCCGTCACGGCGGATACGGCGCAGACGCTCTATCTGCGCGGCTTTGTCGGCGATACCTACGAAAATGAAACATGGACGGCACTGGACGCAGAAACCGCCGCAGAGAAAAAAGACCTTTTTTACTGGCTGCATCAGTCCGGATTTTATCCCCAAAGCCAGCTGGCGATGGCCGCGCGGCTGATGGGCAATTACCAGTCCGGCAGCGTCAGTGTGCAGAATCTTGCCGGGTGCAGTCTGTACCGCTACGAGCCGTGTACGATTCTGCCTGAACGCGCAGGTCTGGCAAAAAACAGGATCCAGCCGTCCACAGTCGAAACGAGCGGCCTGCGCGGCGAACGCGGGTATTCCTATGAGACGGTTTCGGACGCACAGACCCTGCTGCCGGAGCTGCTGGACTTCTTGCAAAATGATACGTCGGACGGCGTGAAAGCGTACTTACAGATGGAAAGCGCGTACCGGGAGTTCGTGTATTCCTACGCGCTGACCGTGCCCGCGGAGTTCCGCGCGCAGCTCGGCGCAGTGCTGGATCAATGCTGCGAAAGCTACGGCCCGGCAAACAGCCTGACGAAAGAGCAGGCGCAGACGGCGGCGCTGGCCTTTTTGGAGAGCTGCTTCGACGGAAGCGGTGATATCGCGCTGCCGCTGGCGGATACCGCGGACGGCACAACATATCAATACGCGACCGTCGCGGCCTTGGCGCTGCGGTATTACGGTATCCCCGCCCGCTATGTTGAGGGATACACGGTCAAGACCGCGAAAAACGAGCCGGTGAACGTGGACGCAAGCGCCGCTGGCGCATGGGTCGAGGTGTATCAGGACGGCGTGGGCTGGCTGCCGCTGGCGCTGACACCGGGCCTTGAAGACCTCTCTGCCGAGCAGACCGAGAGCGGCATCAAGCCGGTCGGCGCAGGCAAAGAAGGCAATGGCGACGGCCCGCGTGTAACGGAGGGTCAGGAACTGGAGCAGGACAACGCAGAGCCGGACAATTCGGAGGACAACACCCCGGACGGCGGCCAGCGCACCGGGCTTCTCCACAAGCCTGCGTTTTGGATCATCCTTGTTGCCGCGCTGCTGCTTCTGCTGCTTGCGGCTATCATCATCCGTCACGAGGTCATCCTCAAAAAGCGGAACGAAACGTTCACGCAGGAAGACCAGTCTGCCGCAGCTGCCTGCCTGTTTACAGACTGCGCGGCGCTGCTGGCAGCAATAGGCTTCAAGCGCGGTACGGGTTCCATGCTGGAGCTCTGCGAAACGACAAAGGAGCAGCTTGGCGAGGATTACGCCGCGAAGCTGCACGATATGACCATGTATAACGCACAGGCGCTGTTCTCCGGCCATGCGATCACGCCGGAACAGCTTGCCGAAATGCACATGTTCCACGACACAACGCTGGAAAGCCTGAAAACCCACACAAACTGGCCGAAAAAACTGCGGCTGAAATGGCTGAATTGTCTCTACTGATGGGAGGTAACCCTATGAAACTGAAACGAATGACCGCTGCCTTGCTCCTGCTGGCAATGCTCCTGTCCTGCCTGCCGCTCAGCGTACTGGCAGCGGATGCAGAGCCGGTTGAAGCGGAAGAAACCGTGGATACCGTGCCTGCGGAGGACACTGGCACGGAAGAAATTGCAGAGGAGCCTGTGGAAGAAGCCGCAATTTCAACACAGGCGGTCAATGCAAACAATTACTTCTACTTCTCTGCCGAAACAGCAAATAAGCTGCTCATTGCGCCGACGCGGATCGCCTTTACAGATGGACAGACCATCCGGCAGGCGCTGTACGCCAGCCAATATAGCTTTGTGGAGAGCAACAGCAGCGGCTTTATTACAACGATTGAGGGCGTCAACGGCAACTATACCTATGGCAGTACGCCGGATGGCGTTTCCATTGACAGCGCTGCCAATACTGTGACGCATTTCAGATTTAGTGAAGCCTCGAGCAGCACACCGTCCTCCGGCCTGCAAACCCTGATGCAGGTCATGGCGGACTATCTGGAAGAAGCTGCCGATGTGCAGAACGCCGCAGCAGACGAATACCAGGCAGCAGTCAGCGGCTATTTGGGCGTTACCAGTGAGAGCGCACAGAGCTATGCAGCCGCGATCACCGCAACGATCAACGCCTATAAAGCCGGACAGAACACCAAATACGCGGTGACCTTCTCCGGCTATTCCGGCAGCAGCTATACCGTGTCTGCAACCAATGACTATGGTAAGCAGTTTGCGGATGCCAACCATACCGGTACGCTCCAGCTTCCGGCCGGCGGCTATACCTTCTATGTCCGGCAGGGCAACCGCATGGTTTCCGGCAAGATCACGGTCAGCGGCACAATGACGGTAAATGCCAGCCTGCCCACCGGAGACTGGTTCAATGAGAGCAGCCTGCAGATTTCCAGCGGCTACGACGCGGAGTTCGATGCAAACCGCTATGCGTATACGCTGACAGACCATACTGCAACCGTGCAGGTGCCGGACAGCTTCACCGGACGGCTGTATCCATATTTCAAGTTGAACACCACAGGAGCAGCGGTCAAGGCCGTTTACACGGACATAAGCGGTGCAGCCAGAGATAAGGATATTCCGGCTGAGTCTAAAGCGACCAGCATTGACAATGCGCTCTCCCGCGGCGCGGCGGGCAATACGGTTGCGCTCAGAGCCAGCAGGACCGGTTCTGACGGTTATACACAGAGCGTGGATCTGACGCTGCAGCTCGACCGCATGCCGACGCTCGGCAGTCTGCGCGTGACCAATGCCGCAGGTACGGCGCAGGCGGCGACAGAGAGCTTCTCCAGCACCAAGACGGAATATACCTATAAGATCCTTGATTCCGAACAGGTATTGAAAATCTATCCGACCGCCACGGTCTCCGGGTCTTCCATCACAGTCAACGGAAACGCACTGGACACAGACGGCAGCGCGACCGTGACGATCTCCGGCAATACAACGGTCACGATTGCGGTTTCCTCCGGAAACTACACGACGACCTACACGCTGACCATCCAGCCCGGTCAGGGCAAGAAAGTCACGTTTAATACGGCTTCCGATGTGACGCTGACCGTTGTGAATAAGAACGGCGAAGAGCTGGCCTATACCAAAACAGCCGGCACCGGAGGCACGATCAATTATCTCTATACGCTTGTGCCGGGTGACGAATACTCATATGTTGCGACGCAGGGTACCTATTACCACGCGAAAAAGTCCTTTACGCTTGGCAGCAACGAGGTCATTCAGGTATCGGTCAAGCAGGAGGACTGGCTGGAGGTCCTTGACCTTGGTGACGCAACAGAGCAGACAGCGCGCGGCAATTTGAAAATGAACGCAGCGTTTGACAAGCAGACCCATGATTATACGCTGGATATGCTGGACGCGACCAACGCGCTCTGTGTCTGGGTCAAAACGCAGAAAGGAACTTGCCACGCAATTTATTCCTGCCAGAGTGCCGCGCGGGACAGCAGTATCATCCACGAAGAAACGCTCACCAGCAATAAAGTGACCGGCAGCAGCCTGCTGGAAGCACTGCTGTCCGGCAGTGCCTACGGCAATACCGTGACGTTCCGCGTAACCAACACCGATGCGTCGGACGGCGTGACCTATTATGTGGATTACATTCTGCACATTGAGCGCATCCTGTCGCTGAAAAATGTGACGATCAGCCTGCAGAACAGCCCGGTCACGATCAACCGGAAAAGCAGCACCACGACCGGCTTCAGCGGAAAGGAACTGGAATACACGATTCGCGTTCCTGCTGCGGCATCGCTTCTGAACTTTACGTTCCATGAGCATATGGACGCGCCCCGCTATGGCGACGATACGACGGGCTACGAGATTGCGCTGAATGGCACGCCGCTCACCTCGCTTGAAAATGTCCCGCTGAAGCTGAACGGAACGGAGCAGGAGGAAACCATCCACATTACGGTGACGAACCAGTTCGCACCGGAGGCCAAAACGGAATATACGATCACGGTACAAAAAGCTGCGACGACTGCTGTGCGGTTTCAGCTTTACCCGGCTGACGCGCAGGTCTATCTGTATGAAACTGTCAGTCATAACCGCGTCTGGCCGAATGACGACGGAACGTTCCCGCTTTCCGAGGGCTTTACCTATGATTGCTCCTTTACGAAAGCCGGATATATAGGTCAGAACGGGAACATGGAATTGACCACAGAGAACGGGCAGAAGCGCCTGACATTCGGAACGGATACTTATACGAATCTCTCTGCGGTGTCGGTCACGCTGCAAAAGGCGGCTGTCAACTCCAGCATCGTTGAGCTTGACGCAGAATGGGCAAATTTCCGCGGCGCGGACAGCAACAACGGCATTACGGACGCAAAGACGCCGATCAGCGCGGCGGACGGCATGCTCTACTGGGCTTCCCCGCTGGGCAAGGGCTGGGATAACGGCGCGGTCAGCAGCCCTATCCTTGTGGATGACTGTCTGGTCGTCTATGCTGGTAATCATATTTACCGCGTGAATAAGGCAACCGGTGCAATAGAAGCGAGTGGCGATATGGCTGGAACGTCCAGCTTTGCGATCAACGGCCCGACCTATGCGAACGGCATTTTGCTGGTCGGTTTGTCCAATGGACGCATTCAGGCATTCAACGCCAAGACGCTGGAATCCCTGTGGCTGTATACCGACCCGATGGGCGGCCAGCCGAACTGCCCGATCACGATTCTGGGCGACTACGCCTATACCGGCTTCTGGAACGGCGAAGCGTTGGGCGGCAGCTTTGTATGCGTCAGCCTGACGGACGAGGATCCGACAAGCACGACGGAAGCGAAACATGCGACTTGGCGGCATGAGCAGGACGGCGGCTTCTATTGGGCCGGCGCTTACGCCTGCAACGACTTCATCATGGTCGGTACAGACGACGGCGATGCCCTGCGCTCCTACCTCTATCTGTTCGACCCGCTGACCGGCAAGGTGCTGGACGTCAAAAGCGGCTTTGACGGTGATATTCGCAGCACGATTTGCTATGACGATGTGACAAACGCATACTACTTTACCTCCAAGGGCGGCACGTTCTACCGCGCAAAGGTTGAAGCGCAGAACGGCAGCTACGCCATTACAGCATGTGACGGACTGAAGCTGGACAACGGTGCAAACGATCCGGCCCTTCCGCCGATGAGTACCTCCACACCGGTCGTCTACAATGGGCGCGCATATATCGGTGTCAGCGGCACGGGGCAGTTTACGCAGTATTCCGGCCACAACATCACGGTCATCGATCTTGGCGACACAATGTCCATTGCGTACAGCGTGCCGACACAGGGCTATCCGCAGACGAGCGGTATGCTGACGACGGCCTATGAGCAGGAGAACGGATACGTCTATGTTTACTTCTTTGATAACTATACGCCGGGAACGCTCCGCGTTTTGCGAGATAAGCCGGGGCAGACGGCAGTAGACTATCGGACAAAGGAATCGTTTTCTGGGAAGTCCTACTATACGCCCTACGCAGTTTTTACTCCATATGACAAGCAGGCGCAGTACGCGATCTGCAGCCCAATTGTGGACAGCGACGGCACGATATATTTCAAGAATGATTCGGGCTATCTGATGGCTTTCGGTCGGAGCGTTGAAAAGATCGAGGTTACAACAATGCCACAAAAGACACAGTATGCAGCCGGTGAAACCTTTGACAAAACCGGCATGGTCGTGACGGCTACGCTCTCGGACGGTTCGACGCGCGATGTGACGGATATGGTGTCTGCGTCGTCGGAACCCCTGACGGATGGCACGACAGAGATCACGCTGCAATTTGGTCGTAACCAGACCATGTATCGCAACGCCACGGCAAACGGCGAAAAGATGACTGCCGGTAATAAAATTGCAGCAATCACGACAACCGTACAGATCCGCGTGGGCGAAAGCACAGTCACATGGGGCGATGTGAACGGCGATGGGAAAGTCAACTCCACAGATGCCGTTCTTATCCTCCGCTATGCTGCACAGCTCGGCGTGGACATTGACACGGCTGCCGCAGATGTGAACGGCGATGGGAAGATCAATTCGACGGATGCTGTTCTGATCCTGCGCTACGCCGCACAGCTCATTACAAAGTTCCCAGTGGAGGGATAAAACATGAAACACCATAAACTGAGATCAGTAATTCTCTGCCTGCTGCTTGTCGCGGCGCTTACCGTTGGTGCGTTTGCGGCCTCGCCCTGTGTGGTATCCATACAGGGCGACAGCACGGCAAAGCCGGGTCAGAGCGTCACCTTTAATGTGGAGATTGCCGGAAATCCGGGCTTTACCAACTTTGACTTCGGCATTGAATATGACCGCAGCGTGCTTACGCTGGATTCTATTCAGACGAAGCAGGAGCTTTCACTTCCGGATGGTTCTGCGGCAGAAAGCCCATACCTCTGCGGCGGCATGGCTGTTGTGAATCTGCAGTATATCGACCAAGAGAATCCAAGTGCGCTGCTTGGTTATGTTTCGGCCATCCATACGCAGAATGTAAAGAAGGACGGAACGCTCTTTACTGTGACCTTTACGGTAAAGAAATCTGCCGCAGGTGGCAGCACGAGCATTGCCATCAAACCGTTCGCCTTTGCGGATGAACAGCAAAATGCGCTTTCTGCGAGCTATTCGCCTGCGACGCTGACAATTGACGCACCCCAGCAGACACCCTCGGCAGGCCCAGATCAGGGCCAAGGTTCCGGTCAGACATCGAACAGCAAAACCGCCACGACCTCCATGGACAATTTCTCGCTTGCTGATGCGTATCCCGGCTATTCGGATGTGGACGAAAGCAAGTGGTACGGCACGCAGAAGCAGGGCGTTGTCCGTCAGGCTGTCCGACTCGGCATCATGGCGGGCCGCGGTCACGGACGCTTTGCGCCGGATGACAGCATTACGCTGGCCGAGGTGGTCAAAATGGCAGCTGTCACCCACAGCATTTACATGGGTGACGGATATGTATTTGACCAGAAGCAGGGTGACCACTGGTGGGATACCTACCTGACCTATGCGGTGTTCAGCGGGATTCTTGGCGCAAAGGATTTTGCAGATCTGCAGCAGACGGCGAGCCGCGCGCAGATGGCATATGTCTTTGCACGCGCGCTGCCGGAAACGGAGCTGGAAGCACTTCACACCGATGTAAAAATCCCGGATGTTTCGGATGGCGCGCCCTATGCGGCGGAAATCCGCCTGCTCTATCGGGCAGGGGTGCTGCAGGGGCGCGGCACAGACGGCCGCTTTGCACCGGACAGCAATATTTCCCGTGCGGAAGCCGCTGCAATCATTGCCCGCGTTGCGCTGAAAACCGCGCGCAGTTAAGGGGGCAGAGAAATGAAAAGACAAACTGGATCGAAACGAACTGTTACGCTCCTGCTCCTGCTTTCCCTGCTGCTCTCCCTGACCGCCTGCGGCAAATCGCAGGAAACGCAGCTTGAAAAAACGGCCGGCTATCTGCAAGCGCAGGTAGCCGAGCCGGGGGCAGGCTCCATTGGCGGAGACTGGCTGATTTTCGGGTTGGCACGCTCCGACATAAAGGTTCCGCAGAAATACTTTGATACTTATTACAAAAATGTAGAAGCAGCAGTCCGCGAGAAAAACGGGATCCTCAGTGAGCGGAAATACACCGAATATTCCCGCACAGTGCTGGCGCTGACCGCCATTGGAAAAGATCCTGCCAGCGTGGCCGGATATGATCTTCTGAAACCGCTGGCGGACTTTGAACAGGTCACAAAACAGGGCATCAACGGCACGATCTTCGCGCTGCTGGCGCTGGACAGCGGTAATTATGAAATTCCCGAAAACCCGGATGCCGCTGTGCAGGCGACGCGGCAGATGTATGTGGACGAGCTGCTCACGCGGGAGCTGCCGGACGGCGGCTGGACGCTGACGGGCGGTGAGCCGGACGTGGACATCACGGCGATGACGCTGCAGGCGCTCGCCAAATACCACGACCAAGCGGACGTGGCGGCAGCTGTGGAACGCGGCCTTGCTGTCCTTTCCTCCTTGCAGGAGCAGGACGGCGGCTATACTTCATGGGGTTCCAGCAACAGTGAATCGGTCGCACAGGTGATCGTGGCGCTGACGGAGCTTGGTGTGCCGCTGGACGACGAGCGCTTCGTGAAGAATGGCGTTACCGTCGAAGACGCGCTTCTGCGCTTCGCGCAGGAAAGCGGTGCGTTTGTACATGTTCTGGACGGCGGCGGCGATGACGGCATGGCGACCGAGCAGGCATTTTATGCGCTGGCCGCGATCCACCGCGCCGAAACAGGCAAGACCACACTCTATGACATGACGGATGTGATGCAATGAAGCAGTTTTACAGACTGGCCGCGCTTTTTCTGGCGCTTCTGCTCCTTTGCGGATGCGCGGCAGGAAACGGCTATGGGAAACCCGAGCGGAAGGAGGGGCAGGATGAATACCTGACCGACCCTGTTCCGGAGGGCAAGCCGCAGCCGGTTGAGCCGCAGGACGTGACGGTCGGTGATACGGAATACACCTGTACGATCTCTATTTCCTGCGCGTCGATCCTGGAGCACATGGATCTGTGCGACAAGGAAAAGGTGGAGCTTGTGCCGGAGGACGGCTGGCTGCTGAAGCCCGTGGAGGTCACCTTCAAGCAGGGGCAGAGCGTCTTTGACGTGCTCCAACAGGTCTGCAAGGACAACAAGCTCCACATGGAGTTTTCCATGACGCCGATCTATAACTCTGCCTATATCGAGGGTATTGGAAACCTTTATGAGTTTGACTGCGGCGAGGTGTCCGGCTGGATGTACAAGGTCAACGACTGGTTTCCGAACTACGGATGCAGCCGCTATCAGCTTCAAAACGGCGATGTCGTGGAATGGGAGTACACCTGCGAGCAGGGCAAGGACATCGGCGGCGGGTATGCGACAGGGAGTGAAGCATGAGAAACAGAGACACCTTTTCCGGCTACCATCCCATTATCAATTTTCTATACTATGCGCTCGTCCTGCTTTTTTCCATGTGCCTGATGCACCCGGTCTATCTTGCGATTTCCTTGACCGGTGCGCTGGCGTATGACATCTATCTCAAGGGCAGAAAAGCGGTACGCTTTGCCGTCATGGGTCTTCTCCCCATGGCGGCCGTTGCCGCGCTCGTCAACCCGGCGTTCAATCACGAAGGTCAAACGATTTTGACGTATTTGCCCAGCGGCAATCCGCTGACGCTGGAGTCCATGCTGTACGGAGTGGCGGCTGCGGTCATGCTGGCAAGCGTCGTGCTCTGGTTTTCGAGCTACAACGAGGTCATGACGTCAGATAAGTTCGTGTACCTGTTCGGGCGCGTCATTCCGGCGCTGTCGCTCGTTCTCTCCATGGCGCTGCGCTTCATCCCAAAGTTCAAAGCGCAGATGCAGGTCGTCTCCGAGGCGCAGGCGTGCATCGGCAGAGATACGAAAAACGGCAGCGTGTTCCAAAGAGTTGGGAACGCCGTCAAGATCTTCTCCATCATGGTCACATGGAGCTTGGAAAATGCAATCGAAACGGCAGATTCCATGCGCGCCCGCGGTTACGGTCTGCCTGGGCGCACGGCGTTCTCAATTTATCGTTTCGATGAGCGTGATAAAGCCGCGCTTGCGTGGCTTTGCTTCTGCGGCGCGTACCTCATCTCCGGCTGGATGGCAGGCGGCACGTACTTCCGCTACTATCCGACCGTGAAAACCGCCGCATGGACGCCCATGACCGTGAGCTTCATGTGTGTTTATCTCGCGCTGGTGCTGACG